>Ga0209407_1001788_pt1 | contig 21699 bp, 14 predicted proteins | sample AD_JPNHG3_MetaG_FD_184410 | JGI IMG/M metagenome (GOLD analysis project Ga0209407, IMG submission 184410) | Active sludge microbial communities of municipal wastewater-treating anaerobic digesters from Japan - AD_JPNHG3_MetaG (SPAdes) (version 2) | ecosystem: Engineered > Bioreactor > Anaerobic... | reverse complement strand
CAAACGGCCCAGTCCCCCAATCCCCGGCCTGTCGTCGTGCGCCTTGCCGTCAAGCACGCGCCCGGCCACACCGGCGGCGCGGCCTTCCCCGAACCGGTGCGGTTGACATGCGGCACCGGAAAAATGGCGGCCGGCGACTGGGCGCGCGTCGATGCGCTGAGCTGCTATTCCGGCGGCGCGGTCTATGCGCGGCAGGTAACGCTCACGCAGAGTGATACAAAAGGCCCCGTCGTGCTTGATCTCGGCGGCGTCGGCGCCACCTGCGAAGTCACCGTCAACGGCGAACCCGTACGCGTGCTGGTCTGTCCGCCGTGGCGGGTGGACCTCACCGGTCGCGTGAAAGCCGGCGACAACCAGTTGGCTATCACTGTCTACAACACCCTCAATAACCACTACCAAACCATCCCGACCCGTTACCGCAAGCCGACCGCGCAAGAACCCTCCGGCCTGCTCGGCCCCATCAGGCTCCGGCTTCCTTAAAGTTAGAGCAGGAAAACAGTTGCGTTGTAACGCATGCCGGTCTAAGCTATCACCATGAAAAACCTCAATGCTTCATATCTCGCGCCGCGCTTGGGCACCATGGAACAGCTCGCGTCGATCCGCCGCTTGGTTTCGGACGACGGCAAAGGACGCGGCATGCGTATTCTGGAGGTCAACACCGGCAGCGGGTTGATCTTTACCGTGTATCCCGATCGCGGCATGGACATCGGCGCGGCAACGTTTTGCGACATCCCGCTGGCTTGGTTGTCGCGTAACGGCGAGGTCGGTCCGGCCTTCTATGACCGCACCGGAATCGAATGGCTGCGCACATGGCCGGGCGGACTGCTCACCGGCTGCGGCCTTAGCAACGTGGGCGGACCGAACGCCTCCGGCGGCGACGATCACGGCTTGCACGGCCGCCTCAGTCATCTGCCGGCGGAAGCGGTCAATACCGACGCGTCATGGACAGAGGACGGACGCTACACGCTCAGCATCAGCGGCCGTGTCCGCCAGAGCAAGGTCTTTTTTGAAAATCTCGTGCTGACGCGCCGCATCACGGCGACCCTCGGCGAGAGTGCGATTACCGTGTGCGACACCATCGAGAATCGCGGCTACGCTGAAGTTCCGCTGATGCTGCTCTACCACATGAATCTGGGCTGGCCGCTGGTCGATGACGGCGCGCGGCTCGAAATGCCCCGCCATAAGGTCGTCCCACAAAATGACCACGCCGCGTCTGGTCTCGCCGAATGGGCCGAGATCACCGCCCCGATTCCCGGTTTCGCCGAGCAGGTCTACTACCACACCCTGCCCAAAAACCGTCAGGGCCTCGCGTCGGCCCGGCTCGTGAATGAAAACCTCGGGCTGACATTTTGCGTGACGTACCGCGTCGCGGAACTCCCCTACCTGATTCAATGGAAGATGATGGGACAAGGGGAATATGTGGTGGGACTCGAACCGGCCAACTGCTTCCCGGAAGGCCAGGCGCAGAACGCGGAACGCGGAACGCTCCGCATGATCGCTCCCGGCGAGCGGGTCGAAACCTACCTGCGCCTGTCGGTCGAGGTACACGAGTAACGCACAGCGTAACACGCCCATGTTTCTGCCCTGCACAACCGCCGAAATCGAGCGACTGGGTTGGGATGCGCTGGATGTTATCTTGGTGTCAGGTGACGCCTACATCGACTCGCCCTTCTGCGGGATTGCCGTCATCGGGCGAACGCTACTGGCTGCTGGCTTTCGCACCGCCGTCATTGCCCAGCCCGGCACCACGAGTCTCGATGACATCCGCCGTCTCGGCGAGCCGCGCCTCTTCTGGGGAGTTTCCGGCGGTTGTGTCGACTCGATGGTCGCCAACTACACGGCGACTGGCAAGAAGCGGCGACGAGACGACTTCACGCCCGGTGGCGTCAACAACGCGCGTCCTGACCGCGCGGTCATTGCCTATTGCAATCTGATCCGACGCGCATTCAAGCCCTGCCGCCCCATCGTTATCGGTGGCATCGAGGCCAGCCTGCGGCGCATCGCGCACTACGATTACTGGTCCGACTCCGTGCGCCGCCCCGTGCTCTTCGACGCCAAGGCCGACATCTTGGTCTACGGCATGGGCGAGCGCACCATGACCCTGCTGGCGCACGCGCTGCGCGACGGACACGATTGGCGCCGTCTGCGCAGCATCTGCTACGCGCAGCCTGCAAACTCCGACACACTGCCGGCCGATGCGTTGCATCTGCCCGACTACGCCTCGGTGGCCGCAGCCACACCGGCAGGCCGCGCGGCCTTTCTTGAGATGTTTCGTCTCTTTGCCGCCAATCAGGATCCGCATACCGCGCGCCCCCTCTTGCAGCAGATCGACACACGCTGTCTGGTGCACATGCCGCCGGATACGCCGCTCTCGACTGCCGAACTGGATGCCGTGCATGCGTTGCCCTTCACGCTCGACGTGCATCCCATCCACGCGGCCAAAGGCAAAGTCCGTGCGCTGGACACCATCCGCTTCTCGCTGGCGACGCACCGTGGCTGTTATGGTGAGTGCAACTTCTGTGCGATTGCCATCCATCAGGGCCGACAGGTCGTCAGCCGTTCCGAAGACTCGATCGTGGAAGAAGCGCGCCGCCTGACGCGCCACCCCGCCTTCACCGGCATCATCCAAGACGTGGGCGGCCCCACTGCCAACATGTACGGCTTTGAGTGCGAGCGCAAAACCAAACAAGGTGCCTGCGCATCCAAGCGTTGCCTCTTCCCGACCTGCTGTCCGGCACTCAAGCCCGACCACAGCGCACAGATTTCCCTGCTCAGACGCCTGCGCCGCCTGCCTGGCGTACGTAAAGTGTTTGTGGCGTCCGGCATTCGCCCCGACCTGATCGCAGCCGATCCGAATCACGGCGCGGCTTACATCGACGAACTGGTCGCGCACCACGTTTCAGGCCAACTCAAACTCGCGCCCGAGCACGCCGATCCCCGCGTCCTGCGCGCAATGGGCAAGCCCGGCCAAGAGTCACTGTTGGATTTCGTGAAGCTGTTCCGTGCGGCGAATGAGCGTCATCACCTCAAGCAATTTCTGACCTACTACTTTATCGCGGCGCACCCCGGTTGCGGCGATGCCGAGATGCTCGCGCTCAAACAGTTCGCCACACGGCACCTGCGCCTTGCGCCCGAGCAAGTCCAGATCTTTACGCCGACCCCGTCCACGTGGTCGACCGCGATGTACTACACTGGGATCGACCCCTTCACCGGCCAACCGATTACCGTCACACGCGGGTTACGCGCCAAGCAGGCGCAGAAAGATATCCTTACCGGATGATGCGAAAAGGCTTTGGAAATTTGTGATTTGTGATTCGTGATTTAGGAGTAGCAAGTCGCGGGTCGAACGTCGCGGGTCAACGTAATCGGTCAGTGACAGGGGTGGTGCTTGGTTTTTTATCACACGAAGGCACAAAGGGCACGAAGGTTTTTTGAGGGGCATGGCCCGGGTTTGTTTAACCACGGAATACACTGAACACACGGAAAGGCACAGCTCTGCTGTTTCACGCGAAGTCGCGAAGACGCGAAGATTGGAGGGCGAGTGTCCCCACGAGCCGCCTTCCACTGCGCGGAAGGATGGTTTCAGGGTTTATTGCGGAGCGCCGGGAGGGGCGAGCGTCTGCTTGCCCGCGGACGAGCAGACGCTCGTCCCTCCCTGGCGGCGGTCACGCCGCCACCCCGTAAAAAAATCTCTGCGCCTCCGCGTCTCCGCGTTAAAAGACTTTCAACGCTCAACTCTCATTTCGGCACTCACAAGTCAGGCGAAAGATTTGCGGCGGCAGGCGGTATTCCGCGCGACGCCGTTTTTTGAGCAGTGTTTTTCCGCGCACAGCGCGGAGAGAAAGCGGTGCCGCGACCCGCGCACAGCGCGGCTCTTGTCACCGCACTCCAAATTTTCCGCCGCGCCGCGAACGGCACAACCTTCATGCGCCCGCGCAGCGGGAAATCATGTCTAAAGAACGCCCCCTTTTCACCAGAAACGCATGATCTTCGCGAGTCCCCTGTCACTTGTCTAACCGATTACTCATTGCCTTCGACGCGCGCTTATGTAACACTGTTCCCAACCTTGAGGCTACGTGGCCTGATCGTCTCACACGTGTGTTTTTCAACTTTTCAGGAGACCCGACATGACATTGACCGCAAAAAGTTTGGCCGCTTTGATTCTCGCCGCAGCCTGTTGCGCATCGGCCAACGACGGATGGACCCCGCTATTCAACGGCAAGGACCTGGATGGCTGGATACCCAAAATCAAGGGTTACCCCGCAGGCGAAAATTTCGCTAATACGTTCCGTGTCGAGGACGGCCTGATCAAGGTGCGTTACGACGAATATGGCGGTGCGTTCAAAAACCGCTTCGGACACCTTTTCTACAAAACCCCGTTCACCAACTACATCCTGCGCATCGAATACCGCTTTGTCGGCGAGCAACTGCCCGACGGTCCTGGCTGGGCCAAGCGCAACAGCGGCGTGATGGTCCACGGCCAGTCGCCGGAGTCGATGCGCAAAGATCAGGATTTCCCGGTTTCGATTGAGGTCCAATTCCTCGGCGGTCTCGGCTCCGGCAACCGGACAACCGCCAACCTCTGCACACCGGGCACGAATGTCGAGCGGGACGGCGCACTCTACACGCCTCACGGACTCAGCTCGACATCGAAGACCTATCACGGCGATCAGTGGGTCACCGTGGAGGTCGAAGCGCGCGGTAGCCAGACCATCATCCACCGCATCGACGGCGTGACGGTCCTCCAATATGACAAGCCGCAGTACGATCCGAAAGACGGCGATGCCAAACGTTTGATTGAAGCGAACGGCGGTAATGTGCTGATCGAGGGCGGCAGTATCTCGCTTCAGTCCGAAAGCCACCCGGTCGATTTCCGCAAAGTGGAGATCAAGCCGCTGAAACCGTAAGTGCGGTTCACCGTTGATTTCTGAAAGGAACTCCCCATGACTATGAAACCTGCTTTCGCATTCACGGCCGCGCTGATGTTGGCGTGCGCCTGCCGACTCCACGCTATCGAAGCGCGTGATTTCTCCGCCCAGACCCACTGGGTACTGATGCTGGATCTGAAAGCGGTGCAGGCCTCGCCGCTGTTCTCTTTTGTGCGCGATCAGATCGACGCCGACAAGCGTCAGGAGGCTGAGCGCAAACTCGCGGCTATCGAAGCGATGTTCGGCGTGAACCTGAAAAAGGATATCGACCATATCGTGATCGCAGGCGACGGCGATGCATCAAAAGGCGGCGTCGCCTATATCTATGGCCGACTTGACGCGCAGCGCCTAACGACCATCCTTGCGGGAGCCGATGACTATTCCACTTCCAACTATCACGGCACTGTGATCCAGCGTTGGCACGATAAGGCCGACAAAAAAACGAAACACGCAGCATTTGCCAAGCCGGGGCTCGCGCTCTTTTCTGATCAAGCCGGTCCGCTGGTGAAAGCGCTTGATGTGCTGGCCGCGCGCCGCCCCAGCCTTCCCGCCAACACGCCCTTGCGCGCGGCATTCACGCCTTCGCCCGGCGACGTGCTGACCCTTCACGCTTCGGACTTGGCGGATATCGTGGGTACACAGCCCACCGCCCAGGCCTTACGTCAGGCCAAGTCGCTCAGCTTGCGGATCGGAACGCCGAACGCTGAGACCCTCAAGACCGCGCTCGCGGTCACCGCGACGGATGAACAGACGGCGCAACAGGTGTATCAGGCGTTGATGGGCCTCCGTGCCCTCGCCATGTTGCGCGCTGCCGAAGAGCCGGAAGCGGCGGGACTGGCCTCGCAGATCGGCATCACCTGTGAAGGCAGTGCGGTGCGCATGGACTTCGGCATCACCAAGGCCCAGCTTCAAACCGTGCTGCAAAACCGCAAGGAACGGCTCACGGCACCACCCGCGCCGACCGATAACGCGCTGTAACAAGTACGCCGATTGAAACCCCGCGACAAAAGGAGCACGCACAATCATGACAACGAAAGTTTTGCCCGCCCTGCGCGGATTCATGGCCCAAGGCCGCGACCTGCCCCGCCTCGAACGTGTCGAACCCGACGGCACGGAGCCCGTCGTTTCGATCCCATCCGACTGCGATGACGTGCTGGCCGTGTTGCGCGACCACCTTCCGGCCGACGCACGACGTGTCACAATCGAATCGCTCGGCACCTATGCGGCTGTGTCCGCCACCGTCGCAGGCCGCGCCTCAGGCGAGATCGCGGTGGTCACCGGCGCCGCACAGGGCTTCGGACTGGAAATCGCGACCGATCTCTCCGAACAGGGTGCCTGGGTGGCACTGGCCGACATCAATGCCGAAGGCGTCCAGACGGCAGCCGCAAAGATCAATGCGGCGTGCGGCCGTGATGCCGCCATCGGTGTGGCTGTGAACGTGACGGACCCCGACTCGATCGCGGCGGCGCTGGAATGCGTCGTGGCAACGTTCGGCGGAATCGACCTTTTCGTCGCCAATGCGGGCGTATTGCGTGCGGGCAGCGTCAAAGAGATTCCCGTCAAAGATTTCGATTTCGTCACCAACGTGAACTACAAGGGGTACTTCCTCTGCGTTCAAAACGTGGCTCCGATCATGGCGCTCCAGCATCGTGCCGCGCCGCAGGCATGGTTCGACATCATTCAGATCAACAGCAAGTCCGGTCTGGTCGGCTCCAACAAAAACGGGGCCTACGCCGGTTCCAAGTTCGGCGGTATCGGACTCACGCAAAGCTTCGCACTGGAACTGGTCGAGGACGGCATCAAGGTCAACTCGATCTGCCCCGGCAACTTTTATGACGGTCCGCTCTGGTCCGACCCCGAAAAAGGACTCTTCAGGCAGTACCTCGACAGCGGTAAAGTGCCCGGCGCGAAAACCTTCGCCGACGTCAAGCGTTTCTATGAGTCAAAGGTGCCGATGCGTCGCGGCTGCACCACGCCGGATGTGATGAAGGCACTCTATTATCTGATGGAGCAGGCCTATGAAACCGGACAGGCGATCCCCGTCACCGGCGGGCAAGTCATGTTAGCGTAATCGCGCGCCCCTGTCGCCAACCGATTACGATTGACATTCTGACGTTATACCGCCAAAATGCGGAACTGAACTGCATGGAGTTTATATGAGTGACGTGTTGAACCACATTGCAGAACTTGGTGTTGTGCCTGTCGTCGCCATCGACGCCGTCGACCACGCCCTGCCGCTTGCAGACGCTCTGCTTGCCGGCGGCTTGCCCGTGGTAGAAATCACCTTTCGGACTCAGGCCGCAGCCGAAGTCATACGTATCCTTTCGCGTGAACGTCCGGATCTGATCGTCGGGGCCGGCACTGTGCTCACGCCTGAAACAGTGCAGACCGCTGTCGATGCCGGTGCGCAATTTGCGGTCGCTCCCGGCTTCAATCCGCACGTCGTTCAAGCCGCGCGTGGACTGAACCTGCCTTTCGTGCCGGGCATTGCGACACCAACCGACATTGAAGCCGCGCTTGAATGCGGTCTCCGCTTGTTGAAGTTTTTCCCGGCCGAAGCATTGGGCGGCACCAAGCTCCTTGCCGCGCTCTCCGCGCCGTACCGGCATACCGGAGTCCGCTTCATGCCGACAGGCGGCATTTCTCCAGCGAATTTAAACGGCTATCTTGCGCTCGACACGGTCGCCGCCGTCGGCGGGACTTGGATCGCCAAAAAAGAGGATATGGCGCAAGGTAACTGGGATACGATCACCGATCGTTGCCGTGAGGCTTGCGCCTGTGCCCACGCAACGCGTAACAGCAAGCGGTAACCCTTATGCGTACGGCAAAGTTCAATTGTCCACACTGTCAACAGCGACTCGGAGTGGCCGAAAATCTACTCGGGCGTAAGATTGCTTGTCCCATCTGCAAAGGACACATCAAGTTGCCCGAGGCACCGACGCCACCGCCTGAGGCGAAAGAGCAGAGTCCTTCTGCTGTACCTCTCCCCCTGGAGCCGCAGCAACCCGCGCAGATGGCACCGCTGCCCCCGCTGACCGCCGCCTTTCAACCGCCCCAACCGCCACCGGCGGCAATTCCTGTGGAGAAGCCGCCGACTAACTTTGGCAGCACCACCGTCCCCGTTACCCTGAGCAACGGCGACATTACGTTTTTCTGCCCGAACTGCTCCTGCAAGCTGGTCGTCACCGAACGTGCAGCCGGCAAAAAAATCCCGTGCCGCAAGTGCAACGTGCTGATCACCGTGCCGAGCGCCGCGCCCATTCCGCCCGATCCCGCTGGACGTCAGACCGTCAATCTTACTTTCCGGCAGGACACGCAAGCATCGCTGAGCGATCTTGTAAGGCGCGTTCGCGAGGGTGACACAGCCCTAGCCAAAGCCATATTGGCCTTTGGTTCTCAGGCCGTGCCGATTGTCATCGAAGGCCTTGAAAATTCTTTTGCCGAACCCAAAGAGAACAGGGCAGCCGATGTGCTGACGGATATTCTGGTCAAAATCGGAGCCGCCAGCGTCAAACCCCTCATCAGTAGACTTGGCAAAAGCCGACGCGCCTACTATGCGTTGGGGCGGATCGGCACCGAAGAGGCCTTGCAAGCTTTGATCCGTGAACTGACCTCGGTCAACTGGCAGCGCGTCGAAGCGGCCTGCGTCGGCTTGGGGCTGACCGAAAATCCCAATGCCGCCTATGTGATCACGCATCTTGAAAACACGCGCAAAACAACGCAGGTCGGCGAAGTGTTCACAGCGGCCGGCAGTGCGATCATAGCCTTGCAACGCCGTTTGACCGCGCGGATGTAGCCGGGCGCGGGTGCGCCGCGTTCGACGTAAACGAAGGACCCTGCGAGATGCCGCCCGATTGCTTCACGACGCCTGTCCCGCCGGATTATCTGCGCGACGAATCGCGGAAAAACGGTTCCGCCATAGCCATCGCCTTTCCGAAGAGTGTGCATGAACTGACCGCCGCACTCAAACAGACGCTCTCCTGCGGTCTGCCGCTGACGGTTCAGGGCTCCCGGACGGGTATCGCCGCCGGCGCGGTGCCGGAGGGTGGCCTGATCATCAACCTCTCGCGCATGGATGCCATCCTCGGTCCCGGCACCGATACCGGTACCGCCGCGTCTCCGACCGTGCGTGTCCAGCCCGGGGTCTCTTTGGTCGCCCTGCGCCGACACCTCGCGAATGCTTTCCCCGCCCACCTGTTCACCCCCGACCCCACGGAAACAACCGCCAGCATCGGCGGCATGGTGGCCTGCAATGCATCGGGTGCCTGCTCCTTTGCTTATGGCCCGACACGCGCCCACATCGAGGCGCTCACCGTGGTGTTGGCCGACGGCGATACGCTCACCCTACGCCGTGGCCATGACAAGGCGGACGGCAACCGCTTTTTCCTCACCACCGATGACGGGCGGCTGATTTCTGGTGAGCTTCCGTACATCCCCGTGCCGACCGTTAAAAACTCGGCCGGATATTGGGTCAAGCCTGACATGGACCTGCTCGACTTGTTTATCGGCAGCGAGGGCACACTCGGCATTCTTGCGGAAATAGAGTTGCGCCTGCATGCCAAACCGTTTCAGACGCTTGGCATCCTGTGCTTTTTTGCCGCTGAAGCGCATGCGCTGGCGTGCGTTCAAGCGATCCGATCCGCCGCCTCCGCCGCCCTGCCCCACACGCTCACGGCCATTGAGTACTTCGACGCGGATTCGCTGCGGTTCGTCCGCACCGGCACCGCACACGCCGGTCTGCCGCTGCCGCCCCCAAAGCCTGGATGGAACGTCGCCCTCTATCTGGAGTGGGCGCTGGCCTCCGACGCGGCATCGCCCGCCGCGCTGACCAGCGACATCCTCCTCGCCTGTCATGGCGATCCGCGCAACACATGGCTCGCCGCAGATGCGCCGTCGCTCGATAAGCTCAAACTCTTCCGGCATGCGGTTCCTGAACAGGTCAACGCAATGATCGCCGAGCGTAAACGCCGACTGCCCGACCTCACCAAGCTCGGCACCGACTTCTCCGTGCCCGACGACATCCTGCCGGAGGTCATGCGCCTTTACCGCCGTGACCTTGCAGCCGCAAAACTTGAGCATGTGATTTTCGGCCACATCGGCGACAACCATCTCCACGTCAACATCCTGCCACGTGACATGACCGAGTACGCAATAGGCAAGCGGCTTGTCCGCTCTTGGGCGGAGCGAGTGGTCGGTTGGGGCGGCAGTGTCGCGGGCGAACACGGCATCGGACGCCTCAAAAAAGAGTTGCTCGCAGTCATGGCCGGACCGGAGGGCCTTGCGGGCATGCGCCGCCTCAAGGCCACCTTCGATCCGGCCGGACGGCTCAATCCCGGCCGTCTTTTTGACTAAATCCCGGTCCGCCTTAGCCCAACGTCCAAGGACTGCGCGGTGTGCGTCCCAGCAAGGCCGCCGCAGCCGGATCGTTGATAATCTGCTCGGCCTCGGGATTCCACGTGATCTTGCGCCCGGTCAGCATCGCGATCTGGCCGAGCTGTCCGATACTGGCCGAACGGTGCGCGACCTCGGCCGGCGTCAGCGTCGTGTCACGGTTTTTCACGCAGGCGATGAAATCACGCTGATGTCCAGGACTGCGCAAGCGCAACTCGCCCGCCTCAATCTTGCTGTCACGGATCACCGGCGACGAAGCCTCGTAACGGCCGCGGTCCACCCAGATCCACGCCCCGTTCTCGCCGTACCAGGTGGTACCGCCCCTAACTTGCGAACTATCGGCCACCGTCATCTCGATACCGTCGGTATACCGGCACGTGAAGCGGTAAGTCTTGGGCGAGTCATAGATGCCGTCCGGCTCAAACGGCGCATATCCTTCAAACGAGATCGGACCGGATGTGTCGCGGTCGATTCCCCACTGCGCGATATCGGCATGGTGCCCGACCCAGTCCATCAACTGCCCGCCGCCCCACTCTAGCACCCAGCGCCAATCAAAGTCACAAACACCCTGAAACGGGCGGAACGGCGCCGGCCCCAGCCAGAAATCCCAGTCAAGTTCCGGCGGTACCTGCGCAGAAGGGTCAGCCGGACGGCCGCGTCCGCCCGAGGGCAGCCCCACCTCCATGCGGCTGATCCGGCCGATACGGCCGTTGCGCACCAACTCGACCGCTCGGCGCATCTCGCCGGACGAGCGCTGCCAACTTCCGGTCTGCCAGATTCGTCCGTGCTGACGGACGGCATTGACCAGCGCGCGCCCTTCCAGCAGATTGTGCGCGAACGGCTTTTCGCCGTAGATGTCCTTGCCGTGGCGCGCCGCAAAAATCCCGATGATCGCATGCCAATGGTCAGGCGTGGCGATCATCACAGCGTCGATGTCATCGCGCGTGCATACGTCACGGAAGTCTTTAATCATCAGACAGTCCGCATTTTTGTAATGCCCGTCGACATGACGCTTGGCGTCCTCCATCTTCTTGGTGTTGACGTCACACACGATACGCACGGACACATCCTCAATGCCGAGGAAAGAGCCCATGTTGCCGCGCCCCATGCCACCGACACCGATCATCGCCATAGCAATGCGGTTACTGGGCGCGTTCTGGCCGAGCACACGCGCGGGAACAATGTTGAATAGCGCGGCTGAAGCGGTCGCGGCCGAGCCGCGGAGAAAAGTTCTGCGTGAAAGGTTCATGGTTGTCTCTCGTACAAAAGGGTTGAACGTTAGGGCTCTCATTTACCGAATCGACTCCGCAACGGCGCGGATCTCTTCCACTTTTTTCTGGTCGAGCCCTGCCTTGACCGTGATCTCGTGAATCGACCAATACAGCCCGCCACGGCTGCCGGTCGTCACGAATTTCAGATGCCGCGTCTGCACGGAGAGCGGGATCACCGTCTTCTTGGTGTGATTGCCGTCGCCTTTCGCCACGGGGCCGGTCCACGCCTTGCCGTCGGTCGAAGCAAAGACCTCATAGCCATTCGGCGTGTCGTTGGCGGAACGCTCAGTGTCGAGCACGACCTCCGAGACATAGACATTTTCGCCCAGATCCAGCGTAAACCACATGCCCTTCTCCGAGGTGCGCCCGGTCGTCCAACGCGTCTCAGGCTTGCGGTCAAACGCGCGCGGCGCATCACGGCCACCGTGCGACGCATTTGCCTTCCATTTTTCGGGCGTGATCTCGCGCAACGGCTGCGTGGCCTGCTGCTTCAGCTTCTCGTCGTAAAACCGACAGTACAAGGCCTTGGCGGCACCGCCGCACGCCGCATCGTCAAACAGCCCGCGCAACAGCGGGAACAGGTCAATGCCGTCGCGCCGGAACACCGCATCCGCCACGCTCTGTCGCCCCTTGTCATCCGGTGCCGCTTTGAACAATTCGATAAAGCGGTTGCGCGCCTCCCCCCCGCCTTGTGTAGCGGCCAGCTTGAGCGCCGAGCGTAGCGCGACCTGCCTGAGGGCCGCGTCACCCGGCGTCGTGACTACCGTCTTTAAGGCAGCAAACGGTGCCATCGACGGCCACTCGCCCAGTTGGCGCGACGCCGTCTCGCGCACCGACTTATCGGAATCGTTCAACGCACCGGTAAGCGGTGCCAGAAATGCAGGATCACTGTAGCTGGTCATCAGCGCGGCGAGCGCGCGTTTAGCGGCCGGCCCCGACTTACCCCACGCCGTGACAAAAGCCGAAGCGCGCGCGGCAGGCTCAAGGTTTTTGGCAGCGGCCCGCACTGCGGCCTCCGCCTGATTGATCTCATCCGCGCGGATCTGCGGCAGCCACGTCAGCAACGTATCGCAGCTCCGTTCATCCGCCGCCTTGCCCAGCGCCTTCCACGCCTCACGCCGCACATCGGCGCGGTCAGAAGAGACAAACGGAGCGAAGCGCGGCAACAACGCCGATTCCATCCGCTCACCCAACACCGGCAGTAGCTTGATCTGGCGGTCCGGCTCACGCTCGGCGAGCGCAAACAACGCGGCCCCCGCATCCTTGGCCCGCATGTCCTGCAACGTCTCAACCGCACTGCGTCCGACCGCCCCTTCGCGCTCTATCAGCGCCGCAATTGCCGGTACATGACGTCCCGCACCCAGTTGCGTCAACGCCTGCAGCGCCGCCACCGTCACCGCCTCCTGATCGCTGGTGAGCAGCGCGGCCACGGCATCCGCCGCCGACGCATCGCCGCGCGACGCAAGTTTCGCCGCCAGCATGACCTGCTCGGACGGCGCGGCCGTCTTGAGCGCACCCGCCAGAACATCGACCGGCACGTCGTCCGCCGCGCGGATGACCGTCTGGCGCACCAGCGGCGACGCGTCTTTGATGCCGAACTCGAAGAAGCGGCTGTCGGCCAACAACAGCGCGCGCGCTGCGGCCGCACGCACCGCCGCAGGATGCGACGTCTCGGTAAAGATCGGCTTGGCCGCACGCACCGTTGCGCGCGCCTGCCCTTGATCGCTCAATGTGCCGATGCAGGCCGCGAGCGCCCTGAGCCGGGCCGGTTCGTGCGCGGCTGCGGCAGGTTTCGCCAGTGCCTTCAGCGCATCTGCGTCGCCGATGCGCCCCAACGCGGCGAACGCAGCGGCGGCCACAGCGGAATCGCGGTCCGCCGTGGCGGGAGCGACGGCTACGGCATCGCCGCGGATCGCCAATGCGTTCAGCACGGTCACACGCAGGGCAGGATCGGGACTCTGCAACGTCCGTGTCAAGCACCGGGCAGCCGCTTTACCGGGCGTGCCTGCCAACAGCGCCGCAGCCCAGTCGCGGGTTTCCGGCGGCGTCAGACAGGCCGCAACCGGCTCCAAATCCCCAGGCGCACCCACGTTCAGCATCACGCGCAGAATCGCACGCTTGCCGTACACCGAGGTCGCCGCGTCCTTGAGCAGCGCCTCCAATTTGGCGCGATTGGCTGCTTCCGTGCGCGCGTGGAATGTGTGTGCCGCGATGTCCTGGAGAAACGCAAAGACCTCGTTCACGTTCGCTTCGGAGGCGGCACGCACACGGGCGAGGTCAGCGTCGGAAAGCCCTGCCGGCGCGTCATCCGCTTTGAGATCGCCGATCGCGTACTGGATACCGTCCAGAATATGCGTGACCACCGCCTTATCGAGAAAGGCGCGCTGATCATGGCCGAACGACGTATAGAAAACGCGCCCTTTGCCATAGGGGCGGATCCAAGAGACAGCGTAATCCTTATCCTCGCGGCGCTGGCCGTTCGCTGCGGCGGTCGCGGCGTCCGACATGTCGAGCGAAACCAACACACGCAACTTCGCGCGATTATAGAAGGGCGACTGCTGCTGGTAAATCTCGTCGCCGAATGAGATTCCCTTGCCGCCGAACGCACGGTTCACGGGGTGCCCCGGCTCATCCAGCTTAAACGCCCAGGTCCCGCCGCTACCCCACGGATGCCCCCAGAAACGGCCGCCGACCATCTCGGCCGCCCGCTCGGCCTTGTAGAAGTTGTCGGCCCCCGCATGGATCACGGCCAGGCCCTTGCCGGACCGCACGTAGTCGATCAGAGCGGGTTCGATAAAGGGATTCGCACGGGTATCGAGCGCCGTGGTGTTGTTAAGAACGACCGCATCATACTTCGCCAGATTTTCGGGCGCGAAGACCGCGTAATCGTTCGACAGGTCCGCTGCAAACGCCTTGGTGGCGAGTTTGAGCGTCTCATTGCCGTACTCCAGCGCTTTGCCGTGAACAAACCCCTCGCACCGCCAAAAGACCAGCACGCGTCGCGGGCGAGCCGGCCGCGCGGCATCCCATGCTTGAATCCGCTCGGCCAGTCGTTCCACATCGGCCTGCGGCACCGGCTGGAGTGTCTGCGACCATGCCGCCGACACCGCACCGACGATACAGAGTCCGAGCAAACTACGACGAAAACCCTCAGAATATCCCATGGTATTCCCCCTGACTGAATGAAGTTCGCTCTGCCGCGCAACAACGCACGACAAAGCTACAGCGCCTTACGCCGATCTCACAGTAACGGTCCGTATTATAGCCGATTACGCCGACCTTCGCCATCACGAATCCGACGGAGCAACCTGAGTAACCTGAGTCGCGGAATAAAAACAGAACAGTCTTTTTACCTCGCCGTTGCGCGCCACTGCGTGGACGTAACAAGTTTCGATACCGATACCGCACTAACGCACTAATGAACTGACTTCGAGAGCGCTTCCACGCGCGCCAGCAACTCGTCACGGCTCCCGACGCGCAGCAGCGGGCAGGGCAGGCTTTTGCGGAACGTCGCGCCGTAGGACTTGGTCATCACGCGCGGGTCCGCGACAATCACCACTCCCCTATCCGCCCGTGTACGGATCAAGCGGCCAAACCCCTGCCGGAAGCGGATAACCGCCTGTGGCAGGGAGAACTCGCGGAAGGCGCTACCCCCTGCCCGCTCGATCTGCTCGCAGCGCGCCTCGACGATTGGATCTGTCACGGCGGCAAACGGCAGGCGCGCCATCACCACGCAGCTCAACGCCTCGCCCGCCACATCCACGCCCTCCCAGAATGAATGGGTACCGAGCAGCACACAAGAACCGCCCGAGCGGAAGATCCGCGTGATCTGATCGCGCGTTCCGTTCGTGCCGTGTACCAGCAGTCGGATGCCCGCCGCGCGCAACGGCTCTTCCAGCAGACGCGCGACTTGGTTCATCATCTCGTAACTGGTGAAGAGCCCCATGGCGCGACCGCGTGTCCGCGTGAAGACATCCAGCATCAGGCCGCAGAGCTGTTCTGAATAACTACCGCCGGTGGAACCGGTGGGCGGGGGTAAAAAGACGGGAGCTAGAGCCGCGCACTGCGTCAGATAGTCGAACGGGCTCGCCGCCACACAGGTCATGAGTTGTTCAGGCTCAAGACGGTCGATCCCCAGACGGCGGCTGATATAGCCGAATGAACTGCCGACGCGCAGAGTCGCTGAACAGAACACCACCGTTGCCTTCTGCCGGTAGAGCAACTCGGCCAACGCCTCACCGATGCTCAGCGGCGCGGCGTAAAGATTGGCAGTCCCGGCACTGCGGCTCGGCGGCTCTGCCCAAAAGACATGTTCCGTATCGGTGGCGGCCAGAATGAAATCCATATCCAACGCGAAGGCGCGCAACGCCGCTGCCGCACCCTCGACATTCGCCGCCTGATCATCATACAGCGCGAGTTCGCCCTCCGTGGTCTGGCGCAGCGCCTCGCCCAACTCCAGCAACAGGCCAGAGGCTTCCGCAACCGCATGTTTAACAGCCAGCCGACAACGCTGAACCTCGGCCTCATCCCAACCGCCCTGGCACGCTGCGAACTGTTTGTCGCGGCACACCTCGCGCGTGAACGCACCGGAAAACGGCATCCCATCTGCGCACATCGTCGCCACATCGTCACCCTCGTCATCGGCAAACAGGTCGTCGGCTTCCACAGACACCGCGGCGGAGGACGGCACACAGCGGAAACGCACCGGGTCATGACCCGGTTGGATGAGGCCGTGCAGCTCCTCGAACAAGATGCGGGCGCTATTCTGCACCTCTTCCAGAGCGCTGCGAATCTGGCGGATCTGTCGCCGCAACGCTTTGGTCGATGCTTCGTTGGTCGTTATCGCGCCCTTTTGAAGGTGATTGCGCAACACCTCCAACACGCCGCCCGCACGGTTGCCGCGACCACGGCTCAAACGTCGCAACAACTGGTTGAGGCGCGCTTGGGTCAACTCTGTGGAAAGATGGCGTGTCGCCGCCTCTTCCAAGTTGTGCGCTTCGTCGAATACGATTTGGGCATGGGGTGGCAAAGCGGTACCGGGGGCCTGCGACTCGGCAAAAACCAGCGCGTGGTTGGCGATGACCACATGCGCGGCGGCGGCGCGGGCACGCGCCTTCTGCAAAAAGCAACGACGCCAATAGCGGCAGGCGCGTCCGGGACACTCTTCGGCGGTCGACGACAGTTTGGCAAGAAATACGGCATCGGCATGACCCGCGCCGGCAAAGGTGTCGAGATCGCCATCAGGTGACTGCGCTATCCAAGCCAACGCCAAGGCGAAGCGGCGCAGTTCGGGACGTTCGAGTTCAAAGTGACTCTGCTCCAACAGGAGTGCGATCCGCCGTAGACAAGCATAGTTCGAGCGCCCCTTCAACACGGCCACGCGCAGGGGAGCGCTGTCGTCGCCGCACACCGCCGCGCGGACCAGCGGCAAATCTTTTTCGATAAGCTGTGCCTGTAGGTTGCGCGTATTGGTGCTGACCACCACCGGCACATCGTTGAGCAACGCCCATGCGGCGGCGGGGATCAGATAGGCAATGCTCTTGCCGACACCGGTACCAGCCTCAACCAATAGGTGTCGGCCCTCGCTGAAAGCCCGCGCGACCGCGCGCAGCATCTCCACCTGTCCGGGGCGCGATTCATAACCGGGCATCAGGCGCGAGAAGGTGCCGCCGGGCAGCAGATGCGACGCGAGGCGGTCAACGTCCAACGGCGTGCAGTCGGCATGCGGCGGCAAGGTGCGCCGCTCGTTCCGGCGTGCATCGGGCGTAAAAGTTTCAAGCCACGGACCGCATCGCGTTCCGGCGCGCCGGACACACTCGGCAAAATGACCGAACACGTGCGCCAGACCGCGTTCGTCCAAATCGTGCAATACCAGTCCGATGGTCTCCAACGTCCAAAGCGGCAACGCCGCCAGCCGCGCTTCGATCGTGCGCCAAACCTCCCAGAGGCCCGCACCGCTGGCACCACCCTGACGCAAGTGCTCCGCCGCGCTATCCTCCGGCGTGTCCGGAAAGGCGAAAGCATGTAGGGCCAACACATCGACTGCATACGCGCGATCAGACGGCAGCAGTCCCTCAAATGCAGCCGTATCCTGAGTGATGTAGAGCGTCTCCCGCTCACTATCGGCAGCCTCGCCCTCATCACCCTTGAAGAGGTCGAAGATCGGCGATTGTCGTCCCGGCGGCCGTGTCACCCACACTGTACGGAAACTGAACATGCGCAGCGATCCTTGCGTCCGCTTATTTGCCCATACCGAATAGTTTCAGACAACGCCGGAAATCGGCCGGTAACGGACTGTGCGCCTTGAGCGTCTCCCCTGGAAGCATCGGATGCGGCATCTCCAGACCGGCGGCGTGGAGCATCTGGCGCGGCACCGTCAGCAGGCGCGGATCGCGCACGTGCTTGATGCCGTATTCACGATCGCCCAGTACAGGGTGACGCAATGAGGCGAGGTGCCGACGGATTTGGTGGGTGCGCCCTGTCTCGATCTGCACCTTGAGGAAGCTGGCATCTTTGGTAACCATCTCACGCTGGATGTGGCTGACCGCACGCTCACCGTCCAGTTCCTGCTCCACGGTCGAAGCGGCACGCTCATAACGACCATACACGATCACACGGTAGTGCTTGCTGACCCGGCGCGTCTTAAAGATTTCGACAGCAGCATCGAACGCGGCGTCGTTTTTGGCGAACAGCAGGCAGCCGGTCGTGTCGCGGTCCAGACGGTGTACCGCCCGCAACGTGGCGAGACCGGTCTGCGTGCGCAATGTCTCTTCGACACTGCGCGCACCGACCGAAAGCATATTGGACGGCTTGTCGGCGATCAGATAGAAATCATCCTGCACGAGGATCCGGATTGCCGACACCGCCGACGATGCCGACTGCTTAGACAGGCCGACGCCCGGCACTTCCACGGTATCTCCAGTTTTGAGCGTATGGTGCGTCATCCACACACACCGGCGGTTGACCCACACGACACGCTCATCCAACAGATTTTTGGCGGCGCGTTTGGAGATCGAGAGCCGTGCGGCGAGAAATTCCTGAAGCGACTGCCCCGCCTGCACTTTTGAAACCACAAACGACACCACCGACCGAGACTTATCTTTCATAAACACAGTGTGGCAAAATGCCCGTGGCCATGCAATTCCTGTTTTTAACGCAGAGACACGGATGCAGAGATTGGTTCGCAACGCCCTCGACATCTCGTGCGCGGGATTTTGGTTGGTGGCCGTACTCTGTCTGGCCTGAACGTCATCCGTACGCACCGAAGCCGAAAAACCAGTGCTTTTTGGCGAACCGGTAGGCCCATGTGCGTTCTGGTAGCGGCTCGCCGCCATGGTCGTGACAGCGCATCGCCGGTCGTTCCGCCAACTCGCGGAAGAACGTCCCGCGGCCGCTACTGTCCCGCGCATCGCAGCGCGCGGCCAATTCCGCCAACTCGCGCGGATGATCCATCAACACGCAACCGCGCGTGAGACGCGGTATCTCGGCACGAAAAGCCGCAAGCAGCGGCGACCCCGTTATGCGCGCGACCACCTGTCCGGGCTCTACCCGGCAGTCGGCGCACTGGATCGGTGGGCACGGTTCCACCTCGCCGCGCGCGTTGATGTGGTGGCTGATACCGGTCGCCGCCGGACAGAGCGCGTTGCCGTCATGATCCCAGTAGGCATCGACGATCACCAGACTTTTGCAGCGTGTTCTCTGCTCCAGCAGAAAATGGCGCAGGGCGCGCACCTGTCCGTCATCAAGTGCCTCTTCAAAGCCCGGCACCGGGCCGGAAGGCCGGTAGATGTAGTACCAGAGATAGTGCGCGCCGCGCGCGGCCATGTCGTCAACGAAACGCTCCGACACCACATCCGCGTAAGTGGAGGCCGACACGCTGGTCGCAACACCCGTCACCAATCCCTGCTCCTTGCAATGCGTCAAAGCGTCAAGAGCGCGTCCGTAGGCAAGGTCGTTGCCACGCCGGTCGGCATAGGCATCGGCTCCGCCCTCCACGCTGACGAGCGGCGACACGTTTCCGGCATGCCGCAACCGCGCTGCCATCCGCTCGTCGAGCAACTGGCCGTTGGTGAAAAGCTGGAAGTAGATGTCGCGATGGCGCCCGAAAAAATCCGGTAGCCACGGCAGCAGCAGCGGCTCCCCCCCCAGGATGCCGAAAAAGCGGCAACCCTGCACACGGCTCTCGGTGACGATCGCGTGCAGCAACTCGGGCGACATGTCGACCGGCTTCTGCACGCCGGTGGCCCAGCACCCTTTGCAGGCGAGGTTGCAGCGCTGCGTGACACTCACGAAGACAAAGGGCGGAAAGTAAACGCCCTGTCGGCGACGGCGTTCAAACCGGTTGAGCGCGCGCAAGTTACCGAGGCCCGCGCCGACCAGAAACCGCCATAATAGACGCGGCGGAATCTCACGTAGCAATCGCAATGGTAACGCATGCATGGGTAGAGCCCTACTGGCCGATGGGCCAATAAAAAACAAGTTGTGGGCTTCGCCCGTATTGGGGGTTAAGGTTGTAAGGGGTTAAGGCTGTGAGGGAGGGAGGCGACCGGATGAGGGAACCGAGTACTCTTTTGTTGTTAATCACTAGTCATCGCCTTATTCGTAGAGCCTTATAGCCTTACAGCCTCACAGTCTTACAGCCTTTGGGTTACGGGCTCCGCCCGCGTCAGTTCACCCCGCAACCAACGACGCGATGCGGTCGCCGATCTGCGTGGTGGTGAAGCCCATCTGGTTGGCCATCTGGCTCTTCATCGTCGGGGTGGTCTGCGCGATGGCCGTCTCGACCGCGCGGCCCGCCGCCTCTTCGCCCAGTGCGGTCAACATCATCGCGCCAGCACCGATCGCGGCGATCGGATTGATCGCATTCTTGCCGGTCCACATGGGCGCGGTGCCGCCGATCGGCTCGAACATACTGACCCCTTGCGGATTGATATTACCGCCGGCCGCCACGCCAAGCCCGCCCTGCGTGATCGCAGCGAGATCCGTGATAATGTCGCCGAACATGTTTTCGGTTACGACCACGTCGAACATCTCAGGAGAGGCCACCATGTAGAGGCAGGTCGCGTCAACATGGTAGTACTCGCGCTTGACGTCGGGATACTCGGCACCGATCTCGGCAAAGACACGGTTCCACAGTTCATACACATAAGTCAGGACATTCGATTTGCCGACCATTGCCAGCGTGTTGTGCTCGCCGATCCCCCGCGCCTTCTTGCCGTACTTGCGCGCATATTCGAAGGCGTAACGCAGACAACGCGCGACTTGGTCATAGGTGTAGGTCATCTGCTGCACCGCCACTTCGTCGCACGTGCCTGGACGCGAGATGCCGCCGATACCGGTATAGAGACCGCCGGAGTTTTCACGGATCACGCAGTAGTCGATCTCTTGCGGGCCTTTATCTCTGAGCGGACATTCAACGCCGGGGTAGAGCTTGACCGGACGCAAGTTGATGTACTGGTCCAGTTCAAAGCGCAACTTCAGCAGGACGCCTTTTTCAAGGATGCCCGGCTTGATGTCGGTGTGCCCGATTGCGCCGAGATAGATGGCGTCGAAACCGCGCAACTCGTCGAGCGTGGCATCGCTCAACGTCTCCCCCGTCCGGAGGTAACGGGTTCCTCCCAGATCATACGTGACCTTCTCCAGTTTAAAGCCGAACCGCGCTGCCGCCGCATCCAAGACCTTGCAGCCCTCGCCGATCACCTCCGGCCCCGTTCCGTCGCCCGGGATCACCGCAATCTTGTACGTTTTCGCCATACCTGTTTCTCCGTTTAATGATGGGCGCCAGTTTACCGAACTCCTCTGCCTCGTGCAACTGCTTGAACGCGGAATTGCGGAATTACGCGAATTACGCGAAACTTCGTTCTCTGCTTGACGTCGGGTTTAGGTCATTGTTACTATCTCGTACGTTCTATAGCAGATTTTGAGCGGGTGAGAGCGTCTTCTCCGACTCAAGGGTTGAGTCTGCAGGAATACTTCTTTAAAGGAGGCTCTTGCAAAACCCTCCCAAACGCAGGCCGTCAGGCTTGCATACGGGAGGGTTTTGCAGGAATTTTTGATGATGCGGCGGGGTGCCGCAGAACAAGCGGGCGAAACAGGGCTTTTCCCCTGCT
>Ga0209407_1001785_pt1 | contig 21719 bp, 9 predicted proteins | sample AD_JPNHG3_MetaG_FD_184410 | JGI IMG/M metagenome (GOLD analysis project Ga0209407, IMG submission 184410) | Active sludge microbial communities of municipal wastewater-treating anaerobic digesters from Japan - AD_JPNHG3_MetaG (SPAdes) (version 2) | ecosystem: Engineered > Bioreactor > Anaerobic >... | reverse complement strand
GGAGGGTGGTTCCAGCCTGTTGGAGCAAAACGCTGAGCCTCGCCGGAGCGAGGCCCAGCGTCGTCTTCGGGATTATAGCGGAGACCGGGGTTTGGCGGAATCCAGCACCGCCGTTTTGGGCTAGCCGGCCCCGGGCTGTCCAGTGGTCATTCCGCCGCCGCCCATCCCGCCACGCATTCCGCCCATCATGCCGCCACCCATGCCGCCGGGATTGCGCAGCACGATCTTGAACAGGGTTTCGGCGCCCGCGTTGCGCAATTCGTAATATTTCGTTTCAAGCGCCTCGAACGATTCCTCGCGGATGTTTTGCGGGGTGCTGATCCAGATAAAGCCCGGCTGTACCGCAAAATCGAGATTGAGCGGGCGCAACAGCGCCTTCAAGGCTTCCCGCAACGATACATCCTTCAAATTGATATAGGGCACGATGCCATCGGTCACATAGCGGCCCGCCGCCGCCGTGGCCTGTTGTTGCGCCTGGGGTTGCTGGGGCGCGGCCGCCGGCGGTCGTTGTGGCGCGCCGGGAGCCCCGGGAGCGCCGGGTCCACCGGGCCGGGCGCCGGCAGCACCGGGATACGGTCCGGGAGTGGGGGCGGGCGCCGCTTGGACAGGGGCGGCCGCCACGGGCTTCGGGGGACGCCGCACCACCCGGTCATCCACCACGATATTGATGTCGTAACTGTCGCTGATAAATTCAACGATTTCGTTGATGTGAATATTTTCAAACTCAACGCTGACCGGCGAATCGAGGGTTTTTTCAATGGGGCTCTGCTTCTGTGGCTCTACGTATTCTTCCTCGACCGTGGGCACCATGACGCGGTACGGTTTGATGCCGGTGGCATCCGCCCCTTCCGGCAACCGCTTGGAATCCTCGATAAAGCGTTCGATGGACGCGCGATCCTCCGCTATGCCTTCGCCGGCCTTGGAGATGGCTTCCTTGCTGGCGCCGAGGGTCGCCTTGTGCAAGCCTTCCTGCGCGCGCGCATTTTCGGGCGCGATAATCAGCGCTTCCTCAAAATACTTGACGGCCTTTGCGTAGCGCTCGTGATCCATGTAGCGCTCGCCCATCTTGATGAGTTCCGTCACGCGCTGTTTCTTGATTTCCTGCGCGGACAAATGCGCGGTTTCCGATTCGGGCGTCATCGAGCTGGGATCAATGGTGTCAAACGACGGCGTCTCGGCCGGGCTGGCCCCGGTGGACGTCAAGACCAATTTGGCCTCGCATTTCTGGCGGAACGTCTTGGCGTCTTCAAGGGATGGATTGAGCGCCAAGGCACGATTAAATTCGCTCAGGGCCTCCAAAAAAAGGTTGCCGTTGTAGAGGTCAACGCCTTTTCGGAAATGCAGTTCCGCCTCGGAAACGGTCCCTTCCGAAACGGCGGAAGGAGCAGCCGCGTCCACCACCGGCGGCGATGCCGCGGCGGAACCGGGCGCCGAGGCTTCCGATTGCTGCGCCTGTGCTACAGCGGGCACAAACGCCATCCAAACGGCGGCCGCCATTGACAAAGCGCAGCCTGTTATCAGGTTTTGCGACAACTTGGTACTCATTACGCTGCCTTCCTCCCGCTGTTGGGGTCACTATAACGGATTTGGCATCAAATAAGCAACTCTAACTTCCGCCTACACGAAGCGTGATATTCCTTCCGAGGCGCTCCGATCGTACCAGACAGGTGCCTTCCTCGGCATTGATTTGCAATAACTGGAAACTTTCGAAGGACGCCCCTTCGTCAAACCATTGGGTGCTTCCCGCGGTCCGGATTTGGGCGCGAACGCGGCCGCCACGGCCTTTCTGGATGCGCAGCAGCGCGATATCGGCATCCGCGGCCCCTTCCCGTTCGCGAATCTCCTGTTGCGAGGACAACGCCCAAAAAGGATTCGGGGTATACGAGGCTTCCAGCGGGACGCTCTGGCGCAACGGCGGGGGCGGCGGCACAGCCGCCTTCGGGATTTCGCCGTCATCGGCCTTGGGCAGGCGGTAATTGGTGGACGGCAGCGACTGCTCGGGAGTCAGCACGGCATACACGCGCCAGCCGAAAACGAGCACCATTACGGCCAGCACCATCCGCTCCTTGTTCGCCCAAAGGACCACGCCTATGTTCTTCAGTTTCTCCACGTAACCTTTCCGTTCCTCGTTCCCGATTTCTCCAATTTCCTAAAACGGCCAGAGGTAATGATTGCGCAGCCACCGTATCACACGGGTGGACATGGGCTCTTTCTGGGCCGCGCCGCCACGGATGTTTTGTTGCGCGAGGGCGTCGCGCGCGGGCATGCCGGGCCGCGCGGCGGGACCAACCACGCCCACGGAGTCCAGTCCGCCCGATACCGCCGCCGCCGCGGGATTGAACGCAGCCACCGTCAACAACATTTGCACTTCCACCGGCGGCTCGACCGGCCAGCGCATGTAACGGTTCTGGATGCTGATCGCTTCAATATTAAAATACCGATCCTTCATGCGTAGCGCATCTATAAAAATTACCAGATCCTTGAGGTTCATCACATAGGAAAGGCCGACGGTCCGAAGGTTCAACAGTTTTTCCAAGCCCTGCCGCCCCGGATGGATTTCGACTTTGTTGACGATGACGGCCTTGGCGTCAATGAGCATGCGCACGACCATGGACCCGAAACGGATGATGCGCAGATTCCGTTCGACGTCGGCCTTGGTGATGCTTTTACCCGCGAAATCTTCCGGTTTCTGCGCGCCGAAGGAAATATCGTCCGGTATCGGACAGGGAGGCGATTTGGACTGGGCATACTGGCGCAGTGCGTTCAGGGCCTTTCCATATTGTTCCTCGTAATAGAACCGCAACATTTTGCCTTCCGGAATCGGGTCTATTTCCATCCAGTCGCCCACGTTGAAGAAGGCCGCCCGGCGCATCACCTCATCGGCCATGGGCTGAATATCGCCCTTGACCGCCTCGATCAACACCTTGGGTTGGTACCCCGAAAACGTGTCTTCAAGATGCTTGAGGGTCTTTTCGAGGGTTTCGAGCTGTCCAAGGTACTCTTCATAGATCGCCAGTTGCTTTTTGTAATAGAACTGGTAGCCGCCACCCACACAGGCCAGCAACAGGACAAACACCGCGATGCCGATGATATGTTCGCGGCGCAGATTCATGATGTGCCTCGCAGGGTGCTCATCGCCTTGGCCTCGGTTGCGGTTGCTGCGGTTGCGGGGGTTGCTGCGGCGGCGTGAAAATAAAATCCACGCGGAAAAAATACACGGTTTCGACGGATCCGCCGGCGGCGGGGCCGGGCTGGCTCCGCTGGCCGCCGATGGACGCCTGGCCCACGCGGGCATCTTCCATTTCGGTAATGGGCACTTTTTCGACTTGGGCCTCGCTGAAAAACAGTCCGCCCTGGGCGGCGCGAGTCTCACGCAGTTGACTGATGAACTGGGTCAGCGAGTCGGGATCGCTCGCATATCCCAGCACCTTCATGCCGTTCTGTTTGGGAACGATTGCCCCGCCCTTGGCGGCGTCAATTCCAGGGAACCCCGTGCTGGCCACCGTGCCCTTCACCGGATCCGCCGCGCCCGGATTGACGACGGAAGACTCCACCGAACTGAACCAGATTTTACCCCCGGGCGGCCGGGCATTGTTCAACATGCGCAGAAGATGGATCCACCAGTTGCATGTCGTATACGCGGTGGAAAGAAGGTTGAGTTGTTTTTGACGGGCGGCAATTTCCTTGCGCGCGGCCTGCAACTGGCTTTCATAGACCGACTTTTTGGTCGGATTCGCGGCTAGTTCAGGATCGTAGGCTTGCACGTATTTCTTGACGGTTTGGATCCGTTCCAGAACCACCTTTTGCTTGGCGGTCAAACCGGGCACGGTTGACGCCCCGATCAGTCCCAATGTTATGAAAGACAACACCCAGTAAAACAATTGTTCCTTGCGGCGCGCGGACTCAAGCAACGCGGGCGGAACCAGATTGACGGCAATCGGAACCGGCTGAAGGGTGCGCAGGGCGAGTCCGAGGGCCACGGCGGCCTGTTCGGGATGTTCATTGATCTCCTGCGCGCCCGGGGCGATCGCCAAACCGGCAAGCGGACGCGCAATGCGTACTTCCACGCCGAATTGTTCCTGGAAATACGGCACGATGTTGCGCAGACAGGCCCCCCCGCCCGTAATGACAATCCGATCGATGGTCCCGCCGCCCGGCAACGATCTGAAATAGGAGAATGACCGGTTTATTTCGGTGATCAGACGGGTCAGAACCTTGGCGATAATTTCGCCCAACTGCCCATCGCGTTGGGGATCGCCCGTGGGCGCCGAACCCCGGTCGCGTTTCAGTTTCTCCGCATCCAGAAAATTCAGGCCCATCGCGTCGCGTATGGCCGAGGTGATGTCGTTGCCGCCGATCATCAAGGGCCGCGTAAAACGGAACTGGCCGCCACGCTCGATGACGATATCGGTGGCGGACGCGCCCATGTCGAGCAGGGCCACGCATTCGCCCTTGTCGCCGAATTCCCCGGTATGCTTGAGCCAGTTGTAGGTCGCAAACGGGCAGATGTCCACAACGTCCACCGCGCATTTGGTTTCGCGCAGCAGGGCCAGGTGCTTGTCCACCACGTCCACCTTGATGGCCGCCATCATAACGTCGTAACCGCCCGCTTCCGTCTTGCTCAATTTCTGGTAATCGAGCGCGATTTGATCGAGCGCGAACGGGATTTGTTGCTGGATTTCGTACCGGACGATTTGGGTGATCTTGCTTTCCTGCACCGGGGGCAAGGTGCGCGTGCGGGTAAAGACCGAACGTCCCGGCACGGCAACCACCGTCTTTCGAGTCCGGATTTTCTTTTCCTTGAGGAGTTTCTTGAGTTCCTCGTTCATGTGGCGGCGTTTGGATTCTTCATCCAAAAGCGGATCCAGCAGCACCTCCCGCTGAAAGTAACGGGTGAGTTGAAAACCGGTCTTGGTTTGCGTGAGTTCGCAAACCCGAATAGCATGGGTGCCCACGTCCAGCACCAAGCGCTTCGCGCGCCCACGCCCAATCTTCATCATCAATCGCCCGTCCACCCAGTTGCACTACACTGCCAAGACGAACCCGCCGTTTGGTCACACGTTTTCAGTTCCCCGCGCCGCGTATTGTTTATAGGGTGAATTCTGAAATCACCACTTGTGCCGGGAACTTCATAACCTATTGAAACTTATTGTAGTACAGAATTTATGCCGTGTCAAGATAAAATGTTGTTTGCCAAGAGTTTTCCGGCGGGCCTCTCCGGCGCGTCATTCGACATCTTTGGCGCATCGGAAACCGTAATCCGGCTGACGAGATTCCATGTGATCGTAATGTCTTCGGGCGCAACGCACCCCGAATCGGTCACTTTTATAGGAACCGCCCCGCAGCACGCGGAACTGCTGGCCATAATCCTTGGTCACGTCCGGATTGCCGGGATACGCCTGATACCAACTGGCGGTCCATTCATAGGCGTTGCCGGCCATGTCGTAACATTTGAACGGCGAAACACCCATGCGGCAACGCCCCACCCGGATTGTGCCCTCCGAGCCGGAATTGCAGTTTTCCGGCACGAATTCCATGCCCCAGGGATATTCGCGGCCATCCGTGCCCCGGGCCGCCTTCTCCCATTCCTCTTCGGTCGGCAGGCGCTTGCCCACGGCCTTCGCATAGGCAGACGCTTGGACAAACGAGACACCGGTCACCGGCTTGTCCTTGGCGTCGTCCGGAAAAACGTGATCGGGAAAAACCAATTTGAACTCCGCATTGGTAACCTCGTATTGGTCCATGTAGAAGGCCGGCAACTCCAAGGTGCGCTGGGGCTTTTCATCGGGCGAGGCGCCATTGAGGCCCATAATGAAAGGTCCGGCGGGAATCAGGACCATCCCTTCGGGCGCCTTGCCTTCTGTCAGCACCAATTCCAGCGTTTTCGATTCGTTGGGGCCCAAAACGACCGGTTGTTCCAACTTGTCGTAGCCTTTCGCGTACAACGTCAGAATATAGTCGCCGGGGGATACCTCGAATTTGGCGGGCGATAGTTGCGGGAGCAATTCACCGTTGAGCCACAGTTTGGCGCCGGAAGGACGGGACACGACGGCCAGTTGGGCGTTCTTGGGGGCCAAAACATGAGCAAACTGGTAGCGGTAATCCTCCTTGATTTCGATTTCGCCCGTCGCCGTCCGATAGTTGTCCAGCCGCACCTCATAAGTGTGTTTTCCGATGGGAACTTCCTTGCTTGTCAACGGCGTATTGCCCAGATGCTCGCGCCCGTCCAGGAAAACCTGCGCGCCCGCCGGCGTGCTCTCGATGGTCAGGTATCCCCGCAGCGGGCGCATGTCAATGACGATGCGTTCCTCGCCCTGATCAGGAAAGACGATCGTCTTCGAGGTCCGCTCGAAATTTTCCCGCGTGAGGACGGCCACGGTCTCGCCCGGCGGCGGGTTCACCAGCGTCACGGGCGTTTTACCGCGGGGCATGTCGCCAATCGTCACGTCGGCTTCCTGTTCCGGCGAACTGGCGATGACAACCCGTGTTTCCCTCGGCGGCGGCGCGGAAAAACATCCACCCGCGATACACACCGCCGCCAGTAACCCTGCCAACCATGACCATTTTTTACCCGGGACGATCATGATCTCCTCTGTGCCGGCGGATTCCGCTTTATTCCGCCGTGTTCCGCGATTGTATAACTTTCGCCTGCGCCGGAAGAGACAGGAACGCCACACCGCGAATCCGGTTCCGACACTCCTCCAACGGTTCCTGCCGGTCGTCGCGGTCCGCGCCGCCGTAGCCGGAGGAATGCAATTATCATAGCGCAAACGTCACGCTATTCGCGCTCGAAGAGCTTGACGGGCTGCTGGCCCGCGGGAATTTCAAGATATTGCTCGACGCTGCGCGGAACGACCTTGAACTTGTAGGTCGCGGGACTGGCGTCGCTGATAAATTTCCCTAGGTACTTGTATTTAGTCGTCGCGCGGAATACATAGTCCACGGCCGTGCCGTCGGGCGGCGTAACGCCGGGCGTGTGGGGATGGCCGAGGCATCCGTTGGCCAATGCGCCCGCGGGAATGCCATCCAAGGCCGGCACGACAATCCGGCGCACGGGATCCGGCATGGGAGCGCCGTCCGCGCCGGGGCGTCCCCACAATTCGCCCGTGTACACGCTCTTCCCGTCCTCGATGAGTTCGACCTCGACAAAGGACTCGGCCAACGCGCTCGCTTCCGGCACGACGAGGGTAATCGTGAATATCGCCTGCAAATCCTGAGGCTTTCCGTAATCGGGGGCCTGCATGATCGTGACCGCGCCCAAATCAACCCCCGCCCGCCGGAAACTCGCCGTCAGGCGCGTGTCCACGACTTTGGCCTTGTCCGGAATGGTAAAGCGGCGCCAATTGATCCCGCCGTCGCCCGTCATGAGATCCTCGATGGTATCGCCCGTGCCCAACGGGGGCAGCGTGTCCGGCCAGCGCGAGACATTGCCGGCCTCGTCGCAGGCGGCCACGACCAGCAGGAGCGATTGGCCGTACAGCGTGGTGATGTCCGGCGCGGAACGGCTTTCGACGGCAAGCTGGAGCGCCTCGAACATGACCGGCGTGACCGCCATGTTTTGATCCGACCACGGTTTCCAAGTATCCAACGGCTCGTACACGTTGCGGCTCGGGTCCATGTTTTTGGCCCAGATCCGGTACGCATACAGAGGTTTCGGACCCGAATCGAACGCGATGTCCACGCTCTCCCGCTTGAGGCCCCATTCGCACATCGGAAACGCGCCGGGCACCGTGCGGACATTCAGGTTCGCGTCCAACACGGTCGGGGCGAGCCACCAGATTTCGAGTGGCAGGATGGAATCGCCGGTTGACGTCAACGGCGGCTCGGCCACATTGCCGGCCCGGTCGCGCGCCGCAAAGCGGACCGTCGCGCGAAAAGCCTCCGCTATGGGTGTCCGCAAGGGAATTTTCCACGTCGCCGTGATATTGTCCGTGCTGCCGGCCACGTCAAGTTGCGACGTGTTCGTAACGGACGCCAGCGGGAACGCCGACACGGACGTGTCGCTCAGCCACACGGGGCGCGTGACACCGCCCGTGTTCCACGCGGCGAGGTCCGGGGGCGCCAATTCGATCGCGCTCGCGCCGCCCTCGAAAGTCGTGCGGAATCCCGACACCGCAACAGTCCTGTTGGACGGCGGATCGTCGCGGAAAACGGCCTTGAGTTCCAAATCCCACACGCTCGGCGGGGGGGTATCGTACCCGTTCACCGGCGAACCGATATTGAAAAACGCCAGGCAGCGGTCCGCGCTCGACGCGAACGTAAAACCGTGGGCTCCCTGCGAACCGCCCTGTGGATAGCTGGACGGCGCATTGTCGTAGGGGTGCGTAAGCGATCCGAACGGTACGCTCGCCGCCGTGGACGGATTGCCCGACAGGCTCGCGGAAACCACGACCGGCGCGATATATCCCGGCCCCGGCTGCACGATCACCGGCGGAATCGTGTCAATGATGAAACGCCGTCCCCTCTGGGCCTGGGCGGTAATCAGGTCGTCATAGGGTCCGCCATCACCCAAAACGATATTTCCATATCTAAGTCGAACGGATGCCTCGCCGTCCGTCGCGCCGCCGGAAGCGGGCGGGCTGGCCCGGTAGGTGTACCGGCCGCCGCCGGCATCGGTCGCCGAACCGAGATCCACCTGCGTCCCATCGGCAGCAATGTAATAGGCCTCGTCCGGCATGCCCGCTTCCGTCATCCACACGTCCACCGTAAAGGAATGCGCGCCCACCATTTGCGGCGGCCCGGGATCGGCCTGGACGTCCAAAACGCGGCACGCAAACCATATACCCGTAAACGGGCCCGTTCCGCCATCCGACGGGATTTCGTCCGCGCCGATGTCGGGAATGTTGCATTCATTGTCCGGGCGGACGTTCACATACTGGAAATCGCGGGGGGGCGTCACGCACGGACAGGGGGCGGTTCCGCTGTGGTTCTTGACGTCAATGCAGACGGGATCGGTGCATTGCGTGAGTTCACGCGCCAGCAGGCGGCCAATCCACGGCGACGACATGTCGAACCTCGGATCCACGTGGATGTCCTTGCACAGAATCGGATCGGTGCTGACGTTCAGGTTGTAATCATAGGCGTTCGTGTAAATGTAGCCCTGCAGTGGACACGGCGTGCCCGTCGGCGGCGTCCACAGCGCGGGGGCGTTCGCGTACACATCGTTGCTGAGCGAGGTCAGCGATTGGGGCGCCGCCGCATTGAGGCCGTAGTATTGCATGGACGTCGGAATGCCGACGAACCGCAGGTTGGTGATGTTCCACCCGGAACAGGCCTTGCCGGGGAAATCCGTCCGGTACGTCCACCGCACCCGGATTTTCTTGCCGCCCGCCCACGGCAGATCGTAGGAGCGCACGGTCCATTGCTGCCGGTCCACATTGCCGTCCATGATCTCGTTGTCGCCGCGATCCCAGATGTCGAAAACCCCCTTGTCCCAGATCGGGAGCCACCGGTTGGTCCCCACCACCTGTCCCTGAATGCCTGCGTACCCTTGGGCATCCACATTCAGCCAGCGATCGAAAATCATGCTGACATTTCTGTAATTCGTGCAGTCCACGTCCACCGACAACCAGAAACGTTCGCGAAGCGCAATTCGACAGGTCAATGGTTTTACTGGCGAAACATGGCTTTGAAGAACCACCCGCCACGGCCCATCCGCGCTTTGGCCCGCAAGCGCGGAAAGCGGCTGCACGGGTTTGTAAACTCCGTCCCTGAGATCGCCGTTTACCAGGCTTGCCGAAGCCGGAAACGGTTCCGCGGCGCTGTCGGAAAAGGTGACGTTTTCAAGGCTCAGGCTGATGCCGGCGTTGATCTGCGCCAGCGTCACGTTCCCGGCGGGCGTTTCCAGCACAAGCGCCGTCGGCTCCAGCGAGCTGGCGTCAATGGCCACGCCCAGAATCGTCACTTTGACGTCGTGAATCAGCACGTCTTCCGAAATGGAATCATTGTTGTTGAGAACCCGCACGATATCGGCGTCCGCGTCTGGGGAGGCCGTGTAATTGCCGGCGAGATTGACGCCGAAAACCTCCGGGCGCTCCATCGTGACCCGGGGATCAGGATTGCCGAAGCCGTTTGGATCCTGCTGTCCGCCGCCGCCCGACGGCGGGCCAATATTCCATTGAGATCCGGGTGCCTCCGACCACGTGAATTTTAGCATCGGATCGGCCGGCGGCCATTTGCAGATAAAGTTGGTAATGGGTTCGACGACCGTGTCGCCGATCGCGTTGCGCATGACGATCGAACTGGTCACCGAGGCCTTGCCGCCGCCCACGGTTGACACGCCGTTGCGCCCGTTCTCGAAAATCGTGCAGAAGGCGACGCAGACGTTTTGCGACTCGACGCGTATCCCGTCGCACTCGTTATGGACAATGCTGCAATTCTGAATGATTGGCGCGCCGACCGAGCCGCCCTCGCACAGAATGCCCACGCCGGTCCTGTCCACGATGACGCCGCCCTGGACCACGGCGTTGTTGTCGCGGATATAGCATCGGTTGATGGTCGCGGCACAGCGGTTGCCGGTCCGAATGCCCACGCTGCCGCCCGTAAACGTCAGCCCCTCGATGAAGACGCCCGCCGGGGCGGATCCAAGGTCCAACACCGGACGCGAGGGGTCCGCCGCCTTGATCACGATCGTCTCCGGGTTGGACGGCGGATAGCCCACGATGGAAAAGGTTTCGTTCTGCGGATAGGTGATGTTGTCGCGGATTTCGGACACCACGGAACTCGTGCCGGCGGTGCTGCTCGCCACGACAATATACTGAATCGCGCCGTTCTGGCTCTGCGCATAAGCGATGGCTTGGGTCACGGTGTCGAACCGCGGAAACTTGTCGGGCGCCGATACCTCCGCGTTCAGCGCGTCGTAAAGCGGATTGTCCGCCCCGCACACCACGACCGTGTTGCCCAACACCCAGTTGCCGGGATCGGCCGGGTCGCCATAAGCGCCCCAAACGGTCCCCATCAGCGCGCACGAAAGCGCGCACCATCCCATGAATCGCCGCGTTTGTTTCATCTGTACACTCCTCCGGCCGCGCCTTTCGCGAAGCGCCGCCGAATGCCCCGGATTCATTTGTCAATCGCTTCCATGTCGCAAAAATATTATACCTGATTCAGAGGCGGCCGGGGGCGCGTTTCGGGTCTCGGATCTCGGGTTTCAGAGCGCGTGAACAAATTCGGCGCAACAGATTGTAGCGCCGAATTCCGATTGGGCACGGGTATGGGCAGCTCAGCCGAATCGGAATTCGGCGTTACGCTTTCGGCTGCGCGAATAAATTCACAAAAGATCATTTTTCAGCCTTCAGCCTTGCGCCTACCTCTCATATATCGTCCTGACTTTCTTTTCGGCGGTCGTCACGAACTCGTCGTTGCTGCGCCAGTTGATTTCACCGTCGCCGTTGGCGTCCGTGCCGTAGCCGGCCTGAACGGTCGCGATGATCTCGAACAAGTCCGATCGCACCGTAATCATGTTCGCCATCCGCGTAAAACGCCACTGCTCTTCCGCAAAACGGGCAAGCGGATCGTTGTACTGCGTGCTGAGCGGCATCAGCCATCTCGGCGGTTCATCGGGTTTGCTGCCGTAGAAAACTCCTTTGTTTGTTCCGAGCGAAAGCAACTCGTCGATCGATCGATAATAGCGTCCGTCGGCCCGTGTGGGATCGGGCGGATTGACGGGCAGCCTGGTTCCCGGCCGTCCCGCCGTGATCAGTTTGATGCGATCGAGAACGGTCAGGTTGGGGATATCCATGGCGGGCAACGGACCGAGATCCGGCTTCAGGGCGCCGTCGCCAATCAGTCTCGGACCGGTCATATTGGTGAAAACGAATGGCAATTCCTGCATGCCCGGCAATCCCATCAACGGATTGAACGGCCGCCACGGCTTTTCTCTTTCACCGGGTCGGATTTGATCGCCCGGCCGGTGATACGTCGTTGTCTGGGCGGTATTGATATTGATGCGGCCGGAGGTGCGGTCGCGCGGGGTGAGGACGATGCCGGCAAAGGTGGCGGGCACGCCGCGCACGGACCAGTTGCGCAGGTACAGGGCAAGGAAATTGTTCTGAATTTCGACGACGCCGTAATACACGATACCGTTGTCGTCGGGGGTAAGCCCTTCCTGCATGCCGAGCGAGTCGCTCTTTTCGGGATTGTTCGGATCGGCGCCCGGCCGCAGCAGGTTGTACCGCCACGGATACGGATCGCCGAACCAGCATTTGCCGTCGCGGTCGCGGTCCGTGAACACTTCGGCGTCCAGGATGATGTCGCCCGGTGTCTTGGACGCCGCGATCGCGCAGAGTGCGCGGCCCATGTCGGTGAGCAGCGTCTGGCCGGGATTGGCCGTCGAAAAAGCCCTGTCGGCGGCGATCAGCCGGTCGAAGGGCTGGCCGGTATCCAGATAGAGATCGTAAACGCCGTCCTCGATCCCGTCGTCCGCGTTCCATATGAACAAGGCCTCCGAGACGAGCGATTCCTGCGACAACGGCCCCAGGTCTTCCGGCGAGGCGGCTGCCGGCCGATTGCTTTCCGCCTGCCGCGTCGCGGTAAAGCCTTCCGGATTGCCGGAAAGATAGAACGCGGTGCGCAACTGGACAGGCGAACGCGACCAGAGATCGTTGCCGGTTTTCAGCGTGGCGGGAACCGGCGATCGGTTGAACAGGAAATAATTCGTGTTGGGCATCAGCCCAAGATTTTTGTCCCACATATTGTACGGGAAACCCAAGTCGTACTGCGTGTCAAACAGTTCCCGGTTGACGCCGCCCGCGATATCGAGCGAATACAGGAAGACCGGCCGCCAGACTTCGGGCAGGGGCCACGGCGCGGAGGGATCGGAAGCCGGATCGAATTTCATCATTTCCCGCACGCGCTGGTTATCGTTCGGATCGTTGGGATCGAACACGGGCCGCAACAGGTAAAAATCGGCGCGGGCGCACGAAAACCGGATCGGATCGAACGCCGCCGCGCCCATCAGGGCCGCCAGATTGTCGTCGGACTCCTGCGAGCCGCTTTTCCACAGGAGTTCCTTCCAGTAATCGTCGGGATAGGTCCGGCCGATCCGCGCGCGCAGCACCTTTTCACGCGCCAGCCCGGGAATCCTGACCGGTGAATCGGCCATTTCGGCGTTGGATGCGCCGAATTCGCCGCCGTACAACGTGTGGTTTTCGTGGATTTCGAGGTAGGGCAGCGTCATGACGTCGCCGACCGACACGAACGGCTGATCGCCGTGCGCGATGGTTTTCCGGTCCATGACAAGGGCGTCCCGCAGGGCGGCCCATTCGCGGTACATCTGCGGAATCATGAGCGTGTTTTCGGCCGCGGGCAGCGAATGCGGATAATAAAAAACGGGGTATTTGAATTCGGGGTCGTAGGCCGCGTTGGGCTGAAGCGGCGTGCCGTTGAAACGGTCAATGCCATCCGGGGTCCCATCCGGCTTCAGCCGCGGCATAACCGGGTCGTGCGACCAGTCATCGTAATTGCCGTCGGTGGCTTCCCAGCGGTTCTTGGTGCCGAAACGATCGCCGTTGTAGATGGCGGTGTGTTTGCGTTCGAGCGTCCGGTAGAAATCCGCGCCCATCGTGTCGTCCGGCCAGAAATTCAGGTAATTGGTCTTATTGGGAATGCCGAGACTCTTGTCGAACAGCGTCGGCAGAAGCGTGTTGGAACCGGCGGTGCTGAACGGCACGGGAATGCCGTCGTCCACGGCGCGGTTGATCACGTCGCGTTCGGTGTAGGTGACGCGATCCACGACGCGGCGCGCCTGGTGATCGCCCTGGAACAGCGTCACGACGACGTTGTCGCCCGGATAAAAACGGCGCTCGATGAATTCTTTCCAGCGCGGGGATTCCGCAGCAGCCGCGCCCAAATAGGCCGGCGGCGGAACGTAGTTCAATGGATCGTAGGGATAATCGAAGAATTGGGTCTTGTAGGCGACAGGCAAAAAGTCGAATGCGCCCGGCGCGGGATTCAGCACGAAAAAGCCGGTAAGGGATTCGCGCCGGGCATCCATCCACCGGCGTCCCTCGTCAATGCCTTCGAGGAGATCGTCCACAATCCCGTCGCCGTTGTTGTCCACTCCGTCAACGAGGAGCGTATTGACGTCGTTGTCGTTGTCAATGCCGTCGTGTTCGGGATTGTTCGGAAACACGCCACCGCGCAACACCCAGCCGGCCAGCGCGGAGAGGCTTTCGGCGGCGTTCACGCCGCCCGCCTGCGGCGTCTTGATGGCGGCCTGCGTGGTCAGGCCTTCGATTTCGAGTTGAACGATGGGCAAATCGTTGGCCTTTCTCCGGAAGATACTGCCCGATTCGCCCACGTTGTAGACGCCGTATTCGTCGTAGGGAACGACAGGAAAATCCGGGGCGGTCACATAATCGCCGTTTGTCCCCATATTGCCGTTGTAACTGACCGATCCATCCGCTTCGTAAAAGATACCGCCTTCGAGGCCGATGCCGTTGCGGAAGATCAAGTTGTCGCGGTCGAAATTCACGTTCTGCGGGTAGCCGATGTAATCGTAGGCGTTGACGGCCAGGAGCATCCGGGGCGGACGGACGGCCACGGCGCCCGCGGCGGAGTCGGGCCGGGCGGCGGGCAGGATCACGGGATTGGCCGGATCGTACGGCACGCGCATGAAGATCCGGTCTTTGGAAGCGATGTCGCCCGATGCCGGGTCCACGCCGCCGACGGCCAGCTCCCAACCGGAGATGTCAATGTCGTGGCCGGTAATGTTTTCGATCTCGATCCATTCATGATCGGGTTCCTGGCTGAACTCGAACGAGTTGATGCACAACATGGGGCCGCCGGCGTCATAGGCGACCGGATCGCCGCCGCCCATGCACACCGCCACGTGCAGGTAGACCTGATCAAGCGCGTTCGCGGCGGGAGGGGGAATCGTGACGGTGAAGGCCTTGTCCTGGCCGTAGCCCTTGCGCAGTTCAATCACATCCGTGTAGGTCAGGTGGCCCATCTCCGGATTAAGCGAAGTGGGAACGTTCAACACGGTGTCGTCCAATCCCGGCACGAAGATCCAGCCGGTGGCCACGCCCCGTTTGTATTTCCCGGTCCGTTCGGAACTCGGAATGCCTTCGGCGGCAAGATCCAGGCTGCCGTCGTCGTTGGCGTCGTAGACGTCGAACAATTCCTGCGGCAAAGACGGGATCAGGGCAGACGCCTCCTCGAACGTGACATTGCCGTTGCCGTCCGCGTCCGCCTTTTCCAGGCTTTGCGCGTCCAAAACAAGACCAACACCGCCGTTCGCATCGGAAGGCCCGCGCCAGTAATGGCTCCAGTACTCCTTCCATGTCCTCGTGGCCGGATCCGCGGACGCATTGTCGTAAAAATCGTCGGGATAATCGGGGGTCGCGCATGCCGCAAACCCTTCCGCGACATCCTGCGCGATGGATTTCGTGCCGACGGTCATGCCGTTCGGCATGGCAGCGCCCGTCGAGGAGACGTATTTGACCGCGACGCGGATCGGATCCTCGTTGTTTCGGTACCACGGGACATCCGTGGTGCCGGAACGCGGTCCGCTGACCGTGGGCCGCCCGCGATAGTCGGTCGTGTTGATCTTCAGATAATACCGTCCGGGCGGCAGGCCCTTGCTCGGCCCGAATTTGAATTCCATGATGTTCGGCCAATGTTCCGTGGGCGCATCGTCCGCTCCCGGCACGGACTCCTTGCCGGGATCCTCCGCCTCGACGAACCGCGTCTCTGTCGAAATGGCCGTGCCGGGTCCGAGCCACGGATTGAGGAAACCGTTGCAGGGATTGGCCGGATCCGAAGTGGTACTGTAGGGCAGTTTCGGCGCCGGCCAGAAACCTTCATCGGGCTGATTGGTTACCGAATAGGCCGGCGGCGCCTTGTCGCGCATTTGTACGCGGGTGAGATCGAAGTTGTTTTGATAGGTGGCGGCAGACGGATCCTCGTTGTAGGCGAGTTGGTACAGATACCGCGGGAAGAGGGAGGACGTGTCGTTGTCCCGCTCCATTTCGGCCTCGACGCGGCGGACGGGCCGGACCATCATCTCGGTGATGCGAACGCCCTCGATGCCCGCTACGGTGTAGACAATCTTGCGGCGGTCGCCGGTCACTTCCACAACGAGCCGGCCCTGATCGAACGTTTCGCCGTGATTGTTCACTCGATCGTAAACCTGCATGCGATCCCACCACGTGTCGTCCACCTGCATGGTGGCGGTTGACCGGCCGTAGCCGGTATCGCGCGCGTCGCGCAGGTTTGCGCCAAGTTGCAGCGCCCGGAGGTAGGGATCGGCCTTGTAGAGCGCCGTGACGGGGTTGCCGAACTCGTCGAGGAAGGCCACGGGATTCGAAAAAACGCCGTTGATATCCAGCGAGACGTTGACGCCTTCTTGCTGGAGGCCGCGCGCGAATTCGAGCGAAGCGATCTTCTCGTCCGGATCGGACGGATCGCCGTAAGCGTTGGCGGGGGAATTCATGTCCCAGTCGTCGCGCAGGACCTGTGCGATCTGTTCCGGGGTGGCGAAATTGTAGTCGAGTTTGAGCCCCTTCGGACGCTGGCCGGCGGTCCAGACCTTTTCGGGTTCGGCGAGCAGATCGCTCTTCATGGCCTGCTGGAACCGGTTGTTGTCATCGGTCGAGTGCAGCGTGATGTGATTCTTGATGTTTTGGTAGTAGGTGTCCGCGTTTGCGAAGGTCTCGTTGCGAATAATGCGCTTGACCTCGTCGCGGGACTTGAGCACGCGGTCGCCGAGCAAGCCGAAGGCGCCGACGGCCCCGCTGCCGTCCACGTCGTCGGTCTCATAGTCCAAATTGGCTTTGGGCACGCGCCCTTCGGCGACCAGATTGCGCAACGGACGCCGCCGCTGGTACTCGCCGGGATCGTCAATGCCTTCGAGATAGCCGAGATACATGCGGTACAGAACCCGGGCCTGGATGTTGTGAACGTTTTCTTCACCAGCGGGAATGGACAGGGTAATACCGTGATCCTGGGCAAATTTGAGCGCCGCTTCGTATTGCTCGGGCGTGAGATTGGAACCGTCGTTGACGCCCTCGTCCACCAGGCCGTTGCCGTTGTTGTCCAGGCCGTCCATGGCAAGGGCGAGGGCGTTGCCGTCGTCGTCCACGAATCCATAGCCGGGAAGAACCGCGTCGGGGATGTACTCGTCGGCTAGGTCGGGATTCGAGGCCACGGACGTATCCGTCGGCTTCCCAATCTTCAGCGAACCGAACGGCGCGCCCATGAGCAGGTTCCACATTTTTCGCGCACGAACCAGTCCGGTATCCGGCAGGAAAAGCGGCGTGTATTCGAACACACTGGCGCCGGACGAAAACGCGGGGAGCCAATACGCCGCGTTCGCCGGATCGGCTGTCGCGGCAATAGCGGTTGGGCGTCCGGGATCCGCCGAGTAAAGTTGCATGTCGAATGTGTACGCGCCGGAAGCGTTGAGGTTGACTTTGGAGGCCTCGTCGTTGACGAGGATGGCGGCGCGGCCCACGATCTGGCAGACGGGTTCGCCGCTGGATTTCAGGCGGCAGGGGGGCTGGGCGACGCCGGATTCGCGCAGGTATTGGGGGGCGATTTCGCGCGCGCCGCGGAGTTTGTCGAACTCGAAATCGGGCCAGAGATTGGGCACGGCCTTGGCGAGGCGCCCGCCGCGTTCCCATTGGCCGTTCACGAAATGGCCGCGATCGGCGAGGTAGTTCCAGCGATTGATCGCGGCGAGGTAGCGCATCAGCCGCGCATCCACATAGAACGTGGCGCCGGACGCGGCGACGATGGCGCCCGTTTCCGGGATCAGGGCGGTGTCGGTCGGGGGCGTTTCGTACAGCGCGGGCTGGTAGAGGGGCCGCGAACGCCAGCCGGGATCGGCCTGGCCGAGATCCGTCGCGGGATCCATGTTCGAGAGGGCCTTGTAGACGTTTTCGTCGTCCGCCAGCGCGAGGCGGTACATTTGCAGGTTTCGCTCGGCGTATGCCGCCGCCCGGAAATCGTAATATTCCGGATACGGCGTCCAGTAGTCCATGTGGTTGTTGATAACGAGGTCGTAATCGTTGTCGATCGCGTCCACCCAGCGGTGCTGTACGTCGGGCGGCCCCCAGGGAAGCGTCGGATCGCAGGGGATGTTGTAGGAGCTGGGGGTAGTCTGGCCGGGCGTCGTGAGATTTACGTTGCGGAGGATCTGGTAGATGGAGTCGTTGGGATTTTCGGACGGTGCGGCGTATATCGGCGCGGTGAGGAACCAGCGCTGCTCGCCCGGTTCGTCCACGGTTCCATCGCCGTTGTTGTCGCGCCCGTCGTTGCCGCCCCAATAGAGAAACACGGCGGTTTCGTTGGACTCGTCCGTGCCGACCGATCGGAAAAAGGTTCGGGCCAGTTCGGTCTGGCGGACCTCGTCGTACGTGTTCCATTCTTTGGGCAGGGGCATATCGAGCGAATCGTCGAGATCGTTGTCCACGGCGTCGCCGGGAAAGACGACGTTCGGCAGGCCGGCCAGCGCGCGGTTTTCGTTGGGCGGCACGCCGGCCGTCTGGTTGATAAGGGCGGCGGGATCGTCGTCGTAGCGATCAGCGACCAGCCCCGCGGACGTGTCCGCCACCAGCGGAATCCACACCGAATCGCGAAGGCCGTCCCCGTCGTTGTCCACGTCGGCCCAATTGTGAACCTGCCACGCGGGCGGCAGTTCGCTGGCGTTGTCAATCAGGAAGGGATGGTCCGCGCCGGATTCGACATAGCGCGCCAATTTGGGGACGCGCAGCCCTTCCTCCTTGCGCGGCGTGTAAAAATTGTCCGGCAGGCCGTAACTGGGATCGGTGGGCGTCGGCCTGTAAAAATCGTCGTAGTTGACATTGTTCGGGGGGGTGTGGGCCAACAAGGGAGCCGGCGCGGACCGGTTTGGGCTCATGGGGTCCACGAACGCCCACTGCTTGCCCTCGATCCACGCGCCGTTGAAATAGGCGCGCCAAGCATGGTCGAGCGACGTGTAGGTCGGGTGGATGAGCTTGTCGTAGTTGAGGAAACTCATCGCGATGGCCGTGGCGGCGTCGGCCAGCAGTTCCGCGCGCACGGTGTTCTCGACGTTCGTCGAGGTCTTCAGTTCGACCCGGCTCACGGTGAAGAACGTCAGGGCGATCGCCATCAGGATCGTCAGGACCGCCACGGCAATGATCAACGCCGCGCCGCGCGTCCCGCGTCCCGTGCCGTTCCTCTCGAGCTGTTCAATCCGCATGTCGGCCTACTCCTAGGGCCGCCTCCCATAAGCGGCGGGGATATTGAGCTGCAAGTTGAAATGGCGCTTGAAATCCGGCGCGCCGGGATAGGGGCTCTCAAACATGAGCCAGAAACTGATGATAATCATTTCCGGCCAAAGCTCTTCCGACCAAAATGGATTGAAAACTCTATTCTTATTGGCATCTGGTGTTTCATCATTCATGCCATAACCAAAAAATACAAATCCGCCGAATGGCTGGTCTTTGCGATTTATGTTGGGATCGGCGCCAAAATCGCGTCCGGGAGGGTAACTGGCGCTAACGCGGTTCGGCGCAAGCGTTGAAAGAATATTGTCAGTTACCATGTAATCGAGCGGTTCGAGATTAAATTCGGCCCAGAAATTGATATTATCTATTCCAGAATCCCCGCCAGCGAGCATCCGGATCCACATTTCACACTTTGTAGACCACAAAATTTTGGATTGTTCTTCAGTAAGGCGTTTTTTCGTAACGGTTATAATGTGGCCGTTAGAGTCTGGGTGTTCAGCAAGCAGATTATTTAGAATCACGCCAAATCGCGTTGGCTCGCCTCTTTCATCCAACCATGGCACGGGAAAATTATTTAGGTTATCCATGTTCTTTTCGAAGTATTTGAGCAACGGATACGGATAGGCATCTCGGAACCGCGGCATGCCATCGGAAAAGTAGACAGGGTTACCATTGGTATCATATCCCGCGATATAATCTTCCAACGCTTCAGGAAACCGGTAGGGATAAGCATCGGTCGAGATGTTATCCGAATCTCCTTCTTCTTGAATCAATTTGTTTCTATAAATAACCCGGTTGTAAACAACGTAGGTGACTCGTGAACATTTATAGTTGTCGGATCCACCCGGTACTTTTGTTCGTTGAATGAATGTCATGCCGATGGGTGTGCCATAAAAAGTTCGGATAACCCCATAGTCACGAATAAAATGAGAAGGAATAAGATCGTCTTCTATAATGGTTAGGGCGCTGCGGGCCTTCTCGAACGCATCAAGCTGCTGGTAACTGGTCCGCGCGGACCGCACGCTGCCGACGAACAGCATCACAACTCCCGACATCAGCACCGCGAACAGCGCAATCGCGACCAGCAACTCCACCATGGTGAAGCCAGGAGCAAGGGACAAGGGGCAAGGCGCAAGGCGCAAGGCGCAAGGCGCGAGGCGCGAGGCGCGAGGCTCGGTAACCGCCGCATCTACCTTGTCCATTTTGTCCATTCCGTTCACTATGCACTCCGCACTATGCACTTCGCATTACGCATTTGGCGCTATGCGCTTGTTCATCTTCGCGTGACGTAGGTCACGAAGGTCTCCCGGCGCCCGTCCATCATCTGCACCGAAAAGGTCACCCGGTAGGTGTCGGACATGGCGCCGGTCTGTTGCACGGTCGTCAGCCATCCGTTGTACAGGGCGTAGGCCTGTTCGGTGGCCGCCAGGGTTTCGAGGGTATTCTTGTCGAGCCACGACAGGAAATCGCGTTGAATATCGAGCGAACGCAGCCGGGTCATTTCCGAGTTGGCCAGGTTGGCGGCGGCGGTGCGCTCGGCGGCGGCGCGGGTTTGACGCAGCGACGCGGGAAACAACTGCATGGCGCCGAGGATCCCCGTCGCCAGAATCGCCAGCGCGACCAGCACTTCGAGCAGGGTGAAACCGGCACGGCCGGAGGCGGAAGGATTTCGGGGTTTCGGGGCAGGCCTAGCCGTTCCCCAAACCCCGCTCTCGAGTTCATGGAGCGGATTTTTCTCGGCTGAGTGGCTCATTGTCGCTACTCCTGTACCAGTTGCACCCGGCCCGTGTTCTGCGAGAGTTCGATCGTCTCGACACGGAGTTGCGTCCGGGTTTCGTCCACGTAGCGTTCCGTGGTACTTCTATCTGGCCTATAACCCACAAGCATTCGAAATCGTTCAGGTAAACTGGGATCGCTCACAATAACCTGGCCGCCTGGCTTGAAAATGTGGGCGAAAAATTTATCTCGATACTTATCTCGATACGCCGGAAGTGTTTCAACCGGATACGCGTCGAATCTCAGTTCGTTATTCTCACTTAACTGTGGTTCGACGCGATATATTCGGACTGTATTCAGTGTCCGTTTCAAGTCATAATTTGAAGGTCCTTGTATCAAGACACATGTGTCTTGCTTTGTTGATCGGAAGAAGGCTCCGGTTAGAGACGCAGTAATTGGAACAAAATCATCCTTATCCTTATTCGAATCATCTTGATCTTGAAATTGATCATGGAAAGTCGTTAGATTCTTAATGTCTTGTGGAAATTTGTAAACCAACGCCGCGGCATCAATAATTTCAACCGTTGCACCGGTTATACTGTCAATAACAGGAACAACGCTATAGGCGACAGCGGTGTTGACGCGGTACGTCGCGGCGTAGATTTTGGCGGCCTTGAGCATGGAATGCAGTTCGCGGGCGGTGGCCTGGAGATCGTTGCGCGAGAAGTAGCCGAGCCGGGCGAAGGTCGGAATCGCGATGGCCGACATGAGCGCAAGGATGGCCAGAAC
>Ga0209407_1001784_pt1 | contig 21734 bp, 11 predicted proteins | sample AD_JPNHG3_MetaG_FD_184410 | JGI IMG/M metagenome (GOLD analysis project Ga0209407, IMG submission 184410) | Active sludge microbial communities of municipal wastewater-treating anaerobic digesters from Japan - AD_JPNHG3_MetaG (SPAdes) (version 2) | ecosystem: Engineered > Bioreactor > Anaerobic... | reverse complement strand
TGTGGTTCGCCGAGGCGGCCATACCCGGCAACCCGACCACCACAGTCAGCGGAGACATCAACATCAAGGGCGGCGCCGTAACCCTGGAAGAAGACCTCGTCGCAGGTAACGACATGACCATCGTAAGTCACATAACTCAAAGCAGGGGCAGCCTCAGCGCCGAGGGCAACATCACTCTGGAGACCAACCTTGAGTTGAACGGCGGCCAATGGACCCCGGATGCAGAAGGTACGATGATATACGAGGGCCAGAAAGTCGATGCCCGCACCGGAACGTTGACCGCCGAAGGATGGATCAGGAAAACCACTCCCGGCGAACTTCACCTGCACGGCGGCGATCCCGACCTTGCCATAGACCTGAAAGATTACGTAGCGTCTCGCGGCAACATGTACATCTGCGGTAAAGGCGATATCCAGGTCGCCCGCGCCCTGATCGCCGCATATCCGGGCGCCTCCACGCCAAAACTGCCTCCTCAGGCAGAGTATACAGAGTATGTTATGCCGCACGACGTCGGCGGCGTCTCGGTCATATCCTCACATGGCCGAATCTACACGGAAGGAACCATCGGCCTCAATGCATTGATCCTCGGCTACTCCAACGACGTTGCCGACTACTGGGATGCGTACGATTATCTCCCCGCAGGCGCCGGCGTGGACCTGCCCTGCAGAGACGCCCAAGGCAATGCCCTCGGCAAAGCCGCCATCGTACTTCAAAGCAAGGACGCGCTCATCCTTGGCACAGACGCGATGCTGATTGCCACAGGGTATTATCTGCCCGCCGGCAGCCAGCGCGAAGGCCCCGCCGGTGTGGACGACAGGTCAGCAGTCGGCTTCCTGACCCGCCAGGCCGTCCTCGGCGATCACAGCAGGCACCCAGGAGTCCCCATGGACGTGGCAATCTACGCGTGCAGTACCCGCAGCGACGTAGTCGTCAACACATGCGGATTTGCCGTGATTGAAGGCACGCCTGAATGGATTTTCACAACTGAAGTGGACCACACCTGCCCCATTCTCGGTCCGGCAACTGTGGTTTTCGATGCGTGGGACAAGGTCGCATTCGGGCTTTTCCAAAATGAAAACCTGACTTTCGAGAATGACATTTTTGAAAACGACATTTTCAAAGCTTATAACTACACCGGCTGCCTCGATGGCTGCCTTGGCAAGTACCTTGGCAACTTTCGCCTGGAAGCCTGCTCCCGCCGGACGGAATGGCTGGACCAGGCGATCTCGTGGGGTACCCTCCCCTTCGCCGATAAGCCGGAACTTGTGGAACAGGTCCTGCACGGGTACGATTATGTGCTTCGCGGCGCCCGCGTCGGCAATCTTCCTCCCGGCCGCAATGCCTGGGTACTCGCGTGCAAACCGCTACCGCCTCTGCCGCCGCATCCGCGACTGGCCGTGGCGCCCCTGCCCCTATTTGAACGCCCCGAACCCGAAGGCTGCCCCGCTGCCTTGGCGGCCGCCGCTGCCGAACTGGACATTTCCGCAGATGGACTGCAACTGCTGATAGGCAGTTCACTGGCCGCACATCCGAACATTCAACCGTGCGCTGCCGCCAGCCGGTTGGTCCGCGCGGCGGCCGTCTTGAAGGACCCGCACGGTGAGTACATGGCGGCCGTGGCCTCCGTCTTCGAGCAACTCGCCCCCCCTGACGCACCGCTCACGCCGGAAAGGATCGCCTCCATAACGGCCGTTCTGTCAGACCTGACCGGAGAGGATACCGACCGCATCCTGGCCGCCGCCTATGTCGATGCATTCGTACAATATGCCGCCGCCATCGGCGATCTGGGTTCCTTGGTCGAGAACCCCCACGCCTGCGTGGTGGACAAATACGGACAAGCCCTCATTGAGAGCCCCAATTCGAACATCTTAGCCTTCGTACTCAGCCTGCTCGAACAACACGGCAGCTGAACTGGAAAAACGCGACCGCAGCAGGTGCGATACTCATTTGGGCTACAATTGGCATCCGTTCAATCTGACTTTCCGACAATCCCTTTGAAATGTGCCCAAGCGGGCAGTCTGCCGCGCCGCCGCCATACAGGGAAACTCCGCCGAGGAGTTCGAACAGCCTCCTCGGCACCTTGAAGGTTCCGCGCCTCGCATGCTCTTGGCACAGCGGGTTAACAGGGCGCATTTCGTCATAAACCGCAAGCAAGCACACACAGGGCCGCGTGCTCTTGGGTTCGAACGCTTGCTCCACGAGTGTAACGGTTAGCTAAGCCGTACCTTAGCTAACTTACTGCCCTGTCACACTGAAGACGTACGACCCGCTGGGAACTTCGTACACCACATAGTCCCCCTCTTGCCGCAGAAACTTCACCTCGAGTGCCGTCGACGCGACAACGCCTCCTTCGCTGACTTGTTCCGGATCCTGCGCCGGCACATACACGGTGGCCGTACTGCCCACCGGCACGATAACCTCCATGGTAAATTCGCCGCCCTTTTGACGCCAGATAATCCCCGCCTTGCCCCTCACCGTGTCGTTCACGTACTTCACATAGAACAGGTCTTTTACGGTGTACGGCTTGAAGGTAATGTGCTCATAGCCCGGACGTTCCGCATCCGCGTTCATTCCCGCCAATGACCGGTAAAACCACGTCAACGCCCCGCCGAACATCGGATGGTTATGTGATCCCTTGCTGTCCCAATCCTCGCGCGTCGTGGTGGCGCCCTGTTCCAGCCAGAAACCGAAAGACGGCTCCGTACGTTTGTTCATGGCCTGATAGGCCAGGTCGTGAAGGCCGTTTTTCGTCAGCACCTCGAAGAACAATTGCGTGCCGAAAATGCCCGTGTCCAGATGCCCGCCGTTGGCCTCGATGTCGGCCTTCAGCGCCGAAAGCACCCGCTCGCGCTGCCACTGTGGCACACCCATCTCCAGCGCGAAGATATTACCGCCGCCTTTGCCATAGGACCCTTTGTCCTCCTGGTAAAAACGCTTCTGAAAGGCCTGACGCGTCTTCTCCGCCAGGGCGGCATAAACCTCCGCCTCCTGGTCGTAACCGAGCCGTCGGGCCGTCCTGGCCGTTATGTCCGCACAACGCCAGAAAAAGAAAGTGTGCACAAGATTGTCCGGCACACCATCGCCCGGCATCGACCAGTCCCCCAGGTTGAACCACTTCAAAGGCTTTCCTGTCTTCTTATCGGGGACCTGCGAGAACATGATCCCGTCCTCATCGACCCACGTCTGCATGTATCTCACATAGCCCTTCATGCCCTCGTAGTTGTCCCGCAGCATGTCCAGCGCGCCGTAATGAACATAAAACTCCCACGGCATGATGCAGATCGCCGCACCCCAGGCAACCCCGCCGCCGCAGCCCGGTTCCCACGGCGCGCCATTGGGGACATAACCCGTGTCGGGGTTCTGAGCGCCTAAGATGTCCTGTATCCACTTGTAATAAAACGACCGCGCGTCGTAGTTGTACATCACAGTCGTGCAGGCCACCTGCCCATCGCCGGTATAGGGAGCGCGTTCACGATGCGGACAATCGCTGGCAATCCCGCCATGCATATTGTCCGTCTGACTGCGCTTCCAGATCCGGTTAATGTCGTTGAACAGTTGATTCGACGTCTCAAACTCGGCCGACTCCCTGATCTGCGTATACACCACCTCCGCCGCAATCTGCTCCGGCCGCAACTCGCCCGGCCAGTTGTTGATTTCAACCCCGCTGAACACGAACCAGTTGAATCGCGGCGCATACGATTCCGGCCCGCGTCCGCTGCAGATGTAGGTATTGTCCCCGGAGTTAAGATTGCTGTTGAACCGCAGATCGATTCGGTGACCCGCGGGCGCCTCAATGTCCGTCAATCGCACCCACCCCGAAACTTCCACCCCGAAATCCACGAACGTATTGCCGTTTGCCAGCTTCTTGATGCTCACCGGTTTCAGCCGTTCCATCACCCTGTCCGGGTACGCGGTATGTGCGGCCAACCTGCCGAACGGCCGCTTCCTTTCGACAACCTTCTCCCACGACGAATCGTCATATCCCGGCCTGCACCACCCATCCTGCTCAAGACGCGCATCGTAGATCTCGCCGTAGTACACCATGTTCTTCACAATCGGGCTCTTCGCCGCCTTCCATGTTGTATCACTGACAACCACAGTCTCAGTGCCGTCCTTGTAGCGGATGTGAATCTGCCCGAGGAACCGCGGCGTGCCATACCCCTCGCACCAGTACATGGCAGGATCATAGAACCCATTGCCCAGGATGCTCCCAAACACATTATCCCCCACAACAAGTTTCTCGGTGATGTCATAAACCAGGTACATCACCTTGTATTCCCTGAAGTTATCCTCCACATAGATCAGATACTCCGGCAGTTTCGGCCGCTTCCCGTAATTGGTCTGATTGGGCACAAGCACATCCTCCCCCACGCGCTGACCGTTCACATAAAACTCGAAGTACCCCAACCCCGTGACATAAGCCACCGCCTCCTCAATCTCCTTGTCCAGACGGACGGCCTTTCTTAGCATTGGCGCCGGCGGCCCGAACTCCTCGATCTTCTTGCCCGGATACTCCGGCCTCGGCAGCGGCTCCTCTCCCTGCCACGGCGCACCGATCCATTGCGCCTTCCAATCGGAAGGGCGCAGCAGCCCCATACGCCAGAACGCAGGCCGACTCCACTCTGACACCTTACCATCCTTGTCCCACACGCGAACCTGCCACCAGCAACCCTGCCGCGACTGCAAGGCCTTGCCCTGGTACTCCACACGAGACGACTGCCGCGACATTACCTTGCCGCTGTCCCACAGATCCGGATTCGACAGTCTGTCGACGGCCCCCGCCACTCGGATCTGGTAGGCCGATTGGAACTGGCCTCGATCACCTTCTTCTGCCTGATTCACCCAGCCTAACCTCGGCTGAATAACATCCACCACCGGCGCATCCTCGACATACTCACATGTCAGAGACGTAGGCGCAAGCAGCGCCCCATCGCATTGCAGGCAAAGAAACAAAACGGCACAGATCGCTGAATAACCAAGTCTCTTCATGATTTTAGACCTCGCCAGAGTTATGCCTTATCGTTCCATACACGCCATCGTCGCGGCACTGCGGCACACCCAAACAGAAAGCGGACATCATTTTCTGCAATGTGTGTGACTGACTGCCAACATTTCTGATTATAGTCCACAATCAGATGAACAACAAGACAACCGGCCACGCCACCGGGAAAACCAGCCCTCCACGGGTAATGGGCAGCCCATTTCGATCTGCAGCTTCTGCTGCTGTTTTGCCTCTACCCTCAACTTGCCCCGCGACAGCTATTCTGCTATACTTCCCTCATCGTTCAGGAACATCGAGAATCACGATAGAATCGGAGGACAACCATGCGTCGCCTCGCCATTATCATCGCAATCGCCTTGTTGGCAGCCCCCGCCCTCGCACAGCAATGGCAGTCACTTTTTGACGGCAAGACCCTCGAAGGCTGGTACGTCCGCGGCGGTACCGCCAAGTACCACGTCGAAGACGGCGCCATTGTGGGTACGACGGTCGCGGGCAGCCCCAACACCTTCCTCTGCACGGAATCCGACTACGGCGACTTCATCCTCGAACTCGAAGTCAAATGCGACCCCGCACTCAACTCCGGCATCCAGGTCCGCAGCCGCGTCACCAGTGAAAACCGCGTCTACGGCTGCCAGGTCGAAATCGCCGCCTCCGCCACTGCCTCCGCCGGCAGCATCTACGACGAAGGTCGCCGCGGCCGGTGGGTCTACCGCATCCCGCCAAACTCCCCCGCCGCCAAGGCCTACAAAGACAACGACTGGAATCACTACCGCATCGTCTGCCACGGCCCCCGCATCCAGACGTGGATCAACGGCGTCCCCTGCGCCGATACCATCGACACACTCGACACCACCGGCTTCATCGGCCTGCAAGTCCACTCCGTCGCCGGCGACCCCAAACTCCAGGTCCGCTGGCGCAACCTCCGCATCCGCGAACTGGGCCGCCACGTCTGGCGCCCGCTCTTCGACGGCAAGACCCTCGCCGGCTGGCATACCCTGCCCGGCGGCAAGTGGGAAGTGCGCGACGGTATGATCATCGGCACAAGCCCCGCCGGCGAAACACGCCACGGCCTGCTCGTCTCCGATGCCGTCTACGGCGACTTCACCGTCCGCCTCCAGTTCAAGGCCCTGAAAGGTAACAGCGGCTTCTATTTCCGCAGCGACGAAGTCCCGGATGCCGTCGGTGTCAACGGCTTCCAGGCCGAAATCGACGCCTCAAAAGATGTCGGTGGCCTCTACGAAACCGGCGGCCGTGCCTGGGTCGTCCAGCCCAAACCGGAAGACGTCGCCAGATACTTCAAGCCCGGCCAATGGAACGATATGACTGTCCATGCCAACGACCGTCACGTCGTCGTACATGTCAACGGCACAAAGACCGCCGAACTCATCGACGACCCCGGCCGCCTCAAAGGGCGTCTCGCTCTCCAGCTCCACGGCGGCATGGACATGGAAGTCATGTTCCGAAACATCGAAATCCTCCAGCCGCAGACCTGTGCCGTCCACACACCCTTCAACGGCGTAGACCTCAACAACTGGAAACTGCAGGGCGGCAAATCCCTCGCCGAAAGCAAATGGGTCGTCGGCACGGCCGCCATCTCTCCCGCCGACCCCAAGCAGCTTGTCTCCAAAGGCGGCAAGGGTGAAATGATCAACCTCGCCGAACGCCACGGACAAAGCTTCGACATCTGGTCCGCCGACACCTTCGGCGACAGCCGCATCGAAGTCGAAGTCATGGTCCCCCAAGGCTCCAACTCCGGCATCTACGTCATGGGCGAATACGAAATCCAGGTCCTCGACAGTTGGGGCCGCCAAAGAATGGGCAGCGGCGACATGGGCGCAGTCTACGGCGCCGCCCCGCCCCCCGTCAACGCCAGCAAAGAGCCCGGCCAGTGGCAAAAGTACGTCATCGACGTTAACGCCCCCCGCTTCGATGCTGCCGGCGCCAAGATCGCCAACACCCAGCTCGTCAAGGTCCAGCTCAACGGCCAAATCCTCCACGAAAACCTGAACATGCCCGGCCCGACCCCCGGCGGCGTCTCAGGCCGCGAAACGCCCAAAGGCCCGATCATGTTCCAGGGCAACCACGGCCCCGTAGCCTACAGAAATATCCGAATCACGGAATTCACCGACAAAAAATAGCGATCTCATCACTTCGCAGGCCATAATTACGCGACCGCTGCCCCGGCCAGCGGATCGCTGTGCTGCCGCGCCACCGTTACGCCGGGGGGCCAAGCCTTAACCCGCCATTCGGTGCTAAACTTATTTTCCGGCCCCCGGTTTTGCCATCTGCAAAATCTCATGCCCCACCTTGAACCCGTCGATAAAATGCATTAAATTGGGCCTTTCTAATACATAGAGGCATTCAGGATTCAAAATCAAGGGACTCGCAGACATGAAAGGCATCATACTCGCTGGCGGCAGCGGCACCCGCCTCTACCCGATCACACAGGCGGTCAGCAAGCAGCTTCTGCCCCTCTACGACAAGCCGATGGTCTATTACCCCTTGACCACGCTCATGCTGGCGGGCATCCGCGAAATCCTCGTCATCTCCACCCCGCACGACCTGCCGCTCTACCGCTATCTCCTCGGCGACGGCAGTCAGTGGGGCCTGAGCCTCGATTATGCCGAGCAGCCCCGTCCCGAAGGTCTCGCCCAGGCCTTCCTCATCGGTGAACGCTTCATCAACGGCGGCCCCGCCTCCCTCATCCTCGGCGACAACGTCTTCTACGGCCACAAGCTCGCCGACTCGCTCAGGTGCGGCGCCGCAACCACTGCCGGTGCGACCATTTACGGCTACTATGTCAAGGACCCCCAGCGCTACGGCGTCATCGAATTCGACAGCCGCGGCAAGGTCATCTCCATCGAGGAAAAACCCCAGAAACCCAAGTCCAACTTCGCCGCCGTGGGCCTCTACTTCTACGACGAGCAGATCACCGAAATCGCCAGGAGCATCAAGCCCTCCGCCCGCGGCGAACTTGAAATCACCTCCGTCAACAACGCCTACCTCGCAATGGGCCAACTGCATGTCGAAATCCTCGGCCGCGGCACCGCATGGCTCGACACCGGCACGCCGGACTCCATGCTCCAGGCCGCCAACTTCGTCCAGACCGTCCAGCAGCGGCAAGGCCTCATGATCGCCTGCCCCGAAGAAATCGCCTACCGCCTCGGCTTCATCGATGCCGAACAGGTCCTCCGCCTCGCCGATCCGCTCAAGAAAAACCATTATGGCGAGTATCTCATCGAACTGGTTAAAAGCGGGAGACGTCCGTGAACATCATCTCCACCGAACTGCCCGGCGTCATCATCTTTGAGCCGCAGGTCTTCGGAGACCCGCGAGGCTGGTTTGTCGAAACCTGGAGCCTGAAACGCTACGAGGAAGCCGGCATCCGCGAAAGCTTCGTACAGGACAATGTCTCCTTCTCGCGCCGCGGCATCCTCCGAGGCCTGCATTATCAGTACCCGCAGCCTCAGGGCAAACTCGTCCAGGTCCTCTCCGGCGAGGTCTTCGACGTCGCCGTCGACATCCGCACCGGCTCGCCAACCTTCGGCAAATGGTTCGGCGCCATCCTCTCTGCGGAAAACCACCGCCAGATGTACATCCCGCCGGGATTTGCGCACGGCTTCTGCGTCACCAGCGAAACGGCCCTCTTCTCCTACAAATGCACCGACTATTACAACCCGGCCACCGAAGGCGGCATCATCTTCAACGACCCCGCCCTCGCAATCGACTGGCCCGTAAAAGCCCCGCACCTGAGTGAAAAGGATTCAAAGTACCCCGTGCTCAGCGCAATCCCCCGAGACCTGCTGCCGTCATACAGCGAGGTGGCCCGATGAGCAATCAGCAGCGCATGGCCATTCTCGGCGGCAGAGGCATGTTAGGCACAGACCTTCACAAGGCCGCGGTACGACATGGCTTCGAAGTGGCCGTCTTCGACCTGCCCGAATTTGACATCACCAACGAACAGGACCTCCATAAAGCCATCGCCGACTGCGATATCGTCGTCAACTGCGCCGCCTATACTAATGTCGACGGCGCCGAGACCAACTCGGAAACGGCATACGCCGTCAACGCCGCCGCCGTCGAAAATTTAGGCCGCCTTGCCGCCCGGGCCGGCAAATACATCCTGCACGTCAGCACCGATTTCGTCTTCGACGGCCGCAAGGAAACGCCTTACGTCGAAACCGACACCCCCAACCCGCTCGGCACATACGGCAAAACCAAACTTCAGGGCGAACAGCTCCTCGCCAAAACCGGCTGTCGCCACGCCATCGTACGCGTCCAGTGGACATACGGCATCGCCAGCAGCAACTTCGTCAGCAAGATGATCCAGCTGGCCAAGAGCGGCAGGCCGCTCAAGGTCATCGATGACCAGGTCGGCTCCCCCACAGCCACCACCGAAGTCGCCGCCGCCATCTGCGAACTCCTGGCTCATAATCCGCGCCCCGAAGGCCTGTTTCATTACGCCGCCGCCGGATACGTGAACCGTTACGAGCAGGCCCGATTCATCTTCGATACTCTCAAGCTCGACGTTGACTTGTCTCCCTGCAGGAGCACCGACTATGTAACTCCGGCCCAACGGCCTCTGAACAGCCGCTTTGACTGCCGTAAGATCCAGCAATACCTGCGGCAGCCGATTCGGCCATGGCAGCAACCACTCAGAGAATTCCTGGAGCAGATATGAGACGCATCCTCGTCACCGGCGGCGCCGGCTTCATCGGCGCAAACTTCGTACGCATGGTCCTCAGCGAGCACCCCGACACGCTGGTCGTCAACCTCGACAAGCTCACCTACGCCGGCAATCTTGAGAACCTCGCCGGCTTCACCGACCACCCCAACCACGTCTTCGTCAAGGGCGACATACTCGACGCCAAACTCGTCGAGCAGCTCGTCACCGACCACAACATCGACGCCATCATCAACTTCGCCGCCGAAAGCCACGTCGACCGCTCCCTCGTCGACCCCGGCGTCTTCATCGAGACCAACGTCAACGGCACGCTTACACTGTTAAAAGTCGCACTCGAAAAGAAACTGGAACGCTATATTCAGATCTCCACCGACGAAGTCTACGGCTCCCTCGGCCCCACCGGCAAATTCACCGAACAAACCCCCGTCAGCCCCAATTCCCCCTACTCCGCCAGCAAAGCCGCCGCCGATCACCTCGTTCGTGCCTTCGGCCACAGTTGGGGCCTGCGCTACAACATCACCCGCTGCTCGAACAATTACGGCGAATACCAGTTCCCCGAAAAGATGATCCCGCTGATGATCAACAACGCCCTGAACGACAAGCCTCTGCCCGTCTACGGCGATGGCCTCTACGTCCGCGACTGGCTCTACATCTATGACCACTGCACCGCCATCTGGAAGGTGCTCACCGAAGCCAGACCGGGCGAAATCTACAACATCGGCGGCAACAACGAAAAGACCAACCTGGAGGTCGTCGGCCTCATCCTCGATCGCCTCGGCAAGCCCAAAGAACTCATCCGCCACGTCACCGACCGCCCGGGCCACGACCGCCGCTACGCCATCGATTCATCCAAGATCATGAACGAACTAAAGTGGCGCCCCTCCGTCACCTTCGAGGTCGGCATCAACAGGACCATCGACTGGTACTTGGCAAACGAGACATGGCTCCGCCATGTCGTCTCCGGCGAATACCAGCAATACTACGCATCCATGTACCACAACCGCTGAATTTCCGCCCACACGCATCACAAAACCGTGCCCGCATCGACTTTTTGCTTGACAACAGCATGAAATCGTGCATATTATCCATGTTGCCGGGGGGGGAATGCGCAAAGGAAGAAGGGTAATTGGGGGGGGAGAAGGGTTCAGATACAGCGATGAAGAGGTACGGACTCGCGCTTGCTGTGGTCTTGTGTACCGCTGCGGCTGCTCGTGCTCTCAACACACCGGAAAAACTCAGTGCCGACTGCTATTATACGTGGGGCATCGACCCGCGTGACGTCGTCATACCGAACGGCTTCATTATTACGCAGGCCGTAGTCACTCTCCACGGCCTTACAAGCGTTTCGGAAAATCCCGCCGACACGCTCGTCGTCTACTTGCTCGATAATCCGCCCGTCGGTTTCCACGCCAATATCGATATCCCCGGCGTCGATCACTTCGCGCCGCACGGCTGCCCCCTCATATCCGACTACGCGGACCGCACCAAAGGTCTTGAATCACTCGTCTGCCGACTGTCGGAAATCGATGACCCGGCCTCATGGGTCTGGCGAATCTATGGCCGGCCCTTTTCGCTTCAATTGCCTGACGCCACACCCGTCAAGTTCTCCTCGGCCTTGCTGGAACTCATCGACTATGTCGGCAACGGAACCCCCTTCGGTATCGGCCTTGATCCCGAAGGTACCGATGATTTTGAACTGGGCGGCATCTCGCTGACCTTGACCCTTCAGGCATTCCAGGGGCCGCCGCAGACCACACAGCTCACCTTTAGATTCGGCACAAACAATCCTCCCACCCTTTTCGCCCCGGCCTTGCTCGCGGTCTTCGAAGGTCAAGACATGAATATTAGCTTCAGCCCGTTCGACCCGGACGGCGACCCGGTCCATCTCTCATGCACAGGCCTGCCGGCCGGTGCCGCCTTCGACAACGGCACACTCTCTTGGACGCCCTCCTACGAAACCACTTCACGCGGCTCCTCCATGCCGTTTGCCGTCAACATCACCGCGCACGACGGCTTCCTGTCCACCAGCAGTACCTTCTTCATCTGGGTCCTGGACACCAACCGCCCGCCCGTGCTGACAGCCCTGACTCTGATCGCCGAAGAAAAGACAACCCTGACCTATCGTCTCGACACTATCGATCCCGACGGCGATTCCATAACCTGTCAAGCCATGCAATTACCCCCTGGCGCGGCCTTCGACCCGTCGACATTGACAGTTCGCTGGGACACAACCGCCGCACCTCCGGGCGTTTATGACGCCACCTTCAGCGTTTCCGACGGCCTCCTCGAACAGACACGAACCTTCTCCCTTGACTCCCGCAGCCTGGATCGTACCGAACGCCAGGGCAGCCTGCGACTGCGATAGCCCTCACCGCTCGTCGTACACCTTCAAACCAGCTCGAACAGCCGCCCTGTTCCGATCCTCGACCTCCCGCCGGCTTGCGTACTTCTCCTGTCGCAATCGATCCGTCTCCCATGCGACAAAGCCCGCCATATCCGCCCGCGGCCGCTGTTTGAGCATCTCCGCCCCCGCCTCGATAATCCGCAGCGCCTCCACATAGCGAGGATCGTTCACATCCGCAAACACCGACAGACACGGACTCAATGCCGGCCGATCAAAGCTCACCTGCGGCCCCGGGTTCGCATAATGACTGGCAAGTTTCGCAAACGGCACGCCCGTCAGCTCCGTCAGCCGTGCGATCTGCCTGTCATCCAGCGGCGACCGCCCTGACAGATTGTGCGGATACGCACTGTCGTACCGCGCATAATACGGCGCGTTGATATCAATCCACGTGACGACCCGGTCAAAACTCTCCTTGTCAAGCTGGACACCGCACTTGCCTAAGTGCTTCACAAGTCTGCTCGCGTGCGCCCCCCACGAATACGCCTCCTGCGTCTCGTGCGGCCCCGCCCCGATCGCGCTGATATACTTCTTCCGCCACAGTTCATTGTAAGAAACATTAAACGTGTTCGTCCGATCGCCCGCTAACAGAAGCTTCTTGCCGCCCTCCGTGCCGAAATCATGACACCGCACGCAATGCCTGTCGAACACCGGCTGCACCTCCGTCTGGTAATCGAACAGACGCGGCGGCCCATACCAGCCGTTCAGCTTCGCCGGCCGCTTGCGCAGCGCCTGCGGCATCTTGCCCGCACCGACGGCCCCCGCAGCGTGCCGCCTCTCATGGCAGCCCACGCACCCCGTCTGCTCGCCGGACTGCACAATCGTACCGCTGCGCATCGACTGAATCATCATCCCGTCCGCATCCAGCAACTGAAAGTACAAAAACGTATCCGACGGCGCCTCGAAATACGCGCTCCCGTCCGCCTCAACCTCAACCGTCCCTAAGATGCGCTTGTTGTTGAAATCGTGCCACCCCATCGCCGGGTTTTGCTGCCCCTGCCCGCCCCACTGCGCAACCGGCACCCAGAAACGCTTCTCCGGCGACTCCACCACGCGCAGGTACTTCACATCCCCGCGCTTCACCCCCCGCATGTGCGTCCCTTCGTAAACATCCGCCACGTACAGCGTCCCCGTCCCGTTGCCAAAATCCCTCCGCGATGGAATCACCGGCGGCCGATCCCGGGGCCCCAAAGGCATCGCATCGAAACACCCCTCCCCATCCACATGCAGCATAATCTCATTTCCGAACACATCCAGCAGATAGATCCCCATCTGCTCCCCATGCCCCGTCATCCGGCTGCACAGGAAATACTTCTCACTCAGCGGGTACGGGTCCTCGTACTTCGGCCTCACCCGCGTAAACGTATCAAAATCGCCCTGCCCCACCAGTTCAATCGCCCCCGCCGGCCACGTCCGCACCACCGGCCCGCGCCCATCCAGCCCCAATCGCCGATCCACAATAGCAATCGCCCCCCACGGCCGGTCATGGCACGAGCTGAACGTGCACACCACCTGCTGCGTCTCCGGAATCGGCCGTGGATCGATCACCGCACCCGGCGAATTGGTATTGTTCCCCCAGTACACCGCATGATTCGTCCCGTCGGGATTAACCGTCCACAACCCCTGCGCATCTCCGAAATTCCGGTCCACGTACTCCCACCGGTAATACAGGATTCGCCCATCCGGCATGAGTGTACCATGTCCCTCGAACAGCGTGCTCTTGCCGATCTGGTGAATATTCGCTCCGTCCGCCTCCATCCGATACAGATTCGCCATGATGTGCCGATTGCACATGCAGTACTTCGGCTCCCGCGTCGACGAGAACACAATATCTCCATCCGGCAGATACAGCGGATCGATATCCGACACCCCCGCCGCAAACGTCAACTGCCGCAGCCCCGTCCCATCGGCGTTGATCTCATAGATGTGATAGTCGTCGCCAATATCCCTCCTCATCGCAAACACGATCCTCGCGCCGTCAAAGCTCACCTCCGGGTCCCGCACAACGCCCGTCGCCGTCTCCACCAGCGTCCGCACCGCCCCCGAAGCCGGATCAATCACCTTCAGCGCCGCCCCGCCCGTAAAGCTCTGCGTATTGATCTCCCCCCTCTGAAAAAGTGTCGCCGTATTATGATGGTCCGGCCGATACTGCTTGCGCACCACAAAGAGAATCGGCCGCCCGCTCACCAACGGATTGGCAACCAAAGCCTCCCGCCGCAATGCATCGAATTCACCTCGCACGGCCTCGGCGCCCTCACCCGCCGCCCGTGCCCGCGATTCAATCTCCTCCAATCGCCGCAGATAACGCTCACCGTCCGCATACCGCCCGCCGAACGTCTCCATCAGATCCGTTACCGCCGCCCGCACTGCCGCAAACTCCGCGACGTCCGGCCTCTCTGCCCACGCGCACATCCCGCACGCAATGAACACGCAGACAACGCTTGCAATGAAAAACTGATTGATCCGCCTCACAACTCGCGCCCTTATTCCAATGTCGGCATCACAACCTCACCCCGTGCCTGTGCCTCCAGATCATGGCACAACATCCAACATGCCGCGGCCGCCGTATTTTGGATACGGCATCCCCCGCAGGCTCTCCCGTTCCAGCCGCGCCTGGGCCGCCCGCCGCGTCGTCTCGTCCAGGCCGCCTCGATCTCTCGGTATCTCCAGTCCTGAGCCCCCCGCACTGCCGGACCATACGCCGGCCGCGGACAGAACAATCGCATACCGCATCCGCTGCTAACCTCGCTTCCCCGTCGGCCGGCCTGCTAATCCTTGCTCAGCCGGAAAATCACAACCTTGTTCAGCGTCAGTTGAGGCACATACAGCATACCCGCCGCCCGGTCCAGCCCGATGTCAGCCGGTGTCTCTAACTCCACAAGCGTCTTGACCGTCTTCCGGTCGGCTGAAATCGTACAGACCTTGCCGCCCGTGAAATCCGAAACCAGGAATGTCCCGTCATCCAGGACCTCGATTCCGTCCAGATTGGTGAAATGCTCCGCAACGCCGAAAGGCACAGGTTCTTCCTTGCCCGCCGGGTCCACCTCGTACACCTCGTGAAGATACCAGCTCACCGCATACATCTTGCCGCCGTAACATGTCACCCCGTTGACATTCTCCGGCGCGATGATCTCCCTGACCTGCCCCGCCTTGTCGACGCGATAAATCTTGCTCAACTCCACGTCCGAAACCCAGATCGCCTCCCCGTCGCTGGCGACGTCGTTAAGCCGTTTCGCCTCGGGCAGCGCAATCCTCTCCACCTCGCCGCCTCCAATCGGCACCCGCTTCAGCGCCGTCACATCCGCAAAGTAAAGGTACTCATCCAAAATGGCCATGCCCTTCGGCGCATGGATCGGAACCTCCTCCGTGCTGTCCATCCAGCGCATCTTTCGGATAATCCCGTCGGGACTCATGATCGACAGGAAGCCCTTGCCGTCCTCCTCCCAATAGCCCTTGTCGGCCGTGGCGACATTGGATACGTAAACCTGCCGACGCACGCTGTCATACAGCGTGCATTCAGGCACCTCCATCCCCACCACCGTCTTGACCGGCTCGACGCGCCAGTCAGGTGCTTCTCCCGGCTCCGCCCCCCCTGCCGGCGCTTTGCGGCATCCACAAAGCCCTAAGGCAACCAACACCGCACTCAGAACCATGCCCACACGTTTCATAACATTACCTCCCTCGTTCTGTTATGTTTACCTCCCTGCAAGCCGTGCCGCGCGTCATTCGCAGATAATGCGAAAGCCCACGTTGAACACCTTCTGGTACGGCTCATAAGCCAACCGGTAAGACGACGTCGCCCGCTTGGGCCTGTCATGCCACGACCCGCCGCGAACCACGCGCATGCCTGCCGCCGTCATATCGTTGCGGCCGTCGCTGTCACTGTACGGATAAGCCGCGTACACGCTCCGCGTCCACTCCGCCACGTTGCCGTGCATGTCCTTCAAACCCCATGCATTCGCGGCATACTGTCCCACCGTCGTCATAATGCGCGCATTGTCATTGCAAGTAGCTATCTTTGGAATGAAATCTTCATACGGGCTCGGGTTGGGGATCGGCTGCGGATTCACGCCGCTGACTGCTAACAGCTTGATCGAAATGTCCGCCAGATTCGCATGCCCGCCAAAGTCGGCGTCAACGTCCCCGAAGTACATGGCCGTCGATGTTCCGGCACGGCACGCCCACTCCCATTGTGCCTCCGTCGGCAGTGTCACCTTCATGCCCGACCGCCTGCTCAGCCATTCGCAGAACGCCATTGCCTCCTCCCACGAAACGCGAATCACCGGATGCTCCGGATCGTTCACCGCGTAGCCCGGAAGTGTATGGTCCTTGTGCTGCTGATCGATATACCCGTTGAAATGAGCCGGGTCGAACTGCTTGTACTGTGCATTGGTCACCTCGACCACGCCCATCCAGAACGGCCGCTCAATCTTCACCGCGCTCAGCGGCATCTCGTCGACAGCACCTTCCCGGCTGCCCATGACGAACTCGCCCGCCGAAATTCGCACCATCTCGAGCGTCACGCCGCCCCCAAGGTCCAGCACCTTGCGCGTCTCGCCCAACGAATCCTGGCGCAGCCGCGCAGCCGCCGCATCGAACGGCCAGTCTTGCGCCGTGACCTCCGACGTCGCCAGACTCGGCATGGGCTTGGGCTCTACGAATTGAACCGCCTGCGGCTGAGTCTTGACAGGCTCCTCCGGGTTTTCATCGCGATACGCATACAGCTTGCGCATCGCCAGACGCCGATTATCGAGCCCGCGCGGCACCTCGCGGTGTTCGCCCCACGTACCGTGGTCAGGCACGTTCAGATCGATCCACGTATACAGCCGCTCCCACGCCTCACGGTCGAGTTGCACATTGTAATGCCCTTTCTTGAGCATCTGCACCAGCTCGCTCGTATCCGCGTGGTACTCGTATGGCGGCAGCACATGGTAGTCGCTCTCCGGGCCCGGCCGCCGGACGTACGGATGCAGCGCCAGGTACGAAGGCGTGAAATTCCCCCAACCGTTCTTGTCTTTTGCCCGCAGGTCCGGCCGCGCAACCCCGCCCAGACCAGGCGACCCGTCGTGGCCGTCGTGGCAGCCGACGCAGTACTTATCCAATACCGGCTGAATCTCACGCTTGAAGCTGAACCCCCGCCGCGGCCCGTACCACGGCGTTATCGGCACGGGTGTTTGAAGCGCCGCAATGGTCTGCTGCGACGGCGCCGCCGTATTCTGCTTTTCATGACAGCCCACGCACGACACGTTCTCACCCGGCATGGCCGTAAACCAGCTCCGCATCAACTGGATCGCACGTCCCTCCTCGTCCAATGGCTGAATCGCGATCGGCGTGTTCGCCGGAACCCGGAAAAACGCCGAACCATCCTCGTATACCGGCACCGTCCCCAGAATACGATGCACGTCCCAGCCGCCCTCTACCGCCACATGCTTGTGACCGCCCATGTCGGGATAACCGTAGTGAAACTCGTACAGCCGCAGACTCTTCACCGTCCCCTTCGGCACCCCTTTAAGTCCCTCGCCTTCATAAACGTTGACCAGGTAGACAAGCGCATCCTTCGCCTTCAAATCCACGCGGTCCGGAATCACCGGCGGCCGCTTCGCCTTGCGGAACGGCACCGGCTCGAACAGGCAGTACCCGGGCTCCTCTTTCAGCAGCAGCCGGTTATCGAACACGTCTACCAGGTAAATGCCCCAATGCCCTCCCCGAGGCTGAGATGACACGATGAAGTACTTGTCGCTCAACGGATATGGATGCAGAAACTTCGGCCACGAATTGTTAACCAGCTCATCGACGATCAACGGCTCAACCTTCTGCCCGTAACCGGGAATCCGCTGCACAACGCCATCCGCCTCAAATCGTCCCTTCGCAGGATCGAAAATCACCAATTCTCCCATCCGGGCAACGCCGTGATGGCCCGACACAATTGCCACAACCTGGGTCGGGTGATTTGGAATCGGCCGCGCGTAAAACATGGAGTTCGGCCAATACGAATTGCTTCCGTAGTATTCCGCCTGGTTCGTGCCGTCCGGATTCATCGAAAACAGCAGACGGCTAAAATAGTGCGGAGTATCCGAATACTCCCATCGCGTATACAGAACCCGCCCGTTGTTGAGCACCGTCGGACACCAGTTGTGGTCCTGGTCGAAACACAATTGCCGCGCATTTCTCCCGTCTGCGTCCATGATGCAAAGATTCGCCACCGTATCCGCCCCGCCCACACACGGAACACCCGCAAAACACCGCGTCGAGGCAAACGCGATCCGCCCATCCGGCAGATAGCAGGCATCGTAATTATCCACGTCCGGGTGGTCCTCCACCGTAACCTGGCGCAGGTTGCGGCCGTTTGCGTCGATTTCCCAGATCTGCCAGCGGTTATCCTTGCCGCCCGGCATCGAAAAGAGCATCCTGTCGGCATCGAAATGCAGGTCCACGTCTCCGACGAACGCGCTGTTTTGGGGTTTGTAGAGGGTTTCGATTCGACCGTCAACCTTCATTTCAAGATACGCAATTTCGTTATCGTATCCCGTCTTGCTCAGCGAACAGTTGCCCTGCCAGTTCTGCGGCAGGCCCATCCGGTCCGCTTTTCGCCGAACGATCAGCAGCTTTTCGAAATCAATCGCCGGATTTGCCAGCAGGGCCTCGCGCTGAAGCGAAACCGCCTCGTTGACGATTGCGATATCGCCTGCGGCGCCTTCTGAAAGGGCTTTTTCCACCTTTTCCAGTCTGGACAAATACGTTTGCCCGTTCGGATATTCATCTCCGTAAGTTGTGATCAGATCTTCAATTGCGCGCCGCAGCGCAACGATATTCACGGCCGCCAGGCTCTGGACGCCTTTCCGGTATCTGCATCCTTCAATATACAAATTCAAAATTGCAATTTCGTCATTGCCGGCCGACGCAAATGCATTTGCAAGTTTCTCACCCAGCGTCCCAACGTCCCTCAAAACACCATTCACCAATTGCCGCTCGGTGTCGAGTGCATTTTTCGCAATGACGAAATCCATGTATGAACCGGCCAAATCCTGTTTGAGAAAATTGGATTCCGTTGGAAAATCGCGTTCGAAAAGCTGCCAAAGCGGCAAAAGCGGATTCATTCCCGCCGAGAAGTAGAACCCGTGGTCGCCGGTACGATTGTAAATCTTCAGAAGCAGGTGATTTGCGCCGGGCTTGAGGTTCAGGGCCGCGTGATCCTGGTCGGGGCCGACGCCGCGCGGAACGTCTCTGGAAAGCACCTTCTGGCCGTTCAGCCAGGCTTCGATGCCGTCGTCGCTGCCGAAGCCGGCACTGAGTGTGGCGGCTTTTTCGGCGGTGATGAGTCGATAGAGGTAGGTCGAGGCGTTGTTCCTGCCCGGGAGACGGTGGACCACGCCATCGGTGAAGCTTTTCTTCGACCAGATGCTTTTACCCTTGTTTTTTGCATTGACGTCGATCGCTTTCGGGTCGAAGGCAGTGTCTGTAAAGTCTTTAGCGACAATGGGTTCCGTCATGTACCACGGGCCGAAGACGACATCGGCCTTTTCGTCGGAGGCCTGGTAGTTCTGCCGCGTGGCAATGACCGTTTCGGCCCAGGCGGCCTTTTTCACGTAAGACGCCTCGACTCCGAAGGCAACCCCTGCTGCAAGGCTCAAAACCGCCGCCATGACATTCAAACGCATGCCAAATCTCCTTCTAAACCCCTGCTTTACCATGCTGCCACTGTCACCGAATGTGCGCACGTTTTCCGGGTAAGTGCGCGGGCTTCGCCGGGTCTGCACCGGGTCTTACAGGTCACGGCCCTGCATTTGCCGGCGAAACAGCGCCCAGAATGCGGCCCGGGTGCGCCATTCTGCGGTAAAGTGTACCACAAAACGCTCCGCGGAACAAGAAAGGACCTGTATTATGCGGGATTTTGCCGGGACATGAGGGGGATTTGCGGGGAATGTAAGAAGATCCGCGGCGGAAGCATGGGAATGTGCAGTGATTCCGCCGGGATGTGCGGTGATTGCGTGGTGATGTGCTGGCAGTGCGCTGGGATCCGCGATGATTCCGCGGGAGTGTGCGGATACCTGAGCCGTTCGTTCTGATTCGGCGATCAGGGGCATTATATACGCCCGAGAGGCAGGCCACGCTTCCCAAGCAGCCGCGAGCAGCAGGTAATCTCACGAAGTCGACATCAAATGCCGAGTAGAGGATGCCTGCCGAACGCTATTATTGTCGGGGCAGTCACCGGTTTCCTGTTGACCGCCTGGGCGCGTCTACCTAAATTATCCAAAAACCGGGACAGCCCTTGGTCTATTGGCGAAGCCATCGATGCAAGATCATCGACGAGCAACGGTTTTTCGGTAACCCGTCAACGGGCTTCCAAGCCGCTGGCACACTTTTTGGAGAGCGCAATGGATTATACATATGACGAGATCGCGGGGATGATCGATCATTCGCTGCTTCGGCCGACCATCGCGGCCGCCGAGATGGAAGAAGGCGTCGCCTTGGCCCTCAAATACCGCACCGCCAGCGTCTGCATCATGCCGTGCTACCTCAAGATGTGCGCCGAGCGCCTGGCCGGCAGCGCCGTACGGCCCTCGACCGTCATCGGCTTTCCCCATGGCGGCCACACCACCGCCGTTAAGGTCGCCGAGGCCGAACAGGCCATGGACGACGGCGGCCGCGAACTCGACATGGTCATCAACATCAGCAAGGCCCTCAGCGGCGACTGGCCATACGTCCGCGACGACATCAAGGCCGTCGTCGACGCCGCCCACGCCCGCGACTGCAAAGTCAAGGTCATCTTCGAAAACTGCTACCTCACCGACGACCAGAAGATCAAGCTCTGCCAAATCTGCGGCGAACTCAACGCCGACTGGGTCAAAACCTCCACCGGCTTCGGAACCGGCGGCGCCACCGTCGAAGACCTCACCCTAATGCGAAAACACGCCCCCAAACACGTCCAGGTAAAAGCCGCCGGAGGCGTCCGCGACCTCGACAAACTCCTCCAGGTCCGAGCCACAGGCGTAACCAGAGTAGGAGCCACAGCAACCGCCGCGATCCTAGAAGAAGCCAAACGCCGACTCGCCTGCATCTAATGCCGCATGCTGGACATATGAACCCCCCGTCTGTCATTGCGAGGAGCGAAGCGACGAAGCAATCTCAACCCTGACGCGACCCTGTGCCCACCGTGCCAACCGCTCGCAACAATGTCATTGCGAGCGAAGCGAAGCAATCTCAACCCTGGCGCGACCCTGTACCCCCCACGCCAACCGCTCCCAACAATGTCATTGCGAGCGCCACACGCCAACGCCGGCACCCCCATCATGACAGCCATACGCAGCCACGCCATCGCCCGACGAAATCTCGATCTTCACCACACGCCTCTCTACGTCATACAAATACACATACCCCTGCGGGTCCACTGTGAGATTGGCCGCATTAATATGACAGCGCTATAAGAATTCGATTTCTCTTGCTTTGGCCGTCTTCCTGCGGCTGGCGTAGGATGCTTCGTTGCGTTGCTGATAGTATTCACATACAAGCGATTTCTGTTTCCACGAATAAGGGTAGGTCTGCCAGATCTTCCATGCCAGCGTGTTGGCCACGTCGGCCACCTGCTCCAGTGTGATCCGTGGATTTTTCCCCCCGGAGCCGCTGGGTTTGATCGGCCAGAAAATACA
>Ga0209407_1001775_pt1 | contig 21801 bp, 21 predicted proteins | sample AD_JPNHG3_MetaG_FD_184410 | JGI IMG/M metagenome (GOLD analysis project Ga0209407, IMG submission 184410) | Active sludge microbial communities of municipal wastewater-treating anaerobic digesters from Japan - AD_JPNHG3_MetaG (SPAdes) (version 2) | ecosystem: Engineered > Bioreactor > Anaerobic... | reverse complement strand
GTAATAATGTTCTGGGCATCGGCCAGGCGGTTTTCTTTGATTGCCGTTGCGCTCTGCGCCAGATAGTTATTTAACTGCTGTGTTAATGTGGCATCTTTTAACCAGCCCAAAGTGACGCACCGGGAGATATATTCCTGCAGCAACTGGTTGAATTGCAAATGCGTAAAGGCCGGAGGAGCGGTTGGGCCGATGGTTGTACCTAAATAGCTAAGGGTTTCTTTTTTACGATGCTTTTCAATTCTCTCTTTAGGTGAATCTTCTTCTGCCGTTAGGTATTCATCTGGCAAATTCAAAACCCACCAAATAGGCCTGAAAACCACTTTTCTAATGCCGGGCAAACCGTAGCTAATCATTTCCAGTTCTTCACTGGTTTGACCGGGATTGAGAAGATACTGGTTTTCTAGATTATCATCAGATTGTGTTTCCCATGTTATAGATACGGCTTTGCCTAAAAGACTATAACGATCATCTTCAAGACGTATGCCTCCCTCCCACAGAGATGTATTTTTCCACGCAACGGAAATATACAACAAACCTTCTCTTTGGATAAGGGCATAATCATAACGATCAGGTTCGGTGTAACCTTCAACGGAGATCTGCTCTGGTGGATTACCATATTTAGGAACAGTAATATCAATATTAACATCGCCGATGCCGATCTTATTTTCCGCCGGATTCGTAACGGTATGGTAGTAATGATAGATGCCATTTTCATCAAGTATAACCCGCGCCTGGATTTTTACATTTTTGAGCGGCGGGGGAACTGATTGCGCCCACATATTACTGTTAATAGACAGAAAAAAAACCAAGATAACCATTAGACAGAATAAATAATTTTTTCTATTCATAAAAACCTCCTAATTAAAAAACTAATAGAAAATAATGATGTTATTTACTTCCCTGTGTAGTACAAATGATTATAATCCTTTTTCTTTTCTAAACATTCGAGTTTTAACTTATCGAATATGTTATATTTATCGTAAATCTCCAGCCATTTTTCATCGTATGGCCTTTCCGGTCTCCCGATTTTTTTCGGCACGCTGACGCTCAGAATATCAGCTTCAATCCCTTTGCGGTGGGAAGAATGTGGTGTTTTCCAATTAATTTTATAATCAGGCGGTTTACCGCAATCCAAAAGACCTCCTTTAGGCAGGCTGATATCATTAATAACCAGCGGCTTTTTGAAGGTCTTATACCACTTGTTCGCCAGCATCATTAATTCAAAATTAAACTCCCATCTGCCCCAGTGAACGGTCGGATGCGCCGGCCAATTATAAGGTTTATCGTATACCAGCCAGTCGGCCGGGTTAAAAACGTCAGGTATGGAACAGGCGCTGCTCATGCCGCAGCGCACGTAACCGTCACTCCAGTAAATATTAGTTTCATTGGGCGGTAATGGCTGAGGTAATTCCACAAACCGCTCACAAAAATACTTGCCGCCGCAGTATTCTACATTTACCGGTATGAGATGGGTGCATGTTGACGAAGATTCACACGGCGGCAGGAAAAATGGCCCCCAAAAGCCGCCGTCCCAGGAATGTCTGGCAATCTGCTTTATCGTGATCTTCCCCGATACTTCGCCGGAATGATAGGTAAACGAATATTCCATCTGTTTTTCTCTTTTCTCTAACTTCGCGCTTATCTTATCTGGTGGCTGCAGCGCATCGGTCAGGCCGCCTAAAATACGTACCGTTTCGGCATCGTTATTGTTTAAAATCTGGGAACGGCTGATCGTGTGTTCTTTGTCGGTATGACCGCATTTAGTAAGGGCGGCGCCCTGACAATCATTCTCTTCGTGAGCCTGGCTTATATATGTTTCATAGGAACAAGGTATGGTTTGACCGGTAAAAACAAAAACGCAGCGGGTCTTTATTTCTCTTTTCGGCTTTTCCCCCGCAGCGTCATATCTCGGCTCTATACCCATTGCTGCCACTGTACGCTGGGAAAGCACCGTACCGGGCGCTAGCAAAAAAGCGGCAATTACAAAGAAAAATAAGGAAAAATAAGAAAGACGCTTCATGATAAAACACCTCCCTGAATCTGTTTTTCTGCGACGAAACCAACCAGCCACTAAAAAACAACTTCCAAACTGCCAACTGCTAAAAAACTTTACTGCTTTTTGAATCTTTTGCGAAGTGATGCTCTTTTTAAGTGAAACTATTATTTGGCTATCATTAATTGCGTTCGTAAATATCAGGAGGGGATATGTCAAGGATTTTTTATGGGGTCAAAGGGTTTGATTTTCAGCAATAAAAAAAATACATCAGGTCAGCGGCTTAATTTTACCCCCACTCGCGCGCAATAGATGTTGATCGGGCAGGCGCTGCAGACAGGAGACACGGGCTTGCAGGTGCGCCTTCCGAAAGCGACCATCAAGGTATTATAGATTATCCAGTGACGGCGCGGTAGTTTCGCCCGCAGGGCGAATTCCGTTTCGTCCGGCGTTTTGGTTTTAACGTAGCCCATACGGTTGGAAATTCTATGCACATGCGTGTCCACGCAGATACCTGGTTTGCCATAGGCAAGTGAAATAACCAGGTTGGCGGTTTTGCGCCCCACGCCTTTGATACTTAGCAAATCTTCCAGATTATCCGGCACGCGGGAGTTAAAGCGTTCGATGAGCTCCCGGCACACGTGGTGGATGGTGCGCGCTTTGACGCGGTAAAAGCCGACCGGATAAATCGTTTTGGCAATTTTTGCTTCCGGAATTTTGAGCATTTCCGCGGGCGTGCCAGCCAGCTTAAAGAGTCTTTCGGTAGCCAGCTCTGTTACTTCGTCCTTTGTTCTTAAACTCAACAATGTGGAAATTAAAATCACGAAAGGATCGCGCTGATCGGCCGCCAGATGCGAAACGATCGGCAGTTTTCCGACCTTCAATTCTTTTTTGAGAATTTTGATGATGGTGTCGATGGCGCTGTCTTGCATCAATATTTTCACAGGCTGAATGCCGGCTCAAAAGCCACCGCTTTAATCAACCTTTCCACTTCCTTTTCCTGTGATGGTTTGCCGGTTACGGCAAGCCACACGCTTCCTTCCGCACCGCAAACGCCGCCCGCGGCAACCATTTTTGCCTGGCAGCCGGTAAGGAGCGCCAGCGCGTCCAATTCCGTGAAAACTTCTCCCGGCACGGGCATCAAGCGCGGCCCTTGTCCGCCCGGTTTGTTCATCAAAGCGACGGATTCATCAATTTCGCCGCTGACACGTTTTTCCAATCCGACCGGTATAATCAGACGCACCCGCCTGCCCACCACCACGCGCAGGGCCGCGCCGATTGTTCCGGATTTGGCATCGGCAATCAATATGGCCGCTCTTTTGTTTTTCACATCCAGCGCATTGGCGCCTTTGAGAATAACGTCTCCCTCCTGCAGGTCTTCGACGACGTCGAAAATGGTTTTGCCTTTCTGCCAGACGCCGTTTTGGATCACGACATCACCGGGGAACCCGCTTTGGTCCGCGAGCCTGCCGCCTTTTGTCTTTGGGCCGCCCGGCGGAGGGATAATCCCGCGGAAAAAGCGGTTGCGCGCGAACGCTGCTTTTTTCTCAATTTTGGCCAGCAACTCCTCGGCGATATAGCCGTTGGTGGTACCGGCAATGATGACGAGAGTCCCTTTCTTCCGCGCGGCTGTTATTGCCGGATGCTTTAGCATTGCTTTGGCGATCAGGCGTTTGCCCGCGGCGGGCGTGAGGATAAACTGTTTCATAATTGGCCTCTTTCGGTAATTATGAGTTCGCGGTTAGAACATTGCCTGTCCGTATCTATCCTTGTAAACCATTTCCGCGACTGTTTTTCGCGGCGGGCCTTCGCGCAGCGGCAGCACGGGCCGGCCGATGGGAATTACGGCCACGACTTCGCGTCCTTGAGGCACGCCAAGAATTTTTTTGCACGCCTCGTGATTCATCAGTCCGACAATCACCGTGCCCAGACCAAGTTCATGGGCCTTGAGGCAAAGCGTCTGCGCGGCGATGCCGAGATCAAACATATACCAGTTGGCAAGCGAGGTGGATTCTTTGCCGTCGTAACAGCCGGAAATATTGGTTTTGGCGCAGGCCACGATAAGCGCGGAGGCGGCCAGCGAGCATTTTGTCGCCGGATTTTTTTCCGTGTACGTGCCCGTTACCGCTTCAATGAGAGCTTTATCGCGCACGACGATAAATTCCCACACCTGGGTATTGGCCCAGGAAGGCGACCAGCGCACCGCTTCAAATATTTGTTTTAATTCGTCGTCGGTTACCGGCTCTTCAGTGAATTTTCTCACGCTGCGGCGTTTAAGAATGGCTTCCTGTAGTTCCATAATAGGACCTCCGTTTTTTAATGTCTTTATCCGTTATTCTAAACGGTTTTTTGTCAACAGCGCTACAGTTTTTTTTCGAATAACTTGCGGACGTTTTCCGCGATGGCGGAGACTGAAAAGTCATAACTTTTAAAATCCGGCTCCAATGTGCCGATAAGTTCGAGCTTGATCGTGTTGAAAACGCGTGTGTTGAAAGAAAAATATCCGTGGCGGAAAAGAAGGTTGGTGTTTCTGATGAGCACCAGATTGATGGGCGCCCTGCAGTAGCGCGCGATGCTGAATACCCCTTTGTTAAAAGGGGCAAGCTTTCCGTCGCGGCTTCTGGTTCCTTCCGGAAAGACAAAAAGGATGCCTCCGTCCGCCAGATGCTTTTTAATAGACTCCAGATTATTGATCATCGCCGCTCCCATCATTTCATTCGGCGCGGAAGGAATATAGCCGGCGCTTTTCAAAAACCAGCCGAAAATGGGAACCTTAAAAAAAGTATTTTTGACGATGGTTATCTGCCGCGGGTAAATGGAAACCAGCAGAATCGGGTCAAGGTAAGATAAATGATTGCAGACAATCACGCAGGATCGCAGCTCGCGCACCTGATCGGGGATTTCAAATTTGGTGCGGCGAATCAGCGCGCGCGTCAGGGCGAAAAAGCAGCGCAGATGGACATGGTTGATGTTTTGCAGAGTGGCGGCCATTTTTCTCGCGATGATGAAGGCCGGTATGTACAAGAAGGCGAGTAAAAAAAGATAACCGAAAAGAAAATATGACCAAAGGATTACGGTTATAGAGAAATTCCAGATGCGGTGAATTATTTTTAAAAACGGCATTTGGTCAGTCGGGCTTTCTTATCAGCAGGATGGTATTGACGCCGCCGAAAGCAAAATTCTGTATGGCGGCGGTTTTCACCGGTTGAGCCAACACCTTTTGCACATGCTTGACCATCGTGCAGCGTTCATCGATTTCCTCGAGATTAATCGTGGGAGCGATAAAACCGTCTTCCATCATATAAATAGTCATGATGGTTTCAATAGCGCCGCAGGCGGCCATGGTATGACCAATATAACTTTTCAGGCCGATCACAAAAGGATGCTCACCGAATACCGCGCCGATAGCCTGTGCTTCGATAATATCGCCCATTTTTGTCGCGGTCGCGTGCGCGCTGACCAGATCAACTTCCTGCGGGCTGATTTTGGCGTTTTCCACGCCGAGCCTCAGCGTCTGCGTGATGCCCGCGAGATTGGGCAGGATTAAATCACCGCCGTTATTGTTGCAGGCAAAGCCGATAACTTCCGCGATAATATTAGCGCCGCGCTTTTTGGCAAATTCGTACTCTTCCAGCATCAGGGCGCCCGCGCCTTCTCCCACCACCAGGCCGTCGCGCAGTTTGTCGAAAGGACGCGGCGTGCGGTGCGGTTCGTTGTTGAAAGCGGTGGAGCAGGCCAAAAGATTGTCGAAAACGGCGACTGTCGTCGTGTCATATTCATCGGCGGCGCCGCAGAGCATCGCCTCCTGCAGGCCGTATTTTATCGCTTCATAGCCGAAGCCGATGGCCTGAGAGCCGGTTGTGCAGGCGGTTCCGGAGGAAACGACCCGGCCGGTGATGCCGAACATTTTAGTGATGTTCACGGCGGTGGTGTGCACCATGGATTTGAGATATTCCACGGCGCCAATACTCTGGTAAGCCGTTTTATCTTTGGCTTCAAAAAAAATGTTGTAAATATCGCGCTGGACGGTGGGCGAACCGTGGATGGAGCCGAAAGACACGCCCAGTTTTCCGGAAGTGATAAAATCATGTGTCAGCCCCGACTGCTCCAGCGCTTCTTTGGCTGCCTGACAGGCGTAATAGGCCACCGGCCCCATTGTTTTGCGGTGCGCTCTCTTGAAGTCGTATTCGATGGGATAATTCACGGTGCCGTAGACACGAGAATGGATAAAACGGCTGACCAGCGCGTCCTCGCGCAGCGGTATAATGCCCGATTTTCCCGCAAGAAGGCTTTCGGTTATCTGCTTTTTGCCGTGGCCGATGGGCGTTATGGCGGAAGCCGCTGTAATAACAACTCTTCGTTCCATAAAATTTTATGCCGCTGTTTTTCTGGCTTGTATTATTCTTTCAATGTAATCGCAAATCTGATTTATCGTGCGGATATCCATAGCCTGCTTTTTTTCTTCCTGCGTCAGTTCAGATCCCAGCATGCGCTCAATTTCGAGCAAAAGCTCAATGGCGTCGATGCTGTCAAATTCGTATTTTTCCCGCAGGTCATCATCAAGACCAGGATTTTCTATTTCAAATTCCCGCCGGAAAATTTCTTTTATTTCCTGCTCAATTTCCTGACGTGTCATTTTATTCGCGCTAGCTCCCTTTGCTTTTATTTATATTAATGAGGCCGAAGGACGAGTGGGCAATCCCGCCCCTGGTTAAAGATTGCTTTTATCCCTAAATATCAATTTAGGCCTGAATTAAATCTTTTGAAAGATTTAGCATAAATTGCCCGGTTCGTCCACACGTTTAGCCCTGCCATCGGAATTTATGATTGAACTCCTGGGTGCCGATAATTTTTCTGGTCACTTCAAACGAGCCCAAAATGCTGCCCAAAACGCCCGGGGCCAGCGCGTTTTGGCCTGTAAGTAAAAGGCCGCCGATGGGCGGATTATTTATGGAGGCAATCTTCAGCAGTTGCTGCGCCGAACGCATGACGCCGTAGCAGGAGCCCTGAGGGCAGTTAATGTAATCGCGGATGGTTAGAGGGGTGAAAACATCGATAACGCGGGCGTTCTTTAATGGGCCGAAAATATTTTGCGCTTTCTCAAGAAGCTCCTCAGCCAGCGCGTATTTTTTTGCCGAGTAATCCTTAGGTCTGCTCCCCGATACGGTGTTTTCCCAGTCGCTCCACTCCTCGTAAAACGACCGTGTAATGATGGAGAGAAGATTGGCCTGGTCATTGCCTTGTCTGATTTGATAAAAAACGCCGTCTTTAATTTCGCCTTTTTCGTTTGTTTGCAGGCGGTAGGTATTATGCGCCGTTTCCGGGTGCGCGGCGGCATCCACGCTTATTTGCGCGCAGATAACGCCGTTTGTTTCTTTTAAATCCAGAATGCGCTGCGCGAACGCCGGCCGCAGCGTGTTGCTATCCATCAGGCCCAGCAAAATTTTCGGATGAATATCGGCAACAATGTAATCGGCGGGAATTACCCGGCCGGAGTCAAGCCGCGCGGCCCGCACCATGCCTTCGCTGATTAATATTTTTTCCGCGCCGTCATTTAAAATAATTTGTCCACCCAGATCGCGGAAACGCTGCGCTAACACATCCGTCATCCGGGAGCCGTTTTCCTTGAGCCGCCATGCGGAAAACAGATAACCTGCCAAAACCATGTGATGAAGAAGCACGGGGCAGTCGGCGGAGGGCACGCCAAAAAGCTCGCAGGGGACGGAAATTACCGCGCGCAGGCGCGGCGAAACGGCAAGCTTATCCAGATACTCGCCCAACGGCTGCAGGTAATCGATATTCTGGAAAGGATCGCCCTGATTGATGAGAAAGGCGGGATTCAGCATGCGTCGGTGAATCTCCCGCAGGTTATTCATAAAAGTGCTTATTTGTTCTGATTCAGGCCCGAAAGCGCGCCGCAGATTATCCTCATAGTTCTCAATAGCTGTCGGCAATTCAAAGACGAAATCATCAAAAATATAGCGGTCAATCACCCCGTCGTTTCCCATGGGCGTGAAAAGATCGCTTGTTTGGACGCCCAGAGCGTCAAAAATCCTGCCCATTGGTTCGCCTTCTCCCAGCGCGCCGACATAATGCACGCCCACTGGGCAATCCAATCCGCCGCGTCGGTAGGAACGCATCAAGCCGCCCGGCAGTGGGTTTTTTTCCACAATAGTTACCGGATAAGACAATGAGGAAAGGAGAATGCCGGCGCTGAGACCGCCGATACCCGAGCCGATGATAACGATATTTTTGCCCTGCGGCGTGTTTTTCATTATTTTTTTCCCGTTCGATTTTTGTTTGTTGCGGGAAGAGATTGAACCTCGATCAGGTTCATCAGCAAAGAATAATTAGCCAGCTCCCGCGCGTGCAATTCAATATTTTGATAGTAATTGTTCGCCAGATTGCTGAACTTTATCTGGCGTTTTAATTTTCCGCAGGAGCTGTAGCGAAGAATTTCCACTTTGTCATTGCCGTCTTCCCGCACGTCGATAATCGCCGCGTTTTGGCTGCGCCAGCGGCAGACTGCGTCGCCCGTGGGCAAAAAACCGGCTTTCTGCAAATTTCCTTCCGGAGAGAAAAAAATCAGCTTGATATCATTGATCATATTTTGCGCGAAGGCGGGCGCGTCAAAAGGCGGCAGGGCGCGGCTGACATGAAGCGTTCCCGCGCTTTCTTTTGCTTCGAAAAGCACCATTCCTTCCGCCGTCATAATCGCGCAGGAAAGCTCTCGCGTGGCGGGATTGGCCGAAGTGATGCCGATCACGGCGCTTTTCGCGCTTCCGGCCATGCGCGCTTCAATGGCGTGAATAAGCGTGGCGGGCTTATGCAAAAAAGGGAAAGGGCATGCCAGAGAGGTTTTTTCAGATGGGAGCGGTTCTTTGATAACCGGCAGCGTCTGGCAACCTGCGACAAAAAGAAACAAGATGATCAGCGGCGCTAATTTCATTCGACATCCTGAAATATTGATTCAGGCAACGGTTTATTGATGAGCGTGTTTTTGAAGTCGATTCTGGTTTGCGCGCTGGCGCTTTCAATGATGTTAACCGTTCTCACTGCTTTATCCTTTGACGAAAGAGTGATGACGATTTTTTCAATCATGCCTTCCATGTTTTTTGCCGTAGGCGTCATGATTATTTCCTTGATTTCTCCTTTGTCTTTTAAAGCGGCCTGGAAGGAGGGATTCTGGTCGAATTTGCCGCTCATCCAGGAAGTGATTTCACCCAGCACTATTTTCATCGCCTGCACGCCGCCACTTTGGTCTTCGACCATTTTTCCGCTCGAAAAGATATAGCGTTTGGTTTCACCGCGGTGATTTATGACCACGCTCCTTAACGGTTTTTTGTACTCCCAGCGAAAAGAGTCCGGCGCGGCAAAAAAGAAGAGTCCCTCGGAAATAAGCGGCTTGGCCAAAATTTTCATTGATTTTGTCTGAATAAACGCGGCCCGAATCGTTTTAATTTCCGCGGCGTTTTTACGCAGCCGAGCGAAACTGTCTTCCGCGGCATGGGCTATCATAAGCGCTGCCGCCAGAAAAAGTCCGCCGATAATAAATAAAAATGATAATTTTGCGTGCCGCATTAAAAGAGGCCTCCGTTAATGCTGATAACTTCACCAGTGATGTAGGAAGCGCCCGGAGAACAAAGGAAAGAAATCACGCTGGCCACTTCTTCAGGTTTGCCGGCGCGTTCCATGGGGATCATTTTTGTCATTACCGCCACCGGCGAGCCTTCTGTCATTTCTGTTTCAATCAAACCTGGTGCCACCGCGTTCACGCGGACACCAAAGCGCGCCACTTCTTTGGAAAGTGAACGCACCGCGCCGATTATGCCCGCTTTGGCCGCGGCGTAATTGGCCTGGCCGCGGTTAGGCATGATTCCTGAAGCGGAAGAAACGCAGACAATAGAACCGCAGCGTGCCTTGACCATTTCCCGCAGAATTGGTTTGGTCACATTGAAAAAACCCTTGAGCGTGGTGTTGATTACGCTGTCCCATTCATCATCGCCCATCATCATAAAAAGCCCGTCGGCGGTAATGCCGGCGTTATTCACCAGCACCTGAATTTTCTTGAGCCTCTCGATTATATCCTTGATTTTTTCCGCGGTCTGTTGCGCGTCCACCACGTCAAATCGTGCGATTTCTCCCTCGGAGCCGGCTTCGCGCACCTGCCGCAAAGTTTCTTTCGCCGCGTTTTCGTTGGTCTGATAATTTATCACGACATAATAACCGGTTTTGGCAAGTTCCACGGCCGTGGCTCTACCGATGCCGCGGCTCGCGCCGGTGATGATTGCTACCTTTTTTTCACTCATTTGATTAACGCTCTCCTCAAAAATTATTGTTTTATATCGTCTTCGTTCAGGCGCAGCGCCTGCAAAACCATGGTGGCTAGAATATTATTTTCGCTTTTAACGGTTCCTTCAATGACGGCGTAATTATCCAGCGAATACTTGCTTTCGACAAACACCGTAATTTTTGTGCCCGCGGGAATTTTTTCCAGATGAAAGCGCGCGCTTTTGACTCCCACCAGCCATCCTTTTACGCTGTCTTTTCCCTGTTTGATCCTTTTATAGCCCTCGATAACCGCTGCCGTCTGTGCGACCGCTTCAATCAGCACTAGAGCATTCACCGCGCCGTCGGCAAAGAGCGGCCAGGCGGGGTTTACCTCCGCAACTGTTACGCCCGTGTCTTCCCGCGCCTCGATTACTTCGCTGATAATCTTTATCGGCGCGCGATGCGGGATAATGCTGTCAATATCGATGTTAAGCGTCATAGTTTTTTAAATCTTTGGTAAGATAATGAGAAAAACCCGTTAAAGTCAACAAAATCATTTTTTTATCATGTTAAATCAATCAATTACATGCTTTCTCCCGCAAAGCACTCATTGATTTTTTTCATATTTTACATTAGATTGCAGCAAATTTAACCGGTAAAAAGTGCTTTTATGGCCGCCACGCACAGAGAAAAATTTGATAATTTTTACAAAAACATCCTGAATCCGTCCGCGGATTTGTGCCGCAGGGATTTCACTTTATCCGGCTACAGCTACGGAGAGGTTTTTGAACTGGCCGCGGGCATCAAAAAAATGCTGGCCTCCCGCGGTAGGGATAAAACCCTTTGCCTGTGCACCGAGAAAAAATCGGTAACTGCCGCCTGTATTCTGGCCTCACTGTCCGGCGCCTGCCAGTTGATTCTTCCCTATTCCTTTTCCGCGCACGCGCTTATGGAAATGCATGAAGCCACCGGTTTTGATGTCGCGATTGCCGATCATCCGGAAGAATTGCCATCGGGCGTGGAAGTCATCACTCCTTTATCAGGGAAAATCTCCGATCTGAAACAAGACGAACTGCGCGACCCGGACAAACCGTTTTTACGCCTTTTCACCGGCGGCTCCACGGGCAAACCCAGGGTCTGGACAAAATCACCGCGCAATCTTTTGGCTGAAGGATTTTACTTAAAGGAAAAATTTCAGTTAACGCAAGACGATTTATTTGTCGCCACCGTGCCGCCATATCACATTTATGGACTTCTTTTTTCTGTTCTGGCGCCTTTTGCCGCGCGGGCGCAGATTCTGCCGGACATCTACACTTTTCCGCAGGAGATAATTTCCGCAATCAACAAGCATAAAGCCACCGTGCTCATCAGCGTGCCCGCCCATTACCGCGCCCTGCAGGTGGATAATTTGTCGGTCGCGTCTTTGCGCATCGCCTTTTCTTCATCCGGCGCGCTGGGCCGCGCCGACGCCGCGAACTTCTATAAAAAAACCGGCTTGGGCATAACGGAAATCTACGGCTCCACGGAAACAGGCGGCATTGCCGCGCGCAGTATCAGCGAACACACGGAAAGCTGGAAACCTTTCGATGTTGTAACGTGGAAAATCAACGGCTTGAACGGTAAGCGGCTCTGCATCAAATCTGATTTTGCCTCTGAGGAAATGTCGCGCGACGCGGAGGGCTTTTGCATGACCGGAGACGAAGCCGCCCCGGACAAAGACAACCGCTTCATGCTTTTAGGGCGCGCCGACGGCATTGTGAAAGTTGCGGGTAAAAGAGTGGATTTGATCGAAGTCCAAAATAAAATCAAAACACTGCCTACCGTGCAGGAAGCGGTGGTTATTTCCCTGCCCACGGAGAAAGGGCGCGAAAGCGTCATTGCCGCGCTGGTGGCTTGCGATCTTACCGAAACGCACCTGAAAAAACTGATGATGGAAATGCTCGAGCCCTACGCCGTACCCCGGCGCGTGAAAATAGTCCCGCACATCGCCACCACGCCGACCGGCAAGATTGACCGGCAAAAAATAGAGCAGATGTTTCTTGCCGATAAAGATTGATAACCTCAGTTTGTCTTTTCGCTTTTTGTTTTAAGCCGCTTCAAGCGATGCGCGAGGGATTCTTTTTCGTCCGGTGAAAAAACGTTGTTCTGACTGAGCGCGCTCTCCACGAGCATTTTCGCCGCGTTGTAATCACGGGCGCGATGTTCCAGCCATTTGGCCATCTCCGATACGGCGGAAAAATCCGCGGGCGCTATTTGCAGAAGCTCCTGCCAGATTTGCGTTGCCTTTTCCCAGCGCCCGGTGCGTTTGTATAAAGAGGCCAATTCTTTTTTGGAGATGTGTGATAGTTCATTGCCCGCTTGGTTTTCGTTAAAGACATCCAGAATTTTTCCGGCGCGTTCGGTCTCGCGCCTTTTAAAAAGGAGTCTTGCCGCCGCCAGATAATCGTCCGCGTGTGAATTTTGCACTTCCTGTTTAGCGCAGAGAATTTCCGTCAGATGCGCCGTGAGCGTGGCCATGGAAATAACATCAATTTTATTGTGTTCAAATATTGATTCCAAAAGCCGCCCGTCTCTTTGCTTTAGCCAGTCAAAATAACGCTGGGGAATTTCCCAGCCGGGAATATCGCCTTCGCGAAAAACCCCCAGCACTTCGGCCTCCAGCGTTCCCAGCTTGCTGTTTTCGAGCCGATGCCCCAAAATGCGCCTGGAGGGATGGAGCAAATCCAGATGGGGCAAAGTGACAAGATCGCTCTTCAGCCGGTTCATAATAAAGCGCGTGGACAAAAGATTGACGTCAAAGGCCTTGCCGTTGAAAGTGACCAGAAAATTCTTTTGGGCGGCAATTTCGGCAAGATAGGCAAGCGCGGCGCGCTCTTCGGAAAAATCGCGCGCGAAAATCTGCCGGATATGAAAAGCGCCTTCTTCAAACCAGCCCAGGCCGATTAAAAAGGCAATCGTGCCCGTGCCGCCGGCAAGGCCGGTTGTTTCCGTATCGAGGAAAAGGCCTTCCTCACAGCGGCAGTTGCTTAAAGTGTAGTCGCCGGCCAAAACCGCTGCGGCGTGCATATCCAAATTAAGGGCTTCGCAGATGTTGCGCTTTCCGTGGCGGCAGCTGCCGGCCATGATGTCGCTTGCCAGAAAAAATTTGCCATGCCTGTTTTCTACTTCCTCGCCTCTGACTATTTTTTCCAGAGCGATGGTTTCTCCCCAGAATTCTTTTTTGGGCGCGGCAGTTTGCGCCTGGGGCCGACGCGAAAGAATCATGTCCATCCGCCGGCGCAGATCATCAATTCGCGCCTGTTTTTCCGAAGGCGCGATGGGCTTTGTAGTTTTTTCGCCGGTCAGGCGTTTTAGTTTGTCAATCGAGCTCATACTCTTTTTGTCATCGCGAGTCCTGCTTTATAAGGGCGCGGCGATCTATCATTGTGTCATTACCCGGCTTGACCGGGTAATCCAGTTTTTATTTTGTCCTTCTGGATTCCCTTGTCAAACAAGGGAATGACAGTTTTTTGTGTTTTCGTCAGTTATTTCTAACTATCAAGGTCAAAATAATTAAGTTCTTCAATAGATTAGCAATTATCTTTATCTGTTTGCTAAGTCGATCTTTTATGTTTTGCTTTTCCTTTCGACATCTCGGACATGAATTTTTTTCGACGACTATGCCACCCCTGAATAAGTTCTCCAATAGGAATAAAAATTCCCTTAATAGTATATGCGTCTATTTTTTTATTAGATAGCTTGTCTTGACAAGATTTTTTACCAGTTATTGTTGAAATAAAATAAGCACGGTTAACACGAAGCTTCTTTATGCTTTTGGAGAGACTCTCTTTGTCTTTGTTTCCAATTGTTTGTTTATTCCACTTTAATTCTAATGCTATACGTGGTGTATTCTTTCTAAACAACAGAAGATCAATATAATGCTCTGTGTGCAACGAGTGTTTTCTCGCAAATATTTTCCAGGAAGAATCCCGATATAGATATTTACGAAGATGAAAATAAGCACAACACTCTAGGTCAGCCTCTTTAATCATCCTTAATTTTTTGAGGTCATTTTGAAGCTTCTTATTGAGCTTTTGCTCTATATATTTTTCGACTTGCCCAACAGTTATTTTTGCCGATCCCATAAGCGCACCCCCTCAAGTATTGTCTAAATATATTATCAAAATATAAAATAGTGAAAATATTTAAAAGGATAAGTAAAAAAGCTCCAATACAAGTCCACAAATTTTATACTCTCCAACCATCGCAGAAACTGCGAGTTACCAAGCAAACAAAACAATTTAATTATAACATTTTGCCATATTGTCGACTTGCACTTTTATTTCCTTAACCAGCCATTTAGGTTCAATAAGCGTTGCATTATCACCGAAGGAGAGCAGCCAGCTTTTCACCTCCGGTGCAGAAGACGCAGTGAATTTTAATAAAACTTTATTTTTGCTCTTTTTTATAATTTGCTGATTCGGGCTCCATCTACGCTCTGCACTAAAAGAAGCCGCCCAGCCACTGAATTCCACTTCCACTTCAAAAGCCTCATCTTTCATCACGCCGAAATGCTGATTAAATGTTTTCTCAAAATCAAATGGTTCCGGCTGAAAACTGATATTTGTCATCTCCACAGCTTTCATGCGATGCACGGCCAGAAGCGGGTCGTATTTGGGAGCATTGTAGGGCTTGCCCGGTTCTTTAGCCTTTTGCGCGTGCAGATACACGGCATCATTGTAAGAAAAAAGCTTAATCGGCTTAATATGAAATGTTTTTGGTCGGTTGGCTTCTATGGCATGATAAGTCAGCTTGCAGACTTTTCTCTTTTCCATCGCGTCAATTAAAGTATGAATAATCTGATGGTGCGGCGTGTAATCGATTGTGCCGGGAAACATTGCGGAAAAATTACACTCGCTAATCTTGCCTTCCTGCCCCAACGCCGCCTTGCTTTTGAAAATTGCCCTTGTGGCTTCCTCGTAGAGCTTTTTGCCTACAAGATGCTGGGTAAACGATTTGCATAATTGCAGGGACTGAAGTTCTGCTTCCGTCAGCGGAATATTATGCAATGAAGCCGCGGGTTTTTTAATGCGGTAATAGTTTTTGTTTCCCTCTTTTGTTTCTTCAATGGTGATACCGTAAGATTTGCGGATATTATCAAGCAACCTCAACACCGTTTGCTTAGAACAATTAAGAATACGGGAAAGCTCCGTTAATGAGTAACGCTCACCGGAAAACAGCAGGCGCACAAATAAGCCAATCAGTTTTTCACCGTAACTTTGATAAAGATCGCGTTTTTCAGACATGGGCGTCACCTTAATTATTACGTGCGGTTAATCAAGCTGACTGCAATATTAACCCATCGTGCCGCATCTGTAAACACAAAAATATAAATCGTGCCGTAATATGGAACGATTGTGTGAGATACTGCATTTACACAAAATACTTACAGGAGGTGAAAACATATGCCTAAAGCCGGCGGGCAAAATAAGTTATTATGTTCAAATACAGATAAAAACGAACATTTTGTCCTGCAAAAATGCATTGCTTATCTGGAGGCTTTAATATCTCCCGAAACAATACTGCACAAGGAAATCTTCGGCGCAATATCGTGGATATTGGGAGATAAATTTAGACGAGTAGAAAAACAACTCTGTAGCATGTTATCAAAAAAGGAGTTAGAACAACGACAGTATGATATTGATAACGCGAACAACACGGATAATTCCATCGATTTAATCCATAAAATACTCTACACATCACCTAAAAGCCGCGTCATTAAATTTATCACGCTATTGAGAAAAGAAATCGCGATTCGCAACAAAGCCTTAGCTTATCGGGGCAAAAGTGAAATAGAAAATAACATATTGGACATTGCCAAAAAATTTAATCTCACTAAAGATGAAATAAAACTTTGCACGTTCCTTTATATAACCACAGCATGGCATAAAGCCGAGGAATATTTTGCAACCCATTTAAAGTGCAATGCCGTATCCGGCAGGAGATATTTAAAAGCGGTTTTGCAAATGACCGAAAAACAAATCAACACGGTTTTATCAGGAAGCCTGGTAAAAATTGAGCTATGCGCAATAAAAACTAACGGCTTTGCCGCGACAGACTCTTTTACTGAATTATTGCTAAAGCCGTCAGATGAAGGCTTAGAATCAAAATATTTCAACCGGGTTACCAGCAAAACAAGCCGCATAAATAAACATGTGATTGATCATCAAAAAACGGAACACATCTTAAAATTGCTGAACGCTAAAAGACAATCTGCCACACACATTCTCCTCCACGGAGCATCGGGCAGCGGAAAAACAAGTTACGCATACAGAATCGCAAATGAATTGGGGATTCCAGCATACGAAGTAGCCAAAAATGAAAATAAGTCAGGAGGACGGAAAGCGGCAATCGCAGCCTGTATAAATTCAATAAACAATAAAGAATAAAGAATCCATCATTATTATAGATAACGCGGATGAGCTTCTAAGAAGAAAATATTTTTACATGAAGGATGCGGAAGCTGAAGATAAATACTGGCTGATAAATTTTCTCAAAAAGCCCGCTACAAAAATTATCTGGATTGCCGATAATATTGAAGACATTGACGCAGCTGTTCTGAGGCACTTTTCCTTCAGTCTTGAATTTAAGCAAATAAACAGGCGTCAGAGAATAGGCGCATGGAAATCAATTCTTAATAAACATCGTCTAAAAAACCGTTTCAGTGACGAAGAATTAGAAGAGCTATCCAAATATCCCGTAAATACGGATATCATTGACCGTTGCGTGAAGACGGCAATAGAAATTGCTTTGCCGGAGAAGAGCAATTTGAAGGAAATTGTCAGAAAGAATGTTGAAGCCCAAATGGAACTAATAAAGAATAAGCCAAATAACAAGGATAAAATCGAAAATAATTATTCATTGGAAGGGCTTAATGTAGAAGGCGATTTGCCAACCATAATGTGCCAACTGGAAGCCTTTGATAAATATCTCCTGGATTCGGACAAAAGCTTAAACCGAAATTTCAACCTGCTTTTTTACGGCCCGCCCGGAACCGGCAAAAGCGAACTGGCACGCTACATCGGCAAGCAACTGGAAAGGGAAATAATGTGCAAAAGAGCAAGTGATATTGTCAGCCCCTATGTTGGCGAAACGGAACAAAACCTCAATAAGGTTTTCAGGCAAGCAGAGCAGGAAGAAACAATACTGATTATCGATGAGGCAGATTCATTTCTTTATAAACGTGAATGGGCAACGCGCTCGTGGGAAATAAGCCAAACAAATGAATTTCTGACACAAATGGAAAGATTCAGAGGCATACTGATATGCACAACAAACATGCTGCAAGGTCTGGACAGCGCATCTATCAGGCGCTTTAACCACAAAATAAAATTTGATTATCTCAAGCCGGATGGCAACGTTATATTTTACCTACGGCTTTTAGCTTCAATGGCCAGTAACCCCATGGATGAAACTGACGAAGATAAATTAAGAAAAATAAAACAGTTAACGCCAGGAGATTTTCGGGTTGTCAGAGACAGATATTCATTTTACAAGCCGCGGGACTTAAGCCATCCACTTTTAGTGGAATCACTGAGCAAGGAAGCAAACATCAAACAATTTCAAAGAGACGGTGACAAGCGGATTGGGTTTTAAGTGCTCATTTCCCTAAAATCAACTCCATAATTTGCGGCACCATTTCTTTAGCCGTTTTGCCCACTTCCAGCGTGGGGCCGACGCACGAAGGACAGCCGTAAGCGCACGGGCATTTTTCAATTAAAGAAAGCGCGGCGGCAGATAGGTTGACATGCTCCCGGTAAAAATGTGGATTACAAGATCATGCTGCCACGGTGTGGACACTTGACGGAAGCCCGCTGAGAATCAATTCTTTTAATTGTATTTTTTTACTGGCGTTATCAATGTCGATTCCAACTAGATTGCCTTCCGCATCGTAATCCAGCACAACACCTTCGGAAATTTCTTTGCTTTCCGCGCTTTTATTTTCGGATAAGTCAATATAGAGAGAATCTGTTTCTGGATAATAGTTAAGTCTCATTTTTTATACCCCCTATCGGGAAATGCATTATGAATGGTTTTTTTATCATTGAGTGTCACTACCCGCAAAATATGGTTTTCAAGTTCTTCAACAATGCCCCAAAACCGGTAACGGTTATTCTCTTGAGGTTCAACTTTCAGCGGATTCTCAATAACATTAATGCACCATTCCTTTTTTAAATACGGCCGCTTTCTTAATACTTCCTTTTCAAAATACTCAGTGAAAGTGTTTTTTACATTTATTTTTTTATAACACATTTTGTGTTCTTTAAAAAGATTTTAAAATCCGGCTCCTGGGCATGCGCCAGCGCGATTCCGCAATGCCGGAGATATAAAACTTAAGTCACCTTTTCATTTTCCCAAAATCAATTCGATAATTTTCGGCACCATTTCTTTAGCGGTTTTGCCGACTTCCAGCGTGGGGCCGACGCACGAGGGGCAGCCGTAGGCGCACGGGCATTTTTCAATTAAAGAACGCGCCGCGGTTAATAGATTCGCGTGTTCCCGGTAAAGCAGTTCGGAAAAGCCGATGCCGCCGGGGTAGGCGTCAAAAACAAAGATCGTCGGATCGAATTCGTCAATCCGCGCGCCGGATTTTTCGCTGAAATTATCGGGACGCCCTTCGGAAAAGGAAGTTATCACGCGCCCCGCTTTTCCCTGGCTCACAAACCACTCGCCCGATTTGTCGCCCAGCGCGCGGTCGATATCATGGGTATCGGCCATCAAAAACATCGCGGATAAATGATGCAGCGTGTAGGCGAGACCCGAAAGCCCGTCAATAATTTCCGCGGGAGAAAAATTAAGTTTGCGCAGACGATCGCGCGGGATGGTAAACCAGTAACTGGTGGTGTGCATGTCTTTTTCCGGCAGATTCACATCGCCGTAACCCAGATTTTCGGATGTGTAGAATTTGATTTTTTTAAAGCCCACAACCTTGCGCACGACCTGCACTTCGCCGTGCTCCACAATCGCGCCCTCATCTTTGTGTTTATCAAAAGAATCAATTACGCGCACGTTGGTGTAGGTCATGGCGTCGGTGTAATAATCGGAATCCACCTTGCGCACGTAAGCTTTTTTGCCTTCCAGATCAAGTTTGTCCACGTGATACTGCTCGGAGGCCATCATGTAAATCGCCTCGTCATGCAGAGCGGTAAAGGCGCTGTCCCAGTCCACCTCGGCGATAACTTTGTGTTTTCCCGTTTCTGTTGTATCCACGACCACGACATTTTCCGGATTAATCGCGCGCAGGCTTATTTCATCGGCGGGATAACTTTCCGCCGCCCAGTGCCAGCGATCGTCGGCCTGGTGCAGGACGCCTTTTTCTTCCAGGTATTGTAGAAATTCCTCTAGGTTTTCTCCGCCGAATTTCTCTCCTTTTTCAAACGGCAATTCAAAAGCCGCGCTTTTTATGTGGTGAAGCAAAATCAGAAGATTATCGGGATTGATGCGGCAGTGCTCCGGCGATAAAGAAAAAAAGTAATCGGGATTTTCCATGATGAACTGATCCAGCGGATTACTACGCGCGATAAGCATGGCCAGGCTGTGTCCGCTCCGTCTTCCGGCGCGGCCCGCCTGCTGCCAGGTGCTGGCAATCGAGCCGGGATAACCGACCATGACGCACGCTTCCAGATCGCCGATATCGATGCCCAGCTCCAGCGCGTTGGTGCTGATCACGCCCATAACTTCGCGCGTGCGCAGGCCTTTTTCGATTTCGCGTCGCAGGTTCGGCAGATACCCGCCGCGGTAGCCGGTGACAAAATGGTCGTCCAGCGGCTTGGTTTTCACAAATTTATCTTTGAGATATTTGGTCAGCACCTCAACATTGAGACGACTGGTGGCAAAAATTATCGTCTGAATATCGTTGCCGATAAGATCGGAGGCGATTTTGCGCGCGGGCGTCATCGCGCTTTGCCGGATTCCCAGTTCGCGGTTGATGATGGGCGGATTGAAAAGAATAAAAGTCTTGGCCGCGGTAGGCGCGCCGCTTTTGTCCAGCAGCGCCACTTCGCGCCCGAGTATTTTTTGGGCGTGTTCCCGGGGATTGGCCACCGTAGCCGAGCAGCAGATAAAAACGGGGTTCGCGCCGTAAAAACGGCAGATGCGCACGAGCCGGCGGATGACATTGGCAAAGTGCGAGCCGAAGATGCCGCGGTAAATATGCAGTTCGTCAATAACCACGTATTTTAAATTGGCGAAAAGCTTCTGCCATTTGGTGTGATGCGGCAGGATTCCCGCGTGCAGCATATCGGGATTGGTGACCACAACATGCCCCAGCTTACGGATGGCCTGGCGCGCGTCGTCAGGGGTATCGCCGTCGTAGGTGTAGGTTTTTATATCGGCCTGAAGATCGGTGATCAGAGAGTGAATCTCGTGCATCTGATCCTGCGCCAGAGCTTTCGTTGGGAAAAGGTACAAAGCGCGTGTTTCCGGCTGCTCCAGAATGCTTTGGAGCACCGGCAGATTGTAGCAGAGCGTCTTGCCGCTGGCGGTCGGCGTGACGAGTACAACATCTTTGCCGTTGCGGATAAAACGGATGGCCTGCGCCTGATGCCGGTAAAGTTTTTCCATGCCGCGTTTTTTGAGGACATCGAGCAGGCGCGGAGTCACCCAGGCGGGATAGTCTTCAAAATCGCCAGGTTTGGCGGGAATTTCCACCACCGCGGCGGCGTTGGCATGGAAGCTTTTATTCTTTTTCAGGCGGGCAACCCATTCTTCGAGTGTAAGTTTGGCCATAAAATTTCTTTCTGCAGGCGTATTATAATCAAATCGCGCGATATGACAACAGGCAGTTTTCCGACTGTAAGCAGCAAATGATTTGTCCGGTTTTGTAGCACATAAACTGTCCGGTTGATAAGTTACCTCATGGAGGTGACGGATGAGACGGACAGAGCTACTACAGGAGATCCGGAAGATGCGATTTGAAGAGATGTATTTGGGTTGGCAGAAAGGCAGATTCAGTCAGGAAGAAGCGGCGCGGGTATTGGGGGTATGCCCCCGGACGTTTCGGCGTCAGATATGCCGATATGAGGAAAGCGGAATCGAGGGGCTCAATGATAAGCGATTGACACAGGCATCGCACCGGAGAGCGCCGGTGGATGAAGTGATGCAACTGACACAGCAATATCGAAGTCGCTACCGGGGCTGGAACGTGAAGCATTTTTATTCCTGGTATGTAAGGGACGGCGGCAGGCGGAGTTATACGTGGGTGAAGAACACCCTTCAGAAGCAGGGCGACGTTCAGCGGCAAAAGAAAAAAGGAGCGCATCGTCGAAGACGAGAAAGGAATCCGTTACCGGGCATGATGATTCATCAAGACGGCAGCAGGCATGAATGGGTTCCGGGCAAGCAGTGGGATTTAATCGTGACCATGGATGACGCAACCAATGAGCATTACAATGCCTTTTTCGTTGAGGAAGAAGGAACGGCGAGCAGTTTTCAGGGGGTACAGGACGTTATCATCAGGAAAGGGTTATTCAGCACCATTTACACGGATCGAGGCAGTC
>Ga0209407_1001766_pt1 | contig 21853 bp, 17 predicted proteins | sample AD_JPNHG3_MetaG_FD_184410 | JGI IMG/M metagenome (GOLD analysis project Ga0209407, IMG submission 184410) | Active sludge microbial communities of municipal wastewater-treating anaerobic digesters from Japan - AD_JPNHG3_MetaG (SPAdes) (version 2) | ecosystem: Engineered > Bioreactor > Anaerobic... | reverse complement strand
CGGTCGACGATGGCACAGGACACTGGGTTGAGGGCTTTAACAGCGACGTAGGACGTCCCAACGTTCAGGGACACGAAGAGATGTTCTACACGATCGTGCCGTCGCTCTTCGATGCGATCCGTCTCGGCAAGACTGCGCGTCCCAGTCCTGTGGACGAGGACGGCGGATATGCCACCATCACCCGTGATCCGGAAGTCCGGGCGCCCATTAGCTTCACGCCTCAAGATACGGTCCACTCGTTTACAACCGCTTTCAGGGTACTTTCAGACTGCACGGGAACGGTGGCGGCGGTAAAATCCGGGAGAATTGAAACTGGGCCACGTAGTGGCAGGATATTGGTTGATTTCGGTCCAACGAATGATGCGAAAGGGCGTGCCGCACCGTCCCCGGATCAGAACGGCAACCACTGGAATAGTTGGCGATTGACCGCCGTTCCAGCCGGATCGGCAATTTCGAATCTTGTCATGACCAGCGGTGACATCACACCGGTGTCGCTGTATGTCACGGGTTCTTTTGACGCGCCCAATGGCGGAAGCAGTTTCGGCGGGTTGATGGAGCCTGATCCGGCGTTGTTGGGAGATTTTGCGGTGACTCAAGCTACGGAGGATTATTTTTGTACCGGTTCGACTGCAAAATTCAAAGTCACAGGACTTGACCGCCGCTTCTCCTATACTTTGCGGTTTTTCGGTACGCGCGTAATGGAGGGGGCCACCCGCACGACCAGATATACTGTGGTTGGCTACAGCGGAACATTCTCAACCAACATGGTCACCACCGGCACGGATGTCGGCACTGGGGGGTATGACGGGAACAACGACACGATCGCTGAACTTAAAGGTCTGATGGCCGATATGAACGGCGAGATGGAGGTCAGTGTTTCAAAGGTTGACGGATACGCATACCTCAACATCATGGAGATTCGTTTCGAAGAGAGTGAGGGTGAGCCATTAGCGGTTTCGGACAGATTCCTTATAGACTTCGGCCCAGCGGATCACGCGAAAGGCCGTGCCGCGCCGTCCCCGGATCAGAACGGCAACCACTGGAACAGTTGGCGTGAAGATGCGCATGCGGAAGTCGGCACAAGCTTGCCGTGGTTGGTCAGGACAAACGGCAAGATCGCACCGGTTGCCCTTGAGGTCACTCAGATTTTCGCGACCAACGGAGGTGTCGATTTCGGGGGTCTGTTGGAGCCTGATCCGGCGCTACTGGGAGACTTTGCGGTGGCGCAAGCCACGGAGGATTATTTCGGAACTATGTCGACTGCAAGACTCAAGATCACAGGACTTGACCGTGGCTTCTTTTATACCTTTCGGTTTTTCGGTTCACGTTCATGGGACGCCCCCATCCGCACGACCAGATACACCGTGGCTGGCGGCAACGGAACATTCTCAACCAACCTAGTCACTACCGGTACGGATGTCGGCACTGGGGGCTATCACGGCAACAACGACACGATCGCCGAACTGACAGGTTTGAGCGCGAACGCTAATGGCGAGATGGAGGTCATCGTTTCAAAGGTCGCCGAATACGCCTATCTCAACATCATGGAGATTAAGGCTTCCGAGGTGATTGATCCTGATCCCGACTCGCTGTTGATCGACTTCGGGCCCAATGATGGCGTGAACGGGCATGCCATGACGAGCCCCGACAGCAACGGTAGGTATTGGAACAATTTCGTGCCGCCGTACTACGCCGGGGCTGTTTTAAAAAACCTTGTGGATTCACATTCGTCCCGAACCACCACGGTAGCACTCGCCATCACCAAGGGGTTTGTGAGCTGCAACGGAATTAACCATGGAGGTTTGTTTACCCCGGATTATGGTCTGCTTGGCCATTTCGCTCAAGTGTATGCCACCGAGGACTTTTTCCACACTCAGACCGGCGGTTCCAGCTTGAAGATATACGGATTGAATAAGGCATCCGTTTATACTTTGCGTTTCTTCGGGACAAGGGAAGGCGATGAATTACGGGTAACGCGATTTACGGCCAAAGCGGGGAACGGCAATTATTCCACCAATATGGTGACGACCGGAACGGATGTGGGAACCGGAGGTTACGATGGTAACAACGACACGATCGCCGAGTTGACAGGGCTTGTGCCTGATGAACTTGGTTGTATTTACGTCGACATCGCCAATGTCACCGGCACGCAGTGTTACATTAGCATTATGGAAGTCAAAAAGGAGTGCTCGGTTGTTGGCACTGGATGGGGCACGGTAGAGGTGCGTTCTAACGAAATAGCGTATGTTGCGTCGACAGGGCACGAGATCAAAGCTCCGGTCAGGCTTGACGGCACCGTTTGGCGGGATGTGGCGGTCGCGCACAGTTTCGCGGCTCAGCGAACGCGATTGTTTTTGAACGGAGACGAGGTAGGGAGTGTGCCTGAACGCCTGTATCCATCCGTATTTGTCCTTGGCGGGGAGGGCGAAGCCGCAAGCGGTCGCATGCAAGGCCCCGAGCGGGCAAGTTACCAAGACTGGTGCGTATACCGATCAGCGTGGAATGCGGGCGAAGCGAGCGCTCACGCCGCCGGACAGATGCAGCAGGCCAGCATGGAGATTTGCGCCGCGCTGTCCGACCTTCATTTCACGGTAGGAACGGCGGTCGATAACAGGGCGCAGAGTCTATCGGAGGCGGTCGTGAACTCGGCGCACATCAAACAAAAAGAGAAAGGCACATTGTTGCTGGTGCGGTGACAAGCCTTTGTCGAATAAGTTTTGCGATGGACGTGTGTATAACAACAACGAGTGAAAGGGTAAAAATGCGATTTGTGATTCTTGGTTCATTGGTGTTTGCGGTGATTACGGGGATGTGCGACACCGCAGAAAAAAACGTGCCGCATCCCTCAGAAGACCCCAGTTGGTCGCTGACATTTGAGGATACCTTCGATGGTGATAAACTGGATGAATCCAAATGGTTTCCCGGTTACCGTTTAGGCCGTGTGGAGTATTACAAGCGTATCGGTTTTCCTAATCAACACGCTCGAGGGTGGCAACCCTGTCCGCCTGTTGCGCACTACGTTCTAAAGGATGGTGTGCTGAAACTGCGGGTGGATAGAGATTTGCCTAAACGTGACACGCAGGACACCAAGACGGTTTCCGGTTTAACGTCCGCAATTTACCGTTATGACGAAGCGACCGGGGATTTCAAGGACGAGGTTCGGTTCGCGCAAAAATACGGCTGGTGGGAAATACGCTGCCGGATGCCTGTAGGGGGTAGCGGGGCGTACACGGCGTTCTGGCTGCATTCGGTAGGGGCGCGAAACCAGGAATACTCGCCGGAAGGTGTGAGGCAAGGAAACCCGGCCGGTAAATCGCCCGCTATAGAGATTGATATTTTCGAGTGGCTATGCAGAGACCCGCGACACAATCAGTTCAACGTTCATTTTACCAAAAATGGCCACAAGGTTTTTAAGTGCCCGGATGACATGACGAAAGAATTCCACACGTGGGCAATCAATTGGGAAGAGGGCAGGATAACCTGGTTTTTTGACGGGAAGCCGGTCCATGTGTATCAGGGACCGACCCCGGAACACAAGATGTATCTGCTGATGGCTATGTTCCAAACAGGCGGATGGGTGGGCGAGATCGACAAGAACTTGCCGTATCCGATGGATTTTGAAGTGGATTATGTCAGGGTGTGGCAGAAAAAATAATCACCCCTCAAACATGGCTGCGCTAAACGAGATTTGTCACTCGCCGAAGACCTCGACCTCGGTGTAGTGATTACAGCGCGTACTGCGGGATCTTCAACGTCTCGCCGTCCTTCATGGCGGACATGTGCGCGTAGATGCCCGAGACCGTCGTGTTCAACGCGCAGGCTACGTCGCAGACCGGCTTCTGTTTGAGCAGGATGGCGCGGATAAAGTCATCGCTCAGGTAACCGTGCGATCCGCCGTGTCCGCCGGCCGGTACGCCTGGCGGCAGCGGCGGTTTCTCTTGTGCGACTTTCGAAATATCCGCTTGGCCGGAGTAGCGCGCTTCAAAGCTGCCCTTCTGACCATAGACGCGCCCTTTCTCGCCGCCTGCGCCGGGCATGTCCCAGCTTACCGCCATGCGCGCCATGCCGCCTTCACTGGTGCGGAACAGCGCGATCTCGGTGGCAAACGGATTGTTGTAGCGGTTCTTCCCCGGCTGGTTGTCGGGCAGCAGGCTCGGTATGGCCAGGCACGAGACCGAGGTGAAGGAGCCGCCGGTGACGCAGGTGTAGAAACCGTTCGAGTGGGTCGGGTAGTACTGCGGCGGCAAGCCGACGCGCCAGCCGTTGTAGGACCCGATGTGCTTGTCCATGTAGTGATAGTACTCGCCCTCGGTGTAGATCATCTTACCGAAGCCGCCCGCCTTGTAGATCTCGCGCATCGCGTAACATTGCGGGCGGAACGCCGTGGTTTCAAACAGCGCGTAGACCAGCCCCGTCTTCTTGACCGTTGCCAGCAGTTCGTCCGCCAACGCCAACTGTTCCTCGCCGAAAACCGCTGGCACGGCCGAAGCTACATGCAGCCCGCGCTTCATGCCCTCGATGCAGAGCTTGGCGTGGCTCGGCGCGTCCGTGGCGATAAAGACCGCCTCGATCTCGCGGTCCTTCGCGTACATCTCCTCGCACGAGGCGTAAGTTTTTTTAGCGCCCGTGACTTTTGCCAACTCCGCGCAGGCGTCGGGGTTCAGGTCGGTCGCCGCGACGACCTCAACATTCGGGTGGTTCTGGAACCCGAATGACGCGCCGAATTTACAGACCCCGTAGCCCGCGATGCCGACCTTGACCTTGCGGTCTGAAAAGGGCGTCCAAGCCGCCGTCTTCACCTTGCCTGCGTTGGTCTCGTCAAAGCCCGCAATCTTCGGCGCTTGGGTCTGCTGCGCCTGCGCCAGCGTTCTGGCTGTCAGCGCGGCTGCGGCGGTCGTTTGGAAAAAAGTCCGTCTGGATAGGATGTGCGCCATGTCTTGTCTCTCCTTTTGTTCATTGTCGTGCTGGTCAAGCTGTCCTCTTCTTCCGTACGCCTATAGTGTGATCTCAGGAATCTTGATCGTTTCACCGCCCCGCATCGCGCTCATGTGGGCGTAGACACCGGCGATCGTGGTATTGAGCGCCGTGACCACATCCACGCAGACCTTGTGCTCCGGCACGAGAATGCCGTGGATAAAGTCGTCCGTGAGGTAGCCGTGCGAGCCGCCATGTCCGCCGCCGGTCATTCCTTTGGGCAGGGCCCGTTTGCTCCACTTCTTCGCGTTTTCCTTCACCTCTTTTGAGAACCAGCCGCGGTAGCCGCCCTTCTCGGGGACGAAACACCCCTTCTGTCCCCAGATGCGGCCGTCCTCACCGCCATAGGATGGCGTGTCCCACGAGACGAGCATGCGCGCGGCGGAGCCATCCTCGCATTTGAACATCGCGAACTCGCTACCGTAGGGGTTGTTGTACTTGTTCTTGTGGTAGCGTTTCTTAAGCGAGGGAATGCCCGTGCAGACCACCTCGGTGAAGCGCTTGTGCGTGACGCAGGTGTAGTAACCATTGGAGTGGGTGGGGTAGTACTGCGGCGGCAATCCGATGCGCCAGCCGTTGTAGGAGGGCGTGCCCTGTCCGTCCAGAGTGTTGTCGCCGCAGTGGAAGTACTCGCCCTCGGTGTATGTGATCGCGCCGAGCATGCCCGCCTGATAGAGCTTGCGCATCTTGAAGCAGGAGTCGCGGAATGCCGAGGTTTCGTTCATTTGATAGAGCTTGCCGCTGCGCTTCACGGCGTCAAGGAGACGCGGGACGTATTCGAGTTGCCCTTCGCCGAGGAATGCCGGCACGGCGCTCGCCACGTGAAGGCCGTGTTCGAGGGCCATGATGGCGAGCGACACATGGCTCGGCGCGTCCGTCGCGAGGTACACGGCTTCGAGCTTATCCTCGGCCGCGTGCTTGATCATCTCCTCACAGCTCGGATAAGTTTTCTGTGCCTTCACGCGTTCTTGCAGCAGTTTACACTTGGCGGGGTCGAGGTCCGTGCAGGCGACCACCTCCACGTAGGGATGGCTCTGAAAACCGAACGCTGAACCGAACGAGCAGACGCCTTCGCCCGCGATGCCCACGCGCACCTTGCGGTCGGCGTATGGAATCCAGTCGAGACTCTCGTCCGCGCCGCTTTTCGTTTCGTCCAAACCTTGAATCTTCGGCTTGGACGTTTCGGCTCCCTTCGCTCCGCTTGCCGCAAGAAACGCGGCACTCGTACCCATGAAAACCCTACGTGAAAAATCCATTTTGTTCCCCCTCTCATTCACATTGGCGTGATACCCAATTGGCACTCATCTGAACAGCCGGTAGCGGTTGGGCGCGATGATCTGCCCCTTGTGAACGTAATCGCTGTCGGTGTAGTTGCAGATGATCTCGGCACCGTTGGAGAAGGCGGTGCGGAAGACGTTGGGCGCAAGCTGCTCGTGTTGCTCCATGAATTCGAATTGCAAGTCGGACAGCGCCTCAAATTCGTCATAGCCCTTTTTGACACATGCGACCGTCTGCTTGAGTTCCTCGTCGGTGGCGCACCTCAGATCGATTTCGCCCATCCAGTTCTTGTTGTCGGATTTGAACTTGGAGTAGATGTAGAACGTCGGCCGTCCGTTGAACTCGACGAGCTTGGTTTGGGTGAAGAGGTCTTTGGCAGGGGCGTTGACCGTCTCGGTGAAGGGGTTGTTGAGGATGATGCCGTTGTAGACAAGCTGCCAGATCGGGACCAGGCGGTCATGCATCGCGTTGTGCTTGCCGGAAAGTCCGCCGAAATAGACATAGAGCGCGTAATCAAGATTACCGCAGGCGTAGTCGAAGCCACCCTCTGAGGACACCCCGCCAATATGGTCTTTGCAGGCGGCGAGAATGCGGTCGAACCACATCGCGCTCTCCTTGGGTGTGCAGGGATGATTGGGATCGAAGCAACGCGGCGGCTGTACGATCGTGATAACATCGATATAGTGCAGGCCGCGGAAGCCGAGGTCGGCCACCTTGCGGATGTCCTGCGGATAGAAGCGCTCAAAGACGCGTTGCGGACAGAGCGAATACATCCGGCCGCCGCTCCAGACGGCATGGGAGTAGGGCGTGCCGTCTTGGCGCTTGACCGGCAGATCCCAGTCCCAGACATTGGCGATGCTGTAGCCGTCGGAACTGTTGGTGTGCCCGACAATCCGGTAGCCCATACGATGCGCCTTGCGGATCAGCCGCCGCAATTTCGCTTCACCGCCCAGCGCTTCTTCTACCGGGAACATCTGCGGCCAGCGTCCGTCGTGGCCCTTCTGGTTCCAGCCGACCAGACAGAGCTGCGCGCGCTTGACACCGACGCGCTTGAGGGCGTCCAGAATGTCGCCCACGCGATCAAAGGTGACCGCGACCTTCATCGGCGGCTCGGTGGCAAGGCTCTGTTCCATTACCGGGCTGGGCGCGGGCTTCCAGCCTTGGCGGATACGGATTTCGGGGCAGCGCGCGGCGTAGTCGAGTTCTGGCTGCTCCTTTATGCGCACGCTGATTGGCTTACAGACCTCGCGCAGGAGCTGGTAATTACGATAGGCGCGTGCCATACCGGCATAGTCTGCGTTGCGCCCTTCGAGCAGATGGTAGTGGATGACGATATCGTCCGGCGGCACAAAGCCAGCCACCCGAAAGCGCGGCGCGATCGTATACACGCCTTCTTTGGCGCGCACGTGCAGGTCGTACTCAAAACGCATCGTGGCGACAATGCCGACGAATGTCGCGCGCGGATTCTTCATGCCGAAAATCGGCATGTAGTTGCGTCCGTGGACAACGCTCGGCCCGCCGATCATGTAGGCACCATTCTGCAAGCGGAAGGTGCCGAGAAAGCCGTCGGGCGTCACGTAGTAACCCTCCTCACCGACTTTGGCCGTGGCGAAATCCGGCAACACCGACACCCACTCCACACCTTGCGGCAACTGGCTGCGCTTGACGATCACCGTCACCACACCCTTGGCGTCGGGCGTGACCGACACCGTCTTCTTCTCCTCGTGCTTGTCGGCGAACGTGTAAGTCAATTCCACCTGCGCCGCCATCAGGCCGCACACGCAAAAAACCGTTAGTATCGAAAACAACATTCGCTTCATAAACGACTTCCTCGTTTTACCTTCAAAGCTCCGGAATGGGGGGCACGATGATCGGCGTCCACTTCTCTGGCGGGGGCGCAGGCTCTTCCGGCACGGTGCAGTTCTTCAGGACGGCGTCGACGAACACGACCGCGCGCAGGCCATCTTCGATACTCATGAAGCCGTTGGCAGGGAGAGCGAGACTCTTTTTGGCTTTGCAGGATTCGTAGTAGTCCGCAAAGGCAGAGTAGGTCGACGCGAGCGCGGCGATGTAGGCCGCATCACTACCGAACGGGTTGGGGCCGGGTTTCTCTCCCGTGGCGGGGATACCCTCTGTCAGGACACGCTCCGAACCGTCAACGTCGCGCACGATCAGGCGGTGCGGCTCATTTTGCGACCACAACAACGCGCCGCGGTCACCCATGAGTTCAATGGTGAGGCCGTCGCGCCGTCCGGTAGCGATTTGACTGGCGAGGAACACACCGCGCGCGCCTCCGGTGAAGCGCACAAGCACGCTGCAGTCATCGTCCAAGATACGCCCGGGGACCGTCGCCCGCAGATCCGCGCAGACCTCGCTGACCGCCAGGCCCGACAGCCATTCCGACAGATAAAAGCAGTGGATGCCGAGATCAAGCAGGCATCCCGCCGGACCGCTGCGCCGCGGGTCGGCTCGCCAGCCAGCTTGTTTGTTACCGGCCGTCTCAAGGCGTTGTGCCATCCATCCCAGTGGGTAGCGGGAGACGATTTTACGGATCGTGCCGATCATCTGCTCCTCAAGCAGGAGGCGGCGCGCCAGTTGCAAGGCGGGATAACCCTGATAGACCATGGCGATCCCGTACACCAACCCGCTTGCCTGCTGCTTGCGCGTGAGATTCAGCCCTTCGTCCAGATTGCAGGTAAAAGGCTTTTCACTGAACACGGAGAACCCTGCGTCGATTGACGACATCGCGACCGGATAGTGCATCGCATTGGGCGCCAAGATGGACACAAAGTCCATACGTTCGTCTTCGGGCAGGGTTGCCTCCCGGCGAAACATGTCACGGTAAGTGCCGTATGAACGCCGCGTAGGGAGTTCCAGGCGCTTGCCGGTTTCAAACGAGCTTTGTCGCGTGGAGCCAAACGCACCGCAAACCAACTCCAGCCGACCGCACTGCTTAATGGCGGCACGGTGGATATCGCCGATGAACGAGTCATTGCCGCCGCCAACAATCCCGATGCGTAAAGTTTTACTCATGATCTCTTACACCTGCCATAACTGTGAACCACTGTGAACCTATCCACATCATGATGCACTGATTATAGGACAGACTGAGATATTCGCCAAACAAAAAATGTTGGTTTGTTGTAGTCGGTTAGTGACAGGGGAGTGCGAAGATCATGCGTTTCTGATGAAAAGGAGAGCAGTGAGTAGGGAGCGCGGGCGTCCCCGCCCGCAACAGCGTGTCTTGCAAAAGACAGATGCGCACACTTTCCTTAGGAACCAAACCGCGCATCGGAATCTCGATCGGCCTTTTACAGAACGGGCGGGGACGCCCGCGCTCCGACTGCGCACACACAAAACACGCACTCGACTCGCATGCCCTCTGTCGCTAACCGATTACTGGTTTGTTCGGCCATTGCAAAGGCGCGGATATCGTCCGCCTGTTCACTCCGTCTACCCGGTCTAACTCAAACTTAAAATTCTTGGAGACAGGCACAGCGTTGATGCGATAAGATCAAATGCAAATGAAAGAAGAAATTAAAGAAAAAATCGCGATTCAATATCTGTTCGAGTCCGAGCCGGATCATGCCTGGACAGTGAAGGATATCAGCCAGACATTGGGTTTCCGGGGCAAGCAGATCAAACGCCTCCACGATCTGTTGAAGCAGATGGTGCGTGACGGCGAGATCGTCATGATCCGCAAGGGCAGGGCGTACACGCTCGGCAAGCAGGCCGATCTGGTGACCGGGCCGTTGCGTCTCGTGCGCAGCGGCGCCGGCAATGTGACCGAGCGCGAGACGGGGCGGCTCATTTGGGTCGAGAATGAGGATCTGGGTACTGCGCTGCCCGGAGACATCGTCACGGTTCGTCTCTATCGTCGCGGCGGTGAATCCAAAGGCAAGGTGATTAAGATCGTCGAGCGTAGCATGCGTGACATTGTCGGTACGCTCTTTACCACCGGCAAATTCTTCCATGTGGTACCGCTCAATCCAGTGTACCGCAAAGATTTCTATGTGCCAGCCGCTAACGGCGCCAAGCCGGGCGACCGCGTGGTCGTGCGCTTCACAGGCTGGACGAACCGCTACGTCGCGCCGGAGGGCGAGATCGTAGAAGTGATCGGACCGGCCGACCGCCCTTCGCTCGACACGGAGGTGGTGATGAAGCAGTTCGATCTGCCTGAAGATTTCCCCGCCGCTGCGATCGACGCAGCGGAGCGCGTGGCGCAGCGGCTGACCCGGCCGGGACGCCGGGAAGATCTTCGGGATCGCTTCATCATCACGATCGATCCGGCGACTGCACGCGATTTCGACGATGCCATTTCGATGGAAACCGACGCACGCGGTAACCGTGTGTTGGGGGTGCATATCGCCGACGTGAGTCATTTTGTGCGGCCGGGCTCGCCGCTGGATCGCGAGGCGCGTCAGCGCGGAACCAGCGTGTATCTGGTGGACAAGGTGATCCCGATGTTGCCCGAACAGCTCTCCAACGGGGTTTGCAGTCTGCGGTCTGGTGAGGATCGTCTGACCTTTTCAGTCTTTATGACCTTCGATGCGAAGGGGCGCATGATCGAGCGCCGCTTCGCGCGGACACGCATCCGCTCTGCGTTGCGCCTGAACTATGAGCAGGCGATGGCCATCATTTCCGACCAGCCGCCGGAGGGGTTGGAGACGGTGCCGGATGGCGCGCGCATCTTGTTGAAAGAGGGGTGGCGGCTTGCAGCTCAACTGCGCAAACAGCGTTTTTCCATGGCCGCGCTGGATCTGGAGGTGCCGGAGGCAGAGGTGGTGCTGGACGATCAGTCGCGCATGACCGGCATCGTGATACGTCCCTATGACGAGTCGCACCAGTTGATCGAGGAGTTCATGGTGGCGGCGAACGAGGCGGTCGCGACCGAGCTGTGGACGCGCGGCATCAAGATTCTTACGCGTTTGCATGAGCCGCCGGATGCAGAGAAGCTCGAAGAGTTGCAAGCGAACCTGTCGATCCTGGGCTTCCGTCCCGGCGACCTCTCAGATCCCAAACGGCTCGCCAAGTTCCTCAAGGACACGCAGGAGCATCCGCTGCGTTACCATGCGCACATGATGGTGCTGCGCAGCATGAAGCGCGCGGTCTATTCGGCTGAGAAGATCGGCCACTTCGGTCTGGCAAAGAAGTACTACGCGCATTTCACTTCGCCTATCAGGCGCTATCCCGATCTGGTGTTGCACCGGCAGCTTGCCGATTATCTGGACGGGAAGGGCGGTAAGTTGCCGCAGAACGAATTGATCCAGACGGCGTTTCTGGCGACCGAACGCGAACAGATCGCCGACGATGCCGCACGCCAGTTGATTGAGATCAAAAAGTTCCGCTTCCTGCAGCAGCAACTCGATGAAAAGAAGCCGATCGTTTACCGGGCGGTGGTCTCCAAATGCACCAACTACGGTGCTTTCATCGATATTCCGGATCTGGCGATGGGGGGCTTGATCCACATCTCCAACCTCTCAAAGCAGTTCGTGCGTTTCAATCCCGCGAACGAGTCCTTGAGCGCGGGGGAGAAGATTTACCGCGTGGGCACGGTCGTTCAGGTTCAGGTCGACGCGGTGAACTTCAATCAGCGGCGCGCCGACTTTGTGTTAGCTGGCGACGAGAAAGCCACGCCTGACAAGGCAGCGAAAGAGAAAAAACCGCGCAAAGACGCGGCCAAGGCGCGGCGGAGCCACGAAAGAAGTTAGTAGTTAGGATTTAGGAGTTTTTTTAACTTCAGCGTTCGGCGTTCAGAAGTGGCGGCGTTTACGCCGCCCGGACGAGCAGGCGCTCGTTCCTCCCGACGTTCCGCGAGACGAATTATGGGCTGGAGGGCGAGCGTCTCCAAATTGTGCGCATCCAGTCCTGTGGGCGGCGTTTACGCCGCTCCGGTAGCCCAAAAATCTCTGCGCCTCTGCGCCTCTGCGTTAAAAATAACTTTCAACGCTCAGCTTTCAACGATCAATTTTCGGCGGGCGAGGACGCCCGCGCCCGATTGCGCATACACAAGCCACGCGCTAAACTCGCATGCCCCTGTTTACTAACCGATTACATGACTTGCCCGCGACGCAAAGGCATGGTATGCTTGTGATCATGAAAAATGAGATTGTCTTCGATGTAACGCAGGATGCCGACGGCGGATACACGGCCGAAGCACTGGGCGAGGATATCTTCACACAGGCAGACACATGGGAGGCTCTCCGCGCCAATGTCCGCGAGGCGGTGGCTGCGTACACCTTCGACCAGCCTAACAAACCTTCCGTTCGTATTCGCCTGATGCGTGAAGAGGTTTTGGCGTGAAGTTGCCCCGTGACCTGTCCGGGCCCCGTTTAGCTCGCCACCTGTGCCGTTTGTGGGGGTACACGTTTGTCCATCAGGTCGGCAGCCATATCGTTCTCCAGACTGAGATACCAAGTCATCACCGGATCGTGATTCCAGCGCATACGCCGCTTCGTATCGGGACCTTGAACGGGATTCTCCAAGCTGTGGCTACCCATAAGGGGATACTCCGGGAAGATCTGCTCAAAGGAGTTTGAAACGCACCAATTCGCACCAAATGGCACCAAATTTTCGCACCAAATTTTCTGGCGGTCGCTTGACATCTGACAGCGGATACGGGACACTACGGCGTTGTTTTTTAATCGGCTGGCGGGCGTTTGTAGGCTCCCCAGCATGGAGGTGAAGCGTGGAAGAGCTGGATGTGATGCGGCACAGTGCGGCCCATGTGATGGCGGCCGCGGTTTGCAAGCTGTACCCGAATGTTAAACTGGATATCGGCCCGTCGACCGATGACGGATTTTATTACGACTTTGATTTGGAGCACCGTCTCTCGCCTGAGGACTTTCCGGCGATCGAGGCGGAGATGGAGCGGTTGATCAAGGCCGCTCTGCCCTTTGAGCGGCGCGAGGTCACGCGCGCCGAGGCCGCCGAGTTGATGGCAGGTCAACCTTACAAGTTGGACCGGCTGTCGGACATTCCGGAGGACGAGACGGTTTCGCTGTATACCTGCGGCGACTTCACCGACCTTTGCCGCGGCCCGCATGTGGCGACGACCGCCGATATCGGCGCAGTCAAATTGACGTCGGTTGCCGGCTCGTACTATCACGGCGACGAGAACAACCCGATGCTGCAGCGCCTGTACGGCATGGCCGATGTCTCGCAAGAAGCACTCGACGCGGTGTTGGCGCGCATCGAGGAGGCCAAGCGGCGCGACCACCGCAAGCTCGGCAAGGAACTGGAGTTGTTCAGCATCAGTGACGATGTCGGCCCCGGTCTGGCGCACTGGCATCCTAAAGGTGCGCGCATCCGCGTGGCGATCGAGGACTTCTGGCGTCGCGAGCATTTCCGTGCCGGCTACGAGATGGTTTTCACACCGCATGTCGGACGTGCGCGGCTGTGGGAGGCGTCGGGACATCTTGGCTTCTACCGTGAGAGTATGTTCCCCTGCATGAACGTGACCGAGGGCGAGGGTTCGCATGCCGCGACCGAGCAGTATTTCGTCAAGCCGATGAACTGCCCGTTCCACATCCAAATCTACAAGTCGCGCCGCTACTCTTACCGCGATCTGCCGTTGCGCTGGGCGGAACTGGGCACGGTCTACCGTTACGAGAAAGAGGGGGTGCGCCACGGCCTGCTGCGCGTGCGCGGCTTCACTCAGGATGACGCTCATATTTTCTGCACGCCCGAGCAGATCGAAGACGAGGTGCGCGCGACCGTGACCTTTGCCCTGCGCATTCTGCGGCGCTTTGGGTTCACCGACATCACCGCGTATCTCTCCACACGTCCGGAGAAGGCGGTCGGGTTGCCCGAGCGCTGGGAGCAGGCGACGCGCTCGCTCGAAAGCGCGCTCGAGGCCGAGTCGATCGACTATCAGGTGGACGAAGGCGGCGGCGCGTTTTATGGGCCGAAGATCGACCTGAAGATCAAGGACGCGCTGGGGCGGCCGTGGCAACTCGGAACCATCCAGTTCGATTTTAATCTGCCCGAGCGCTTCAATCTGTCGTATATCGGTGAGGACGGCAAGGAGCACCAGCCTTACATGGTACACCGCGCGTTGCTCGGCAGCCTGGAGCGCTTCTTCGGCATTTTGATTGAGCACTACGCCGGCGCGTTCCCGGTGTGGCTGGCGCCGGAGCAGGTGCGTGTGTTGCCGATCACGACCGGGCAACATGAGTATGCCCGCGGGATTGAGGCGCGCTTGCGCGAGTTGGATGTCCGCGTGGCGGTGGACGACGACAACGAAAAGCTTGGCGCAAAGATCCGCAGGGCGCAGCTTGAAAAAGTGCCTTTCATGCTGGTCGTGGGCGGTCGCGACGCAGAGGCCGGTGTGGTCTCCGTGCGCAGCCGTGAGGCCGGCGATCAAGGCGCAATGACACTTGAGGCCTTCATGGAATGTTTGAGGGCCGCAATGACAGAGTGAGGGGGCGCAGCACGGTGCTGGAACGGTGGAGTGGATACGGCCATTTCGATCATTCCGCCCGGCGGCACTCTCACAAGAGGATAACAACAACACACCGCATGAGAGCGGTTGAACAATGGAGGTGAGCTATCGCTTCGTTTACCCGAGTAAACTTCAAAATCCGTGTCCCGAATGTCCGCGTAGTCGACGCTAACGGCGAGATGCTGGGCGTGATGGCGACGCGTGACGCGCAGCGTCTCGCTGACCAGCAGGGACTCGACCTCGTGGAGGTTTCTCCCAATGCGGAACCGCCGGTCTGCAAGATCATGGACTACGGCAAGTTCCGCTACGAGGAAAGCATCAAGCGCAAACAGGCCCGCAAGAACCAGAAGACCGTGCAGGTCAAGGAGATCAAGTTCCACGCGAGTGTGGACCAGAACGATCTCACCCACAAGATGCGCCAGATGAAGGAGTTTCTTGAAGCCGGTCACAAGGTCAAGGTGACGCTCCAGTACCGTGGGCGCGAGAACGCGCACAAGGAACTCGGCGTGGAGGTCATGCAGAATGTGATCCAGGATTGCGCGGACTTCTCGGTGGTTGAGCAGAATCCGCGTTTGATCGGACGCACGCTCGGGTGCATGCTCGCTCCGAAACCGGTCAAATCCGGGGGTAAAGGAGAGTAGCTAACTTGAGTTGCGGGCTCCGCCCGCGTTAGAGGGTTGTCATGCGCCGCTGTATCCTGCATGTTGATATGGATGCCTTTTTTGCGGCGGTTGAGCAGCGCGATCATCCCGAGTGGCGCGGCAAGCCGGTGATTGTCGGCGCGCCACCGGATCAGCGCGGCGTCGTTTCAACCTGTTCCTACGAGGCGCGTGTCTTCGGCGTGCGCTCCGCCATGCCGTCGCGCGAGGCCTACCGGCGCTGTCCGCACGGCATTTTTGTACGGTGCGATATGGTACGGTATGCAGAGGCCTCGCGCCGCGTTTTCGATATTTTCGAGCGCTTCTCGCCTGTGGTCGAGCCGGTATCGATCGACGAGGCGTTTATCGATGTGACCGGCTCGCGCCTGCTGTTCGGCGAGGGGCCCAGCATCGCCGAGCAGATCCGCGCCGCGATCCGCGCGGAGGTCGGGTTGACCGCATCGGTCGGCGTGGCCCACAACAAGTTCCTTGCCAAACTCGCCAGCGAACAGGCCAAACCGGACGGTCTTTTCGTGATGTCGGACAATCGCGACGACGTGGTCAAGTGGCTGGGCGAGCGTAAGGTCGGTGCGCTCTGGGGGGTCGGCAATGTTACGCGTGAAACGCTCGAGCGGCACGGGCTGCGACTGGTCAAAGATATCCAAAACGCCGATCTCAAAACACTCACGCGCATACTGGGCGAAAGTATGGCCGCCCACCTGCACGCGCTGGCTTTCGGCGAGGACTCCCGTGAGGTAGAGACCGAGACGATCGAGAAGAGCCTGTCGCGTGAATACACCTTTCCGCAAGACTGCCGCGATCGTGAGCGGGTGCGCGAGGTGCTCAAGGAACTGGCCGATGAAGTCGGACGCCGCGTGCGCGCTCACGGACGGTATGCGACGGTAGGGCGTCTCAAGCTGCGCTGGGCCGACTTCCGCACCATCACGCGGCAGGCGCCGTTCGAGACAGCAGTCTGCGACGATTTCGCCCTGCGTGCGATGGCCCTGCGTCTGTTCGATGCAGAGCGGCTGGTGCAGCCCGTGCGCTTGATCGGCTTCGGTGTGAGTGGCCTCACCGATGAACGCCGCGATCAACTTTCGTTGTTTGACGACGCCTCGGCTGTGCGTGAAAAGCACGAGCGTCTCTGCCGCACGGTGGATGAACTGAGCGAACGGCTGGGCGACACGGCGTTGCAGCGCCTTTCCGCATCGGACGGCTATGCTGCGGATAAACCTAAAAAGAGCTGTTGAGCCCTTTGTTTCAGGGTTTTCAAGTTTCATCGCAGATTCTGCAAGATTGACACAGATTTTTCCTTTCAAGGTTTAGGGTTGACACTGTTCGGTACGCAAATTTCAACGGAGATGAACATCGGGATCTATCTCGACCGGCTGTTGCTGGGGCCGCACGGGCATCCTTTCAAGGGGTGGACCGCAAGTCTGAACACAATCAGCCAGATCGGGAACATGATGCTGGGGGTGCTGATGGGGCACATCATTTTCAGTCCCAGAGAGAAAACGGTCAAATGCAAGATGCTCTTCGCTTGCGGTTGTGGAATGTTGCTGATCGGGTGGCTGTGGAGTTTTGTCTTTCCGTCATTGCGCAGGTACATGACAAGTTCCTACGTGCTTGAGGCATGCGGGTTGACGACCGTGCTGCTGGCGTTTTTCTATTGGATTGTCGATATCCGCGGTTACACCAAGTGGGCGTTTTTCTTCATTGTTTTCGGAGCGAACTCGATCGCCATTTACATGATGGCGCATCTGTTTGATTTCCGTCTCATCGGAAACATTTTCGTTGGCGGCATCTGCAGCCACCTGCCGCCAGCCGTAGGGGACTTCATCCAAGCGGTCACCGCGATGGCAGTCATGTGGCTGATCATGTACTACATGTATCGCAAAAAGACATTCCTGAAAATCTAAACGCGAGGATGCGGGCGAAGCCCGCGATCCAATTTAATCTCACACAAAGGCACAAAGAGCACGAAGGTTTTTGGGGTGTGTTTTTTGGGGCTGGCCGCAGGTCGCGGGTCGAAAGTCGCGGGTCAACCTCTCTTATTGCGACCACCCAGTGGTCGCAATGATGAGTGTAAAAGCACTGCTCGGCTGTTTCTCGCGCGAAGGCGCGAAGACGCGAAGATTGGAGGGCGAGCGTCCCCGCGAGCCGCCTTCCGCTGTGCGGAAGGATGGTTTCAGGATTCACTGCGGAGCACCGGGAGGGGTGCCGCCCACTTGAGCGTTGAAAGTTGAGCGTTGAAAGTTTTGCGCATCCTGCCCCAGAATCGTGTGATCGCCCTGTTTACTGACTCCTCTCGGTCGGACGTCTTGGCTATAAGGGATGAGCGTCTACTCGTCCTTACGTTGTTCTTCCCGTCCCCGCAAGTCCGGTGAAAATTTGGAGACAGTGCGGTGACAAGAACCGCGCTGCGCGCGGATCGCGGCATCGCTTTTTCTCCGCGCTGTGCGCGGAAACTCTTGATCGGTCACGCTTCTATGTCACGCCCTTTCGGGGCTTGTACATTTTTCCCTGTGTCCGGATCTCAGGGCGTTGCCCTGAGCTGGTATGTAGCGCCCCTCTGGGGCTGAACGCAACGCTCACCATATATCTTCAGGTGATCATATTGGCAGAAAGGGCTCATTGAATTAGCCCATACGATACGGCGACTAGGATCAAGTGGTTCAGGCGGCGAACCCGGTGGAGCCAACAAAAAAACAAACGCCCGGCCAGATGTCTGGTCGGGCGTTTGTAGTAAAATGGCTCCGGCGGCTGGATTCGAACCAGCGACCAATTGGTTAACAGCCAACTTTCTGACATGTAATAAAGCCAATGTTTATTATGGTTTTATGTGTCTTGCTTTAAGTTTTTTGTAGTTGTTTTTGTTTTACGCTTGCTTTGTGTCCCGTTTTGGAACAGACTTTCCCGCATCGAAACAACGGAAAGGTGGAGGTGGTTATGGGACTCGCAATACGCAAAGACAAGCACGGTCAAAGATACCCCAACTGGTTCGGGGAGTTCCGCGACTCGAACGGCAAGCGTGTATGCCTAGACCTCGCTGTGGAGATCCAAGGCACCCCGCCCGAACCCTTCTCACTCAAGAAACAGGGTGACGCCGCTTTCGAGGTGTCCCGACATGCGGCGCAGAAGGCGCTGGAGGAAAAGCAGGACGTGGCAAGGCAGAAGGGCACCGACATTCACCGCGTCGCCAAGCTGATCGAACTAAAGACGGGGGCGACCGTGGAATATGCCAAGGTGTCCGCGCTCCCTGCCTTGTGGCGCTCTATCGACCGGACGGACGGGCAACCCTCCGAAGACCATCTGAAATGGTGCGATTCGGTATTCCGCCGCTTTGCCGAGACGGTGCCCTGCTCCTATCTCTACGAGGTCAAGCCCGAGCACACAACGGCGTTTCTGGACACCCTGCGCAAGACCCGCACCCGTAAGACCATGAAGGACGCGACAACCCTCCTGCGTTCGGCGTTCGGGCGCTTCCTGCCCATCGGCATGACCAACCCTTTCGGCCAGTCCATCCGGCGCAAGAAGGCGCGGACTTCCGACGGGGGCGACATGATCGGACGCCGCCCGCTGACCGAAGCCGAGCTAGACCACCTCTACGAGACCGCCCGCCCCGACCCGTTCATTTACCCGCTTGTGGTCTGTGCCGCCTGTACCGGCATGCGCATCGGCGACGTGTGCCGCCTGCGCTGGAAGTCGGTTGACCTGCGGGCGGGCTGGGTGCGGGTTGCCACATCGAAAACGGGGGCCGAAATCGAGGTGCCCATGTTCGACCGCCTGCGTCAGGTGTTGGAGACAGCCCTTGCCGAACGCAGGGAAAGCCCCTACGTGTGGCCGAGCGCCGCCCGCATGTACGAAGACAACCTCACCGGCATCACCTATCGCGGCAAAGTCCTGTTTGCGCGTGCCCTGTCCGCCGCGCCGCAGGACGCCCCAGAACGCCCCGCCCTTGCGTCCGGCCGCGTGGACCTTGCCGATGCCCTGCCCCAAGTCTCCGAAGCCGTGCAAGCCGCAGATTACAGCCCTGCCAAGCGCGACAGGATACTGGACACGATCACGCGCTACGCACGCGGCGAAAGTTACCGCGACATTCAGAAGGCGACAGGCCGCCCGCGCTCCGTCACGTCCGAAGACCTGGCCGAAGCCGAAGAGGTGTCGGGCTACAACTTCCGCAAGGGATCGACCGATAAACACGGGGGCGACATCAAGACCCTCATCAAGGGCACGCGCCAAAAACGCGGACAAGGAAGGCTTGCCGCTTCCCTGTTCGGCTGGCACAATCTGCGCGGAACCTTCGTTGTGCTTGCGCTCGATGCCGGGGTGCCCTTCGAGACCGTCACGCGATGCACCGGGCACACGACGGCAAAGACTGTCCGCGACCACTACTACAACCCGACCCGCGACCACACGCGCCAAGCCATGCGGAAGGCGGGCAAGCAGATCGGCGGCAAGCAGCGCCCCGCCCTCAACGCGGGCAAGGCCGCCCCGCTGGCAACGCTTGCGGCACAGCTCCAAACGCTTTCACAAGCCGACCGGGTGCAACTTACAAGGATGCTTAAGGAAGGGTGCAAATAATGAAGAGCGGGGGCGGTATAGTTCTTGAACTCCAGCGAGCGCCATCAAACTCGGCGATTGCAGTCTCTGACTTGCTGCAAAAAGCATTTCTTGTGGCAAGAAAGTTAAAAATCATTGACCAAGAACCTTGGATTCAGTCCGAGTTCAATGGGTATTTAGAAATAAATGGAAATTATGATCTTATTCCGCCATACAGGTTTTTAAAAAGCAAACTTGATTACGAAAAAACTTCATCCGGCGACACTGTGTTTTATGACCTCTATTCATTGGGAATTAATCCTTCCGATCCCCATGAAAATACCGAAAAGTATCCATGTCATGTGTCTGTTCCTGAAATCGAAAGAATGCTTGAGGGTGAAGCAAAAAACAATTTCGTGCATATACCTTGCCAGCCAGACGTAGAGAAACACTATAGAGAGGACGTGAAACTCCCGCCCTCGTTTCCGATAGTACTGACTGTTCAAGCATCGCACCTGCGCGGCATTCTCAATGACGTTCGGAATAGAATCCGCGATTGGGCGTGGAAACTCGATAAGAACGGCGCGGGCGAGCCTCCGAAGTCGAGCAAGCAACGCTCGCCAGTAACGGAAAAAGAAGCCGCCGACATATGCGACTGTTCTTCGCGGACAATACGCAACTGGGAAGCCGGGATTCATACGCCGAAAAATCCAGCGTGGCCGGGACTCCACAGCGTGACCGCCATCAAAGCGTTCGCTGTTACGCGGAAGAGCGACCGACAGAGCAAACAAGCAATACGTAACATGACACACGGCGACATGGACAAACTGCCAAACCGAGCCGTTAGAAGGTGAAAACTTGCGATGGGCTTTGTGCCGTCCTGCTATACGCGGGGCGGCTTTTTTGTGCCCGAAAGCGGAAACAAAGCGGAAACTTTGAAAATCATTATTACCCAATGAATACTAGGACACGGTGACATTTGTACCCTGTTGAAAGCGGAAGGAAAGCGGCAATTCCGGTGTGTGTGTGAAGTCGCACAACGCGACAGAAAGGGAACACACACATGAGCAAAGAGCAATTGATAGGGCGACTGCTTACCGCAACCCCGAGCGAACTGGAAAAGATTGAGGCCGTTTTCAGCGGCAAGGCCAACGCGCAACCCGAGACGTGCGACCGACGTTTGCTGACGTTGACCGCGGCCGCGCACGAGTTGAACGTGTCCAGAATGTCAATTCATAGAATGTGCAAAGACGGTCGGCTGCCGACAATCACCACGCGGGCCGGACGCCGCAGGATTGCCAGTGCTGCAATCACGGAGTTTCTGAAAGGCGGCGCCAAATGAAGACCGGAACAACAACCCATTACGCCCTCTGCCGTTTCAGGAACCGCCCCGACGCCCTCTGCCGCCGTCTGCCGCGCTGCCGCACCTGCAACCGCGTGCTGGCGTTCGACTGGCAAACCGGACTTTGTTTCGACTGCGAACAACAGTCCAAGGACGAAGCCGCCGCCAAGACCGATAACGTGAAAGGGGGCGTCAAATGAATGCTCCCGTCACGCCCGCCGCGCTTGCTGCGCAGGCCGATCCGCTCGCGAACCTGATGCGAGACTGCGGGACGCCAGACGCGCCTGAAACGGAGCAAGACGCGCCCCCGGTTTGCCGGTCACTCGCCGATCTTGCCCCCCCGTTGCCCGAGAAGGACAACCCCGCCGCCCTGTTCCGCAACGGCTGGCTGCGCAAGGGCGGCGGCGCGTTCTTGGTGAGCACATCAGGAACAGGCAAAAGCGTGTGGACTGTTCAAGCGTCGCTACTTTGGGCGCAGGGGCTTCCCGCTTTCGGCATCGTGCCGGTACGTCCGTTGAAAATCGGCATTGTGCAGGCCGAGGACGACGACGAGGAAATGGTGAAATTCCGGAACGACATCACGGACGGACTTGTCGAACAGGCGGGGCTTGACCGGGGCCGGGTGGAGGCGGCGGC
>Ga0209407_1001762_pt1 | contig 21867 bp, 21 predicted proteins | sample AD_JPNHG3_MetaG_FD_184410 | JGI IMG/M metagenome (GOLD analysis project Ga0209407, IMG submission 184410) | Active sludge microbial communities of municipal wastewater-treating anaerobic digesters from Japan - AD_JPNHG3_MetaG (SPAdes) (version 2) | ecosystem: Engineered > Bioreactor > Anaerobic... | reverse complement strand
TATTCTTTCTTCGATCGTGGACTCATAAATCCCTCTTTCTTGACGCTAAAGTTCGGTAACACCTAATTATGAGTCAACGATACTTTTTCAACCACCTCCTGGGTAACATTTAATTTGAGGCAATTCGCTGAGGGAAGGGGGCTTGCTTCTCCCGTCGAGGTCCATTATATTAAAAAAGCTGAGAAAATATCCCGGGTCGTAACGGTCGTCCTTCAGAGACCCCCGGGAAGACCACCCTGTCATGAAGCCATTTGCCGTCGTTTCGGATTTCAGTCCCGCCGGGGACCAGCCGCAGGCCATCGACGCCCTTTCGGGCGGGGTCGAAAAGAGAACACCGCACCAGGTTCTGCTGGGGATTACCGGGTCGGGGAAGACCTTCACGATCGCCAAGGTCGTCGAACATGTGCAGAGGCCTGCCCTCGTTATCGCCCATAACAAGACGCTGGCCGCGCAGCTCTTCAACGAGTTCAAAACCCTCTTTCCCGGAAACGCCGTCGAATATTTCGTGAGTTATTACGACTACTACCAGCCCGAGGCCTACATCCCCCGGACGGATACCTATATCGAGAAGGATTCAGCCATCAACGAGGAGATCGACAAAATGCGCCACTCGGCCACCCGATCGCTCCTCGAACGCAGGGATGTCATCATCGTGGCAAGTGTTTCCTGCATTTACGGCATCGGCGCTCCGGAGGACTACTCGGGGATGACGCTTTCCCTCGCCGAGGGGGAAGAGATCGGGCGGGACCGGATGCTCCGACGGCTCATCGACATCCAGTACGGGAGGAACGACGTCGATTTCCACCGGGGGACCTTCCGTGTACGGGGAGACGTGGTCGAGATCTTTCCGGCCTACGAGGAGGACCGTGTCATCCGTGTCGAGTTTTTCGGGGACGTGATCGAGTCCCTCTCCGTGGTGGACCCCCTGAGGGGGAAAAAACTGGAATCTCTCCGGCGGATCGACATCTATCCGGGCAGTCACTATGTGACCACGGAAGCTCGTATGAAAGGGGCCGTCGCCACGATCCGCGAAGAGCTGGAGGAACGCCTTCGGGAGTTCAGGGAGGCGGGCAAGCTCCTGGAGGCCCAGCGGCTGGAGCAGCGAACGAAATTCGACATCGAAATGATGGAGGAGATGGGCTACTGTCAGGGAATCGAGAATTATTCCCGTCACCTGACGGGCCGCAGGCCCGGGCAGCCGCCGCCCACTCTCATGGAGTATCTACCGAAAGACGCCCTGATCATCCTCGACGAGAGCCACGTGACGGTCCCCCAGCTCGTGGGGATGTACCGGGGAGACCGATCCCGGAAGGAAACGCTCGTGGAATACGGTTTCCGCCTCCCGTCGGCGCTGGACAACCGCCCCCTGCGGTTCGACGAGTACGAGGCCTTCCCGCAGCAGAGGATCTATGTGTCCGCCACCCCGGCGGCCTACGAGATCGAGAAAGCCAGAGGCCGGGTGGTGGAGCAGATCATCAGGCCCACAGGGCTCATGGACCCGGAGATCTCCGTCCGGCCCGTCACGCACCAGGTGGACGACCTGCTGGCCGAAATCCGCAAGCGGGTGGAGCGGAAAGAACGTGTCCTGATCACCACCCTGACCAAGCGGATGGCGGAAAACCTGACGGAATATTACCGAAGCCTCGGTGTGGCCGTGCGGTACCTCCATTCCGACATCGACACCCTCGAGCGGGTCGTGATCATCCGTGACCTGAGGATGGGGAAGTTCGACGCCCTCGTCGGCGTGAACCTCCTGCGGGAAGGTCTCGACCTGCCGGAAGTGTCCCTGGTGGCCATCCTCGATGCCGACAAGGAAGGGTTTCTGCGGTCGGAGCGGTCCCTGATCCAGACGAGCGGAAGGGCGGCCCGGAACGTCTCGGGGCAGGTCATCATGTACGCCGATCGGATGACCGATGCCATCCAGGCCTGCCTCAGAGAGACGAACCGGCGCCGGGCCATGCAGGAAAAGTTCAACCGGGAGAGGGGCATCACGCCCGAGACGATCCGCAAGTCCTTTGACAACGTGCTTGCCTCCATCTACGAGGCGGACTATGTGACCGTTCCGGCCGCCGCGGAGGAGATGCCGCCCTACGTGACCCTGAAGGAGATCCCCGCCATGATCGGGCGGCTCAGGGAGGAAATGATGCAGGCCGCGCGGAACCTCGAATTCGAGAAGGCCGCCGGGATCCGCGACAGGATCCGGGAACTCTCCGCCATGGAGCTTCAGCTCAGAGGATAGTGCAACCGATGGACCGTGACCTCCTGGAGAGAAAGATCAAAAACATCCCCCCCCGGACGGGCGTGTACCTGATGAAGGACCGCGAGGGGAAGGTCATCTATGCCGGCAAGGCGAAGAACCTGAGAAGCCGGGTCCGCTCCTACTTCAAGGGCAACGACACCCGGCCGATGATCCCGTTTCTTCTGGCCCGGGTCCGTGATCTGGACTTCGTCGTCACCGACACGGAAAAGGAGGCCCTCATCCTCGAGAACAACATCATCAAGGAACACCGGCCCCGCTACAACGTCTTTTTCCGGGACGATAAGACCTACTTCAGTCTCCGAATCGATCTCCGGGAGACGTTCCCGTGGTTCCAGCTGGTCCGGCGCGTGAGAAAAGACGGCGCCCGGTACCTCGGCCCCTACCCTTCGGGCTTCGCGGCCAGGGAGACTCTTCATTTCCTGCACCGGGTCTTTCCACTCAGGACCTGCAGCGACCGCGTTTTTCGTCAGCGAAGGAGACCCTGCATCGAGTACGAGATCAAGCGGTGCCTCGGGCCCTGCTGCGGGCTGGTGACCCCTGAACACTACCGGTCACTCGTCTCGGACGTGATCGCCTTTCTCGAAGGCCGGGGCCGGGGGCTTCTCCGGGATCTCCGCGAGAGGATGGAGCGTGCATCCGGGGCCCTCGAATTCGAAGAAGCCGCCCTTACCCGGGACCGCATCACCGCCATCGAGCGGACCCTGGAGAAGCAGAGCATCGCCTCCCCGGCCATGAGGGACCAGGATGTCTTCGGGCTCTACCGGGAAGGGTCCCTGACACAGGTCTTCGCCCTGCACATCCGAAACGGGAACATCCTGGGGAAGATGAAGTTCCCCCTCGTGAGACTGGCGGCCGAGCCCGCGGAGATCCTCTCCGCTCTGGTCAAGCAGTATTACAGCGGGGAGTCCTTCATCCCCGAGGAGATCGTCACGTCCGAGGAAATCGAGGATCGTGACGTTATCGGCGAATGGCTCAGTGAGAAAAAAGGAGGAAAAGTCTCGATCCTGCGGCCCCGAAGAGGGGAGCGGAACCGGCTGCTCCGAATGGCCGAGAGAAACGCCGAGGACGCCTTCAAGGCGGACAGGAACATCGAATCGGAGGAGACGGCCCTCACGATTCTCAGGGAAAAGCTCCAACTGAAACGGCAACCCGAGCGGATCGAATGTTTCGACATCTCCAACATCGGCGGGCGGTTTGCCGTAGGGTCCATGGTCACCTTCGCAGGCGGAAGACCGGAGAAAGCGGGCTACAGACATTTTAATATAAAGGGAGTGGAAGGCGCCGATGACTATGCCATGCTGCGGGAGGTGCTGGAAAGACGCTACCGCCGTCGGGAGAACCTGCCCGATCTGATCATGCTGGACGGCGGCAAGGGGCAGCTCGGCATCGCTCTCTCTGTTCTCAGGGAACTCGGGGTCGAAGGGCCCGACGTGATCGGCCTCGCCAAGGGTGAAGTGGAAATCGAAGAGACGATCCCCTCTGCCCTGAAGGCCCGAAGGATCGCCGCCCGGGGAGAGGATCGGGTCTATCTGGCCGGCCGGAAAGATCCCGTTTATATGGCCCGGTATCCGGCCGCCTATTTTTTGCTCCAGCGGGTCCGGGACGAAGCCCACCGTTTCGCCATTACCCATCACAGGAAGATCATGGGAAAGCGGGTGACGCGGTCCCGGCTTGACGACATTGCCGGCGTCGGTCCGAAACGCAAGAAGGCGCTCCTTTCCCGTTTCGGCGATATCGCCGGTATTCAGGAGGCCTCACCGGAGGAAATCATGAACGCCGGACGGGTGAGCCGGGTCGTGGCTCAAAAAATCCTCGATCACCTCAAGGGGACGGCTCCGGGAGGAGAGAAAGGCGGGCCGGGGATCGAGTGAGCTTTTTTTCGATTTTCGTCATTGCGATCGGGCTCGGCATGGATGCCTTTGCCGTTGCCATCGGGGCCGGAATCGCGTTGAAAAGCCGTTCCCGGGCGCCCGCCCTCAGGCTGTCTTCTTCTTTCGGCTTCTTTCAGTTCATCATGCCCGTCATCGGGTGGTCGGCCGGCCTGACCGTTTCGACCTTCATCGGGGATTACGATCACTGGCTCGCCTTCATCCTTCTCGCCGCCATCGGCGGCAAGATGATCCACGATGCGCTGAGAGGCGGCAGGGAGCTCTCTTCGCCCGATCCGACGAGAGGGGTTCCTCTCCTCCTGCTCTCCATCGCGACGAGCATCGACGCGCTGGCCGTGGGCCTGAGTTTCGCCTTTCTGCAAGTGGCGATTTTCTATCCCAGCTGCGTGATCGGCGCCGTTGCTTTCGCGATGACCTGGGTCGGGATGGCTTTCGGGGAGAGACTGGGCAGGGTCTTCGGTAAAAAGGTTGAGATCGCCGGCGGGCTGATCCTTCTGGGCATCGGCGTCAAAATCCTCCTGGAGCACCTCCGGTCGTAGGCGTCAGCGCTTTTGGGCGGACTCGAGGCCGGTCATGGCCCGGGCGATGTCGGGCACACCCACGAAGGTTTCTTTCTTGCCGTCTTTCATGACCGTCAGGGTCGGCGTCGCGCGGATGCCCTCTTCCTTCAGATAGCCGTTGAGCACGTCGAAGGTCGGTTTCACGTCCATTCTTTTAAAGCGGATGCCGTGACCGGCCAGGTGCGTCTCCAGAGCTTCGGGATCTCTGATCCCCTTTCGGGCGGCGTCGAAGAGGGTTTGTCTTGCCGACAGGATCCTGGAGAAATCTTTCTGCTCGCCGCAGATGTAAATGAAATACCGGGCGTAGAGCGGTGTTTCCCTGTGGATCGGCGTGTCGATGAAGGTGATGCGGATCGTCTTTTTCTTCACCAGATCCTCGATGGATTTCGCGATCTGCGGTTCCAGGGCTGAGCAGGGTCCGCAGAAATAGTCCGTGTAGAGCCTGACCTGGACGGGTCCGCTGCCGAAGGTCGGCACCAGGGTGTCGCCGGCGTACACGGGCGTTACCATGCCCTCGAAGAAGATCAGGAAGGCGAGGAAGCCCCCGAGAAGCCCCAGAGCCGTCTGTCTCACTTTCGTCGCTCTGAAATTCACGATGAAAAGAAGAAGAAGAATCGCACCGAAGAGCAGGCAGTAAGGGCAATAGATGTCGTGATAGACCTGAAAACCCACGAGATACACCTCGGCGCCGACGCCCGCGGCCAGCATGAATAGGAGGGGGAGATCCTTTTTCAGGAAACTCACGATCATGACGGCGGTCATGAAGGCAATTCCGGCCCAGCGCAGGTCGAGCCCCAGAAGCGTCCCCCTCAGATAGGCGCAGGAATCACCGCAGACCGAGTAAAGAACCACGATGACGATCGCCGCCAGTGACAGGGTGACGGTGATCGCTTTTCTGTTCAGATTCAGAATTCTCATCGCTGAATGATCTCCCGTGAGAACCGTTGTGCCTGTCCATTATTTCTTTTGCAGAGCGACCATGAAAAGTTTCCGGGGCAGTTCTCCTTCCTCGAATTCATCGATGGCGGGGATGTCGTAGCCCGCCGAAAGGCGTTTCACCTTTCCGCGGTCGAAGAAGGGAACGATGAATCCGCCGGTTTCGTACGGGTCCACGCCCTGATGAACGCCCTTCCGGAAGTGGGGGTCCGTCTTGTGCCGGGACCTTTGGCCGTCCATTCCCCCCGGCCGGAGAGTTCGCCGAATCTCCCGGGAGACTCAGCGAAGTCCTGTCTCCGTGAGAGCCATACAATAGAGCATGTGTGAAAATCAAGCGTCGAAGGAGCGCTCCTCGAAAGGGAGTCCCTCCCGGACGTCGCAATCCACGGTCTCGATGGGCCGGGCAAGGCCCGGATCCCTTGATTTTCTGCGGATGCCCCCCGATCCTCTGGCGCTGTTGTCGACGGCACAGACCCGGAAGTTCTGTCCCGCGAAGAAGAGGATGTCGCCACCCTGGCCGCTTCGCAGCCCGAGAATGCGCTTCGTTCCCTCTCTGGAAAAAAGTGCTGCGGCCCTCCGGGCGGATTTGTTCCCCTTAATAGCCGAAGAAGTCGGGTTCTTCCGGGAAAGTCTGTTCCCGGTGTTCTTTCCGTGAGCCCGGAGTTCTCTTGACGTCTTCTCCGTCAGCCATTCCCGGATCCTTGTCCGAATCCCGTCACCGATGACCCTTATTTTCTCGACCCTCTCTTCCCGGCCGCCTTCGATCCACCCCGGGTTGTTGAACCCCCCGGTGGATTTTCTTGCCCGGGCCCCGGAAGTCGGGGCAGACTTCGTCAGCACTGACATCGTCGCAGACCGTGATGACATCGTCGAAACACTCGCCTCTTTCGAGAAGGTCAAAGACGCTCTTCGTACGGTTATTAGCAATATCGATGCCGATCTCCGCCATCACCTCGACGACCGGGGGGTTCAGCACGCCCGGCTCTTTTTACCTCGTATCGCTTGCCGGCCATGAACGTCAGGAAAGCCCCGGCCATCTGGCTCCGGGCGCTGTTTTGGATGCATGCGAAGAGGACTTTTCCCTTCCGGGTCGATGGACTTCACCTCCCCGTGAATCGGCGGTCTCGACTGAGTAAGTTAAAGGAATGCGGGAGGGTTTTGCAAACAAATAAACGGTCGCCGTCGTCCCTGAGATGGAGGCCTGCATCTTTTGCGAAAAAAGGGTGTAAAAACAAGGAGGGGGAGCCGCCCGGCGGGTCATCCTCCGGGCGACTCCCTGCGGCAAGATGAAGAAGGTATTACCGGTTTCCGCGGTGACCTCTGCCGGGGCCGCCACCCGGACCCGCGCCCGTACCGAAGCAGGGCCCGAAGCATCGGCCCGTGGGACCATAGGCCCTGAGAGCCTGCTGCTGTTCAGGCGTCAGTTCTTTGTAGAGCGCCCAGCGGAAATTCATGGCCTTGTCTTCGATCTGGTCGCGAAGGACCCTGATCTCCTTCTGCTTGGCCGTGATCTTTGCCTGGTCGGGGTTTTTCTCCTGCCAGAGCAGCCGCAGGTCGCCCTTCTTGCTGAACATCTGATCCTGAAGGGGTTTCATTTCCTTCTGGTGGACGACCCGCATATCGGCGATCTTCGCCTTCTGCTCGGCCGTCAGGTTCATTCCGGGTACATACCCCAGTTCACCACCGTAACAGGGGCCGTTACCATAGCCTCTTCCCCCGCCCCGGTAGGCTTCGGCGGACACCGCAAGGGCCGTAACCAGAAGGAGGGATAATGCAACTGCCATCAACTTTTTCATTTAATTGTCTCCTTTCGAGATGGTTTTCTTTTGGTACAGGTCTACGGCAAGGGCTGTGCCAGAAGATCTATATGTATCCATGTATGTGATATCATTGAGCCTTATTTGATTGATGGCTTTCCGGTCCCCGGCTGGGAAACAAAAAAGTGGATATTTAGTATGCAATTCATGTATACAGTTGTGTAATAAGTATCCATGCGGTACAGGGGACTGAAGGCTTAGAGCGCAAGGATGAATAAAAAAAGCAATATATAAGGACATAGATGATGGGAGGCAGACAGAGAGTCGGGACGTTCCTTTCACCCTGGGTCATCATCGGCGCGGTTTTGATCCTTGCGACCATTTTCCTTTTCATGGCACGGGAAAGCATCCACAAGCAGAGAGAAGCCACGACCCGGCTTCTCGTGGGGCAGGGAGAATCCCTCATCCGGTCTTTCGAGGCCTCCGCCCGCACGGGGACCTGGATGCGGTGGGGGCCTTTCCAGCTGCAGAAACTTCTTATCGAGATGGCGAAAGAGCCGGGGATCCATTATCTGACGGTGACGGATACAAAGGGAGTCATCCTCGCCGACAGCGACCCGACCATGGTCGGAGAGCACTATGTGACAGACCTCGATTTCCAGAGGGCTTCCCTTTTGACAAAGGTGGAGTGGCGACAGGTGCCGAGCCGGGAAGGGGCCGACACCTTCGAGGTCTACCGGCGGTTCGCGCCGGCGGAGATACCCTTCGAAGGTCCCCGCGATCCGGCCCCGGCGGGAAAGGATTCGCCCGGTCTGGTCATTTTCGTAGGGCTTGACATGGGGCCCATGCTTGCGGCACGGGAAGCGGACGTCCGGTCCACCGTCACCCTGGCCGTCATCCTCGTCGTGGCGGGATTGGCGGGGATGCTCGCCCTCATTCTTGCCCAGGGATACCTTTCGACCCGGTCGTCCTATTCGCGCGTGAAGGTCTTCTCGGACAGCCTCGTCGAGAACATGCCCATAGGCCTTGCGGCCCTTGACGGCGATGGCAGGGTGACGGCCTTCAACGCCCGGGCGGAGGCCATCCTGGGAAAAGATGCCGTGGACGTCGTCGGTCGTCTCGCCGGAGAGGTTCTTCCGGAGCAATGCCCTGGCGTCCTCGCGGAACTCGGTCCGGGCGGAAAGGTCATCGAAAGGGAGATTGAATGCACGGTGAACACGGGCAAGGTGGTTCCTCTCGAGGTGATCGCGGCGACACTCAAGGAAGAAGGCGGCAATCCTCAGGGTTCGGTCATCCTCTTCAGGGACCTCACCGAACTGCGACAGCTCAAGGCGGAGGTCGCCCGGAGCCAGAGACTGGCCTCCATCGGGAGTCTCGCCGCCGGGGTGGCCCACGAGATCCGAAACCCGCTGAGTTCCATCAAGGGGTTTGCAACCTACTTCAAGGAAAAGCTCCGGAGCAGCCCCGAGGACACCCGCACCGTGGACATCATGATCCAGGAGGTGGAGCGTCTCAACCGCGTCGTCAGGCAGCTTCTGGATCTTTCACGGCCCATGGAGATGAAAAAGGCGCGCACCTCCGTGGGGTCGTTGATCGAACACACGCTCAGGCTCACGGAACTGCAGGCACGCAAAAAGGGAATCGCCATCCAGACGGAAATCGCGCCCGAGACACCGGATGCCATGATCGACCCCGACCGCGTCAGACAGGCCCTTCTGAATCTCTGCCTGAATGCCCTGGAGGCGATGAAGGCGGGCGGTGTTCTCACGCTGTCCCTGGGGCTTCAGGACCGGAGGACGCTTCGGGTCGCGATCTCCGACACGGGGCCGGGGGTTTCACGGGAGGAGATGGACAGGATCTTTGATCCCTTCTACACGACGAAGGCCTCCGGAACGGGACTCGGGCTTGCCATTGTTCACCGCATCGTCGAAGCCCACGGCGGCGAGATCCGGGTTACGAGCGAACCGAGGGGCGGAACCACATTCACGATTCTTCTGCCCACGGGGGAAGCGACCCCGGCCGGAAGTCCCGATGCGGCGACGGAGGTTTCAGAATGATCAAAGGGAAAAGTTCCGTGCTCGTGGTGGATGACGACCTCGCCCACCGCACGATGCTGCGGACGTTGCTTTCGAGCTGGGGGTACGAGGTGTCCGAGGCCGACGACGGCGGCTCGGCGATCGAAGCGGTTCGCCGCAGACCTTTCGATCTCGTCCTCATGGACATCCGCATGATCCATGTCTCGGGGATCGAGGCCCTCGAGGAGATCAAGGCCTTCAATCCGGCCATCCCCGTCATCCTCATGACGGCCTTTGCCTCTGTGGAGACGGCCGTGGAGGCCCTGAAAAAGGGGGCCTATGACTACCTGACCAAGCCCCTCGATTTCGACGAGCTGCAGGTGGCCATCGGACGGGCCATGGAACACAGCCGCCTGCGGGAGGAGAACCGGCTCCTCAAGGAGAGCCTGGGGCTGCAGTTCGACCGCGGCAACCTCATCGGGCGAAGCGCCGCCATGACAGGACTCCTGGAAACGGTTGCGCAGGTGGCGCCCTCGGAGGCGACGGTTCTCATCACCGGTGAGTCGGGGACGGGAAAGGAGGTGATCGCCGGCGCCCTCCACTACAACAGCCCCCGCAGGGAAGGTCCTTTCATCAAGATCAACTGTGCTGCCATCCCCGAGACGCTCCTGGAGTCGGAGCTCTTCGGCCACGAAAAGGGCGCGTTCACGGGCGCCGACCGACGCAAGGAGGGGAAGTTCCGACAGGCGAGCGGCGGCAGCCTCTTCCTCGACGAGGTGAGCGAGATGTCTGTCGGCATGCAGGTGAAACTGCTGCGGGTTCTCCAGGAACGGGAAATCACGCGTGTGGGGGGTGAAGAGGTCATCCGCGTCGATGTCCGGGTCATCGCCGCCACGAACCGGGACCTCCTCCGCGAGATCGACACGGGGCGATTCCGCCAGGATCTCTTCTACCGGCTGAACGTGGTCACCCTCCACGTGCCGCCCCTGCGGGAACGGAAGGACGACATCCCTCCCCTGGCGGAGCACTTTCTCCGGATGTTTGCCGAGAAGAACCGAAAGAGTGTAAAGGGCTTTTCGCCGCAGGCCATGGACCGCCTGATCCGGTACGACTGGCCGGGGAACGTCCGCGAACTCATGAACACCGTGGAGCGCGGCGTCGTCATGTCCCGATCGCAGTATATCGACGAAGGGGAGTTGACGCCCATCCTTCTGGACCGGCCTGTCGCCGCAGGGCATGGGCAGGCGGGCGGGGCCGGCGGTGAGTCTTCCCTCGAGGCGCTTGAGAAGGCGACGATCCTGAAGACGCTGGAGCAGACGGGCGGGAACAAGAGCGAAGCGGCCCGGAGGCTCGGCATCACCCGCCGCACGCTCCACCAGAAGCTCAAAAAGTACGGCATGATGTGAAAGTGCAGGCTCCGGGGCGAATGACCATGTAAACAGGCTCGCGGAGATACTTCCCCTTCCCATTGAATCGAGGAGATTTCATATCGGCATGAAGATCCGCGGGATGCCGGTGTCAGGCCCGACAGGCGACGGATTGAAATAAAGAAACAGTTCCCGTCCGGATCGGTCCGGGCCGGTTCGTCGAACGTCTTGACAAGCCCTTCACCGCTGTGACAGGGTGGAAACCAGGGGCGCGCGGGTCAACTGCAAAGGCAGGCTCCCCCGTCTGGGCGGTAGAAATAAAGACAAGATACAGTGTGCCCCTGCTGCACGACGCCGACGGGGAATCTGGTCCGGGCCGGCTCACGGCGGTATCGACAACGGATTTTTTGACAGCCTTTCGTTTGGAGGGCGGGCGCCCGGAGTTGTTTCCGACGAATATGCCGGGCGAATCTCCTCAAACCATTCGACTGGCAGGACCGGCCTTTCTTGTCCTCGTAGCGGTTGTCCAACCGGTTTCGCTCGGGTTTTGCGATGACATGGGGTTCTGAAGGGGTTTGACGGAAACGGCGATGGTTAATGAACCCTGACGGAGGAGATAGGTATGGCGCTTATCACGGCGGAAAACGTATCCAAGGAATACCGGACGGGCGAAATCACGGTCAGGGCGCTCCGGGGCGTTTCGTTCGATATTGAACCCGCCTCTTTCGTTTCCTTCGTCGGGCCGTCGGGAAGCGGAAAGACAACGCTCCTGAACCTCATCGGCTGCCTGGACAAGCCGACGGAAGGCACGATGAGAGTCGCCGACACCGATGTCTCCCTCCTCGACAGGAAGGAAAGCGCCGCCTTCAGGGGAAGCCACATCGGTTTCATCTTCCAGGATTTCAACCTGATGCCGGTCCTCACCGTGTATGAGAACATTGAATATCCGCTTCTGATGGTCCAGTCGCTTCCCCCGGCGGAGCGGCAGGCCCGGGTGGAAAAATTGCTGAAAGAGGTCGGCATGGCGGATCAGAGGAACAAATACCCGGACCAGATATCGGGCGGCCAGAAACAGCGGGTCGCCATCGCCCGGGCACTGGTGACGAACCCGCAACTGGTGCTCGCCGACGAGCCGACGGCAAACCTCGATTCCGAGACCGCTTATGCCGTCATCGACCTCATGAAAAAGATGAAAGACGAACTCGGGACGACTTTCGTTTTTTCCACACACGACCAGAAGATCGTGGGTGAGGCGGAGATCGTCTATTCTCTGTCCGACGGGAGGCTGGTGGGCCGGCAGGTGAAAGGGGGGAGGGGAAATGGGTGACCTCTTTAAAATCGCCGTGCGGAACCTCTTCCGCTACAAGCGAAGGACGATCCTGACCGCCTCCCTGATTGCCATCGGCGTCATCTTCGTCTCGAGCTATATCTCCATCTCCGGTTCCTTCAAGAATATGATGATCGGGCAGATCACCGATTCCATGATCGGACACCTGCAGGTGCATCGCAAAGGCTACGTCGCCTCCATCGAAAACCTGCCTCTCAACATGAATATGAAGCCTCAGGCGTTCAGGAAACTGGAAAGCATTTTGAACGGGCAGACGGAAATCGAGGCCTACTCTCCGCGGATCAAATTCGGGGGGATGTTCAGCACCTTTGTGGAGACCACCAACATTCGCCTCAACGGCGTCTACCCGGAGAAGGAATTCAAGGCCATTCCTCTCCTTCCTTCGAGGGTTGCGGAGGGGCAGGGCACCCTCAACCGGGGGGAGATATTCGTCCCTGAGCTGCTCGCCCGGGGGATGAAGGCGAAGATCGGGGACATGATCGTCATCGTGGCCACCAACGAGGACGGTTCCGTCAACGGCAGGCAGTTCAAGATCTCCGGAATTCTCGAAAGTGCCACGGGGCCCGGGGGGCGAGACGGGTACATCCATATCGAGGATGCCATGGAAGTGTTGCGCATGGGAGAGATGGAGGTAAGCGAGGTGGCGATTCGGCTCAAGCATTTCGGTGAAGCCGAGGCCTTCACCAAGAAGCTCGACGGGCTGCTCTCCGGGGAGATGAACAAAGAAGGCAAACCGATTTTTGAAGTTCACGCCTGGCAGCAACTGTCTCCCTTCTACAATGTCGCCCGGATGATCGACATGATGACCGTCTTCATCCAGCTCATGCTCATCGCCGTGGTCCTGATCAGCATCATGAACGTCATGATCATGGCCGTGTATGAGCGGATACGGGAGATCGGGACCATCGCCGCAATCGGCACGCTGCCGTCGAAGATCCTGTCCATGTTCGTCATCGAGGGGTTGTGCCTCGGGGTCATCGGGGTGGTGGCGGGAAACCTGATCGGGCTGGCCATTATCTTCATCCTGAACGTTTCAAGATGGGTGACCTTCGATTTCGGGCAGCAGAAAGGGCTGGTTCTTTCTCCGACCGTCGACCCCGTGAACATACTGGCGATCTCGGCTATCGTGATCTTCGTCTCCGTGGTCGCCAGCCTGCAGCCGGCTCTGAAGGCCTCGCGCATGGATCCGATCCAGGCGCTGAGACATGTATGATCGATCATGGAGAGCTCAGAGAAGAAGGCTGAAGGTCAAAAGGGAAAGACGTGAAATAAAACGCAAGGAGATAGAAATTGAAAAAAACGGGGTTATTCATTCTGGCGGCGTTTATTCTCATGACGAATCCTGCTTGTGCCGGGGATCATGGGAAGATCGCCGTCGCTGCGGAAAACAAGACCGTGGCCGCCGACGTGAGCGGTGTGGCCGCTCGCGCGCCTCACTTCCTGATCTTCGACGGGTCGGGGAAGTTTCTGGAAGCGGTCGACAATCCTTACCGGTCCGCCGGGGGAGGTACGGGGACTGCGGTCGTCTCCTTCCTGGCTCAAAAAGGGGTGACCGTGATCGCGGCCGGGGCGTTCGGAGAAAACATGATCCGGGCCATGAAGAACAGGGGGATGGGGTATCTGGAGTTCAGTGGCAATGCCGAAGGGGCGGCGAAGAAAGCCCTCGAGTCGAAGAAGTGAAAAACGAACGCCGGAACAAGAACAGGGAGGAAAAATGCGCAAATTCATCTCTTGTCTCGTCGTTTTGATCCTGGCTTTTGCCGTACCGTCCTTTGCCGTCGACGGCACACAGCTTCTGAAAGAGATCGACCGGAACCTCAATCCCGAATCGTTCGAGATGTACCGGAAGCTCATCAACGTTGAGCCCGACGGAAGCCGGAAAGAGTTCACCCTTTTTTCCGTCAAGAAAGGCATGGACAAGATCGCCGCCCTCTTCCTGGAGCCGGCCAGCGAGAGGGGGAGGAGCACCCTTCGGCTGGGGGAGAACATGTGGCTCTACATCCCCAACGTGGGAAAGCCCATCCGCATCACAAGCCTGCAATCCGTCGTCGGCGGGGTGTTCAACAACTCCGACATCCTGCAACTCGATTACGCCGCGGAATATGATGTGGTCAGGGTCGACGCCGTCGGCGACGAGTATCTCCTGCACCTGAAGGCCAAAAACAGGGCGGTGGCCTACGATCAATTGAAAATCCGGGCCGACAAGAGCAGAAAACTTCCCACGAAGATCGAGTGCCTCACGGAGGCGGGGATGCTGATCAAGACGCTCTACTTCAAGCAGGTGAAGGACCTCGGAGGCGGGATCGTCAGGCCGTCGTATATCGAAACGGACAGCCCCCTCTACAAGGGGTATAAGTCCGTCATGATCTACGCGAAGATCAGGAAACGGGAATTCAGGGACGAGGTCTTCACACTGACCTTCATGCCCAACATCGGTTCCTTGCGTTAGACGGAAGTTCGTGATGAGCGCCCTTTCGGGCACAAGCAGGACATGGATTCTGGCGTTCGCCGCTCTGGTCTCCGCGGCGGTCTTTTTGCCTCAGGCCCTTCAGGCGGAGGAGCCCTACACCTTCGATGTTTCCGAGACGGAGAGGAAACCCTACCATTTCGGCGGCTACATCGAGGCGAAGCCCGTCAACTTCTGGACCGATCATGAAGCCGCACTCTACAAGTTGAAGTTCTACAACCGGGACGAGGGAAAGACGCTCCAGGAGTACAATCTCAAACTCCAGTTGGAGGGGAGTTATGAAAAGGGCATAGGCCGGTTTTACTTCAAGACGAACACGGACTATAAAAACTCCTACCTGGGCAATGACGAAGACAGCACCTTCTACGAGGCCTACCTGACACTCAAGCCCTCGCCCGGCACGAAGGTCGACGCCGGTAAAAGAACTTTCAAATGGGGCAAGGGGTATGCCTGGAACCCCGCGGCGTTCATCGACAGGCCGAAGGACCCGGAAGACCCCGAGATCGGCATGGAAGGGTTCATCGGTCTTTCTGCAGACTATGTCAAAAGTTTCGAAGGGCCCCTGAAGACCGTCGCCGCGACACCCGTCCTGATTCCCGTCACCGAGGAGATCAACAAGGACTTCGGCGGCAAGGATTATCTCAATCTCGCCGGGAAGCTCTATTTTCTGTTTTACGACACCGACATCGACCTGATGTTCCTGACCGGCGGGAGCAGGACGACAAGGTACGGTGCCGACGTCTCCCGGAACATCACGACGAATTGGGAAATCCACGGCGAATTCGCCTACATCCTGGACTATCAGCGGATCTTCATCGACCGATCGGGCGGCACCCGCACCGATGATTACGACGCGGTGAGCTACCTGATCGGGACGAGGTATCTCACCGCCCGGGACACGACCTACATTTTCGAGTATTACCACAACGGAACAGGGTTCATGAAAAACGAGATGGTGGACTACTTCGGGTACATCAACGACGGCTACCGGACCTACCTGGCCACCGGCGACGACAGGGGCCTCAAAAGGGCCGCCGCCCTGACGGCAGGAACCTACGGCCGGATCAACCCCATGCGGGACTATCTCTACCTCCGCATCGCCCAGAAGGAGCCCTTCGACATCCTCTATTTCAATCCCGCCGTGACGACGATTCTGAATCTCCATGACGGGAGCTTCACTCTTTCCCCGGAGATCGTCTACAGCCGTATCACCAACCTGGAGCTCCGGCTCAAGGCGGCTTTCATTCTCGGCTCCTCCGATACGGAATACGGTGAAAAGCCCAACGACTACCGGCTGGAACTCCGGGCGGGCTACTATTTTTAACGGGGCGGCAAGTGTGCACAGCACGTGAAATTCGGTGTCACACCCCATATTTCGAACGGCCGCAACGCCCCGCTTCCCCCGGAACCCGGGATTGCCTTCTCACGGGAGATCCGATGACCGGCGGCAAGCGCCTCATGGTCTTCGGCACCGTATCGGGGCACCTTTCCCTTCGGGGTCGAAGGGACCTGCGGATCCTTCCGCCGGCTAGCATGAAGGCCGGGATCAGGCACGTGAGCACGTGGGTGGCCACGTAATCCTGAATCGCCGACAGACCGGCGATGATCAAATCCATCAACATGAGCTGTCTCCTCCGAAGGGAAAGGGCGGCACAGACGCCGATGGAGGCCTGCTGATAAGGCCTCCTGTAATTCTATCTGGCAATATGGAATTTCATTTCTTTCTGAGGTCTTCTCTCCGGATGTCTCTAGTTCTTTCAATGAGTTCAACGATTTCCGGCTCGTGATCCAGCCAATGCCTGAGATTTCCGAGCAGGCTCGACACGTAGGGGCTTGATGCACCGTCGGACAGGCTATAGTTCACCCAGAGACCGTCTTTCTCGCAGCTGACAAGGCCGGCCTCCTCGAGACCCTTCAGGTGTTTGGAAACCGTGGGTTGGGCTATCCGGAGGCAGGCCTGAATCTCGCAGACGCACATGGGCTTGTGCTGAAGCATCTTGAGCACCTTGACCCGGTTGGGGTCCGATAGAGCCTTCATGACCTTTATAAAGTCTTTCATAAACACCTCCATATTGCTATTTGGCAATGTAAACATTCGAGTCCGCCCCGTCAAGCCTGATTTTCGATATTGCATGAAACATGTTTTGGGGATATAGACCGCTACTAGTCACGGGAGGATCGGATCAACGATGAAAGATTTTGACACGTCGGATAAGAGCGTCAGGCTTGCCGAGCGCTGCATGAAAGAGGGGCGTCATGAAGAGGCCATCGAACTGTACAGGAAGCTTGTGGATCAGAATCCGGGCGAGGATTCCCATGTCTTCCATCTCGCCCTGGCCTTCAAGGACGCCGGGAAGCTCGACGATGCCGTTGAGTGTCTGGAAGGACTCCTGGAAAAGGAGCTGAAGAGAAAGGTCTTCACGGGTTTCGCCTACGACGAACTCGTCCGGATCTTCCGGCAGGAAGGCCGGCACGGTCCGCTCGTCGATGTCTGTGAAAGGGCGGTGAAGGCCCAGCCGGGCGACACGGCGCTTCTCTTCACGTTAGGGGACGCCTGCATCCGGGCAGGCCTCCTGGAGCGGGCCGTCGAAATCTTCTCGAGCCTCACCGAAATGGACCCCGAATCCCCGCTTTACTTCTCCCATCTGGGTCTTGCCTTCATCGCGGCGGGGGATTTCGACCGCGCCCGGGAGGCCTATGAAAAAAGCATCGCCATTGACCCGGAAGGCGCCGCCCTGGTGCACCACAAGATGGGGATCAACCTGGCCCATTACGGTTACCATGAGAGGGCCGAGTCGGCCTTCAGGGATGCCATCAAGGAGAGCCCCGGCGAGTCCCTTTACTTCTGTGACCTCGGGGATGTCCTCGTGAAGCTGGGGAGGATCGAGGAGGCGGGCAGGGCCTACGACGACGCGGCCCGGAAAGGACCCTCCTCCGCTGCGGCCTACATGAATCGTTTCGGGAAGTCCCTGTTACGAGAGAAGAGATTTCACGAGGCGATAGAGGCCTTCAGGAAAGCGGTGGACACGGAGCCGGCGAACCCCTTTTATTCCCTTCATCTGGCCGAGGCCTACGCGGAGGCGGGACTCCCGGCACTGGCCGAAGAAATCCTCAGAGACCTCACCACTCGGGGGGCGTGTACTTGAGGAGCTTGCAGAACCGGTCTTTGTCGACGCACTTCTCGTAGCCCTCTTCCACGCTGATCCACCTTCTCTGGAGAAGCTCCATGATGGAGTCATCCAGGGAAACCATGCCCAGCCTCCTTCCCGTCTGGATGACCGTCAGGAGCTGGAAGGTTTTCTCTTCCCGGATCAGGTTCGCCGCTGCGTGGGTGACCAGGAGGATCTCCAGGGCGGCCACGCGGCCCAGGGTGTCCGTCCGCTTGAACAAGGCCTGGGAGATGACACCCTTGAGGGACTCGGAAAGGGACGTGCGGATCTGGGCCTGCTGGGCCGAGGGGAACATGTCAACGATTCGGTCGATGGTCCGGGTGGCCCCCATGGTGTGAACGGTGGAGAGCACGAGGTGTCCCGTGTTGGCCGCCTCGATGGCGAGCTCCGTCGTTTCAAGGTCTCGCATCTCACCGACAAGGATGATGTCCGGGTTTTCACGAAGAGCCGCCCTCAGGGCCATGGCGAAGGACTGTGTGTGGCTTCCCACTTCCCGGTGGTTGATGATGCACTGCTTCCCCTGGTGGACGAATTCGATGGGGTCCTCGATGGTGATCACGTGACCTTTTCGGTTCTGGTTGGCATGTTCGATCATGGCGGCAAGAGTCGTCGATTTTCCGCTCCCCGTGGGGCCGGTGCAGAGAACAAGCCCCCGCGGCAGCATGGAGAGCTGTTTCAGCACCTGGGGCAGCCCCAGCTGGTCGATGGAGAGGATGGTGCTCGGAATTTCCCTGAAGACCGCGCCGAGGCCGTTCTTCTGCATGAAGTAGTTGCAGCGGTAACGGGCCAGCCCCTCAACCTCGTAACCGAAGTCCAGATCCCCCGTCTGCTCGAAGAAGCGGGCCTTGTCGGGCGTGATAATCTCGAAGAGCATATCCTTCAATTTTTCGTTCGTCAGGATCTCGTCTGAGATTCTCACCATGTCCCCCCGTATTCTCAGTGCCGGCTCGTTGCCGCTGAAGATGTGGAGGTCCGAGGCGTTGCGCTCGTGCATCAACCGGAAAAGATGGTCTAATTTCGCCATGTTATATCACCCCGTGAGTTGCTTTTATCATGAAGCTGGAAGTGCAAATTCTATGCCCCTGTCTGACATCCCGGATGGACTGCCGCCGTAGCGGAAGGGGAGGAGGATAAGCTCCTCCACAACTTATTTCTATCGGTTCTAAGGGGATATTCTGAAGGGGGATGGAGAATCAGACCTTGACAGGGCGGGCGGGCGTGGTATATTTGCAACCCGCAATCGATGTGGGGATGTAGCTCAATTGGGAGAGCGCCGCGTTCGCAATGCGGAGGTTAGGGGTTCGATCCCCCTCATCTCCACCATTATTTATTTGCCCGTTCCGGATATGCAAGGGGGGCAGGCTGTCAGGAAAGTAGCCTGCCCCCCTTTCTGTCCCGCCTTCCCTGCGGTCGCAGGACGGTTTAATTCGCAGGACGCCCTCGGGGGACACCCTCGGGTCGGGGGCGCCCTCGGATCGGACCAGGTGAAGTTCTCGTATTCATAACGAAAGAACTTAAAGATGCGGGCAGTTTTTAGCCTCTTAGAATGATGTTTTCGACCCCCAGAACCCTATTCCAAGGATGACGCTATATACCAGGGGCGAACAGGCATTATGTACCTGGGCACGCGCTTCTCACGGCGGCATTTCGGGCAATCAATTATCCTGGTCCGACCCCGGATTCGAAAAGGACGCCCACCGGTCCGCGTTCCCCGCCAAATGGCCTCGCCGCGCCTGATTTTCGGTGAAAAATACCCCTTGACGCGAGAAAATGGCTTCCCTATACTCCGAACCGCCAAAAGCAAGTTCTTATCAATCAACTCAATTAATCGTGGTCATTCGAAGATCAGGGAGACAGTGAAATGTACAGCACCGGGTCAATGTTCTTATTCTCTTCGCCCGGATTTCTTATGACACAAAGCATCATATAACCAGGGAAGGTATAGTTATGAAAGCGAAGTCCTTTATTGCTGTACTGTTTCTATGTATATCGTTTTTTATTGTTCCGGCTGTCTTTGGTCAAGGTCTGAAATATGACACCGACCGTCCGGGGAAGGGTGCTACGCCGATACCAAATCCCGGGCCTCAGCAAAAGAGTGCCACGCCGATACCGATTCCCGGGCCGCAGCAAAAGAGCGCTACGCCGATACCGATTCCCGGGCCGCAGCGATAGGGTGCTATACGAATCCCGATGCTAATGATCGCCACTATGGAGCCACTTGGACCTGCTCTTGATGTAAACTGAGTGAGCTGCGAGGTGGGTCTCGAACATCCTTGATGATGAGCTATCGTCCCCGGGCAAATCTATCCCAGGAGGTGGCCACATGTCCTTTGGAGGTTCGAGATGCACCAGTATTGTCATGTTCTGTCCCGTATACGGTTGGGTGACACAGACCGAGCCATCGCCCGATCCGGGCTCATGGGGCGAAAAAAATCCTCTCTATGTCGTCAGCTGGCCTTAGAGCACGGCTGGCTTGATCCCGAAACGTCCTTGCCGGAGTCGACCGACCTGATCCTATTTCTTGCACTCGGTGGTAAAGCCGGAAAGGCTTCCGGTGGCGAGGAAAACAGAAGCTAGCCACAGGCACGGTAGACGTGGAAGTAATAAGGTCTGATGTGAGGGTTTCAGTGCATCCCGAAGAGGACGAATAGATGAAAATTGATGATCTCTCCGAATTCCCGGATCCGGGCAGTCCGGATTCAAGCCGGGAAAAGTCTCCGAAGAACTCCCCGGATAGGATTTATCAACTCAAAATCACTTTGCGCGGTAGCAGGCCTCCGATCTGGCGGCGTGTGCTGGTGCCGGGAAATTTCAGTCTTTACAAGCTCCATAAGGTACTTCAGCTGGCCATGGGATGGACGGATAGTCACCTGCATCAGTTCATTTTCGACGGTCGGTATTACAGCGTCCCCAGTCCGGATGATTGGGAACCTGTGATCGATGAGCGTCGTTACAGCATGAATCGAATCGTTTTCCGGGAAAAGACACGTTTTATCTATGAATACGATTTCGGTGATGGCTGGGAGCATCTGATCTTGGCCGAGAAAATCCTGATGCCCAAGCCGGGGGTGAAATATCCTCAATGCACGGCAGGCAAAAGGGCCTGTCCGCCCGAAGATGTCGGAGGCGTTTACGGCTACAACGACTTCCTGGAAGCAATCCGGGACCCCCGTCACAAAGATCACGAATCATATCTTGAATGGGTCGGCGGCGAATTTGACCCGGAAGAGCTTGATCTGGATCAGATAAACCGGGAACTGCTGAGGATCCGGTGAGGAAACCCCTGGCGCCTGCCGAACCAATGGCCAGGGCCGCTACTGCGTGCGGCCCTTCACTGGGCACGCGATTCTTACGGCGGCATTTCGGGGCATGAAAATGATGTTCTAAGGCATGAAAACACTGATTTCCGGGATCTTAATCTAAGAATATCCATCAATCAGCCTGGTCCAACCCCGAAGCCGAAACCGGGGCCCGAAGTCTACGACAACGCGGTGGCCGAGAGCTTCATCAAAACCCTGAAGGCCGAGGAGGTCTATCTCTGGGAGTACCGGACGATAGAGGATGTCCAAAATTGTCTTCCCTACTTCATCGAGGACGTTTATAATCGCAAGCGACTGCACTCTGCTCTCGGCTATGTGCCGCCTAAGGAGTTCGAGGAGATGTGCAACCTAATGAAATCCTGTCCGGATACCCTAACCGCAGGGGGGCACTCCATTTAGAATTCAGAACTTCAAAACGAGGAAATGATTACACTACGTTCAAATTAGTGGACTCCAAAGGTGCTAGCATGACCGTTTATAGTCGTGGACATCTTCCGATAAGCAGTGGTCAATCCGTCACAGTTAAGGGACGATATAATAAAGTGACACATGTTCCGCCGAAATGGACTTTCCATAACCAGATAGACGCAACCGATGGTGCAGTAGAGGCTACCAAATAGCTGAAGGGGGATGAAATAATGAAATATATAACTAGTGTAGTGAGTCATTAATTCGTTTACAAAAGCGTGAGAGGGATGCAAAGATTTCATTCGCTGTTTTCGTCCACACAAACGGTTTCGGATTTGCGTTATGGATCGAGAGATAGTCTTTGATCGCC
>Ga0209407_1001761_pt1 | contig 21871 bp, 23 predicted proteins | sample AD_JPNHG3_MetaG_FD_184410 | JGI IMG/M metagenome (GOLD analysis project Ga0209407, IMG submission 184410) | Active sludge microbial communities of municipal wastewater-treating anaerobic digesters from Japan - AD_JPNHG3_MetaG (SPAdes) (version 2) | ecosystem: Engineered > Bioreactor > Anaerobic... | reverse complement strand
AGGCAACCGGCGAGGGGTGGCTGATGACGTGTGCAGATGCGACCTATATTGTTCCGGCTTGCGCCAAGACGCAGGTAGTCCAGCCGGCGCTGGAGCTGGTGAAGAGTGCTCCGGCTGAGGTATCGATTTGCGATCCGATTACACTCACCTTTACTATAACCAACAAGGGAACCGGCGAGGCGAAGAATATTCAGATTACCGATACGCTGCCTGCAGGGCTGACTACCATGGAAGGCGCTTCTCAAATCGCATTCAAGGTGGATTCGCTTGCGGCCGGCCAGTCGACAAGCCAGACGGTCAAAGTAAAGGCCGCCAAGACCGGTACCTTTGAAAACCGTGCTCTGGCCGCTGCTGACGGCAATTTGAAAGCTGAGTCCAATATAACACGCACCAAGGTGACCCAGCCGATCTTGACGATTGATAAGACCACTGGACGGGAATGGGAATATGGCGGCCGACGGGTGGAATACACCATTACGGTGGCCAACAAGGGCGACGGAACGGCCAAGAACACGGTTGTGACGGATACGGTTCCGGCCGGCGTCGGGCAGATTCAGATTAGCGGCGGCGGAACTCAGTCCGGCAATGTGATTACCTGGAATGTCGGCGATTTGGCCCCTGGCGCGTCCAAGCAGTTCACCGTGTCGTATGTGCCGTCTTCTCTTGGCAAACTGAGCAATACTGCTTCTGCCAAGGCGGTCTGTGCTCAGGATGTTTCTAAGTCGGCGTCGATAGAAATTCGGGGTATTCCAGCCCTGCTGCTGGAAGTTATTGACGTGTCTGACCCGATTGAAGTAGGCCAGAATGAGACCTATGTGATTACGGTAACCAATCAGGGTACGGCTCCGGCGACCAATCTGAAGGTGACCTGCACGCTCGAAGACTCAATGCAGTTTGTCTCGGCGGAAGGTGCTACCCAGCCGGCAAGCACGGCCGGACAGAAGGTTGTCTTTGCGCCGCTGGCTTCTCTGAATGCCAAGGCCACGGCGACGTGGAAAGTTACAGTCAAGGCCCTTAAGGAAGGCGATGTCCGGTTTGGTGTTGTCCTGAATGCTGACCAGTTGGAACGCGATGTTCAGGAAACTGAATCAACACATTTCTATAAGTAAGTCTGACAGAGAAGAGATTGTTTCAAACTGTGGGGGCTTCGGCCTCCACAGTTTTTTTTATGGCCTGAGCGAGAGTGCAAGGGGCGGCTGCCGGAGGTGAGGGGGCGGGTTGGTGCTGTGTACAAGCGGAACGGCTGTTTATCCGAAGGCGACATCAAGAATCATCATCACGGTAAAGCCGAGCATGGCGGAGGTTGTAGCCAGGTCCACGTGGCCGGCCCGCTGTGATTCGGGGATGACTTCTTCGATAACGACGAAAATCATGGCACCGGCCGCAAAAGCCAGGGCATACGGCAGAAGCGGAGTAATGCTCATCACGGCCCAGGCCCCCAGCACGCCGGCTATCGGCTCGACCAGGCCGGAAAGCTGGCCGTACCAGAAACTTTTGAGGCGGCTGAATCCTTCCCGCCGGAGGGGTACGGCGACGGCGGCTCCTTCGGGGAAGTTTTGAATGCCGATGCCGATGGCCAGGGCACAGGCGCCGGCAAAGCTGGTTTCCACCAGTCCGTGCCGGAGAGCACCGAAGGCGACGCCGACCGCCAGGCCTTCCGGGATGTTGTGGATGGTGATGGCCAGGATGAGGAGAATGCTTCGCCGCCAGGAGGTATGAATGCCCTCGGCCTCTTCGACGGGATAGCCCTGATGCAGATGGGGCAGGATAACATCCACCAGCCGAAGGAAGGCGCCGCCGAGCAGGAATCCTGCGGCGGCAGGAATCCAGGCAATGCGGTTCTGGTTGGCGGCCATTTCGATGGCGGGTGCCAGCAGAGACCAGAAGCTGGCGGCAATCATTACGCCGCCGGCGAACGAGAGCATGGCATCGAGCATGCGGCGGCTGATGGTTTTGAAAAAGAAGACGGTGGCGGCTCCCAGCGCGGTCAGTGCCCATGTGAAAAGCGTGGCCAGCAAGGCCTGAAGGGTGGGGTTCATTTGTTCCATTTGTTCAAGCATTGTTTGCCTCGGGATTCGTATTGGACGGCTTGAGTATAATCGGGGTTGGGTTTGCCGGCAAGCGGCAGACCTCAAGAGCCGCCAGGATGGAAGCGGGGTTTTTTGAGGTTTTCTGGGTTTTTGGGCTGAAAATGAGGTTTTTGGGGAAATTTGCGCACCGCGGCGTGCAGGCGGCGCGCATTTTAAAGCCATTTAAAGACGGCCGCGCGCATTTTAAAGCCGGATTTTGGACCTGCGGAGGCGTCGGCGCGCATTTTTGAGCCAGTTGAAAAGGGCTGCCGAGGGGGTTTGGGGGAAATTGCTGAGGAATTCAATGGAGAGGGAGATTTTTGAACCAGATAGAAAGGATTAAGGGGTTTTGGGGGCAATTGATGATAATTCAATGGAGGCGCGGGTTTTTGAACTATCGGCCGGGGCGGCTTTTCGTTTTCGAGGTCGTGATGGATTTTGACCAGGTCCATGCCGGCCTGACGGACGATGTCGTATTTGCCGTTGTGGGCGGCTGCCTGCATTGGTCTGGTTCCTCCGTTGAGTGATCGGCTCTCTACCTTGGGGCGGGGGTGCGGGAATGGGCTGAAAATGCGAGGGGCTTGGGCGGTGGCGGCGGCTGGAAGTGCTGGAAATAGAGGGGGTAAGAATTTTTTGATGCGGGGGGATTTGGAGAGTCGGGGGTGTTGCGGAAATTGGTTGAGTTCGACTGCCTGGGTCGAGAATGAATATAAAGAATGGGGAGGGGCTTGCCAGATACAATCGGCGGGGTATAATTATTAACAGCGGTGATACGGCTGCTTTGAAAAGACATCGAAAAATAGAAGGGAACAAACAAGGAGTCTGCTAAGGAGTCTGCCGAGATTGGGAAGGATGCTGAGTTTCTAAGTCTGAGGATAGATCTATCGTAATTTGATTTGAGGAGGATTAAAGACAGATGGGCGTCGCAAGTTTTCCTGTTCTGAGTTTCCCTATCCATATTTACCAACGATCCATGACCGAGTAATGCGGGAGTGAGAGTGTATAAAATTTCATCTGATCCACGGAGGCAATTATGGCAAGGTTAAAAATTGACAAGGAGTTAAAAAAGAAAATCATTGATGCACGCCGAATGATAGAAGCGGTAGTTAAAGCAGACGGGAATGAGGCGGAAACGAGGCGCAGGGTAGAAAGGATTTTTGAAAGTGTCATGGGATATGATGCGCTGGTGCACCTCAGTCGGGAGAGGACGATCAAGGGAGCAGGCGAAACCGAGCATGTGGATTTTGTTATTCAATTTGAACCTGGACCCGATGCTGAGCCGATTATAATGGTGGAATTAAAACGTGCAGGAGTTGACCTTGCCCTCAAGCATTTAAAACAAGTATCTTCCTATGCTATAGACTCCGGCTGTGAATGGGTACTGCTTACCAACGGCAGAGACTGGAAGTTATATCATGTCGAATTTGGGCAGCCGCCGATAACAAAGTTAATCGAGCAATGGAATCTGATGAATGACGATGTCGCGGAATTGGCTGCGAAATTTGAATTGATAAGCTACAAGAGCATTAAACGCGGAAGTTTGAATAAACTCTGGGAAAAAACAACTGTATTATCCACGAATAGTCTTTTGTCGTCGTTGCTAAGCCCCGAAACAATTCGTACTATGCGCCGTATTTTGAGAAAAAACACCGGCGTGATTGTTGATCCGGACGACTTGATTAACGGATTTAGAAAGCTCTTGAATGAAAATGCGGCCATTGAACTGTCGAAACTAAAAGATGGTTTTGGTGCGGTAAGGAAAAAACATGGGAAAAAGGGGTCCCAGGATAGTACATCTTTGAGTGAGCAATGTGACAAAAAAGATGAGTCGCTGTCTATTGGCGGAGAGAAAGATGAGGGAACAATAGAACTATGAACCAATAATATTTAATGCTGCGATACACAATTTAAGAGAAAAAATAAATGTTGCGGGATTGATATCCGTTTGGGATTTTTACACAGTCATTAGACATTCGCGGGGTATATTTTCATCTGCAAAAACGTCTTGGAAAAAGGACTCATCAAAACGGTGGCCCAGTCTCCGATTGGCCTCCTGAATTACTCGATGCATCAATTCGTCAGGGAGTCGGCGATTGGCTTTATATATCCTTAGACAAACATCTTAACCTTATTTTTGTACATTGTGGGTATTTAAGCCAGAGTTTAACCGGATTTTATTTAATTGACAAAGTTAAAAACTGGCTGGATACCTGCGCGGGCGGGTATCCAGCCGCCTTTCAGACACCTTCCGCAGCGTCGGTTTTTCGGATGCTATTTTTCCTCGGGCGTTTCCTGTAGTTGGCGGGTCAGTTCGAGGAGTTTTTCAGCGGCGTGCTGATTGGCCGTGTCTTTGGCTGCCTCGGTGAGATGGGCGGCCGCCTTGTCAAGGCGGCCCAGTCCCAGATATTGATAGCCGAGGAGGAGGTGATAATCGGCGGCAAACGGCTCGTTCCGGACTGCCTTCTCGAGTGCTTCGATCTGCTCTGTGAGCGTTTCTTCCTTTTCGTAGAGGCCGCGCGGGTAGTAGATGGTCAGCTGGTCCTCCGGAATTGCCGCCAGGGCTGCCCGCAGGACGGCGGCGGCGTGAGCATAGTCGCCGTCGGCAAACAAGGCCTGGCTGTATGGGAAGGGCAGGATGATATCCTCGGGGGACACGCGGACGGCCTCGCGGAATTGGGCGGCTGCCTCGGCATATTTGCCGGCGAGGAAGAGGTCTACACCGTGTGCAAAGCAGAGGTCAGCGGCTGTCTCGAACTCGGGGGCGTCATCGGCGGAAATCCTCTGGATGTAGCTGCTTACGTCATAATTGGGGTCTCCAAAGGGATATTTCCATGCCTCCGTCTGCTGCTGGTCGGCGGGGGCGGTGGTATAGTAGTTGTATGTGTTATAGGTGTTCTGCTCGACAACGGCCGGAGGAGTTATGATGGTTGCGCCGTACCAGTAATAGGGATGGCATCCGTACCAGTAGTAGCGGCGATAGCGATACTCACACGGCCACCAGCCGCCGATGCTCACGAAGACATAGCGGCGGTGATAATGGGGGTAGTAATAGGTGAATCCATAGCAGCTGCCGTAGGGCACATAGGCCAGGCGGGCACAGGAGTTCCAGGAGAAGGTGAGGGCGAAACAGGAGCTGCCGCACCTGCGCCAGGCGGGGTTGCGGTGCACAATTACCGTATCATGGTAAAGGCGTCGCGGGATGTAGGGGCGCGGCCGGTGAGGGGTGATGCGGCCGACAACTTCGAGTTTGTTGTCGCTGGTAACGCGGATTCGGCTGTCGTAGCGGTCTGCATGGCTTCCGCGGGCGGAGGAGCGGGCGGAAAGGTCCCGATGGGTGCGGTCGGAGGAGGCGGCCAATGCTGAGGCGCGCGTGAGGGAGTTTTCGCTTGTGTTTGCAGAGGGCGTGCGAAGATGGCGGGTTTGTTCCTGCGATTTGGAACGGCCGGCGGAGGGGCTGGGGCTGTCAATTCGGGAGACAATTGACTCTCGTCGGGAGCGGGGGCTGGTGCTGTCCGTCTTTGACGGGTTGGTACGCAAGGCGGTGCGGGTTGTGCTGTCGTGCTGACGGGTGGTCAACGAGTGCCTGGAAGGGGCAGCGGTATGGGCGGTGTCCGTCTGAGCAGGTTGGGTTTTGTCCGAGGTGCTCTTGTTTGCGACGGAGGTGTCCGCTGATTGCGTATGCTTTTGTTCCTGGCGGCTGTGAGGAGAGACGACATAGACGCGCCGCTGGGTGCTGAGTCGGCCGGCGGAACGGGAGCCCGGGGCGGCGGAGGGGGCGGTTGAAGCGGCGGGTGTCTGTTTCGTCGTTGGGGCTGAGACGGCGGTGTTCGTATTCGCCGCTTGCCGATTGGTCTTCAGGGAGGCGGCGGTTGAGGATTGCCTGACGACAGGGCGGTTGAGGGCGGAGGAGGAAGAGCGTCTTACCTCTCTTGTCGGTGTTGTCGGCGAATTGGATTGTGAAGCGGTTGTTTGGGTCCTGACAGTTCTGCTGCTTGTATTTGAATACGAGGGTCTCGCCGGGGTGGCGCTGTGAGCGGAGGGCTGCGAGACGGCCGATGGGCGTGCGGATTGTCTGGATTGGGAAGCCGGCTGAGAGCGTGTTTGAGAAGTTTTTGATGCAGCGGATTGGCCGGCGGAGCGCTGGGGCGATGAGCCGCGGCCGGCGGATCTTTCTTCTGCGAACACGAGAAAAGAAGCGGCAAGGAAGACGATGCCGGCGAGCATCCATTTTTTGCCTGACCTGTTCATAGTAATCTCCTTTCCCCGTCGGCTGCGCGGCCTTTTCGGAAGGGGCGTTTCCGGCGGTTTCATCTGAGAGCGAAGGTTTTCGGGCGCTTCGGCCTCAGGGTTTTGCTGTCGGCTTCTGCATTTGGGCCAGATGAGTATCCAGATATTCAATTCCCCGCCTGCAAATGCGAATCAGCATTTCTTTTTCTTCCGGGGTTGCGTTAATCGCCTGAAAAAGGGTGTTGTATCGTTCGGCCTGCTGAGCCAGGTGCTTTTGAATCGCCGTTTTGCCTTTGTCTGTAATCTGGACGAGTGTGACTCGCTGGTTGTCCGGCTTGATAATCTTGGAGACGTATGCCTTTTCCCGCCAGAGCCGCGTGATGGTCATCGAGATGGTGCTTTCGCTCACATTCGGCCAGGATTCAGCGATTTCGGAGATTGTCATCTGCGGCCGCTCCAACAACTGCTGGAGAATGAGTGCTTCGCGTTCCGTGAGGGAGCTTGGGCTGTCGCCTTCCTGAATAGCGCGAATCAGCAGCATTCTCAAGGTCAAATCATGGATGACTTTCTCCAGTTCCGGACTCATAGGCCTGTTGACCCTATTTACTTTTTCCATTGTGTTATACGTCCATTATAAAATGAATATTTCAGAAAAAGCAAGTTTTATTTGTAAAATAGTTTAATTTTTGAAGTATTTTTTTCTTATCTTATTGGAAATAAATGGTTTACAGATAGTCAAGTTCGTGAAAAATCAGGAAAAAGATTGTGAAAAAGATGGACATCACGAGTGCGATGGCGGAGAACGTTTTCTGCCAGCCGCAGGTTTTCCAGGCCAGTGCGAGGGCGGAGGCGGCGATGGCTATGCCGACAATCGGTATCAGCGAAGCAGGCAGTGCGAGGACGGCCAGCAGAGAAGTGCCTGCGGATGGAACGGCTTGTTCGAGCATCTGGTTGAGGGTGTCTGGAGGGATTTGGCTGAGTTGGTCTATGGGGAGAGGGAGTGTAAAGATTTTTCCGCACTTGAGGCAGCAGAGTTTTGTTCTTCGCAGGCGAAAACAGGGGATGAAAAACAGAGCAAACCAATCGATGACCTCCTTTGAGACGGCGGGCGAGAGGAGTCCGCAGCGGGGGCATTGAATGTCGATTGTGGGGCCCTGGTTTTCGCGGCGGGATGCGCCAAATCCGAATAGGATAACCATTTTTTCTCCTGTTACTGTTGGTCTTTTTGTTTCCAGGCATAGATACAGCCGTCGCCGCAGCCGACGAAGATGCGATTTGCCGCCACAGCGGGTGATGAAATCGGCTGGGCCAGGTTGGCGGACCACCGTTCTTTTCCGTCGGTGAGGGAGACGATTCGCAAAAAGCCGTCGTCGCAGCCAAAGAGGGCGCTGGTGCCGCAGAGAACGGGGCTGGAGTTGACGGCGCCTTCGGTTTGAAACGTCCAGCGGATTTGGCCGGTTTGGCGATCGAGGCAGAGGAGTTTGTTTGACTGGGAGCCGATCACCAGGCAGGAGTCATTGACGGCGGGGGCGGCAAAGAATGCGTCGTCCGGTCTGCTGGAGGTCCAGGCAATTTCTGCGGTTTGAATGCGTATGGAAAGGATTTGTCCGCTGAAGTTGCCGACATAGGCAAAGGGTTCATAGACGGCCGGACTGGAGGGGATGTAAGAACCGGTGTCGATGCGGCGGACCTGATTGGGTTCGTGCAAGGAAAGGATGTGGAGGTTGGCGTCGCAGCCGCCGATGAGAATTGCAGATTGGGAGGCGGCGGGCGTTCCATTCAGATAACTTTCGGTTTTGTAAGACCACAAGAGTTTGCCCTGCGGGCTGAGCGCATGGAGAACGCCTTCGTAGTCGCCGAAGAGGATTTGGCCGCTGACGAAGTTGGCTGAGGCGGCGATTTTTCCTTTGGTTTCGTATTTCCATTGGATAGAGCCGCTTTCGGCGTCGAGTGCGTAAAACCAGCCGTTTGTTGTGCCGACATAGACTGTTTGGTCGGCCGCCATCGCGGAGGCCTCTATCTCTCCATCCAGTTCTTTCTGCCAGAGGAGGGTGCCTGTGTTGGGGTCGAGGGCGTAGATGTTCCGGTCGGTTGAGGGAGCAAAGACTTTGCCTGCGGCGACGATGGGTGCGGCTTTGACGGGGCCGCCGGTTTTGAATTTCCAGGCGATTGTGAGCTGGTCGGGGAGGTTTCCTTCGGCCAGGCCGTTCAGTTGGGGATTGCCTCGGAAAATCGGCCACTGGGCCGTGCCGAAGTTGGAATGTGCCGTCGGGATGGGGGCGGACTGTTTTTTCTTCAGCAGGGCTGCGTTGCGGTGAGCGGCGATAACGGCGATTATTGCCATCAGGGGCAGCAGAAGCAGCAGGATTGGGAGCAGTGTCCGCTGCAAGTGCATGGGCGGATTCCTTTCGTTTTTTCAAATGCTCAGGTGGCGCTCAATGAAACTGGTATCCACTTGATTTTTGACAAACAGATTGTGTGAAAGAATTTTCAGACAGGCGGGAATGGTGGTTTTGAGCGGTTCGATGCGGAACTCCCGCAGTGCCCTCTTCATGGTAGCAATGGCCTGTTCGCGTGTGGACTGATGGACAATGAGTTTGGCTACCATGGAGTCATAATAAGGAGAAACGAGGGACCCCTGGGCCAGGTGTGTATCGACTCGCACGCCGAATCCGCCCGGCTGGATAAAGCGATGAATGGGTCCGGGACAAGGGGCGAAATTGCGTGCGGGGTCTTCGGCGTTGATGCGGCATTCCATGGCGACTCCGTTATGCCTGATGTCCCGCTGGCGAAGGGTCAGCGGGTTTCCGGCGGCGATTTGAATCTGCCATTTAATGAGGTCCTGGCCGGTTACCATTTCTGTAACGGGGTGTTCGACCTGGATGCGGGTGTTGACTTCGATGAAATAATAATTCTTGTCGCGGTCGAGCAGAAATTCGACGGTGGCGGCATTGTGGTATTTGGCTTCGGTGATGAGGCGGATGGCGGCTCGGCAGAGTTCTTCTCGTGTTTTTTCGTCGATGACGGGGCAGGGGGATTCTTCGATGAGTTTCTGGTGGCGTCGCTGAATGGTGCAGTCTCGTTCATAGAAGTGAACGGCATTGCCTGCTTTGTCGGCCATGAGCTGGACTTCGACGTGGCGCGGCTCGAGGATAAACTTTTCGAGATAGAGTGTTCCGTTTTTGAAGGCGGCTTCCGCTTCGGTTCGTGCGGCGGCAAAGGCCTTATGGAGACTGATGTCATTGTGGGCGATCCGCATTCCTCTTCCGCCGCCGCCTGCGGCGGCCTTGACGATAACGGGGTAGCCGATTTTGTTGGCGAGTTTGATGGCTTCGGTTTCGTTCTTGAGTTCTCCTTCTGAGCCCGGGACGAGGGGGACTCGTGCCTTCTGTGCGACGAGTCGTGCCTGGACTTTGTCGCCGAGCATCCGCATGGATTGGGGGTCTGGGCCGATGAAGGTGATTCCGCATTCATTGCAGATTTCGGCAAAATGGGCGTTTTCGGCCAAGAATCCGTATCCTGGATGAATGGCATCGACGTCGGCTATTTCGGCGGCACTGATAATGGCTGGAATATGGAGATAGCTCTTGGCCGGCTGGGCCGGTCCAATACAGATTGTTTCATCGGCTGTTTCGAGGTAGGGGGCTCCGCGGTCGGCCTCGGAAAAGACAGCCACGGCTTCGATGCCAAGTTCATGGCAGGCGCGAATAATGCGAAGTGCGATTTCACCGCGATTGGCAATCAGGATTCTGCTGAACATAGGGTTCCTCTATTCGGCAAGAGCGGCCCGCCACGGTCAGGGGCGTACTTTAAAGAGGGGCTGGCCGTATTCGACGGATTGGCCGTCTTTGACGAGTACTTCCACGATGGTACCGGCTATTTCCGCCTTGATTTCATTCATTACTTTCATGGCTTCGACGATGCAAACGACGGTATCGGGCTTGACCTTATCTCCTACGTTTACATAGGGGGGCGCATCGGGGTTTGGTGCGGCGTAGAAGGTGCCGACAATGGGGGATTTGATTTCGAGGAGGCCGGCTTCTTCCTGCCTTGCTGTTTCGGTCTTTGGCTTTTGGAGTTCGGCGGCTGGAGATGGAGCGGCTGGAGCGGGTGCGGTGAGCGGCGAGGAAACCATCTGGACGGCCTGCTGCTGGGGCCGCTTCAGGTGGATTTTCTTGTCTCCGTCGGAAATTTCAATCTCGATGAGGTCGTTTTCCTTCATCAGACCAATCAATTCCCGTACTTTTTTCAATTCGTCCAGTTTGTCAGCCATCGAAACAATCCTTTATAGTAAAGAAATGGGGATAGTCTTTTTGAAACTGCCTGAAAAGTATAGAGAAGTGTTTGTAAAAAGCAAGGATTTTCGAAAGATTATCGGGCAAAGATGACCTGTTATGCCTTGTTTTGGTTTATTTTTTCCTTTGGCTGCTGTCTTTACAAACCACTGAATTTGTATAAAATCGCTCCAATGAAAAAGGGGTTTTTACAGCGGCTTCGTGAAGGCATTCTCCTCGGTGATGGGGCGATGGGGACGATGCTCTATCAGCGGGGTGCCTTTGTGAATACGTGTTTTGAGGAGTTGAGTTTGTCCCGTCCGGACTGGATACGCGATGTTCATAAAGCGTATATCGAGGCCGGGTGTGATTTTATTGAGACCAACAGTTTCGGGGCCAACAGCATCAAATTGGGGCGGTTCGGGCTGGCTGATAAGGTGTCGGATATCAATCTTGCGGCGGCGGAGATTGCCAGTGATACAGCGCCGGTGGAGGTTTTGGTGGCTGGCTCGATGGGTCCGAGCGGACTGAATGTTCCTGTGCCTGATCCGGAACTTACGTCTTATCTTCTTCCGGTTTTTGCAGAGCAGGCGCGAGCGCTTTTTGAAGGAGGGGTTGATTTCTTTCTTCTGGAGACGTTCAGCAGTGAATCGGAACTTCTGATTGCGGTGGAGGCCGTCCGTTCCGTTTGTGATTTGCCGATTTTGGCTCAGATGACCTGCCTGGAGAACGGACAGACGATTTTCGGGACGCCGATTGAGCAGGCGGTGGCGGCGGCCGCCCAGCATCCGGAGGTTTCGGCGGTGGGTTTGAATTGTTCGGTGGGTCCTTCGTTTATGCTTGAAGCCCTTCAGAAGATTCGTCCGATTACGGATAAGCCGATTTCTGTTCAGCCCAATGCGGGCCTTCCGCGGCAGGTGGACGGGCGGATGCTGTATATGTGCACGCCGGAGTATATGGCGGAATATGCCAAGCGGTTTTTTGAGAACGGGGCGCGGATTATCGGGGGCTGCTGCGGTACCACGCCGGAGCATATCCGGCAGATAGTCAAGTCGGTGCGTCCGTTGGATCGTGCGGCGGGGAGCCGTTCGGTTCCGTCGGGGCGGATTGTGATTTCGGAGCCGGAGGCCGCTGAGGCCAAGCCGCTGTCGGAGCGGTCCTCGCTGGGTGCTAAACTGGCGGCCGGCCAGCCGGTGGTGTGTGTGGAGCTGACGCCTCCGCGAGGGGTGGAACTTGAGCAGGTTCTCCAGCGTGCCGCTCGCTGTGCCCAGTTGGGGGTTGATGCGATTAATATTCCCGATGGGCCTCGTGCCAGTGCTCGGCTGAGCCCGCTGGTGACGGCTGTGAAGATTGAGCAGGAGGTGGGGATTGAGACGATTCTGCATGTGTGCTGTCGGGATAAAAACCTTATCGGTTTGCAATCGGACCTGCTTGGGATTTATGCCGTCGGTCTGCGGAATGTGCTGATTATCACGGGGGATCCGCCTAAACTGGGGGATTATCCGGATGCAACGGCTGTTTATGATTTGGATTCTGTGGCGCTGACGCGGGTTGTCAGCAATCTGAATCGGGGGATTGATATTGGGGGCAATTTGCTGCCGTCTCCGCTGGGCCTGACTATCGGGGTAGGGGCGAATCCGGTAGCGTCGGATTTGCATCGGGAGATTGACCGATTTCGTCTGAAGGTGCAGGCGGGAGCGGAATATGCGATTACGCAGCCGGTTTTTGACCTGGAGATGTTTTATGCGTTTCAGGCCAGCGTTGAGAACTGCCGGATACCGATTCTGGCGGGCATCTGGCCGTTTGTGAGTTATAAGAATGCGGAGTTTATGGCCAATGAGGTGCCCGGCGTTGTGGTGCCGGATGCGCTGCTGAAGCGAATGGCGAAGGCCAAGACGAAGCAGGAGGGCCGTCGGATTGGTGCGGAGATTGCGCACGAAATGATTGTTCAGCTGGCGCCGCATGTGGCCGGCTTTGCGGTCAGTGCGCCGATGGGTCAGGTGGAAATTGCGCTGGCTGCTTTGGGGCGGATTCCGCTGGAGGAACTTTCATAAGAACTGGGGGGCTTGGGGGCAGCGGGGGCGGGGGCGGATTGTTTGGTCTGCGGGTGGGGGGTTACTGGTTGGATTTGGTGATAAAATTCCACACTTCTGTGGCGGCAAAGTTTTCGACGGTTTCGAGATAGGGCCGTGGGCCGAAACGGCCTTCTCTGCTGATGATTCGGGGTTTTGGCCATGTAAAGGCGGTTTCCACGAGGAGTTTGGAGGGTTCCCGCAGGAAAGATTCAATTCGCAGTTCAATGGTTACCGGTTCCTGGGTTCCGGCGGAATGAGGGGGGATGAGGAGCCGCAGTCCGCCGCCGTGAACGGGTCGTCCGCCGAGGGCTTTGAAATCTTCGGGCGACTGGTTGAGTCGGTTTTCCCAGAGGTACTGAAATGCGTGAATTTTTGTGCTGTAGAGATGGTCTATGCGGGCGGTTGTGTTGAGAATCTGGTACTGCTCGGCGGGCCAGATTTGCTGATAGGCGATGGTTACGGCTTCGGCTTCCCGACAGAAATAGTCCAAATCACAATTGGGGCTGATGGCCAGGATTTTGAGGTTGTGGATTTGGGGGGCCGGGCTTTCGAGGAGAATCTGGAGGGGCGAGGATGGGGCTTCGCGGCGGAGTTGGAAGCCGTTTTTGTAGAAGTTGGTTTGGGAAAATTCCAGACCGTTTTCGAGGAGGGCTTTCTGGAAGTCGATTTGGACGCTTGGTTCGGCTGTCCAGCCGCCGGCGATGACGAAACTGATGCTGAAATGGGAAGAGGTTTTTGATTCTCGCAAAATCAGGTCCATAAAGTCTCCTGTGTTTCAGATACTTTGATTATACGGTTATAATTCCGGTTTGTGTAGGGGAAAAAACGGTGTTTTTGGGGGTGGGGGCGGTTAAGAGCGGTGTGTTTTCGGCCGATAGAGAAAAAGAGTTTTTCTGCGTCAAGATAAGGACCTGAGATGCTGAAGCGAATTAACAATAAAAATGCCCCGTGGCTTATCCTGAATTGCGAGATTAAGGTTTATCCGAATATTCGAAGCTGCATCAAGCCGGATATGAAGCAGGTCAAACCGGAGCAGATGCCGCCGCTGATGGTTCGCAAAGCAGGATGGCGGCGCTGAAGGCGGCCGAGAGCGGGGAGAGAAGGGGGAGCGAAGAAAGCAGAAGCCCAAGAGCTGGGTTTGTGAGGAATAAAAAACGCCTGCCGAGGAAGAGTTTTTCGGCAGGCGTTTTCGTGTTTTTTCGGCGGTTATTTCCGTTTGATTCGTGGATAGTTGCCGAGGTATTCGGTCGGGGGGAGCTGGCCGACGAGGGGCAGGGCGTACTCCACAAAAGCCGGCGTAACGCCGTTGCCTTCGGGGGTGATGAACTCGTCGGGCATGGATTTCGTTTTTTCGGCTACATTGGCCAGTTCAGTGCGGAAATACTCGACGCCGTAGTGTTTTCCGCTGCCGGTGCGTTTCATTGCTACGGAGCCGTTGTCAAATTGGATGGAGAACTCCACGGCTTTTCGTCCGCACATTTCGGCTTCCTGGCGGTCCACGTCGGACTGCAAGCCGGCAAAACTTCGCTGGAGGTAGCCGAAGGTGTCTGCGCGGACGCGTTTGACTTTGAGTCTGGTTTTGACCTGTGCGGCCAGATAGTCGGCCAGGGCGCCGGTTCCGGAGAGCTGGACATTGCCGTGGGGGTCTTTTTCATCGACGGCGGCGATTTTTTTGGTCCAGACGACACCATCGGTGTCGCAGATTCCTTCGCTGACGGCGACGACACAGCGGCCTAATTTTTTGTAAACGGCTTCCACGTCGGCCAGAAACTTCTCCATGGCGATCGGCCGTTCGGGTACATAGACCAGATGGGGCCCGTCGTCTTCGCGCTGCTTGCCGAGGACGGAGGCGGCGGTCAGGAAGCCGGCGTGGCGGCCCATAATCACATCAATCTTGATGCCGGGCAGTGCCCGATTGTCGAGGTCATCGCCCATGAGGGCACAGGCGACGAATTTGGCGGCTGTGCCGTATCCAGGGCAGTGGTCGGTTACCAGCAGGTCGTTATCGACGGTTTTGGGGATGTGGAAGGCGCGGAAATTATAGCCGACTTTTTCGGCCATTTCGTTGACAAGGTAGCAGGTATTGGCGGAGTCGTTGCCGCCGATGTAGTAGAAATACTCGATATCGTATTTGCGGAATACGTCGAGGATTTTTCGACAATATTCTTCATCGGGCTTGTCCCGTGTGGAGCCGAGGGCGGCGGAAGGCGAAAAGGCCAGCCGTCTGAGGGTTTCGACGGAGAGTTTTTTGAGGTCGATAAAGTCTTCTTTGACGATGCCGGCAACGGCATGAACGGCACCATAGAGATTGTCGATTTCCTGGTGCTTGATTACTTCATTGATAACGCCCACCAAGGAGGCGTTAATCACGCCTGTTGGGCCGCCGGATTGTCCGACTACTGCATTTGCCATAGATTGATCCCCTTTATTCTAAACAACCGTTTTTGAAGCATATCGGGAGACCTATTATAGGGGTTTTCGGGTCAGAATCAAGGCGGAAAAAGAAAAAGTGAGAGACAAAAAATGGGGATTTTGCGGGGGGCAATTGACAAATGCGCGGGGTCGTTCGTATAATATACTGTTTGTTTGAGACCGGATGGAACGAGCCGGCCGGTTTTTGCGGTGGAAGTAGCTCAGCTGGTTAGAGCATCAGATTGTGGTTCTGAGGGTCGTGGGTTCGAATCCCATCTTCCACCCTTATTTTTAGCCTGATAATGAAGATTATTAGGTTTTTTTATCTTCTCACACTCCCTATGGCGTAAATTATGGCGTAATTTTACGCCCACTTTGAGTTCGCCCTCATTTTTTCTTGCCATCTTGAAAAGCGATTCTTGCAGCGTTACTATCCAAATCAGTACTCAACTTGACTGACTTTTTTCATAGTTTTCATGCGGCGATGAGCAGCCGTTCCAGCTCTTTAACAACTTGCGTTCCACTGGACAATTGCTTGAGATGTTCGGCCAGATCGTCCCATACGATACGACGCGCCTCGTTTTGCAGGTCTGCGGTGGACAGCCGTACAGCCGATTTGCATTTGGCTTTTGCACTTTCGCCGATGGCGATGTGGGTCAGCAGGGCATAGGCGAAGCACACCAGATGCAGGTGGGTAACTGCCGCTTCCACAGAAACGTTCTGGTATTGGCCCAGCCCCGGAATTTGTTTGCCGTCCTTGAAAAAGACCTCAATCCTCCAGCGTTCGTCGTACATCCGGATCATCTGCCCGGCCGACATTTTCGGATCATCCGAGACCGCGCCCAGCCCCTTTTTCTCCCGGTTTTTACGCGAAAAGGCAACATGCAGTGGGCCCAGATCGCTTACCGGAATCCAGCCGGCATCGACATAGGTGTAGTCCGCAGAACCGCTGGTTTTTTCAATCCGGCAGGTTTTCTTCGACCGACGGCCGAATAGGCCCCAGCCATACGCACCGGCCTTCAGTTTGCGGCCGTTTTTATAGAGATTCCGGTTGCTTTTAAGCGTGGAAACAAAGCAAAAGCCCTTGGCCCGACAGGAGTTAACCACCGTGGGGCACAGATAATAACTGTCGAACACGTACCTGGACCCCTTCGGGCGGCTCGAATTCGCTGGTTAGATCGGCCGCTAACTGGGTGGTCTTTTTGAATGGCCGGTCGAGTAAGGCGGCCTCTTCCTTTTTGAGATAGAGCCGAATGCCCCAGGGAATCACATGGCCGTACACATCGTACTCATACCGTTTGAGGGCCAGACCATTCGGCGCGTACAAGACCGTCGGGCTGTAGAGATGATCGTGACCGTAGTAAAAGTCAAACCATGACGTGCTGAAGCGACAGCCCATCACCAGCACCTCATCAAGATAGTTGCCGAACACAAACATCCGTCCATCGCTTTCCGTACCGCCGCCACTGACCGTCGTCCGCAGCATCCGCACAATCTGCTCTTCCGTAAACCGCCTCTTTTTCATTCGATTTCTCCTGTAATTGTGGACTGGAGTTACAGGGAAATCCTAACCTTGCCAACGGCCCAGTTTCAGGGGCATAGACCCAAATCATTGGGGTCGGACAGATGCTTAACTTCCTCTTCATGAAGTTTCAATTGTTTCCGATGGAGTCCTACATAAAAATCAGATAACAATATGCTGCAAACAAAAATTAAAACGATTAAAATAACCGTTGCATACACTTTGATTTTTCTCGGAAACAGCACAGCATACTCCTAAGGACACATACCTGCAAGCGATATAAACATCGGTAAAGCATACTGGAAACAATTGCCATCCCCTGAACATATAGATATGGAATAGTCCCATGAACTCTTATTAAGAACAGGATTCGATTGCCCATACTCATACCCATTCATCCCATCTTCATATTGCCTTGTTGGATTGAACGAGTTGACGGCATCGCCGGCGGGGTTGATACCCAGCGGATCCCTCTGCATAAACCGGCCGGTGTGGGGGTCGTAGGTGCGGGCGCGGCAGTGCATCAGGTGCAGCGTGTTGTTATCCATCGTATCCAGTTCCCGCCCCGTAAAGGTGTACGGGTTGCCGTACTGGGAAGAAGCCAGAGGGTAGAAGGCAGAGGTCAGAATTTGGACACTGCCGTAGGCGTCGTATTCATAGCGCTCGACGGCTATGCCGGTCGACCCGTATAAGACCGCCGGGCTGTAGAGATGATCGTGACCGTAGTAAAAGTCAAACCATGACGTGCTGAAGCGATAGCCCATCACCAGCACCTCGTCAATATAGTTGCCGAACACAAACATCCGTCCGTCCGTCTCCACGCCGCCGGAAACGAGCGTCTGTACCGCCACCCGCTGCTCGTCATAATAATACCGAGTTGTTGTGTCGGTTATGGCCTCCACTTTTTCGATCCGCCTTTCGAGGGCATCATAGATATCGATATTCACTGCGGCCGTTTTACCATCTGCAATGGAAAACAGCCGGCTCTCAGCCCTCCGGAAATGTAGTTGTCTCTCTTGCTATACTCATTACTTACGCCGGAAAAATGCTTGACCCCTTTGGTTTCTCCTAAGGTCTATGAGTTTCTATTTTTCTCTTTTATAGTGAGCATTTTCTCATAAATCTCAATAGAATAGTCCTTATATGGGAGAAGAAAGCGGCACGGTCCATTGATTAGTAAAACTTCCTTATTGGTCTTTTTATCTACTAACACTCCCTTAAATAATTTTAAGTCTTCAAACTTCGTACCGTATCGTATGGTGAATGCTCTAAATCGAAAACATCTATGGGATTCAATCGTAGATGCAGTATTAGGAAACTGCACGTATATATGCGAATTATCTACTTTCAAGAAGCCCTTTTGAAGCAGATCTTCTTCACTCGAAGGAAATTCGCCAGAATTCTGTTCAATATAATAAAGAAGACATATTTTGATCTTTACCAGGTTGTGTCCATAAGCAACAGGAAAAGCCTTCCATATATGCCAAGATACATACATACCAATAATGAGTAAAACTGCAAATACAAGAACCATGTCGAATTTACGCATGATTTTCATTGCTCATTCCTTATATGGGCAAAGGTCAAGAACAGTATTTGCTACTTGATGCGCCCAATGCCAGCAATTATGGAAAACGCTCCAATAGGTTTCAGCGGATGCAATCATTTTGGCTTGCTCGGCATTCGCACAGCTAATTTGGCCTTTATAGCTCCAGGAATAACCTTTTAGATGCATGGAACTTCCTGTGTCTATTTGCGGCAGAACAGGATATCCACCAATTATCAATCCCCTTCCTGAAGGAAGACCTTCTATATCATTAGGCGTTGTCTCCGCAGTAAAGTCTGGAGAGGAGTTGTTATCACACTTAACATAGAACTTTGTGTGAAATCGCACATCGGTATCCGCATCTCCATCCGGCAAAGGGCTTGTTACCCATCCTATGTAAACATCACACCAGCAGCACTCGCCCGAATGCCAATTATATACATGAACATTTTTCTGATTTTTATAACGGCATCTGCATGCTTGACCAGGAGACCATCCTTGCGGGTTGGAGATCGTCATTTGCGTACATGACGTTTCTTGGTACGGAAGCACAATTGTAGTAATGCCGTGCGGGATATATCGAGTTGTGGTTGTTTTGATCTTGCAGCAGACATTCGTATCGTTTGCTGTTTTTAAACCGCATGGATCATTGTTGGTAAATGGTTTTGATTTTGTATATTCATAAAGATTCATTCCGTCCGTATATTGCCCCGTCGGGCTGTAGAGATGATCGCGACCGTAGTAAAAGTCAAACCATGACGTGCTGAAGCGACAGCCCATCACCAGCACCTCATCAAGATAATTGCCGAACACAAACATCCGTCCCCTCCTCATAAACCCCATTGGAGTTCAAATCCTTATAAACCTGCACAAACCGGTTTTCATAGGCATAGATATATCCGTATCCCCGGTGGTCGCGAATCAGATTGCCCGCATCGTCATAAGCATATCCAAAATCCACACCTACGCCGCTTACGTTAACAGTCGTATTCCTTTCGATCCGGCCGTAATCATCATACATAACGGCTATCATTATCATTTGCCAAAGAGCGTCAATCAGGAAAATTCCTGACACGTTTATTTAGTTCTCCATTCTCCCTTAATTTAGTTGTCAAATATTTTGTTATTTCTTCCTCTTTAAAAAAAATTGCCATATCTATTGGAGTTCTTCCCATATTATCTTTTGCTTCCATATCAGCACCTTGCTCAACGAGATAGCGAACAACATCAATCTTTCCACTTACAATTGCCTCATGCAATGGTGTCGCCGATTCTTCATCTTTAGCATTTATGCAAGCCCCATTTTCCAACAACAATTTTAGGGTCTCAATCTGCCCTAGCCCTGCAGCCAAATGTATGGGCTGAATGCCATTTAGTCCTTTTATGTTAACATTTGCTCCTTTTTTTATTAAAATTTCAGCAAGATCATATTGGCCAAATGAAATTGCCTCATGGAGAGGCGCAAAACCAAACTTATTGACCTTATCGACATTAATTCCATAATCGATAAGTAAGATGAAAATGTCATTTATTTTGTCATCCTTAATCTCATTATTGAACTTGATCCTTATGATATAATGAAGGGCATTTAACCCTTTTTGAGTTTGGTTGATGTCGTGTCCTTTTTTAAGTATCCGTTCAACTTTTTCTATACGTAAGTTTTTAATCTCATAGAAAAGATTGTTTTGCATTTTTACAACAAAAAAGACAATAGAACCTAATGTTATTACAAACAAAACCAGATAAACATATGCGGCTCTTTTTCTCATCTTTAACCCTTTATGGCAGAAAATTCCTCTGCAAACTAAACAAGAAATGAGATGCCTTTTTTTGTACGTCTTCAGCCCAAATGGGACAAAAATAAGGTCTATTTTCGTTGACGGTTTTGGCTCACCGTTTCGGGAATCGTTGAATTAAACACCTTTCTGTTTTCAATTGTTCTTGTCTTTAATTCGGCCTTGCGTTTCAGGATCGTCTCCCGCCGTCCGAAGTACACATCATCGGGGGTCACATTCCCTAACGCTTCATGATACCGCCGACTGTTATACCATGCAACAAAACGTTCAATCTCCTTTTCCAGTTCTTCCGGGCTTTCCCATACATGCAGCAGGATCTGGCCTTTGATCGACCGATGGTAGCGTTCAATCTTGCCGTTGGTCTGCGGATGATACGGCGAAGCCAGAATATGGCCCAGCCCGCGTGCCTCCAGGTAATCGGCAAACTCCTTGGAGACCAGAGCCGACCCATTGTCCGACAGCAGTGTGGTTCTGTTCTCCACCGGCACATCATGGAGTCCGGTCCTCTCACAGGCAAGTTCCACCACATCACTAAACGCCTTGGCATCCATCGACGGCTTTAACTGCCATGCCAGTATCTTTCGGCTGAAGTCATCCAGAATACTGATCAGATACCACCACCCCCAGCGGTCGACCCTCAAATACATTGCATCGATCTGCCACAGTTCGTTGATGCGGGTGGTTTTGGTATGATACTCTGAGGAAGCGGGGAACCGTTTGATCTGCGGCTCCGGAATCAGGCCGTTTTGCTTTAAGAGGCGGTAGACCGTCGATTCTGATACGCTGAACCCTTCATTATCTGTAATCCAGAGGCTTATCTGACGACTGGGCCAGTCTGGATTCAAGGTCGCAACTTCCAGAATTTTATCGACTTGTTCCGGCGGCAGTTTGTTCCATGATCCCCGCCGCAGGGGGTTGTTGTCCCGCAGGCCTTCAAGGCCCATATTCCGGAAATTATGGAGCCAGCGGTAGTAGGTCGAACGCGGGACCTCCAGGGTCTTTAGAACCCGTGCGGCCGGCAAGACCGTGTCCTCTACCTGTCGGATGATGTCCAGTTTTTGGTGCTTGCTCATATGCTGATACCTCCTGTGTTCACAGCCCCAGACTTTTTTTATATTTGATCAAGTCCAGCATCAGATCGGCCACCGCCTTCTTGAGGCCTTCATTCTCCTCTTTGAGAAGGCGGACTTCATCAGAGGTGGCATCTCGCCGTGTCGAGAGGGTAAGGCCATTTTTGCCCGCGTCGAGGAAGTCTTTCGACCATTTGTAATAGGTGGCCGCTGACAGGCCTTCCCGGCGGCAGAGTTCGGAAATGGGGATCTGGCCGCGAAGACCTTCCAGAACGATTCGGATTTTATCCTCCGAGGTGAACGGTTTTTTTGCGGCAACCCTGATTTTGCGTACGACTTTATCGGATTGTGCCATGAATGGCTCCTTTCCGGCGGTTTATTTAACCACCATTATGGAGCCAAAATCGTCATTTTCAAGTCCCTTCCTCGGAAGGGACTGACCTGTCGATAACCCTTATCTCTCTACTGGGTACTGTCCCACTTCTCGCTGACGTCAAACACCTTTTTTCTCAAATATTCTTCAATTAATCGAAACACATACAATATTACCATCGCAATATCCCCACCCGTATTTACAATTCATGCGAGGCATTCCAGGAATTTTCCCTAGTCTGTCAATCCATTTCCCATCACATCCATAAACGGTTACTGTGATTCCGGGATTTTTTCTCAATATCAACTGACCGGTACTTTCTATCTTATTTTTAAGACCACCAACATAGCATATTTTTAACATAATAGGCACCTCATCAAGATAATTGCCGAACACAAACATCCGTCCGTCGCTTTCTGCGCCGCCGTTGCTGACCGTCGTCCGCAGCATCCGCCCAATCTGCTCTTCCGTAAACCGCCTCTTTTTCATTCGATTTCTCCTGTAATT
>Ga0209407_1001760_pt1 | contig 21874 bp, 23 predicted proteins | sample AD_JPNHG3_MetaG_FD_184410 | JGI IMG/M metagenome (GOLD analysis project Ga0209407, IMG submission 184410) | Active sludge microbial communities of municipal wastewater-treating anaerobic digesters from Japan - AD_JPNHG3_MetaG (SPAdes) (version 2) | ecosystem: Engineered > Bioreactor > Anaerobic... | reverse complement strand
TTAGAGAAATGAGATTTTATCACAAAATTCGTTTAAGAATGAAGTAAGTAATAGCGTAGGCCAGCACCACAATAAAAAGACCAATAGTGACTCGTTGAATAATGTTTTGCGCCTTTTTAACTTGTTCATCCTTACCGCCAGCAGTCATCCACAGAATGCCGCCATAGATTATTAAGATAAAAAAGATGACACCAATTAAGCCATAAACGATATTAACAATAAGTCGTATTTGGCTCAATAAATCGTTATCTCTGGCCCCCATTTCATTTTCAATCATATTGACCCCACTAAAAAAAAGTCGTTGTGCTTCTTCATTGTCGGCGTGGCAAATAAGGGAGATAGGGGTAATAGTATAGAAAAAAATTATTAAAGAAACAATATTAAATAAAATTTTCTTACGTTTCATAGTGACGCATAAATCATATCAAGGCTTGCCCTATAAACATTGTTATGGCATAAGCTGAAAGTACTATAATAAGGCCAATAACTGCCGTTGTAATGGTTTTTTGGGCGTTTTTTAGCTGAGTATCATTACCGCCAGCAGTCATCCACAGAATGCCGCCATAGATTATTAAAACAAAAAATAATATCCCTACTAAGGCTAAAACAGAGCCAACTATTTGTCCGGCTCTGGACTGAAGCGTAACCCCAGTTTTTAAACCAGCCTTCGTGGCTGCGGCATCAAGACCAAAAGATTTATCTTCTTCTGCCCTGGCACTAAGTAGAAAGAAATTACTGTGGATTAATGTCATTGACAGGATAGGTATTCCTATTAACCACACTATATTCTTTTTAATGGGAACTAATTTTTTAGCCATGTAAGACTATTTAAAAATTTTGTCTCAGCATAATTACTATATTATACTGAGGCAAAATTTGCCAAAACATTTTGGCAAATTTTATTTAATAACAGCTAACTTTTAGTTGGGTACCGCCGTAGACGGATTAGTCGCGCTAATTATAGCATTAATAACGAAGGTGCTTAAAGCGTAAGCCATTAAAACAATTACTAGGCCAATAACTGCCGCGGTCATTATTTTTTTAGCCTTAGCGATTTTGTCTTCACTGCCAGCTGCCGTCATCCACTGAAAGCCAGCTACAATAATTAGGACGACAGCAATAGTTCCTAAAAAGCCAAGCACTACTTTGATTACATTAGCCACAACATCGCGAGGATCAGTGTCGGATAGTCCTATATTTGCATAGGAGTTTTGAGTATTACCCCAAACGTCTAAGTTTTGCGCATTGACTGTGACTGGGGATAAAGAGATTAAACTTGTTGCCCAGACTAGCGACATAATACCAATTAACCATTTTTTCATAATTTTTTGTTAATTATTAATTATAAAAATTTTTAAATTGCATTGCTTAATGCTTTAGTTATAAACATTGTTAGACCATAAGAAGCCAAAATAATTATTAGACCAATAACTGCCGCGGAGATAATTTTTTGAGCCTTAGCCACATTATCTGGTTTACCGCCGGCAGTCATCCATATGAAGCCAGCATAGAGTATCAATACTACGGCGATAGTTCCTAAAAATCCTAATATAATTTTAATAACATCAACTACTATTTGCCGTGGATCCCTTTCTCTAAAACCAATATTATTAAAAGCGCAAGTAGCTATATTACCTTCTCCCCATAGATTAACCTGAGCCTTAACTGGCTGAATAGTTAATAGATTGATTATTAAACATTGAGCTAGTAGAAGGGTGGGTATAAATTTTTTTATTAGGTTCATAAATTAACTTTATTGAAATATAAAAAATCAATTCGCCATTATTATAACATAGCCTTATATAAGCTAGCAAGGGCTGTGGCCTTCTAGCTACTTTTAATTATATATAATTATTTGCTATAATTCAATAGACAAAGATTATTTTTTATTATGCCCATACCTAAATTAGTTGTCCGCAAACCCTCTCATACCTATACAGCATATGTTAATCGGACCGGCCATCGTTCATCTTCAATTGTTAAATCAAGGCAACCCAATACTCGACGGCCGACTCGCCGCCACCTTAATTGGCCCAAGATTATCAAGTTTTTTGGGGCGTTGCTTATTTTATTTTTAATGATCAGTGTTTTCGCCTTCTGGTGGTTGTCACGTGATTTGCCATCACCTAATAAATTGCTAGAGAGAGAGATAGCTCAAAGTACTAAGATCTATGACCGTAAGGGTGAAACTATCCTTTATGAGATTCATGGTGATCAAAAAAGAACACTAGTTAATCTTGATCAAATTCCTGACCATGTTAAGCAAGCAACGATTGCCATTGAGGACAAGGATTTTTATAACCATGGCGCTTTTAGTTTGTGGGCTATGTTCCGCACTGCTGTCACTAATGTTTTGTTCCATCGGCGGGCTGGTGGTTCTACTTTAACTCAGCAATTTGTGAAAAATGCCCTATTAACTTCAGAAAAAACATATACCCGCAAGATTAAGGAGCTTATTTTGGCCTACCGGATTGAAAAGAAATTTTCTAAAGATGAAATTTTACAGATGTATTTAAATGAAATTCCTTATGGCTCCAATGCTTATGGTGTTGAAGCCGCTAGTCAGCGTTATTTCGGTAAGAGCATTAGTCAGGTAAATTTAGCTGAGGCGGCAATTTTAGCAGCCCTACCTCAAGCCCCAACCCGTTACTCACCCTATGGTCCTAACAGAGACACCCTAATAGCCCGGCAACGTTATATTTTAGATTTAATGGCCGAACAAGGTTATATTAGTAAAGAGGAAGCAGCTGAAGCTAAAGATTTCCCCTTACAGTTTAAGCCCTTACAAGAAAATGGCAATATTATTGCCCCTCATTTTGTGATGGAAATTAAAGGTCAGCTAGCCGAGAAATATGGCGAAAAAATGCTAGAACAAGGAGGATTAAAGATTTATTCTACTATTGATTTAGAAAAGCAAAAGATTGCCGAAGAGGCAGTAATGACTCAAGCTGAAAAAAATGTAAAAAATTTTGGCGCTAATAATGCTGCTTTATTTTCTATTGATGCTAAAACGGGAGATATTCTAGCCATGGTGGGCTCTAGAGATTATTTTAATGACGATATTGACGGACAGGTAAATTTAACCTTAAGGCCTCGGCAGCCAGGGTCATCTTTTAAGCCCGTAGTTTACGCTACTGCTTTTATGAAGGGTTATACGCCGCGGACAGTTTTATTTGATGTCGTAACTAATTTTTCTTTAGATCCAGACAAACCCTATGAGCCACATAATTATAATGGTCAAGAATATGGCCCAGTTACTATGAAGAAAGCTCTGGCCGGTTCACTCAATATTCCAGCCGTTAAAACTTTATATTTGGCAGGCCTAGACGATGTTTTAGTTATGGCTAAAAATTTAGGCTATACTACCCTAAACGATAAAAGTCGCTTTGGTTTGTCTTTAGTTTTGGGCGGCGGCGAGGTAAAATTAGCCGAGCATGTAGCCGCTTATAGTGCTTTTGCGCGTGATGGAGAGATGGTTAAGCCACGTTATATACTAAAAGTGGAAGATAAAGATGGTAAAATTCTTGAAGAGACTCAGCCGGAACATATTAAAGTTTTGGAGCCGCAAATTGCCAGAGAGATAAATGATATTCTTAGTGACAACGATGAACGTATGTATATTTTTGGGGCTAAAAATCATTTAACTCTTAATGATCGGCCGGCAGCTGTTAAAACTGGCACTACTAATGATTATAAAGATGCATGGACTATTGGTTACACCCCGTCAATTATTACCGGGGTTTGGGTTGGCAATAATGACAATAAATCAATGAGTAAAGGGGCTGACGGTAGCGTAGTCGCTGCTCCAATCTGGCAAAATTATATGAATCGTATTTTAACTGGCACCCCGGTAGAAACATTTAAAAAGCCAGAAATTGAAGATACCGGAAAACCTGTTTTAGATGGAGTCATCCCGACCACTACCGTAGTTAAGGTAGATAAAGTCTCTGGATTATTGGCTACTAGTTCTACACCACCCGATATGATTCGCGAAGACCGTTATTGGCAAGGACATTGTATTCTTTATTATGTTGATCGCGAAAATCCTCGCGGGCCAGCGCCTACTAACCCTGGAGCTGATCCCCAATTTGCTTCTTGGGAGGCGGGGGTTAAGAGTTGGGCCGAGAGACAGAAACTTAATTTAGCTGAACCGCCCAAAGACAGCGATAATTTACATATTCCTGAGAATCAACCCGATTTAACAATTATTAGTCCATCACCAGGACAAAATATTAGTAATCATAGTTTATTGGTTAATGCTACTGCTATTGCGCCCCGGGGGGTTAAAAGTTTTAATATATATATTAATGGCTTTTTGTTAAAAACTATTAATGGCGATAGTTTAAATGAAGTTATCAGTCTTGATTTTTTGCCCAATGGTCAGCACAAAATAGCCCTAGAGGCTTGTGATGATGTTAAAAATTGTACTAAACACGAGCTTACTATTATCTTGGAGGGTGGTGATAATATCAATAATTTAACCATGGATTGGCTATCCCCTGGCGATGGTTTGACTTATCGGGCAGCTGATTTTCCTGTGGCCCTTCAGCTTAAAATTAGTAATTTTAAGCTAGCCCATAAAATTAAAGTATATTACAAAATTAAAAATTCTTCGCCCCAGCTTATTACTGTCGTCCAGCCGGACGATAATGGTCTAGCTAATATTAATTTTCCCCAGCCAGCTGAAGGTAATGGTACTTATGTAATAACAGCAGAGGCAGAATTGTGGACCGGAGAGACCGTTACTAGTTCCGGACTTACTTTATTGGTGAGAGGATTATAATTTTTAAATTAATAAACTAGCCCCTATAGCTGCAGCTTTTTGATTTTGTCCGATAATCCATTTAGGCCTATTAGGGGTTAGGCTTCGTTCGTTTATTATTTGTTTTACTACTGGTAAATAGGTTTTATAGTATCGGCTAACTCCTCCAGTTAAAATTATTACTTTAGGATTGAGGAGGTTATTAAGATTAACCATAGCTAAACCTAGGATTTTGGCAAATTTTTTTACTTTTTGTTGCGCCTGATAATCGCCTTCTTGGGCAGCAGTAAAGAGGCGGCCGGCCGGATGACCCATTATTTTGTGGTAATAATATTCTAAATCAACTTCAGTTTGTTGATCAATAATCATGTGCCCAATTTCACTGCTGATACCTAATTCGGGGATAATATTTTTTCCATTTATAGCAATTGCTCCTCCAATGCCAGTACCGAGGGCTAGCACCACAAAAGTTGTGGTTTTTAAGGATTGGTGGCTCATTAAATAGGCCCGCAGAAAACAATTAACATCATTATCTAATGATATTTTTTTATCAGGGAATTCTTTAGCTAGAAGGTTATTTAAATTTTTGTTGTTTAATACAGTTAGGTTAGGACAATTTATTATTTGGCCGTTTTTAATTATTCCAGGTATGCCAATTCCAATAGTCTCAGGAACACTTTTTATTTTATCGGCCGCCCTAATTAATCGTTTAATTTCTAGATTAATTTGCTCAATTAATACTGGCAGGCTATCTTTCATAATTGGCTGTCGATGGGCAGCATAGACCTTTCGGCTCTGCTGGTTATATAACAGGCCAAAAATTTTAGACCCTCCAATGTCTAACCCTATGCTTAGTTGTTGTTTCATAAAGATTGGCTAAAAAGATTTTTAATAAATTCCCAATATTCACTATTACCATTTACTTCTTTTTCCCAATACCACCATTCTACCCCCCAAAGATAAAAAGTTTTAAAACCACCTTGGCGGCTGTATTCCAGGATGTCTTTTAATTTGTCTAAATTCATTGTTCGATCTCTTTCCTCTTTTGGTAAAGTGAAATAAGGCTGACGACCCCATGGCTCAGCCTGCATTTCAATAACAATGATTTTAGCATTAGTAAATAATTCAGTAATATTAGCCTTTATTCTAAAAAAGTTAGGAGTGAATGGATAGGTTATATAATGTTTGAGGGTTTTGCTATAGGTATGGCGATAGATTGAGGTGCCCATGATATCGGCTCGTTTGGCAGCGGGAATCCAAACACTTAATTCTCCACTGTCAGTGATGATAATTGGTTTTTTAGTATTTTGGCGAGCTAGGGCTATCTCTTTGTCTAAAAGTTTAATATCTAGTTTTGGGCATTCGCCAAAGCCAATTAAAAATGGCTCATTTTCTATTTGCCAGGCAATTACCATGGGGTTATTGTCATATCTATTAATGGTTTCTTGGATATAATTAAGTAATTTTGTTTGCTGATTTTCTTTATCCTGCTGGGCATACCATTCTGGATAGTGACATTCTGGCCAGCGAGGCAAGCGGGCCCCAACAGCTAAAATTATATCTACCCCTCTTTGACTTGCTTGATCTATTTGCCAATCTAATTGGCTAAAATCATATTCTCCTTCATTTTTTTCAATTATTGGCCAATAAGCTATTAATCTTAAATGTTTAACCCTTAGATCATCTAGCATTTTAATATAAGCATCACGCCAATCTAGGCCCATATCATTTAAAACTAATGGGGAAAAAGTTAAGCCATAGGTAAGTTCTTTTGGCGGGTAGATTGTCCGTTGGGTTAGTCTAATCCAGAGTAAACTGAGGATTATTAAGCAGGTCAGAATAATAACAAAACGTCGCCAATGTTTCTTGATTTTCTTTATCATAATAATAAAAACAGTCCTATATTAATTAAAATAATACCAATTAGTTTATGCCAGATATTATCGCGATTAATTTCTTGTTTAAGTAGCTTGGGATAGTGTTTGCCCATAAAGAAGACGATTATTAGTAAAAATAGATATTGTAACCCTTGCAGACTGTTGACTAAAGAAACATCAGCTAATGATATAGCAAAATTAGTCATTACAAAGGCAATGAAGGCTGCTAACCGGATACCCAAGAATAGCGGCCAACTTTTTACAGTGGCCTGACGTCGCGGGCGATTAAAAATTAGCCTTCTATTTCTAGCTGGAACTAATAGTAATAAGGCCCCTAGAAAACTACCCAGCCTAGTCCAGATGAATGAATTAGCAAAACCCTGAGAGTCATATATAAATTTTATAAATACATAGTAAGTCGCAAAAACAAAAGAAGCCGCTAGAGAGTTAAATAAAAGACGGCCAGTACTGCGCATGCTGGCTTTATGGGGTTGGAGAAATTTTTTTATTTTAATCCACCATTTATGCCAAAGAGTGTTGTGGGGGTTAAAAGAAACAAAACCACTGCCGACAATTAAAATAATAAGGGCTGCCAATTCTTGTGATGTTAAATTGTGTCTGCCGATTAAAAGATTTAAAAGCAGAGTAAAAAATGGGATAAAAGAGCCAGCTATTGGTACTACTTTAGTTGTTTCACCTTGATGTAGTGCTTTATACCAAAAATAGAGGGCGGCCATAAAAATTAAACCAGCCAAAAGATCTAATAATAGCCAGCCAAACGTTGGTATGTGTCGATTAAATATAAAAAGAACACAATTGCCAATACTCCAGATGCCCACATAAAAGGCATAAGATACCGAAGAATGAACTTTTTGTGACAGGAAATACTTATCTGCCAAGTATACTACTCCATTTAAAAGATTAGCTAAAATCGTAATTATTAGCCACATATTTTATAATCCATTGTTTTTACAAATATTAGCATAAACCTTGCTACTGGGGCGGGGTTGGCGTTTAAGTGAGGGGTAGTCAACGGTATAAAGCCCAAATCGAGGCGTAAAGCCCTTATCCCACTCAAAATTATCTAATAATGACCAATAAAAATATCCTTTTATATCACAACCATTCTGGATAGCCCGATGGACCATCTTCAAGTGCTCTCTAATAAAATCTGCCCTGTATTGATCTTTGGCGTCAGCTATTCCATTTTCTAGAATATAAATGGGCAAATTATATTTTTTAGCTGACATTAAAACATCGTATAATCCATAAGGATTTATGGGCCAGCCCAAATCGCTGTGTGGTAAGTTGTCTAAAGAACGTCGTCCTAGACCAATTAGTTTATAAAAATAGTAATTAATACCTAGATAGTCTTGGTAGCCGCTAATTTTTTGAAAAAAATAATCATTTATAATATACTTGGCAATTTTATTTATTTTTTTATTAAACCAATAGTCATTAACTGGTTCAAAATACTGGCTATTATTGGCAATGCCTACTGAGCATTTTTTATTGGCTAAATGCAGGCTTTGATAAGCCAAGGAGTGGGCTTGAATTAGGTTGTTTACCACCTTTTGCCAGGCGTTTAAATTTCTCTTTTGCGGTGGCCAATGACCTCGCCCATAAGCATTCCAGGCGTAAATCATCGGTTCGTTAATAGTGCACCAAATTTCTACCCCAGTAATATTTTGGGCCAGATAGATGACATAATTATTAAATATGTGTGGTGCAGCCTGATTTTCCCAGCCGCCGATAGTTGAAAACCATAATGGATGAGTAAAATGATGAAGAGTAACTACGGGTTTAATTTTTTGTTTGAGGCATTCATTAATTACTGCTTGGTAGTGCCGTAAGGCTTTAGTATTAAATTGTCCTTGTTTGGGTTCAATCCGGCTCCATTCAATAGAAAAGCGGTAGGCGTTATTGTTAAGTTTTTTAGCCAGACCGATATCTTTTTTAAAGTAATGATAGGAGCCACAAGCAATACCAGACACAGATCCATCAATTGTTTTACCCGGCTCCCAGACAGACCAATCATTAAGATTGTTGCCCTCTGTTTGGTGGGCAGAAGTAGCGGTGCCCCAAAGAAATTCTTTAGGAAAATGGTATAATATTTGAGAAGTCATGGCATGACCTTATTTATTGACTGATAATAATGGCAGTATATCATTTTTTGCATTGGGAGACAATAATTTTTTGCTGTTCTTAGTGAATTATAGTATAATAATAATAAAGTTTTAATCCATCAGTCATGAAATTAAAACATTATCTTTTGATTAATTTAGGGGCCGCAATTGTTTTTTGGTTGCTCTGGTTTATGGTTCTTTTTAGGGTAGATCCACTATCTACTAATTGGTTGGGGTGGGGACTTTTTTATCTAACTATGTTTGCGGCAGTTTTTAGCACCATGTCTTTGTTTGGTTTTATTTTGCGGTTTAGCCTCATCCGCCAACAATTAGCCCATCGGGCAGTTATCATTGCTTTTCGGCAGGCAGCCTTAATTGCGATTGGCGTGGTTGTTATTTTATGGCTTTTGTCTCGGCGGTTGTTCAGTTGGTTTAATTTATTTATTTTAGCTGGCGGATTGGCAATGCTGGAATTTTTTATGTTAAGTTGCCAACCTCGAGATAATCACCCTTCAGCTCATAAAATTAATAAATATAAGTCAAGACCTAAAGAAATAATTTCCTCCACCTTTAAGGAGGATCATTAATTTTGACTATATGTGGAATTTATTAAAGATTTTTCATAAAAAAAATGACCACTTAGCAGCTAACCGCTTTCCTTTAGTGGTAGTTGGCCAAATTATTGAAATAAAAAAACACCCAGAAGCCGATAAACTAACAATCGTTAAAGTAGATATTGGTGATAAACAATTAGATATAGTATGTGGCGCTAATAATATTGAAGTTGGTCAATTTGTCCCAGTTGCCCTGGAAGGCGCTCATTTACCATCAGGAGTGGTTATATCTTCTAAGGAAATACGTGGCCAAATATCTAAGGGCATGCTTTGTTCAGCGCAAGAGTTAGGGTTAGGGGAAGACCATGAGGGGATTATGATTTTAGATAAATCAATAGTAAAACAGCCAGGTCAAAGCCTAGACAGTTATCTAAATAATAAATAATTTTAATATTATGGAAATATTTTCTACCTCTCATGATTTAGTTAATTTAGCCTTAGTTATTGGCATTATTGCCCTTAGCGCGGCTATGGTTTATTTTTTTATTACTGCTGCTGGCTTTATTCGGGAGATGCGTAAAACTATTGATGAATTTAATCGGCAGTTGGCAGTGGTTAGCCAAATTACTGACTCCATTAAAAGCAAGCTGTCATTTATGTTTTCTTATTGGTCAGTTCTAGGAAAATTGGTAGATAAGACTATTAATTTATTCCAGAACAAGATATTTAAAAAGGCAAAAAATAAGATTTCCCATTTTTCTTCAGCCAAAAAGCATGAACCAGGAGAAGAGGATGCTGAGAGAAATGATCTAGATAGCCATATTGAAATTAAGGTAGAGCCTAAAAGTAAAGTTAAATCTAAGGCAAAAGCTAAAGCTAAAAAATCAAAAATCAAAAAAGATATTTAAGGTTTATTAGTTTTAGTAGATTGTTGTTTTTTAGTATATATCTTTTTAATGTTGCGGCACTTAGGAAAGGCGCTGCAGGCGAGAAATGGACCATATCGCCCTATTTTTATGACCATTTTAGCGCCACATTTGTCGCAGACTTCGTTAGCATATTTTTTAGCTAAATGTTGATATTTTTCTGGTAATTCTTGAGGAGTGGATTTTGATTTCATTGATTTAATGTTGCGGCACTTAGGAAAGGCGCTGCAGGCGAGAAATGGACCATATCGCCCTATTTTTATGACCATTTTAGCGCCACATTTGTCGCAGACTTCATTAGTTGGCGTTTCTGGCATGATGTCTTTTTTAGATAATTCCTGACTTTTTTCTTCTAAATGTTGGTGGAATGGCCAATAAAAATCAGCAATAATTTTGGACCAAGCTACTTCTCCCCTAGCAATATCGTCTAGGCTATTTTCTATACTGGCGGTAAATTGATAGTCCACAATATTAGGAAAATGTTTTACCAATAAATCATTAACTATTTTACCAATGGCGGTTGGCTCTAGCCGTTTATAATTATCTCTTATTACATAACCTCGTTTTTCAATGGTCGCAATAATTGGGGCATAGGTAGACGGCCGGCCAATGCCATATTTTTCTAATTGTTTTACTAGCCCAGCATCACTATATCGAGCCGGTGGTTGAGTGAAGTGTTGGTCAGTTGTTAGTTCTAATAATTTTAGAGGTTCTTTATCCGTAAGATGGGGTAAAATTTTCTCTTGAGTCTGTTCAGGATAAATGCTTAAATATCCAGGAAAAGTAATTGTTTGACCGGTAGCTAAAAACATTGCTGAGTCAGCCTCAATATTTATTGAGAGGTGGTCAATTTGTGCTTCCGCTGCTTGGCTAGCTAGAGCCCGCTGCCAAATAAGTTCATAAAGTCTAAATTGGCGTGGATCTAAATATTTTTTTACTGATTCTGGTGTTCGATTAGGATTAGTCGGCCGAATAGCCTCATGAGCTTCTTGCGCCCTTTTGTTTTTATTAATAAATTTACGAGGGGTTTTAGCTATAAATTGTGAACCGAAGTTATTTTGGATAACCGCGCGAGCTTGGTGTATGAATTCGTTGGATAAATCAAGGGCGTCAGTTCTCATATAAGTTATGAGGCCAACTTGTTCTTCGGGGCCTAAATTGATGCCTTCATATAATTGTTGAGCTAAAACCATAGTTTGTTTAGCCGAAAAACCTAGCCATCGATTCGCTACTTGTTGCAGGGTTGAGGTTGTGAAGGGGGCGGGCGGTATTTTTATAATTTTTTCCCTGGTGATTTTTTGGACATTATAATTTGCCTCTAAGAGTTGTTCCTTAATTTTTTGGGCTTCCTTTTGATTGGTTATTGCTAATTTATCTAAAGTTTTTCCCTGCCATTTTACTAATTGAGCAGTAAATTTTTCCTTATGAGCCTGTAAGTGGGCGCTAATTGTCCAATATTCTTGTTTAACGAATGCCTCTATTTCCCTTTCTCTTTCAACAATTAATCTTACGGCTGCTGACTGTACTCGCCCGGCTGATAAATTTTTAGCGACTTTTTTCCATAAGAAAGGAGATAGTTCATAGCCAACTAATCTATCTAATATCCTTCTTGCTTGTTGAGCATTGATTAAATTATAATCAAGTTCTCTGGGCGTTTTGAGGGCATTTTTAATGGCTGATTCGGTTATTTCGTGAAATACAATGCGATTTTTTTGTTTAGCTGGCAGTTTTAATAATTGCTGAAGGTGCCAGGCAATTGCTTCGCCCTCTCGGTCTTCATCAGTAGCTAGAATAACCTCATCAGCTTTTTTAACTAGGGATTTTAATTTAGCTGCTACTTTTTTAGCTTTAGCTGGTACTTCATACTCCGGCTCAAAGTTATTGTTTATGTCAACGCCAAGTTTTTTGGTTGGTAGATCACGAACATGCCCAAATGATGATTCAACAATATCAGTTTTAGCTAAAAAATGGCTAATAGTTTTAGCTTTAGTTGGCGATTCAACAATAATTAAGCGCATATTGTTATTTGTTTTAATTTATTCCACTATACGGAGTTGCTAGTGGCAAGTCAAGTATTGTCTTAGAATTTTTTAAATAGTGTGGACTGGGAGTAATTTGCCGGTAGTGTTTAAGTTTAGCCAGTCCTTGGTAGCCATTAATACTAATAACTACAAAATCATAGCGCCATTTATTGATTTTATATTTTGGCAAAAAATAATTAGCCGCTATTTGTAATTGTTTTTCATGGTAGCCCCCCATTATTTTATTGGTACGGCTAAATTTATTAGTAAGGTATAGCTTTATTTCTATAAAAACAATAGTGGATTGTTGCTGGGCCACTAGGTCAATTTTTTGATGATGATAGTGCCAATTATTAGCTAAAATTTTATAGTCAGCTTTTTGAAAATACGCCCAGGCAACCGCTTGGCCAAAATTGGTCCAGGGGTTGTTGTATTGGTTCATGGTTTACAGTGGAGGGATGTTTAGAAGGTAGGTTTATCTGGACTTAAATTGAAGTAATCCACAAGTTATCCACCGCTATGAATTTTAGCTAATGTTAGCCATTAGATAAATATTTTGTCCAGATTTTTATGGACTTTTCCACTAAATATTTTGTCCAGATTTTTATGGACAAAAATAAAAGAATTAATTTGAGGGTATCTTTGTTCCACGTGGAGCAAAAATGAGGGTTGTGGACCATAAGGGATTTGAACCCTTGGCCTCTTCCATGCCATGGAAGCGCTCTAGCCAGCTGAGCTAATGGCCCATTTATATAATCTCCGTGCCCCCACCATGAATCGAACATGGATTTAGGGCTTAGGAGTCCCTTGTTCTATCCATTGAACTATGAGGGCCTAATTTTGCCGACAAAGACAAGTATTGGTATTGTAGGGGAAAAATAACTGTTCGTCAAGAATATTTATAAAAACAAAAAGGAAGCCACTGCGGGCCCTTCATTTACATAAAATGTAAAAAATTGAAATGGCCCCGACGGCCTCCTCCTTGAAATTTTTATAAAAATTTCAAGAGCAAAATTCTTAAACCGGCTTCAAGGAACTTTTGATCTCCTTTATGGTGATCTTGGCCCTTTTATTTTTATTTTTTATTTTTTTTGGAGAAGCCAGAGTAAGAAGTAAAAAGAACTATAGAGGTAGTATAGCACAAAATAAAAAAGTGGTCAAGACTTCTGACCACATTCCTCTAGACTTAATGTTTTATTGAATAAAATGGCTTTTTATTTTTAAATCAGAGATTACTATTTTAGTCTATAATGTTCTAGACTTAATAAAAAATAATTTTTAGAGGTCACGGTGGGAGTCGAACCCACGCATAACAGTTTTGCAAACTGTTGCCTTAGCCTCTTGGCGACGTGACCCAATTAAAATTAGTCTAACAAAAAAGATTTAGTCGGGCAAGTATGATTATTTTTTGTGTAATTTTGGGCAAGAATTATGGGGTCTGATTGACTGAGGCGCTTAAAAATGATAGAGTTAGGCTGATATTAGGAAATAAACATATTGGTAAGTCTAATATAGGCCGATCAATAAAGGCTTTCTTTGTTGACGGTTCATTATTTTTATTAAATAGTTTGCTTGCAGTCAAAAAGATAGTCGTTTGGCTATTGTCGCATATTTTTAAAATTATTGGCTGGATATTTATCTATTGGCCAGCTGCTAAAATTTATAAGCTATATTTGCGATTGCGTCGGCGGACGATTAATCGTTATCAACAAAATGTTTGGCTAACGGCGATTACTCTTCTCTCTATAGCTTTATTTATTGTTTTGTATAACCGGCAAGAAACTAATCAATTGATGGCTGCTGAAGATTTGGTCCGTGGCACATGGCTATCCAGATTAGTTGGTGATGAGTTTAATCAATTTAATGATATTGTGGTAGACGACCAGCCACCTCGTCAATTGAATGTTAATAATCCGGCCGTTATTACCAATAATTTGAGTACTCTTGGCCTGGCCCAGCCCACTGATTTGGCGGCTATTTCTGGGATGACAACCGACCGCTGGGTATATAGTTTAGGTCTTATTAGTTTACCTCAAACAAATATCCAGGGCACGACCACTACTGCCCCTACTAGATCTATTAGCTATTATACCGTTAAAGTTGGAGATACTTTAAGCGGTATTGCTAAAGCTTTTGGGGTAAGCATAAATACAATTGCTTGGCAAAATGGTTTGAGCCCTAACGCCCTTCTACGGCCTGGTGATAAATTGACCATTTTGCCAGTTAGCGGAGTTTTACATAAAGTAAAGGCTGGAGATAGCTTATCTAAGATTGCTAAACAATATGGAGTTAAGACTGCTGATATTATTGCCTATAATAATTTATCTGGTGACAGGGTAATTATTGGGCAATCTTTAATTATTCCTGGCGGTCAGCCACCATCAACTCCGGCTAGTCAAATCACTCAAGCTGTTAAGAGCAATGTCCAACAAGTTTTTACTTCAGCTAAAGAGACGGCTCAAAAGAGTTTAACCTCGTCAGGTAGTGGTATGACCTGGCCAACAGTAGGCCATCGTATTACTCAATATTATTCGTGGCGCCATACTGGTGTTGATATTGCTGATAAGGTGGGAACGCCGATTTATGCTGCGGATAGCGGTCGGGTAGAAATTGCTGCTACTGGCTGGAATGGTGGCTATGGTACTACTATTGTTATTAACCATGGTAAATTGAAAACTCGTTATGGCCACCTGTCGCGTTTATATGTTAAAGCCGGAGAAAATGTGGTAAAAGGTCAGGTTATTGGCGAGATGGGCTCAACTGGCCGTTCTACCGGGTCACATTTGCATTTTGAGGTTTTATCTGGTAATGTTAGGTATAATCCGTTAAATTATGTCCATTAAATTATCTCTATATGTTGCATTTTTTTGGTGGGTTGGCCATAGTTGCTTTGGGGGTAGTCATTATCTTAAAACGAGAGTGGATTTTAAATAATTTTGGCCGTATAGATTTTTTTGAAGAGAAGATGAGTACCTATGGCGGAACCAGAATGGCTTATTCATTAATTGGGCTTATTGCTATTTTTATTGGCTTTTGTATTGCCTTTGGGCTAATAAATGATTTTTTGGGCTGGGTGCTCGGTCCATTACTACGCTATCAGTAGAGTTAGATATATTTTGGGCCTTTAGCTCAGCTGGCTAGAGCGTCTGCTTTGCAAGCAGGAGGTCGAGGGTTCGAGTCCCTTAAGGTCCACCATATTGAATTAGTCGCCTCGCTCGGCGCTTCGCGCCTCGCTTCGGCTGGCAGATTTGCGAGGAAATTAAAGGGTTTTTTGAAATCAATTAAGAGTTTTTGCTGGCTGATTTGGCGGTTCAAGCCGATTTTTTTGAGAAAATTTTTCATCTCGGAAAAATTTTCTTGCAAAGCGAGATTTTGGGCTTGGTTGGCTTCAATTATCCAGTTTCTCGTGAGTTCAAGCCAACGATTGTCTTTTCGCTCAAAATCCGATAATTTCTCTTCCAAAGTTTTCTTTTCGCTCGTCAGGGCGTTTTTCTTTTGCTGAAATTCGGCAAGTTCAAAAGTCCCTTCAAGGTAAGCGTCGGTCAGCCGGCTTATTTTTGTTTTTAATTCTTCAATTTTCTTTTTAAGATTTTGAGCGAAAAGGTCTGATGTTTGGCGGTTCTCATTTTCCCACTCTTTCAATTTATCCAAAAATCTATCACGCCAAACATCAGGCAAAGAAACTTTTTGACATTGCTCTTTTACTTGCTCGGCTAATTTTTCTTCCCGCAAAAAGCCCCTTTGCGAACATCTTTGCGTTTTGCTTTTGTAGGTGCAGTGATAATAGATAAATTCCAGTCCGCTTTTCTTTACTTGTTTTTCAGCGGTAATGGCATAGCCGCACTCGCCACATTTGGCAAAACCCAAAAACTTGAAATCTTTTTGTTTTGGCTTTTTGCGGGGCTTGCCGTTGTCTTTCAATGTTTCCTGTATTTTGTCAAAAAGTTTCTTTGAAATCATTGGCTTATGGCTTCCTTTATGAAGTTCGCCGCGGTAGAGAAAATGTCCGTAGTAAAAAGGATTTTTCAAAATATGCTCAACAGATGACAAGGACATTTTCTTTCCGCTTCTCGGACCAACCAAGCCAAGAGAAAACATTTTGTCTCGGATTTGCGATAAGGTGTAATTTCCGGTGGCAAAAGCCTCTAAACATTTTTTGACTTTATGAAAAGTTTTTGGGTCAGGTTCAATTGTTCTTAATCTCGGTTCGTTGAAATATCCTAAAGGGGCTTTTGCCGAAAGTTCGCCTCGTCTTATCTTTTGCCGTATTCCGCGCAAAATGTTTTCTCTCAAATTGTCGGTGTAATACTTTGCTTGTCCGAAAGCAACAGAGAGCATGAATTTTCCTTGCGGTGTCGCTTCAAACCAAAAGGTGGGGAATTTTAGCGAGGTGATTTTTCCAGTATCAACCAAATAAATCACCCTGCCGCCGTCTATTGAATTTCTGGCTAATCTGTCGGGATTCCACGCTAAAATTCCCGAAGCGTTGCCTTTTTCAATTTCACCAAGCATTTCATTGAAAATCGGTCTGCCGGGTTCTTTGGCTGTTCTGCTTTCCGTGTATTCTTTTACGATAAAAAGATTGTTTTGCTTGGCGAAGTCCCGAAGCTCGGCAAGTTGGGCCTCAATAGACAAAATTTGTCTTTCTTCTTCCTCGGTTGATTTTCGGCAATAGATAAAGTATTTAATCATAGTTTTTATTCCTTAATTGTATTTGAAAAAGGCAACGCTTTACACCGACAATTTAATAAAATCTCGCTTTGCTTTTCGCCTTCGGCGAAAGAAAAAATCGGCTTTTGTTTTTCAAAACAAGCAAACTTTTCAAGTTTGCGAACCGCCAAATCAGCCAGCAAAAACTCTTAATTGATTTCAAAAAACCCTTTAATTTCCTCGCAAATCTGCCAGCCGAAGCGAGGCGCGAAGCGCCGAGCGAGGCGACTAATTCAATATGGTGGTGTCTACTGGACGATGTCAGAACTTTCTTTGAGCAAAATCCAGAGGATTTTGCTGATTGACCCGCCCAGCGTTTCCGCTCGCCTGACGGCGAGCAAAACAGAAAAATTTTCTTAACATTTTTTAATCGCCTGCCCCCCAAATTTTTTTCAATTAAGGAAACGAAAAATTTTCTGTTTTGCCTTCCTGCTAACGCAGGAATTGCGGAAACGCTTTCCCACCCCCAGACGAGGCAAGCGGGCAAAAATTCATTTTCCCCACACCCCTTTTTCTTTTTGCCCGCCTGCTGGAAACCCGAGAGCGTTTTTTCAGACGGCGGCGAGGCCGAAATACAAAAAGAAAGAGAAGTCGCCCTTGCCCCAGCCCTCCCGTGCGCGGGCGACAAGCAGGAGCTCCCAAATTTTATTTGATTAAATTTTGAAAATCTCATATAATACTAGTAGTATAAACGAGAACAGATGTATATACAACCATATTAGTAAAGTTTTATAAATATGTCAAAGAATAAATCAAATATCGGCGAGAATATCCGGAAATACAGACAGCAAAAAGCAATGTCTCAAGATCGCCTTTCTAAATTAGCTGATGTTGCTTTTCATACTATTGTAAAAATTGAATCTGGAGAAACTCCAAACCCGACAATAGATACAGTTAAAAAAATTGCAGATGCCCTTGGGGTATCACTTGATGATCTAATGAAATGACTATGCAAACACTCAAATCAATAACTGAAAAACTATTTCCGCCAACCCATCAGCTTATTGATGGAACTGACGAAATATTTGAACTTAACTTTGCGCTTTGGGAATACGAAAATCTAAATAAGCAAGATTTAATCAATCGAGCAGCTTATTTTAAATCGGTAGAGGGCATACCTACTATTCATTATCAAACCTGCAATCTCCAGAATTTAGAAGAAATACATCAAAACAGCTCTCTGCGCACAAAAGCCTTTTTCTTAAATGGTAAGTATTCAACTGGATATGCTACTCATAGCCTATTCCCTTATAGAGGGAAATTTCATCCGCAAATGATTAGGGCTTTGCTAAATATGATAGATGTAAAACCCGGCGATACAGTACTTGACCCTATGTCAGGGAGCGCAACCTTATCTGTGGAAGCAAACTTGCTTGGTATTGATTCTATTGGGGTAGATGTTAGTCCTTTTTGTTGTCTAATGGGCAGAGTAAAAACTTTCGCCCTGAATCTTAATAAGAAAAAACTTGATCAGATTATTAAAGAGCAAAACGAAATTTTTCAAAAATTAAATAAACATAAAGTGCCTACATATTTTGTAAAAGGCGAACAAAATGACGAAAAATCTTATTATGAGATTGTGTTACTAGCCTTTCTTGATGCAATGGGGTTTGCCCGAAGGAGTTCAAAATCTCTTGAATCGCTTTTCCCGATCGTGCTCAATAGATATATTTCCACTATCAAAAATTTTCAAACCGCAAGAGAAAAACTAGGTCTGAAAATAGGAGGGAGTAAAATAATTGAAGGAACTGCTTTAGATTTACCGCTTGAAAACAATAGCATTGATGGTGTAATAACCTCTCCTCCTTACTCTTTCGCAATTGATTATGTAGATAACGACGAGCCGCAACTGAAATATCTAGGATACGATCCTATAAAGCTAAAAACTAGCATGATAGGACTACAAGGCAGAGGAATTACCGAAAAATTAGATCTTTACTTTGATATGCTTGACAAGGTTTTCGCAGAACTCGCAAGGGTTACTAAAAAAGGAACAAAAACAATCTTTGTGGTCGGAACTAATGATATTCAAACGAAAGGCGTACGGCTGGAAGGCAAAATAAAAGAATTAGCTAAAGGTCAAAAATTTAAATTTCTTTCAGAAATTTTGAAGCCCATTAAGGGACTACAAAATACAATGAAAGAAGAATATATTTTAATTTTTGAGAATGTAAAATAATATGAGCAAAATACCCAAGCCTACAACCGAAACAAAATTCAAGAGAGTCATTGATAAAAATACTTTCTATCTTTATGACCGCGACTTTGAAGAAAGATACGAGGGTTATATTTCCTCTATTAAAGAAACTTTGCTGGTCTTAAGAAATAAAGTTTCCAACGAAGGGCTCAAACGAGATTTTCTGGTTGACCTTATTAGAAACAAGGAAAATGGCCTCCGTGCCTTACTTGCTTTAACGGGGATTTCCAATGAATACTTAAAACGCTTGATAACTCTGGTTAGAGTTATTGATGACAAAGAATTAAATAAACTTGCCCTCAAAGATAAATGGCTTACTGAAACCGAAGACATTAGTGAGCGAGGCATTAGTGAATGGAGCGATACAAAAATTGCGGGTTTAATTCAAGAAAACGAGAACTTTGCAAAAGGGATTGTCAATATTTTCTTTGAGGGCTCAACTGTTCCGGCCTTAGCGGATGCTTTGCCGCTCTTTGAACTTAAAAAATTGAGTGTTGAAAAATTGGAATTTAAGATTGAATCGCTTGTTGACACCTTGATCCGCTACAAAGAAAAAGGGTCATATTCTGGTAAAAGTGAGAGAAACCCAGAAGTGCTTATCAAGAAAATTTTGGAGGAAATGGAAATACCTTTTGTTTCTGGCGATCTCCAAAGGCTTGTGGGGGTGTTGGATGAAGAAAAACGGACGATGGACTTTATTATCCCAAACCAAGAAAATCCATTGCTTATTATTGAATCTTCTTATGTTGTTACCACCTCATCCGGACAAGGCGATAAGGCGAAAACTGAAATCAATATCGCTCGGCTAATCAAAAAGTATTACCCTAAGGCACAGTTTATTGGATTTGTTGATGGGATTGGTTGGTATGTCAGAAAAAACGATCTCAAAAGAATGGTTGGAGCGTATGACGAAGTTTTTACTTTCCATAAAGAAGAACTTAATCGTTTCAAAGAATTACTTGCTAATGTATTCAAGAAGTAGCTATGACAAAAGATATTAAAAATTACGAAAACAAAATTATTTTGGGTGATTGCCTAGAGATTATGAAAGATATTCCCGATAGCTCAGTGGATATGACTTTTGCCGATCCACCTTTTAATTTGAAGAAAAAGTATAACCATTACGAAGATACAAAAGAGAAGGAAGAATATCTTGACTGGTGCAATAAATGGATGAACGAGATGGTGAGAATAACAAAGCCAAGTGGTGCAATTTTCGTTCACAATATTCCACGCTGGCTATCCTATTTTGCCGAACATTTAAACAGAATTGCTTACTTTAGACATTGGATTTGTTGGGATTCCGGCGGCGCGCCGATGGGTAAAACACTATTGCCAAACCATTATGGAATCTTGTACTATACGAAGTCCAAATCCTACAAAGATTTTAAGTTCTACGATATAAGATATCCTCATCCGCGTTGCCGATTATGCAAAGAATTCTTAAAGGATTATGGGGGCAAAAAAGATCAAGCACACGGCTTTGGTCCGCTTCTTTCTGATGTCTGGTCTGATATTCACAGAATACGCCATAAAAAACGCCGGGACGAACACCCTTGTCAATTGCCAGTACCGTTACTGGAAAGACTAATTTTAATGACAACGGATGAGGGAGATGTTGTGTTTGATCCGTTCGTTGGTACAGGAACGACAGCAGTTGCGGCAAAACGCCTTGGCCGAAGATATATAGGTATAGATATTGACCCCCAGTATATAAAAATCTCTGAAAAAAATCTCAAACAAGCTCAAGAAACAAAAATTAATGGTTGTTATGTTTCTATTTATCTCGGCGAAATTAGAACGATGAGAGATAAAGATTTTAGAGAAATATGGAAAAACCGAGTCGGTAATATATAAACTATTATCTGTTTAAAATATAAGTAAATGATACTTCCGGATTATCCAATTCAGTCAAAGGAGAGCGATAAGCTAAAGCGCGCGCCACTTGCTCAAAAAGTGGCTGATTTGATTTTGGCGTTCAAGGGTTCTGAAAGTTTTGTTGTAGGTGTAGAAGGCGCATGGGGAGCGGGCAAGACATCTTTTATCAATATGGTTTTGGAAACGCTCGGTAGCAAGGTTTATTTTTTTGTTTTTAACCCTTGGAATTTTTCTGACCAAACTTCGCTACTAAAAGATTTCTTTAGCTCTTTTTCTAACATTGAACCAATTACAATCAAAAAGGATCTAAAGGATAAACTTACAGGATACGCAAAGAAACTATCTGATTACGGATTTCAAGGAATAAATTTATCCATCATTTCTTTTAATCCTTTACAAAAACTGCTGAATGAATCTTTAAGTGATATTCGCAACGGGTTGAATAAAAGTTTGGGCAGTTTAGAAAAAAAAATTGTTATCGTTATTGACGATATAGACAGATTGGACGCCGATGAAACAAAATTGATTTTTAAACTGGTAAAATTGACAGCTAATTTTCCTAATACGGTCTTTCTTTTGGCATATGACAGAAACAGAGTTGAGAAAAGACTGACGATAGAAAAAGACGGCTTTGAGGGCGGCGAATATCTGAAAAAGATAGTTCAAGTTTCTTTTGTGCTTCCAGAACCGGACTTGGAAGATTTGTGGCAGATTTTGTTTGAAGATTTGGACGCAACTATCAAAGCCGTTTATGGCGAGGTAAACGTTGATGACAAAAGATGGGGTAATTTATTTCATGCGGTCTTGAAGAATCTATTTATTA
>Ga0209407_1001755_pt1 | contig 21897 bp, 32 predicted proteins | sample AD_JPNHG3_MetaG_FD_184410 | JGI IMG/M metagenome (GOLD analysis project Ga0209407, IMG submission 184410) | Active sludge microbial communities of municipal wastewater-treating anaerobic digesters from Japan - AD_JPNHG3_MetaG (SPAdes) (version 2) | ecosystem: Engineered > Bioreactor > Anaerobic... | reverse complement strand
CAACCGGCTGCGCCGATGCTCGCCCACGCCCGGCTCAAGCCGCCAGCCGGATGGACCGTCGAGATTCACATCGGTGGTGCCGTGCAGCCGGACGGCACCGAGCGCCACCTCCCCGGCAGGATTGGGGTGCGCCTGCTTGCGGTCCATGCGGATGCCGACTTCGACAATGCGCGCGAAGTCGCACGCTTCCGACTTCCGGTAGGCGAGGGTCGGCTCCTGTTGCAAAGCGATCACATGTTCGCGCTCGTTGCCGTGCCGCCCCAGAAACAGATCCGGCCGACGCCGCTCCACGCAGTAAAACCCCGAGGTGCGTCCCTTGTCATCAACCACCTCGATATAGAGCCACTCCTCCCGACGCGCGTCGCGCGTCCGGAAGCTGAGCCGCTCAAACGCCGCCGGTGCCGACAAACGCCGTCGCAGCCAGACAAAACAATTGGCGGGGCTCCGCGTATCAGCATCGGCGGCGATCTCGATCCTATTCGTGCCGGCCGTCACAAACGACGAGATATCATACGTCTCCGCATCCCACGTCGTATCGCCCACGCTCACCGGACGCGCATTCACAATCAAGCGATAGCGGTCGTGTGCGTGGACACGCACCCAGGTCCTTGCAGGCGTATGCGCCAGATGAAACGTCCGCAAAAAGCGCGTCGGCTCCTCCGCAGGTGCCGGAAGTTCTGCCGCGATCCAGCGCGGTTCCGGCGCGGCGTTGGCGCGCATCAGCACGGGACACACTGCAAGCACCACGATAAACAAACGCAGCTTACAGATCCGTGGCGATCCATTGTGGATCATAAAGCGTCTCCTTGCAACCCGCTCGTCGAGAAGGTCGAGAAGGCCGAACCCCTGCGACACGACCGTCATGTAGTTGTGCCGCTGTCGTGTCCGCCTGATCGCGCCTGATTACGATTGGGCCTCTTTGATCACCGAGGTGGCAGCTTTGAGGATACCAGCCACATTCGCCAGATCCGAGGGGATGATCATGGTGTTATTGGTCTTGGCGAGCTTGCCGAATTCGTTCAGGTACTGCTGAGCGAGCTGCATGTTCACCGCGTTCAGGCCGCCCTGCTCATTGATCGCCGCAGCCACTTGGCGAATACCGCTGGCCTGCGCCTCCGCTACCAACAAGATTTCCTGCGCACGACCGCCCGCTTCGTTGATGCGCTTCGTTTTCTCGCCTTCGGAGATTGCGATCGCCTGCTGCTTCTCACCTTCAGCGCGGTTGATCTTGGCCTGGCGGTCGCCCTCGGACTCGGCGATCAGGGCGCGCTTTTCGCGCTCGGCGCGCATCTGCTTCTCCATCGCGTCGCGGATCGTCTGGGGCGGCGTGATGTTTTTGATCTCATAGCGCGTGACCTTGACGCCCCAAGGGCCGGACGCCTTGTCCACGGCCTCGACGATCGCGCTGTTGATGTGCGTACGTTCCTCAAAGCTCCGGTCCAGCTCCAGTTTGCCCATCTCGGAGCGCATGGTGGTCTGCGCGAGCTGCGTGGTGGCGAAGAGGTAGTTGCCGATGCCGTAGGAAGCTTTGGCCGGATCCATCACCTGAAGGTAGAGAACACCGTCCACCTCGACGGTGATGTTGTCGCGCGTGATGCACTGCTGCGGCGGCACGTCGATCGCCTGCTCCTTGAGTGTGTGTCGATACGAGACACGGTCAAAAATCGGCAGCAACACGTGGAAACCCGCCTCGAGCGTGCAGCGGTATTTACCCAGTCGCTCCACGATGAACGCTTGCTTTTGCGGCACGACGCGCACGCACTTATAGAGGGTGTAAACCACAACGAACGCAATCAGATAACCGATGTATTGAGGCTGCATGATTTTTTCCTTCTCTTTTCAGGATGCCGCGCCGGCCCGATCCGTCGGGCGGGTCTGACATCCTTGTGAACGTTAGACCGCTTCAACCCGAAGCGTCAGATTCTTTTTACCGGTCACCCGGACCGACGCGCCGACATCGAACTCACTTTCGGCCTCGGCAGTCCACGTCGTACCGCCCAGTTCGACCCGCCCCGGCCTATTCGGTGCGATGGGCTGCGTCACCAGCGCCAGCTTGCCGGTAAAACCGTCGTCGGGATCGTCCGAAACCTTACTCGTCCCGTCGAAAACCGACTTGAAGCTCTTTCGCAGCAGCACGATGTAGAGCACCGACAACACAGAAAACAAAATCCACTGCCAACCCTGCGCGAGCGTCGGCATCAGCCACACGACCAGGGCCACCGTCAATGCGGCCAATCCGAAGAACAGCGACACCAAACCCGGCGTCATGATCTCAATGAGGATCAACGCCACACCGGCGTATAGCCAATAAACTGCTGTCATTTGCATCCGAGCACCCCCTTATGGGTTCCACACATCATCACGGGCTTAATTAAATCAGGTCACCCCACCGCTTGGCAAGGACGTATTGCGGGTAGGGCGGAAAGAAATCAGAAATAAGAAGTAATGGGGCAAGACACTCTTTTTGGACTGAAACCAAGACGCATCTGACGTGTCACGGAATCTCAATGCGTGCGCGTGCGGCCTTTTTTTCGCTACGCTTACGCTTTTCGTCAAGCATCCGCGCTTTCTGGCGGCGGGAGCGGCGTCGTTTTTGGCGGCGGATTTTTTCGGCGGCCTGACGGCGCGCTGAAAGTTCGCTTTTTGCGCGCTCCAAGATCTTCTCGGCCAACTCGCGGCGCGCGAGCCAGCGGTTCGCCTCGCGCGAGCGGCTGAGACCGTATTTGACCATCACGCCGCTGGGCGTGTGGTGGAGGCGAACGGTCGATGAGGTCTTGTTGGTTTTTTGTCCGCCGGGGCCTGAACCCAGAATAAACGACTCCTGAAGGTCCTCCTCGAAGACCGAGGCCAAGGCCATGCGCGCTTTGATTTTGTCTATCGTTTCCGGACTGAGCAAAAAGACTCCTGACGCCGCAATCGAAAATGCTGAAGATGGTGCGCCTGGCGGGGATTGAACCCACAACCTTTGGCTTCGGAGGCCAACACTCTATCCAATTGAGCTACAGGCGCGCAAAACGGTTTCCTATATTACGGGCTGAGGTTCCAAACTGCAAGGAGGATTTGGGCAGCAGCAAAATTGGTCGAATGGGAATTCTATATCTGAAACCTTTTTGATTGTAACAGAGGACATCTGCATCTCTCCTTACGATCAACTCTCAAAAGCATTAACGCCGTAACCGGGTCTCGCGTCAGCAGTAGCGGTTGCTAATTTCTGCGATACCTGCGGTGCTGACTTCGTAAACGACGATCCTACTGCCGTTTTCGAACACCATCAAACGACCGTTCGCGTGCTTGAAACATCTGACATAGTCATGGTCGTCGTTCTCCCTCTCGTTTCGTTCGCCTTTCACTGGCATTTCTTCTTCTGATCCTCAGGGTGACTGGAAAAACCCTGCACCCATGATTGCTGTCATTATGCGGAGACAGATGAAACCTGTCAATCCTGCAAAAAAACGCGCGCAGACGTATGGGGGCACGGGTTTTCCAACCCGTGGCACGGACAGGAATGTCCGTGCTCCTTTCCCTGCCCATAACTTGGTTTTTTTTCTCCTAAATCCTAAATCCTAAATCCCAAATCCGCGCGTAGCGCGGCTGCGCGGTGCTCGGATTTAGGAGTTTTTCACTTCTGCGTTCTGCGTTGGACGTTCGGCGTTCGGCGTTCACAAAACGGCGGCGTGAAACGCCGCCCGGACGAGCAGACGCTCGTCCCTCCCAGTTCCTACTTGAACGTTCGGCGTTCCAATCGATCCCGATCCCGATAGCGATACCGATTTGGATGAAGCCTGTTTCCCAAAACACCTGTCCCTTAGTTGGTTCGCATTTTTCGTGTACGGGCGCAGAGCGAGGGACTGTCATTTTTTCTGCTTCTTCGATGCTTCGATAGTCTTGCGAACACTCTCAACAGCAGGGGCGACCTGCGGCATCTCATCCGGGGTAATAAAAAAATCCTTTTCCCCAAAGCATTTCGGATCGAAAACGATAACCGATGTGTCGTTCGAGGTGTCGACGAAATAGACGCAGGTTCCGTTCTTTTCGTCCTTCCATAACTCGACCGATACACGTTCAAGTTCGGTGTTCAAGCGCAAAATTTTTTCGTCTGCCTGTTTCACGAGGTTCCTTGCAAGGGCGTCATGAATACGTTTAACCAACTGCTCGTCTCGTTTACCTCCATGCCCAATCCCTTTGGTCACGGCTCTTAAGTGGTCATCAACAAAATGGTACTGATAGCAGACCAAAGGCATGACGTCGCCTTTCACCTCGGTCAGAACGACAGCATTCGTGTTTCTCGATCCCATCGCACCTTGAAGTTTCTTGGCTGCCGGCCTGTTAGGCTGGATCGCGTCGCGAGTCATGCCGAGAATCACATTCTCTGGGAAGACTAGCGTCGTGTATTTTTCGCCCTGATCGGCAGCGTGGGTGACAATCACACCGACGACGCACCACACTACAAGAAACATTCTTCTCATGGTTTTTCTCTCTGAGCTTATTGGGGGGGTGACCCTGTGCCTGACCCTTTCACGCCTTTAGGAGGGGCTTCGCGAACTGCAGGATATTTACTCTTCATTTCTGCCTCTTTGCGATCAAGGGCTGTTTCTGATATCCACTGTTTCTCTCCGTCGATCTCAATGAACGCGGAACGGTTGACTAGCACCAACCTGGCAGACGTATATCGATATTTCTCGACCATTCGAAAGCCGCCTTGGCCGGGATGTCGCCACCGGACAACGATCTCCGCTCCTGCATCATCCGGAAGTACATCAACTCCCTCAAAGATGGGTGTAACACCTTTGACATTGGTGTTCGCCTCACGGAGAAGGCGAACGTTGCCTTTTTCATCACATTCTGCAAAATCAATGAGATCCCCCTCGCCTCCTGATCGACAATACTTGAGAACATACAGATCTTTTAGCCCTGATATCTTTACAGTGGATTCTCCTGAGAACTTGTAAACCCCCTCCCACGTGCGATGTGTTCTGGAAGGAAGCGCCCTGCGCTCAAGAACATTCGTCGCTCCATGGGCCGACAAAACGCCTGAAAGAAGGGATGCAAACATAGATATAAAAGTGATCAACAGCCTGATCGTTTTCATGAATCGTTTCAAATTACCTGTCCCCTAGTTGTCTATTTCGTGTTTTCAGGGCTACCCTCGATGCCCCGCGACTCCGGCGCGACCTTTCCCTGTTTGGCGTTTTCGACCTCGCGGAGCAAGGTATGAATGTCGATTATATGGTTTTCATCATCGTAGGGCTGGCCGTCATGCCGACGAAAGAGGTCGAGCAATTCCAAGGCCTTTTTCCGCGTATAGTCGTCGCGACTCAGGAGACCCTCGCGCAGGATGGGGTAACCGATCAGCCAGCCCATATCCTCGGCGAAGATTTTAGCGTAGACGATACGAACCCAGAGCGAGTAGCGGAAATGCTTCAGTATTTCAGGCGCATCTTTACGTGACTGTGACTCCGCGGCCGACGAGCATTTAGCGGTTTGTAGGTACCTGTTCCGGATTTGGCAGGCGACCAGTTCGTTCGTGGCCGCAGACTCGCGGAGCAGGGCCCGGATGTCGACCCGTCTGCCCGAGCCGTCGAAAGGCTTGCCGTCGAACGCCCTGAACCCGTCGAGCAGGGTCATGGCCTGATCATAGTGATCGCCATCATAACTTCTCCACAGCAGGCCTTCGCGCAGGACCGGGTAGCCGCCGGGGTCTCCCTTTTCAAGACAATCCTTGGCGATCGACAGCCTCGCGGACAGGTCGCATTCGGGGTCAAACATCTCTTCCCGCCGGAAGCGTTCGGCGGCGTCCTTGTCGTAACGCTCCAGAACTTTTCTACAACGAATTTTTATAGACCAGTCGTTGTTAGCCTGATAACAGCAGATCAAAGCGTTAGTCAACTCGGGGAACCGATGATGATCGATATCAAGCCTTGCCATGGCGCAAAGGATTGAGTCTAACTCATCCCCTTCAGCCGTATTCCGGACCGCACTCTTCAGCTTGCCGGCCCGCGCCGACATGTCGCGCACAAACATGCGGATGTCCGGAGCCGCTTTGGACTGCTGCAGGACCTTGGCACAAAGATACCGGACAACCCAATCCTCGCTCTGCTTGTAGCACCGGACGATCTCGTTCGTCAATTCGGGAAAGGCGCGGCCCGACTCGACAAGAACGGTAAGCGTGACATATACGACCGCACTTGCCTCACTGAATCTTACAAGACCTTGCCGTCCCCGCATGTCTTTCGGCACGCGCTTTGTCATGAAGCTTTCAAGCGCTTTCGGCGAGCGCAGACTTTCAACGAGGTTGGTGTAGTCGGCTTGCTTGCCTGTCACGATTTTGTACGAGGTTGCGCCATAGTCGTAACGGTACTCATGCAATTTGTTCTCGAGAAGCACCGATTGCCGCTCCGCTGCTTCGCGCTCACTTTGTCTGAGGGATGCGGGCTGAACATTCTCGCCAGCCCTGCAATTGCATACGGAAGCAGCGACAGAGGCCGTCAATAAGACAGGGATCAAGAATCTTTCCGTAATTGTCATGGCGTGAACCCTTTTGGCTTTTAAATACCCGTCCCTTAGTTGTCTCTCGCCATCACACATCTCCTTTTCGTCTGCATTCTAGCATCTTGTGTCGTCAACAGCTACTTGAATGTTGGTCGCCAGCAACCGAACGATTTCTCGATAGCACTTGTCAAACGAATCCGCCCGGCGGCGGGCTTGCCCCATGTCGAAAGTCGCGCACATGGCGGCTTGGTCGGAGGTTTCAGCATAACGCCGGGTGCGCGGCATCCGATCCGCAAGCCATTCCTTGGCACCACGGATGGCTTCGGGATCGGCAGGCGATTGAAGATCGTCGGGCAATCCGCGACATCCTCTAAGGGATTCCGCCGCAGCCAGAAACCAAGCCTCGAATTCACGCTTGGCGAGAACAACCGAAATGTCCATGTCCGAACGGGCGGCTTGGGCGCGGCGCAACAGCGCTGGGCCTTCCTTGGCGGGACAGCCATCATCGCAATCCAGCAAGACCAGAATGGTGCCGTCTTTCCCGACCTGACGGGCGGCAAGTTCGATGGAGCGCTCCAGTTCGCCGGGCCTGACAAGCTTCGCTGCTGAAACTCGAAGAACCGGGCGGATGTCGAGAGACAGCCCAGGATTCAACGTCGCTGCGATCCGGCGAATCAGGACGGGCACGGCCGAACACTCTCCTTCGCCTTCGACGATCAAGGCCACCCGGATCATGTCAGCACTCTCCCGATTCAAAAAGTTCAAGCTGGCGGGGCGAGACGCCCGAAACGGCTTGCTCGCAGGGGTCGAGCTGGTTGAGGCGGAGCAATTCGCCGACCGTATAAAGATTATCTCGAATCGCACTGCGTGCGACCTCGTCAACAGGGCCGATCTGCGTCTCGCCTGCAATCATCTTCACAGCAAGGATGTGGGAGTCCGAAATGTCCTTGTCGTCAAGAAGATCCGGACTGTGGCTAGTGACCAGCACCTGCATGTTGTGTGAAGCGGAACGCAAGGCGTCGCGAAGCACCCCGGCGGCTCCGGGGTGCAAGGCGACTTCCGGCTCCTCGATGCCCACCAAGCGAACCGCCTTGGCGGGATTCTCGGATGTCTGGGAAAGCGCCGACAAGACCCCCAAAGCGCGTAAGGTGCCGTCCGACATGTTTTCCGCAAGGAACCGCCACGGCGCGGCGTTCGATCCAACCTTCTGGCGAAACTCGAGCGTTTCCTTCTTCCCCACGTGGCGGACATCGACAGCCGTCACCCCGGGCACCACCCTCGCGAGGCTTTCCACCACATGGTCGCGAGCGGCCTGTGGCAGCTTGTCCAGAACGCTGGCGAGGTTGCGTCCATCGCGGTGGAGGACGTCTCCCGAGTCCGGCGGCTGCATGTCCCGGATTTCATCTGGATTCAGATTATAGAACCCCATGTGCGTCAGGCAGTCGTACAAAGGACGAAACTCCGGAAGCCCCGAAGCCGAGACAAGATAGAGCCGGTCGCTTGCGGCGGAGGGTGGGTTTGGTATGCTGGACGCCTTCACTCCGCCTTGTTCAACTACATAGAAAAACTTCTCTGAAAGCGAGTGCTTGGGGAAGACATGACATTCTTCTCGCTGGACTTCAAAGCCTCCCCTGGGCTTCGCCCCCACCTGAAACGCATAGGCGGCGCTCGCGCCATCGGGAAGCTCCAAGTCGAGCCGGATGCCAAAGTGCGTGGGGTGGCCTGACGAGCGCCGCCGCACTTCGTTGATCCCGCCTCGATCCCGCAAGGCATGGTCGAGCGACGTGTTGAGCGATTCCGTCACCAACCGCAAGGCATCGAGAAAATTGCTTTTGCCGGCACCGTTCTGTCCGACAAGAAACACCAGCGGACGAAGATCCACGGAACACCGCGCAATGCTTTTGTAGTTTCGTAAAACCACCCGCGAAATCAGGGTCGAGTCTTCCATGGCGTTTTTTTCCTTGTGATGATGACGAATGGGATGAACAACGTATGGAGAAGATATAACAATTAGCGCCCACAAATGCCAGAGCGAAACGATGGAAATGAGAAGAACGCCGAACGCCCAACGCCGAACACAGAGCGCAGAAGTGGAGCCTCAGATGCCTTACCACGGCAGTACGTTACCACACCGCGAAAACGCTTCGCAACCGCTCTCTGCCCAATGTCAAATTATCTCTGTCCAATGTCAAACTACGACCCCACCTCTCATTAAGGATAACGACGTTGACGTGTTGCGAGTGCTTGCACGTAGAAGCGATCAAGTTATTGGCAAAACGGTTTTCCCTGGGTTTGCTAGCGCGGGAAGGTTCCCCGAAGACATCCTGGGCGCATTTAGGTGTTATATAGCACAACTAGGGATTCGCATCATGTGGTGGGATCTTCCTGATTTCATATACGCCCTGCATTTCAGCAGCATCGATGGAGGGCATCAAATCATAGCTGTTAATGAGAAGATGCGAGGAGTCGATGAGGAGTGGACTGGGCTCCGAGATGTCAAGCCTCTTGTGCTTCATGAGTTAGCACACATCGTTCAAGAGCATCCGGCGGCTTACGTTCCTCCTGCGCATGAGGAAGAGCCAGAATTGAACCGATTCAAAATGCTGTACAATATGATTATGCACCACGCAATCGCCTCGCATACGCAATTCGAGAATGAGGCGGAGGTTTTTGCCGCTGCTCTAGGTTTCTGGCCAGGGAATGTCTTTTTGAGACAAATCAGTTGTTCAAAAGGGGATTTCCGTCGCGTTGCTAATTTTTTTAAAATGCCGATCGATTGTGCAATTAAATGGGCTATTCTTTCACAACCAAACCTTAATATCCACTACCTGAAGTTCAACGTGAGAGACCGCACGCCAGAAGATTATCATATTCCTGCGCATTACACGACCGAGGATTTCCCTTGGGATTTTCTTGCAGGAGGCATCGTCAATGTTGATGGAACAGCCGCAAAAAAGTGTTTGGACGCGCAGGATGATGCATTTGCCCAATCGCGAGCGCCATCGCCACAACGTACTGCTGAATACTGGTGTTATGCGTTTTATGAGCGTGTTTCTGCCAGTAAGTCTCGAACAAGCGATAAACTTCTTGTGGGCGGGTATCCTCTGAGCATTTATGGGATTCTAAAAGGAGAGGATCCGGCAGATCCAAGGTAAGTCTTCGGATCACCCGAATTGTTTTATTTCTAAAACAGCCTTCGGTGCCTTTTCTATTTGACGGATGCGGTTGCGACCCCGCCCATCAAGGATCCGTTTCGCGAAGCCATCGCGGAAGCCATTGAACCTTCCGTTGACAGCGTCAACATCCTGTTGGGCCAAAAAATGTCGGTTTCGGCACCATTTATCTGTGGCCTACAGGCATTATGCTGGGGGTTGTGGTTTGAGTTTAACATGAGACATTTCGTGTTTTCTGCAGCCTTAATGTGCGCGCTCGACCGGTACAAGGCTTTGCCGGTTCCAGGCCGCACTGCTCCCAGACCGCCGAAAAAGAGCCGGATGTCTGGCACGGATGGGCGGTCCGAGACGTTCCCCGCCCTCATGTTTGGACGCCGGTGAACCGGTTGGACACAGGCGCGTCCTCCACTTCCAGACACAGAGATATGGCCTCTTTGATGCGATCCATCAGCACATCAAGGGACTTGGCCTGCGTGTGGCACCCACGCAGGGCGGACACGGACGCGATAAAATAACCGTCCTCATCCTGCTCAATCACAACGCTGAATTCTCTCGCCATCACACATCTCTTTTTCGTCCGCATTTTAACATCTTGTGTCGTCAACAGCTACTTGAATGTTGAGCGTTGAGCGGCGAAGTTTTTTAACGCAGACGCAGACGCGGAGACGCAGAGATTTTTGCAGGGCACCGGCATCGCTATCGGTATCGGGATCGCTATCGCCGCGAGTCGCATGCCGCGAGTCGCGAGTCAACCTCTCTTATTGCGACCACCCAGTGGTCGCAATGATGAGTGTAAAAACGGCGCTGAGCGAGACGAATCATGGGCTGGAGGGCGAGCGTCCCCGCGAGCCGCCCTCCGCGCATAGCGCGGAGGAAAGCGGTGCCGCGACCCGCGCACAGCGCGGCTCTTGTCACCGCACTCCAGATCTCGGGCGCAAAAATTCGGAGTGCGACAGCAAGCAATATCCCGCGCAAAGCCGTTTTTTCGGCGTTGAACGTTGAGCGTTCTGATCGATACCGATAGCGATAGCGATACCGATGGCGATTTTGATACGTTGCGTGTCCACAATGTCCACAAAAAAAGTTGAGAGTTGAGCGTTTGATTTTTTAACGCCCAACTCTCAACTTTCAACGCCCAATGCAGTCTAGCGTCTGCTACGCAGGCGACCGTGCTTCAGGAAGCCGTCGTAGTTGCGCATCAGCAGGTGCGATTCCATCTGGCGCAGCGTATCGAGCGCGACGCCCACGATGATCAGCAAGCTGGTGCCGCCGAAGAACGACGCCATTTCCCAAGGCAGATCCATCATGCCGCGCAGGAATTGCGGCACGAGGGCGATGATCAATAGACCCGTGCCACCGATCAGGGTGACGCGCGTCATCAACGCATCCAGATACTCCGCCGTGGCGCGTCCCGGCCGGATGCCCGGCACGTAGGAACCCTCGCGCTTGAGGCTGTCGGAGATCTGCATCGCATTGAACTGGGTCGCCACCCAGAAGAAGGCGAAGAACATGATCAGCAGCGCGTAGGCCACGAGGTGCAACGGGCTGGTCATGTCGCTCAACTGCGCACCGAGCCACTTCAGCCAACCCAGCCACCTGATCTCGGCCGGAATGCGGCTTAAGAGCGCGGCGGGGAACTGGATGAGCGGACCGGCGAAGATGATCGGCATGACGCCGGTATAGTTCACGCGCAGCGGCATATAGGTCTGCTGCATGCCGTAGGAGTTGCTTCCGCGGGCAGAGCGGCGCGTGGAGTGGATCGGCACTTTGCGGACGCCCTGCGTGAGCATCACGGTACCCATCATGATCAGGAAGCCAAAGATCAGCAACAGAAGCAACTCGACCGGGCTACGGGTGGCGGTGATGCCGCCCAGCCCGAAGTAGCGCGTCCAGGCGCCAATGATCGCCACGGGCAGGCGCGAGGTGATGTTGATCATAATGATCAGCGAGGTGCCGTTGCCGACGCCGTACTGCGTGATCTGATCCGCCAGCCACATGACGAGCAGCGATGCGGTCGTCATGGCGATGACCGTCGTGATCTTGAACCCGATACCGGGCCGCGTCACAATCTGCACGCCGCCCAGACCGAACGACGCCGGATTTTGCAGCGCGGTGGCGAGAGCGAAGGCTTGGAAGACACAGATGCCGATGGTCAGGTAGCGCGTGATCTGCGCCAGCTTGAGACGGCCCGATTCGCCCTCGCGGCGCAGTTTCTCGAGCCCGGGGATTACCGCCGTCAGAAGCTGGATGATAATCGACGCACTGATGTACGGCCAGATGCTCAGGAAGCCGACCGCGCACTGATTGAGCGCGCCGCCGCTGAACACGTTGAACCAGTCCATGAGGCCGCCGCCTGCGCCGGCGGTCTCGCGGATACGTTCGAGTTCCTGCTGCAGGGTCATCCAGTCCACGCCCGGAGTCGGGATCATGGAGATCATCCGGCAGATGAAGACCAAGCCGACCGTAATCAGGATACGCTTCCGGAGCTCCGGGATTTTAAAGGTGTTCGCGAACGACTCTAACATGGCCATGATCGGACCTCTCAGACAATTTCGACACTGCCGCCGGCGGCCTCGATCTTTGCTTTCGCGGACGCGCTGACGCCGTTAGCCTTGACCGTCAACTTCTTGGTCAGATCGCCGTGGCCGAGGATTTTGACGCCGTCGAACTTCTTGGCATAAAGCCCGTTCGCGCGGAGCAGTTCCGGCGTGACTTCCGTACCGTTCTCGAAGCGCTCAAGGTCGCAGACATTGACCGGCGCGTAAACCACGCGCGTGGGATTGGTAAAGCCACGCTTGGGCAGACGCCGGATGAGCGGCATCTGGCCGCCTTCAAAGCCCAGTCTATGCTTGTGGCCTTTGCGGGCTTGCTGGCCCTTGTGGCCGCGGGTCGAGGTTTTGCCCATGCCTGACGCACGGCCGCGACCCACGCGTTTGCGCGTCGTGCGCGCTCCCGGGGTGTTTTTCAGTGATGACAGATCCATTGCGAAAACTCCTATGTTACGCGCGTGTGGCGGCGATCTCCTCGGCCGAGCGCAGTTGGTTCAGCGCGTCGACCGTGGCCTTGACCACATTAAGACGGTTCTTGCTGCCCAGCGACTTGCCGACGGCATCACGCACGCCAGCGGCCTCGAGGACGGGGCGCATGCCGCCGCCAACAATCAGGCCGGTGCCGTCCGGAGCGGGCTTCAGCAGCACACGGCCGCCGTCGCACACACCGGTCACCTCATGCGGGATCGTCTTGCCCGCGAGCTTGACGTGCATCATCTCTTTGCGCGCCGCGTCGCCACCCTTGCGGATCGCGTCGCTGACCTCATTGGCCTTGCCGAAGCCGAAGCCGACGCGGCCTTCGCGGTCTCCCACGACAACCACGGCGCTGAAGCTGAAACGGCGTCCGCCTTTGACCACCTTGGCGCAACGGTTCACAAACACGACGCGCTCGTCGAATTCGCTCTGCGCCTCATTCCGGGGAAATCTTGCCTCTGCGCTCACTTCGCCTCCTCTGCCGTCTCAGCGGCACGTTCCGAGATCTTCAGGCCGGCGGCGGTGGCGGCTTCCACGATCTGCTTGACGCGTCCGTGGAACTTGAACCCACCGCGGTCGACGACCACGATCGAAATGCCCTTCTCTTTCGCCACGTTGGCCGCTTGCTCACCGACCAGCTTGGCAGTCTCCAAATTGCACGGCTTAGCCTCCTTCAACGTGGAGGTGGCTGCCAGTGTGCGCATCGCGATGTCATCAATGAACTGCACGTACATGTGCTTGTTCGAGATACAGATGGCCATGCGGGGGCGTGCGGATGTTCCTTTCACGCGCTGACGCAGGCGCATGTGGCGGCGATTGCGTTGTTCTTTGCGATTAAAACTCATGTTATTCAGCTCCGTTCGGGCCTTATGCGACCGTCTTGCCCTGCTTGCGGCGGATCTGTTCGTCCACGTACTTGATACCCTTGCCCTTGTAGGGCTCGGCCGGATAGTAACTGCGGATGCGGGCGGCAGTATCGCCGACGAGTTCCTTCTCGATACCCTCGACCGTGACCTTCAGCCCGTTCGGGTCGACCGTCACTTTGATGCCTTCGGGGATCAGATACTCTTTCGGGGACGCGAAGCCGAGCGAAAGGATCAGCTTCGGTTCCTGAAGCGCGGCCTTGAAGCCCGTACCGTCGATCGTGAGTTCTCTCCTGTAACCGACGGTCACACCTGCGATCATGTTCCTGACCAGCGTCCGGCTCAGGCCGTGGAAGCTCTTCTGCTCGCGCGAATCATCCGCGCGGGACACCAGCACCTCACCGTCCTTGATCTCAAAGGCGATGCCCTTCTGGAAGGTACGGCTCAACTCGCCCAGCGGGCCTTTAACCGTGACGGTGCTGCCGTCGACGGTCACCGTGACTCCCGCAGGAATCGCGACCGGTAGTTTACCAATTCTCGACATCGTTGAACCCCCTTACCAGATTGTGCAGATCAGTTCACCGCCGAGCTTGCGCTTACGGGCGTCCTTGCCGCTGAGGATACCGCCCGACGTGCTCAAAACCGCGATACCCAGACCGCCCAGCACGTTGGGGATTTCCTGCACGCCGCAGAATTTGCGGAGGCCCGGCCTGCTCTCGCGGCGCATGCCGCGGATCGCCGGCTCGGCGTCGTCATTATACTTCAGTTCGATGCTCAGCAGGCGCGGAACGCCATCGGTCATCGTGAAGTCCGTGATGTAGCCTTCTTCCTTCATCACGCGAAGAATCTCGCCCTTGATCCGGGAGCCCGGAAGCTCGACCGAGGGCAATCCAGCTTTCAGCGCATTACGGATGCGCGCCAGCATGTCAGAAATCGGATCCGACGTCATGTTACTCTCCTCACCAGCTTGCCTTGGTCACACCCGGGATCATGCCCGACAACGCCAGCTCGCGGAAGCAGATACGGCAGAGCTGGAACTTACGGATATACGCGCGCGGACGCCCGCACCGGGAGCACCGATGATACTTACGCGACGAAAACTTGGGCGTGCGTTTGGCTTTTTCTATCAGACAGGTTTTGGCCATTGTGAAAATCCTCCTTATTTGCCGGCGAACGGCATACCCAGGGCGGTCAACAACTCGCGGGCCTCTTTGTCGTCTCTTGCCGTCGAGACGAAGGTGACGTCCATACCGACATCATTGCCATGTCCGCCAGAGTCTATCAGCTCGGGGAAGATCGTGTGCTCTTTCAGGCCCAACGTGTAGTTGCCCCGTCCGTCAAAGCCGCGGGTTGCGACGCCGCGGAAGTCGCGGATACGCGGCAGCGCGCTGTTGATCAGGCGCTCCACGAAATCGAACATGCGGTCGCCGCGCAGGGTCACCTTCGCGCCGATCACCATGCCTTCACGCAACTTAAAGTTAGAGATGCTCTTACGGGCCTTGCACAGCACCGGCTTCTGGCCGGAGAGCTTGCTCAGATCGTCGAGGATCGCCTTCTGCACATCCTTCTCGACGATGCCGAAGCCCATGTTGATCACCACCTTCTGCAGGCGGGGGACCAGCATCTTGTTCTTGATGCCGAGCTTCTCCTGAAGTTTCGGCGCCAGTTCCTTCGTGAATGTCTCTTTAAGATTGGCCATGTCCGCTCTCCCTTAGTCCAGGCTCTTGCCTGTAGCCTTGGATTTACGCACCACCTTGTCGCCCTCGAGGACGCGGCGGACGCGGACGCCCTTTTTCGCATCTGGATCGTAGGGCATCAGATTGGAAAGGTCGATCGGGGCCTCGCGGTCCACGAAACCGCCTTCGGGGGCGGTCTGCGAGCGGCGGATAGCCTTCTTCACCATATTCAGGCCCTGCACCACGGCCTTGCCCTTTTTGGGCAGCACGCGCAGCACCTTGCCTGTCTTTCCAGCGCTTTCGCCAGTGATGGCGATCACGATATCGTTCTTCTTGATTCTAGCAACACTCATGCTGTTTCCTAACCCGTAACCGTTTTGACGACCGCTGCCCTGCGCGGGCAAGAAGGCCCTCATCGGCGTTACGGCCCTTCAATGCTTAGACCACTTCCGGTGCCAGCGAAATGATCTTCATGTAGTTCCTGTCGCGCAACTCGCGGGCGACAGGTCCGAAAATGCGGGAACCGATCGGGTTCATCTTGTTGTCCACGATCACGCACGCATTCTGGTCGAACCGGACATACGAGCCATCATCGCGACGGATGGGCTGGCCCGTGCGGACGATAACCGCCGTGCAGACCTGGCCCTTCTTGATCGCGCTGGACGGTGTCGCTTCCTTGATGGCCACACGCACGACATCGCCCAGATGGGCGTACCGCTTGCGCTGGCCCAGAATGCGGAAGCACATCGCGCGCTTAGCGCCGCTGTTGTCCGCGACCACCATCATTGTCTGTTCTTGGATCATGTCAATTCACCTCAGGTTTGTTGACAATACGCCAGCGCTTCGTCGCGCTCAGCGGACGGGTTTCCGCGATGGTCACCACATCGCCCACCTTCGCGGTGTTTGCCTCGTCATGGGCATGGAACTTCTTGAATCGGCGAACCACCTTGCCGTAAATCGGATGGCGCTCACGGCGCTCGCTCTGCACGACCACCGATTTCTCGCCGCTCTTGCTCACCACGACGCCCTTGCGGACTTTGCGGCTACCGCGTTTCTCTGTTGTCGTCTCGGCCATTTTACTTAGCCTCCCGCTCAGCTTTCACTGTCTTCATGCGCGCGATTTCACGGCGCATCGTACGCAGACGGGCCGGCTTCTCAATGCCGGCACCCGACTTATGCTTGATCCGCAGGTCATAGAGTTCCTGTGACCGCTCGCGGATCAGTTGGTCGAGTTCCGCCGCCCCGAGTTCTCTCATTTCTCTTGCTTTCATGATTCCGTAAGCTCCCGTTAGTTAGCGGCGCGTGACGAGTTGCGTGCGGATACCGAGCTTGGTGTCTGCCAAGCGCAGGCACTCGCGCGCCACGGAGTCGGGCACGCCGCCGATCTCGAACAGTATCTTGCCGGGCAGAATCACGGCGACCCACAACTCGGGGTTGCCTTTGCCGCCACCCATACGCACTTCGATCGGCTTACGGCTCACGGACTTGTCAGGGAAGATGCGAATCCACAGCTTGCCCTTACGCTTCATCTCGCGGTTGATGACCACACGGCAGGCTTCAATCTGCGTGTTGGTGACCCAGCCGCGCTCCAGTGATTTCAGTCCAAATTCGCCATACGCCAGTTCAGCGCCAGATGTCGCAAAACCCGCGCGGTTCCCCTTGGTCTGCTTGCGGTACTTAACCCGCTTAGGCATTAAGGGCATCTCTTCTCCTCCTTATGGCCGCCAGTGCGAGCCGGCTGGAAATCTTCCTTCTTGCAGATCCAGACCTTGATGCCGATCAGCCCCGCCGTGGTGTACGCCTCGGCAAACCCGTAGTCGATGTTCGCGCGCAGCGTATGCAGCGGGACCTTGCCCTGCTTGCTCCACTCGACGCGCGAAATCTCAGCACCGTTGATACGGCCGCTGCAACGGATCTTGATCCCGTCGACGCCCATGTACATGGCGACCTTCTCGGCGCGCTTCATGGCGCGTTTGAGGGCCACGCGGCGCTCGACCTGCTGCGCGATGTTTTCGGCGACCAACTGTGCATTGGCATCGGCATCGCGAACCTCATGGATCTCGATGTAGATGTCTTTGCCGGTCTGCTTGGCGAGATCCTGACGGATCTTGTCAATGTCCTGGCCCTTGCGCCCGACCACAACGCCCGGACGGGCAGTGTGCAGGTTGATGCGCACACGGTTGGCGTAACGCTCGATCAGGATCTTGGTGATCGCTGCGGTATCGAGGCGTTTCTTGACCATTTCGCGGATCATCATGTCTTCAGCCAACAGCTCGCCGAACTGTTTCTTGTTGGCAAACCAACGGCTGCGCCACTGCTTGTCAACTGCGATCCGGAAACCGATAGGATTTACTTTTTGTCCCACAGTTCTGCTCCTTAGATGTCGTTGCGACCGTCGGTCAGGACAACCTTGCAATGACACAGCCTTCTGGCGATCGGGCTCGCGCTTCCGCGGGCACGCGGCCAGAACCGGCGCATGCGCGTCCCCTCGTCAAACACGCACAGGCTGACCTTGAGCGTGTCGACATCGAGGTTCGCATTGTTCCGCGCGTTGGCGACCGCCGACTTGAGCGTCTTGCTCAAAATGGTCGCCGCTTTGCGCGGACTAAACTCAACGATCTGCAGGGCGGCGGACACCGGCAGCCCCTGGCACTTGCGCGCCAGCGGGCGGCCTTTCCGCGCCGACATCCTGACGTTTCGGGTAATGGCAGTCACTTCCATTATTCTCAAACTCCGTTATTTCGCGGCAGCCTTGTCAGTATGGATACCGTGCGTCTTAAAGGTCCGCGTCGGCGCGAACTCACCCAAGCGGTGCCCTACCATGTTCTCGGTGATGAAAATCGGCACATGCTGTTTGCCATTGTGGATGGCAAATGTGTGCCCGACGAAATCCGGCAGGATCATCGAGCGGCGCGACCAAGTCTTGATCGGCTGCCTCCTTCCGGACGCGTTCATTTTCTCGACTTTATCGAGCAGGCTCTTCTCTACGTAAGGGCCCTTTTTGATAGACCGTGCCATGCGTTACTTTCTCCGCTTCACAATAAACTTGCTGCTGGTCTTCCGGCGGCTCCGCGTCTTGCCGCCCTTCGCCAGCTTGCCCCAAGGCGACCGCGGGTGACTGCCGCCGGACGTACGGCCTTCGCCGCCGCCCATCGGATGGTCAACCGGGTTCATCGCCACACCGCGCACCGTCGGACGGATGCCCATCCAGCGCTTGCGGCCCGCCTTGCCCAGATTGATGCTGCTCCACTCGGCATTGCCGACCTGGCCGATCGTGGCCATGCACTTGCCCAGCACGCGGCGCACCTCGCCGGAGGGCAGGCGCAACGTGACGAAATCGCCGTCGCGCGCCATCACCTGGCAGCTGTTGCCCGCCGAACGGGCCAACTTGCCGCCCTGACCGGGCACCAGTTCGATGTTGTGCACGAACAGCCCCAGCGGGATCAGCGACAGCGGCAGGCAGTTGCCCACGCTCGGCTCGGCTTCCGGCCCCGCCATCACGGCGTCGTCCACCTTCAAGCCCTGCGGCGCGAGGATGTAGCGCTTCTCACCGTCGACGTACTTCAGCAGCGCCAGATTGGCGGAGCGGTTCGGATCGTAGGCAATCGCCTCAACGCGCGCCGGGATGCCGATCTTGTTGCGGCGGAAGTCCACGATGCGGTAACGGCGCTTGGCGCCGCCGCCGCGGTGGCGAGTCGTGATGCGCCCCTGATTGTTGCGCCCAGCCTTGCTCTTCTTCGCCTCGGTCAGCCTGCGGAGAGGTTTGACCTCAGTGATCTCTTCGAAGTTCGACGCGACGCGGTGTCGCAAACCCGGACTTCTCGGTTTGAATGTCTTAAGCCCCATGGCCTTGTTATCCTTTCCGACGGCAGTTAACTGACGCTCTCAATGCGCTCGCCCGCCTTGACTGTCACGATCGCGCGCTTCCAGCCGGGATCGCGGACGACGCGCCGGTTCTTCAGGGTGCGCAACGCGCCCTTGTAGTTCTGGGTTCTGACCGCCAGCACATGCACGCCGAAATGCTTTTCAACGGCCTGCTTGATCTCGATCTTGTTCGCTTCGGGAGCGACCTCGAGAATGTACTGGTTCTCGTACGCCAGCTTCGTGCCTTTTTCTGTGATCTGTACCTTGCGGATGATTCCGGCGTGCTTCATGCGCTCACCTCCGTCTTCTTCGTCATGCGCGCCGTCAGCGCCTCAAACCCCGCCTTGGTGGCCACCAGCGTGCGGTACAGAAGTAGCGAATATACATCAACTTCCGCCGCACTGACAACCTCAACCTTCTGGAGGTTCCGGGCCGCCAGCATCACCTTCTCCTCGTGCTGATCCAAAACGATCAACACCGAGCGATCCACGCCCAGCTTCGCCAGCAGCTCTTTCAACAGCTTGGTCTTCGGCTCGGCCAGATCGATCGCGTCGATCACCAGCGTCTGCCCCCCGGCGATCTTCTCGCTCAGGGCGCGCGTGAAGGCGAGCTGCTGCACCTTGCGGTTGATCTTCTGCGAGTAGTCGCGCGGCTTGGGCCCGAAGGCCACGCCGCCGCCGCGCCACACCGGGCTCTGGCGGAATCCTGCGCGGGCACGTCCGGTGCCCTTCTGCCGCCACGGCTTCTTGTTGCTGCCGGCGACCTCGCCCTTGCTCAGCGTGGAGGCCGTGCCGGCGCGGTAAGCGTTGCGAAACGCCACCACCACGTCCTTGACAGCCTGCTCGCCCTTTTCCAGCTCCAGCCGTTCTTTAGCGAACGTCATTTCGCCCGCGGGCTCACCGGCCGGATTAAAAACTTTGATCGTACTCATCTCGGCTCTCCACCCTTACTTCTTCAGGGCTTTCCTGATAATGACCACGCCGCCGTTGGGCCCCGGCACTGAGCCGGCCACCAGCAGCAGGTTCTCCTCGCCGCGGACTTCCACGACAGCCAGATTGCGCGCCTTGCGGTTGACCGCGCCCATGTGGCCCGGCATGCGCTTGCCCTTCTCGACCCAGCCCGGCAAGTCACGCGCGCCGATGCCGCCGATACGGCGCTTCGAATGGCCACCGTGGGTCATCGGGCCGCCGCCCATACGGTAACGCCGCACCACGCCCGCGAAACCGCGGCCCTTGGTGACGCCCGAGACGTCGACGTACTTGACACCCTCAAAGATGTTGACCGTCACCGTGTCGCCCGCCTTGACCTCCGTGCCCTCGTCGAACGCGAACTCCTTGGTCATCTTGCAGGGCTTGACCCCAGCCTTCTCGAAGTGCTTCACCTCGGCCTTGGCCAGGCGCGAGGGCTTCTGCTCCTCAAAGCCGAGCTGCGCCGCGCGGTAGCCGTCGGTCTCAGGCGTCTTCACCTGCACGACCGGGCACGGGCCCGCCTCAAGCACAGTCACAGCAATCCGACGCCCCTGGTCATCAAAGACCTGCGTCATCCCAATTTTTCTGCCTAAAATGCCTTCCATGGTGTCACCGTCCTTAGATTCGAATTGTGATGTCCACGCCAGCCGGCAGGTTCAGTTTCTTGAGCTCGTCGACGGTCTTCGCCGTCGGGCCCACGATATCCAACAACCGTTTGTGCGTGCGCATCTCAAACTGGTCCATGGACTTCTTGTCCACGTGAGGGCTGCGGTTGACCGTGAACCGTTCAATCCTCGTAGGCAGAGGAATCGGTCCCACAACCTGGGCCCCGGTACCGCGCGCCGTGTCGATGATCTCGCTCACGGCCTGATCCAGCACCCTGTGATCGTACGCCTGCAAACGAATGCGTATACGCTGACTTTGCATTCTAACGTTACCTGTTCAGTAGTTGTTCTCTTACCGTCCGCGGCACGACCGCAAATTCGCCGGGCTCCATCGTATAGCTGGCGCGGCCGCGCGAGAGCGACCGGATTGCGGTTGAGTACCCGAAAAGTTCTGCCAACGGCACCTGCGCGCGCACGATCTGCATGTCTCCACGCGTCGTCATGTCGCGCACCGAACCGCGGCGGCCGTTAATGTCCCCCATGATGTCGCCGACATAGTCGGCAGGCGTCACGATGTCGAGGGACATGATCGGCTCCAGCAACTCCGGCGCGGCGGCCAAAGCCGCCTCGCGGAACCCCATCACGGCCGCGGTCCTGAAAGCCACGTCTGTCGCCGTTTCCTCATCCGAGACGGCGACTTCCGTCACGGTCGCCAGCACGTCCGTCACCGGATAGCGCGCCAGCACCCCGGTCAGGATGCCGTCTGTCAATCCCTGCTCCACGCACTCGGCCAGCTTCTCGTCAGGGAGCTGGCGGCGCGCGGCGGCGGAAATCGCCACCGCATGCCCGCTACCCCGCTTCTGAGGAGCCACCTCAACCGTCACCTTGGCGCAATGCCGCTTCCCGCCCAACTCGCGGTCAAAGAGGTATTCGCTCTTGCCCGTGGTTGTGACGGTCTCGTAGTACGACACCATCGGACGGCCTGTGTTCGCTTCACACTTGAACTCGCGGCGCAGACGGTCCACCAGAACTTCCAGGTGCAACTCGCCCATGCCGCTTAAAATCGTCTGCCCCGTCTCCGCGTCCACGCGCACCTGGCAGGTCGGGTCCTCTGCCGCCAACTGTGCCATGGACTGCTCCAGCTTCTCTTTGTCCGCGCGCGACCGGGGCTCGATCGCAATGAACATCACCGGCTCCGGCACCGTGATGCGCTCCAGATAAACCGGCTGGTGCTCC
>Ga0209407_1001754_pt1 | contig 21902 bp, 23 predicted proteins | sample AD_JPNHG3_MetaG_FD_184410 | JGI IMG/M metagenome (GOLD analysis project Ga0209407, IMG submission 184410) | Active sludge microbial communities of municipal wastewater-treating anaerobic digesters from Japan - AD_JPNHG3_MetaG (SPAdes) (version 2) | ecosystem: Engineered > Bioreactor > Anaerobic... | reverse complement strand
AGTGACGTCACGACGGGCGGTCCCGCCGCGGCCGCCGGCATGAAGAGAGGCGACGTCATCCTGGCCTTCAACGGGAAGGAGATAAAAACGGTCTTCGATCTCCCAAGGTGGGTTGCCGATGCGCCCATCGGGAAGGCCGCACCCGTGAGGATTGTGCGCGACAAGAAGGAGATCACTCTCCGCGTGACGGTTGCGGAGCTGAAGGAGGAACCGGGGCAGCAACCGTCGCGCAGACGTCCCCGGTTGTAAGGCCCCCGGCACATTCAAATTACGGGAGGGTTCCGTCGAGAACGGCGGAACCCTCCTTTCATTCAACCGGGAAGCATCGCGCTTCCGGACCGAAGCCGGTTAAAAGACCGGTATCTGCCTGAAAGGGCGAGAAAAATCTGTTGACTCCGGCATTCCCATGTATTAGGTTTTCAACAGGGAATTATTCATATTTTTTGGATGTTTTGATACTTTGAGCGCCAAGAAAATTTATGTTCACACCTTCGGCTGCCAGATGAACGTCCATGACTCCGAGCAGATGATCGAGCTGCTCCGGGGCCACGGATACGAGGCGACGATGGAGCCGAAGCAAGCGGATCTCATCATCGTCAATACCTGCAGCATCCGGGAGAAAGCGGACCAGAAGGCCTACAGTCAGCTGGGCCGGTACCAGGCGTTGAAAGGGAAAAAACCCGGGCTGGTCCTGGGTGTGAGCGGCTGCCTGGCCCAGCAGCTGGGCGGAGAGTTCTTTAAAAAGTTCGCCCGTCTGGATTTTGTCCTGGGGACCCACAACATCCACAGGCTCCCCGCTGTGCTTGCGGACATCGGGACCACGGGGTCGCCCCGCGTGGAGACGGCTTTTCACGAAACGGTTCCCTCTACCGGCATTGTCGCGATTCCCGGGAAGGGGACCGTCACGGCCTTCGTGACCATCATGCAGGGGTGCGACAACTTCTGTGCCTTCTGCGTGGTGCCCTATCTGAGGGGCAGGGAGGAGAGCCGGGAATTCGGGGACATCCTGGCGGAAATCCGGATGCTGGCCGCTTCCGGCGTCAAAGAGGTGACGCTCCTCGGTCAGAACGTGAATTCCTATGGAAAGACCCTGAGGGACGGTTACAGCTTCGCGGAGCTTTTGAGGGCCATCGGTCGGGTGGAGGGCATCGAGAGGATCCGGTTCACCACGTCCCACCCCAGGGACCTCTCCGGGGATATCATCCGATGCTTCGCGGAGGTCGATGCGCTCTGCGAGCACATCCATCTGCCGGTCCAGTCCGGGTCGGACCGAATTTTGAACCGGATGAACCGTTCCTACACGAGGGATGATTATCTCACGAAGGTGGAGATGCTCCGGGAGACCCGTCCGGGCATCAGCATCACCTCCGACATGATCGTCGGCTTCCCCGGCGAGACGGAAGACGATTTCCTCGCGACCCTGGACCTGATGGAGAGGGTCCGGTTTGACGGTCTTTTTTCCTTCAAATACTCGGACCGGCCGGGGACAGCGGCGTCGGGTTTCGACGGGAAGGTCCCCGAGGAGGAAAAAGGCCGTCGGCTGAGGGAACTTCAGGCCCTCCAGGACCGGCATACGCTGCAGAAAAACCTGGCCTGTGTCGGGCGGAAGGAGGAAGTTCTCGTCGAAGGTACCAGCAAGCAGAACCGGCAGGAGCTCACCGGACGGACCCGAAGCAACCGGATCGTGAACTTCGAATCACGGGAGAACGGCACGGGCAGGACCGTCACGGTTCTTATTTCAGCGGCTTACCAGCATTCGCTTCGCGGCGAGTTGACGGAGTCCTTTCAATCGATTCCAGAGGAGGTTACGGATGTTTGTTGAAATGAAGGTTTCGGGTCTGACGATCGACCCCCTGACGAACACGCCCATCGTCATCCTGAAGGACCTGGAGGGCAAACGCGCCGTTCCCATCTGGATCGGGCTCTTCGAGGCCAGTGCGATTGCGACGGAACTTGAAAAGATCAGTTTCTCCCGTCCGATGACCCATGATCTTCTGAAAGAAATGGTCAAGATTCTTGAGGGAAAGGTAACCAAGATCGAAATCATCGATCTGAAAAACAACACGTTCTTCGCGTTGATCCATCTCATGAAGGACGGGAATGTCGTCACCGTGGATTCCCGCCCGAGCGACGCGATCGCGCTGGCCCTCCGGGTCAACGCCCCGATTTACATTGCGGAAAAGGTCATCGAGAAGTCGAGAAGCGTCGATTTCGCCAAAAAGGGGGAAGAACTGGACAAGCTCAAGAAGGAAGAGCTGAAGGATTTTCTGGAAAATCTTTCCGACGAGGATTTCGGAAAGTACAAGATGTAGCTGATCGGGATCCCTGTCCGGCGAAGCAAAGTTTTTTCTCTCAGTGTGTCCGTCATGGAAGAGATTCGTAAAATTTATCTGAAGATGGGAGACAAGGTGGTTCATCTGCGTTTCCCCCAGTGGGGTATGGGGGTCGTCATCGAAGAGTGCAACTCGGTGGTCCTCGGCGGGATCTCTTACGTGAAAATTTCCTTTCGTGACGGGCGGACCCGGGTGTTTGACAACAATTTTTCAAATGCCTGCTGCTGTTACTACGCCGGGATCAGGCGGTGCTCGTGAAATAGACACCTGCCACAAGAACACACGGAAAACGACCGGTCCTGAATCCGATGTGATGGCTTTCTTTGTGTGTTTTCGTGGCACTTCTTTTTGTGACATGACCCCAAAAGAGACACAACTGCAGAAGGTCATCGGGGAGTTCGGCACCCATCTGGAAAACGAGCGGAACCTGAGCCGCCATACCATACGAAATTACCTGGCGGACCTGAACCAGTTCAGGGCCTTTGTCGAGGGGCAGGACGTCCCGTCGGGGGGAAGGCTCGACCGGATCGACCCCCTGGTGATCCGGTCCTTTTTGAGTTCCCTCTATCACCGCAAGACGAAGCGGACGACCGTATCCCGGAAGGTGGCGGCCCTGCGGACATTTTTCAATTATCTCGTGCGGTGCGGCAGAATCCGGCAGAGCCCCGCCGAAATGGTGCAGTCGCCCAGGGCCGACAAATACCTGCCCGTCAGCCTCTCGGTGGACGAAGTGTTCTCGCTGCTGAGGGTGACCTTCGAGGACGACACGGCGGGATGCCGGAACCGGGCCGTCCTGGAGCTTATCTACTCTTCGGGTGTCCGGGTCGGGGAGCTGACAGGTCTCAATCTCGGGGATGTCGATCCGGACCGGGGCCTCGTCAAGGTCAGGGGGAAGGGGAAAAAAGAGCGGATCGTCCCCGTGGGGAAACCGGCCTTGTCGGCCCTTTCGGCCTACCTGGCGAGGCGCGGGGAGTGGGTCAGGGCCGGGAGGGAAAATTATCTCGAGGCCCCGATGTTCGTGAACCGGCGGGGCACGCGGTTGACGGAACGGAGCGTCGCGAGGATCGTCGAAAAATACATCCGGATGAGCGGTGTGAACAAGCAGGTCGGGCCCCACACGCTGCGCCATTCCTTCGCCACGCACCTTCTCGACGCCGGTGCGGACCTCCGGGTCATTCAGGAACTGCTGGGCCACGAGAGCCTGTCGACAACACAGAAGTACACGGCCGTGAGCGTCCACCGCCTGATGGAGGTGTATGACAAGTCACATCCCAGGGCGAAGTGAGCCCTTCAAGAGCAGTTGCCAGTGCATAGTGATGAGTCGCGGCATATAAGGATAGCGGCGGAAGAGACCAGAGAGACCAGAAGGACCTAGACAGACTTAGATGGACTTAGAGAGACCCTTATGAAGATGAAAGGGACGACGATTATTGCGGTGCGACACAGGGGAAAGGTCACCGTCGCCGGGGACGGACAGGTGACCCTGGATAACACCGTCCTCAAACACAGCGCCCGGAAGGTCCGCAGGCTTTATCACAACCAGGTGATCGTCGGGTTCGCCGGCGCGACGGCGGACGCCTTCACCCTTTTCGACCGCTTCGACCAGAAACTCGACCAGTACAACGGCAACCTTCTCCGGGCCGCCGTGGAACTGACCAAGGACTGGAGGACGGACCGGGTGTTGAGGCATCTGGAAGCCCTGATGGTGGCCGTCAGCAGGGATCATTTTCTCATCATCTCGGGCAACGGCGACGTCATCGAGTCCGACGACAACGTGGCCGCCATCGGATCCGGCGGCCCCTATGCCCTGGCGGCGGCGCGGGCGCTCATCAAGCATTCGGACCTCGATGCGACGGGCATCGCAAAAGAAGCCATGCGCATCGCATCGGACCTCTGCATCTTCACCAACGACCGCGTCACCCTCGAGGAGCTGGACACGACGGAGCCGCCGGAACCGGTCGAGAGGAAGACGAAAAAGAAATCTTAAGCCCCCTGTCGATCGCCCTGTCTCGAGAAGCACCGCTGCCGCCGGTTGCGGAGCCGATCGGATCGGGCAAGACACGGGCGGACGGGAGACCATGTCAACGGAAGAACTGACACCGAAAAAGATCGTCGAGGAGCTCGACAAATATATTGTCGGCCAGAATAACGCGAAGCGGGCCGTGGCCATCGCGATGCGGAACCGCTGGAGGCGTCAGAATGTCTCCGAGGAACTCCGGGACGAGATCGCGCCGAAGAACATCATCATGATCGGCCCCACCGGCGTGGGAAAAACGGAGATCGCCCGCCGGCTGGCAAAGCTCGACAACGCGCCCTTTCTCAAAATCGAGGCGTCCAAGTTCACCGAGGTGGGGTACGTCGGGCGCGACGTGGACTCCATGATCCGGGATCTCGTCGAGATCGCCGTCAACATGGTGAAGTCCGACGAGATGGAAAGAGTCCGGTTCAAAGCCGAAGAGGTGGCCGAGGAGAGGATCCTGGACATCCTGTTCCCGTCCCGCAAGGTGGAGAGAAAGAAGGCGGGTCTTCTCGAGGGCGAACAGGAGCCCGGCGAACCCGAAGGGGCCGTGACGGGGCAGGACACGCGCGAGAAATTGAGGCAGCTTCTCCGCCGGGGGGAGCTGGACAACCGCCTCGTCGATCTGGACGTGGCCGACACCCGGGTGGGACCCTTTATCGAGGTCTTTTCCTCCTCCGGCGTCGAGGATCTGGGCCTGAACATCAAGGAGATGTTCGGCAACATGTTCCCGAAAAAGATGAAACGCCGGAGGGTCAGGGTCCCGGAAGCCCTGGAGATCCTCACCGAAGAGGAGATCCAGAGGCTCGTCGACATGGACAAGGTGATCCGGGCGTCTCTCAACCGGGTCGAGCAGTCGGGGATCATCTTCCTCGACGAGATCGACAAGATCGTCGGAAGCAACACCAGCCACGGGCCCGATGTGTCCCGCGAGGGCGTCCAGAGGGACCTGCTGCCCATCGTCGAGGGGTCCACGGTCAACACGAAATACGGCATGGTGAAGACGGACCACATCCTCTTCATCGCGGCCGGGGCCTTCAGTTCCTCCAAGCCCTCCGATCTCATCCCGGAGCTGCAGGGGCGTTTTCCCATCCGGGTGGAGCTGGATTCGCTCACAAAGGAGGACTTCGTCCGGATCCTGACGGAACCCTCGAACGCGCTGGTGAAGCAGTACATCGAGATGCTCGCGACGGAGGGCATCCGGATCGTCTTTACCGACGATGCCGTCGCCCAGGTCGCGGAGGTGGCCAGCCTGGTCAACGAGCGGACGGAGAATATCGGCGCCCGCAGGCTCTACACGGTCATGGAGGCCCTCCTGGACGAGATCTCCTTCGACGCCCCGGAGATGAAAAAGAAAGAAGTAATGATCAACGCACAGTACGTCAGGGAGAAACTGGAGGACATCATCGAGGACGAGGACCTGAGCCGGTACATCCTTTAATCAACAATTTTGAGTTTGGAGTGTTCAGTGATGAATGGAAGGTCGTTTATTCATTCGAAACTCATAACTCAAAATTCATCATGGAACGGAGTTCGAGATGAATAATGTCCAGAAATCGGTGGAGCGGGCGGACATTCTTCTGGAGGCCCTGCCGTACATCCGGCGGTTCTACAACAAGACCGTCGTGATCAAGTACGGCGGCCATGCCATGGTGGACGAGGAGCTGAAGAAAATGTTTGCCATGGACGTGGTCATGATGAAATACATCGGCATCAATCCCGTCGTCGTCCACGGCGGCGGTCCGCAGATCGGGACCATCCTGAAAAAGTTCGGCAAGGAGTCGCGGTTCGTCCAGGGGATGCGCGTCACCGACGAGGAAACCATGAGCATTGTGGAAATGGTGCTCGTCGGGCAGGTGAACAAGGAGATCGTCGGGCTCATCAATCACCACGGGGGGAAGGCCGTGGGGCTTTCCGGCAAGGACGGGAACCTCATCCTGGCGGAGAAGTATTATCTGAGCGAGGAGAAGGCGAAGGACACACCGCCGGAGATCATCGATATCGGTCTCGTGGGAAAGGTCCGGGAAATCAACGCCGGACTGGTCTCTTCCCTGACCTCCGATGGCTTCATCCCCGTCATTGCGCCGACGGGTGCCGGCGAGAAGGGGGAGACCTACAACATCAACGCCGACATCGTCGCGGGCGAGGTCGCCGCGGCCCTGCGGGCGGAGAAGATGGTGCTCCTCACCGACGTGCCGGGCGTGCTGGACAGGGAGGGGTCCCTGATCAACACCATGACCGACCGGGATGCCCTGGCCTTCATCGGCGACGGGACGATCTCGGGCGGCATGTACCCCAAGGTGAAGTGCTGCCTGAAAGCGCTCAAGGGCGGCGTCCAGAAGACCCACATCGTCGACGGCCGGCTCAAGCACGCCATCCTTCTCGAGATGTTCACGGACCGGGGGATCGGCACGGAGATCGTGGTTTAGGAAACGCGGGGGGACGGAAAGACGTGAAAACAGAAGAACTCATCGCCCAATCGGACAGGAACATCATCGGCACCTACCGGCGGCAGCCCGTTGTGCTGGTGAAGGGCGCCGGCGCCCGGGTCTGGGACAGCGACGGCAGGGAGTATCTGGACTTCGTGGCCGGCATCGCCGTCTGCAGCCTGGGGCATTCGTACCCGAAGGTCGTCGAGGCCCTGCGGCACCAGGCGGGCGTGCTCACGCACGTCTCGAACCTCTACTACACGGAGCCTCAGATCCGGCTGGCCGGGATGCTCGTGGCGAACTCCTTCGCCGACAAGGTCTTCTTCTGCAACAGCGGCACCGAGGCCAACGAGGCGGCCATCAAGCTCGCGCGGAAGTACGCCCACGACAACCTCAAGGGGGACCGGTACGAGATTCTCACGATGCAGGGTTCCTTCCACGGCCGGACACTGGCCGCCGTCACGGCGACGGCCCAGGAAAAATTCCACGCGGGCTTCGCTCCCCTGCCGGAGGGCTTCCGGTATGTCCCCTTCAACGACGTCCGGGCCTTGGAAAAGGCGGTCCGGAAGAGGACCTGCGCGGTCATGGTGGAACCCATTCAGGGGGAAAGCGGTGTCCGGATGCCGTCGCCCGACTACCTCGGGGGGGTGAGGCAGGTCTGCGACGACCGGGGGCTTCTTCTCATTCTCGACGAGGTCCAGACGGGGATGGGGAGGACCGGGAAACTCTTCGCCCACGAGCATTTCGGGATCAAGCCCGACATCATGACCCTGGCCAAGGCCCTGGGCAACGGTTACCCCCTCGGGGCGCTCCTGACCACCGACCGGGTGGCTTCGGCCTTTGAGCCGGGTACACACGCCTCGACCTTCGGCGGGAACCCCCTGGGCATGGCTGCCGGCATCGCCGTTCTGCGGGCGCTCCTGGAAGACGGAATCATGGACAACTGCCGGGAGGTGGGCGCCTATCTGCGGGAGAGGCTCGGAGAGCTCAAGGAGAAACATTACATGATCCAGGAGATCCGGGGCATGGGTCTCATGGTGGGAATGAATCTGACGGTTGACGGCGCTGCAGTCGTCCGGCGGTGCCTGGAGAAGGGGCTTTTGATCAACTGTGCCGGCGAGCACATCCTGCGGTTCGTTCCACCCCTGACAATCACCCGGGAGGATGTGGACCGGGCCGTGGAAATTCTGGACGAGGCTCTGGAGGGCTGATGAAGAAGGATCTTTTGAGCCTGTACGATCTCGAACCCCGGGATTTTCAGGCGATCTTCGAAAAGGCGGCGAAGCTCAAGAAGATGCTCAGGGAGGGCGTTCCCCATGCGCCCCTGGCAGGCAAGACCCTCGGGATGATCTTCGACAAATCGTCGACCCGCACGAGGCTTTCCTTCGAGGTCGGGATCTACCAGCTCGGCGGCATCGCGGTGTATCTGAACAGCCGGGACATCCAGCTGGCGCGGGGGGAGTCCGTCGAGGACACGGCCCGGGTGGTCTCCAGATACCTCGACGGTCTCATGATCCGGACGTTCTCCCAGTCCGTCGTCGAGTCCTTTGCCCGGTTTGCCGAGATCCCCGTCATCAACGGTCTGACGGACCTCCTGCATCCCTGCCAGATCCTGGGCGATCTCTTCACGGTGTCCGAGAAGAGGGGACGCCACGAGGGGCTGCGGGTCGCTTACGTGGGCGACGGCAACAATATCGCCAACACCTGGGTGGAGGCGGCGGCGAGGCTTCCGATCACGCTTGCCCTGGCCTGTCCGTCCGGGTATGATCCCGACGCGGGGATTCTGGAGCGGGCCCAGAAGGATGCCCCGGGGAGGATCCATCTCTTTCGGGAACCGCGGGAGGCGGTGAGCGGGGCCGACGTGGTCTACACCGACGTCTGGGCGAGCATGGGCCAGGAGGCGCAGAGGGAAGACCGGGCGAAGGTCTTTAAAAACTACCAGGTCAACAGCGCCCTCATGGTCCGGGCGAAGACCGATGCCATCGTCATGCACTGCCTGCCGGCGCACCGGGGCGAGGAAATCACAGCCGATGTCATGGACGGCCCGCAATCGGTCATCGTGGACCAGGCGGAGAACCGCCTCCATGTCCAGAAGGCGATCATGGAAATGCTCATGGGAGGAGGTAAACGAGGTTGAAACGTGACGTGAAAAAAGTGGTGGTCGCCTACTCGGGCGGGCTGGACACTTCGGTGATCATCCGGTGGCTCATCGAATCTTACGGATGCAAGGTCATCGCCTACTGTGCCGATCTCGGGCAGAGGGAAGAACTCGAAGGGCTCAAGGAGAAGGCGAAGAGGACGGGCGCGAGCAAGGTCTACATCGAGGATCTGAGGGAGGAGTTCGCCCGGGATTTCGTGTTCGCTGCGCTCCGGGCCAATGCCGTCTACGAGGGGACCTATCTGATGGGGACCTCCATGGCGCGGCCCATCATCGCCAAGAAACAGATCGAGATCGCGGAGAAGGAAAAGGCCGATGCCGTCTGCCACGGCGCCACGGGGAAGGGGAACGACCAGGTGCGGTTCGAACTCACCTACATGGCTCTGAAACCGGACATCCGGATCATCGCGGCCTGGCGGGACGGCAAGTGGCCCTTCCAGTCGCGGGCGCAGATGATCGACTACGCGGCCAAACACGGAATCCCGCTTCCCGTATCGAAGGAGAAGCCTTACAGCAGCGACCGCAACCTTCTCCATATCTCCCACGAGGGGGGAGTCCTGGAAGACCCCTGGTCGGAACCGCCGGAAGACATGTTCGTCCTGACCGTATCGCCGGAGAAGGCGCCCGACAGGCCGACCTACGTCGAGATCGACTTCCAGAGAGGAAACCCCACGGCCGTGGACGGCAGGAAGATGAGCCCGGCGAAGCTGGTGGAGCATTTGAACAAAGTCGCCGGGGCGAACGGCATCGGACGCGTGGACATGGTGGAGAACCGCTTTGTGGGGATGAAGTCGCGGGGCGTCTACGAGACCCCCGGGGGGACCGTCCTGTGGGCGGCTCACCGTGCCGTGGAATCCATCACCATGGACCGGGAGGTGATGCTCCTGAGGGATTCGCTGACTCCGAAGTTCGCGCAGCTCATCTACTACGGTTTCTGGTACTCCCCCGAGATGGAGGCCCTGCGGGCGATGATCGACAAGACACAGGAGAATGTCACGGGCACCGCGCGGCTCAAGCTCTACAAGGGAAACGTCACCGTCGTCGGAAGGAAGTCCCCCCTGTCCCTCTACCGGGAGGATTTTGCCACCTTCGAAAAGAGCGACGTGTACGACCAGATGGACGCCACGGGCTTTATCCGGCTGAACGCCCTGCGGCTGCGGATCCGGGCCATGCTCAAGAGCAGGTCCTGACGGGTTGACTGCGGCTCCTTTCAGGACGGTGCGAAAGGGGGGGAGACGGTAAGAAAGAGATGAAGAAATTGTGGGGTGGAAGATTCGGGAAGAAAACGGACAGAAGGGTGGAGGACTTCACGGCATCGCTTCCCTTTGACCGGCGGCTCTACCGGTACGACATCGAGGGGAGCATGGCCCACTGTCGGATGCTCCGAAAGCAGGGGTTCCTGACGGCCCGGGAGGAGAAGAAGATCCTCTCGGCTCTCGGGAGCATCCGGAGAAGGATCGAGTCGGGAAAGTTTGTTTTTGACCCGTCCGATGAGGATATCCACCTGGCCGTGGAGAGGGCCCTGATCCGTCGGGCCGGCGCGGCCGGTGAAAAGATTCACACGGGAAGAAGCCGAAACGACCAGGTGGCCCTCGACATCCGGCTTTTTTTGAGGGATGAAGTGGAGGAAATCCTCCGGCTCATCGGCGGGCTCCAGTCGGCGCTTCTCCGGAAGGCGAAGGCGGAGATCGACACCGTCATGCCGGGCTACACGCACCTTCAGAAAGCCCAGCCGGTGCTCCTCTCCCATTATTTTCTGGCCTACCGGGAGATGTTCGACCGGGACGAGGCGAGGCTCAGGTCGTGCCTGGGGAGGATCAACGTCATGCCTCTGGGCTCGGCGGCCCTGGCGGGGGCCGGTCTCCCTCTGGACCGGAAGTACGTCGCGAAGCTCCTCGGGTTCCCGGAGATTTCGCAAAACAGCATGGACGCCGTCTCGGACCGGGATTTTGTCGCCGAGTTCATTTTCGACGGGGGTCTTCTCATGACGCACATGAGCCGTCTCTGCGAAGACCTGATCCTCTGGACGAGCGACGAGTTCGGGTTCGTGGACCTGACGGATGCTTTCACGACGGGAAGCAGCATCATGCCTCAGAAAAAAAACCCCGACGTGGCGGAACTCATCCGGGGAAAGACCGGTAGAGTATACGGGAACCTCGTGACGATCCTGACGGTGCTCAAGGGGCTCCCCATGACCTACAACCGGGACCTGCAGGAAGACAAGGAGCCCCTGTTCGACACCGTCGACACCGTCAAGAGTTCCCTGGCGGTTCTGACGGCCATGATCGGGCATCTGACCTTCAGGCGACAGAAAATGAGAGAAGCCGCCGCCGGCGGATTCTCGACGGCCACGGATGTCGCCGATTACCTGGTCCGGAAGGGGGTTCCCTTCCGGCGGGCCCACGCCGTGACGGGAAGGATCGTCGGGGAGTGTCTGAAAAAAGGCCGGGGCTTCTCGGACATGAGTCTTGCCGGGTTCAAAAAGTTCCACCCGGCCTTCGACAGAGACATCTTCCGGGCGATCACCGTCGAGAGATCCGTCCGTGCCCGGCGGGTCCCCGGCGGAACGGCGAAGCAGCAGGTGCTGAAAAGGATCAGGGAAATTGAGTCCCAGGCGAAAAAGTAGGAAGAACTCTTTTTTGTGGTTTGCGGCCCTCTGCGCCTGTGTCCTGCTCTTCGGGGGCTGCGGCAAGAAAGGGGATCCCATTCCCCCGGAGAAACCGAAATCGCAGGGCGTCGTGGTGTTTCGGGTTTCCGTCCCCTTCTGACGGGGCGGAAGGAGACCGTTCACCCATCCAGGGATCCCGAGAATAGAGCATGCATTATTTCCATTATCAGGGACAGGAACTCTGGTGTGAAGGCGTGCCGGTCGCGGCGATCGCTTCGCAGGTCGGCACACCCTTTTATCTCTACAGCCACAGAACCCTGGTTCAGCACTTCAGGGTCTTTGACCTCGCCTTCGGCAAGGTGCCCCACATCATCTGCTTTTCCGTAAAGGCCAATTCCAATCTGTCCATCCTCCGGATCTTCGCCGGAGAGGGAGGCGGGGTGGACATCGTGTCGGGCGGGGAACTCTACCGCGCCCTCCAGGTCGGCGTGGACCCGATGAAGATCGTCTATTCCGGCGTGGGCAAGACGCTCGACGAGATTGATTACGCCCTCAGGACCGGGATCCTGATGTTCAACGTCGAGTCCTCGGAAGAACTCGGCGTCATCGACGAGCGAGCCGGCGCGATGGGGACGAGGGCGAGGATCGCCCTGCGGGTCAACCCCGACGTCGACCCCAGGACGCACCCGCACATCTCGACGGGGCTGAAGTCGAACAAGTTCGGGATCGACATCGAGAAATCCCGGGAGGAGTACCGGCGGGCCAAGGGTCTTTCGAATATCGATGTGGTCGGCGTGGACTGCCACATCGGGTCCCAGGTCACGCAGATTGCCCCCTTTGTGGACGCCCTCGACCGTCTGAAGAACCTCATCGTCCTTCTTCGGATAGACGGCATCGAGGTTCAGTATCTCGATCTCGGCGGGGGTCTCGGGATCACCTATAACGATGAACTGCCGCCCCACCCGGAGGAATACGCGAAAGCCATCCTGGAAGCCTCGGGGGATCTCCAGTGCACCTTCATTCTGGAGCCGGGCAGGGTCATTGTCGGCAACGCGGGCATCCTGGTGACGCGGGTTCTCTACAACAAGAGCACCGATGAGAAGAACTTCGTCATCGTCGATGCGGGTATGAACGATCTCATCCGGCCGAGCCTCTACAGCTCCTATCACCTGATTCAGCCCGTCGTGACGAAAGGGGAGGAGACCATCGTGGCCGACGTGGTGGGCCCCATCTGCGAATCCGGCGATTTTCTGGCCAGGGGAAGGGCGATCCCGCGGGTGGAGCGCGGGGAGCTCCTGGCCGTGATGAGCGCCGGCGCCTATGGTTTCACCATGTCGTCCAACTACAACTCGAGGCCCAGGATCGCGGAAGTCCTTGTCCGGGACGATCAGTACTTCGTGGTCCGGGAGAGGGAGAGTTACCAGGACCTGATCCGGGGCGAAGAAGTTCCGGGCTTTCTCAAATAGGCATCAGGCACTGGGCATCAGGCAGCAATCCACAAACGAAAACCCGTCGCCTGAAGCTTGATACACGAGGTCGAGAGGTATGTCATGATTGAGTTTTTCAAGATGAGCGGCAGCGGAAATGATTTTATCCTGATCGACAACCGGGACGGGAAACTCGCAGTCGGCAGGCTGGAGGACTTCGTGCGGAAGGTCTGCCAGAGGCGCATCTCCGTCGGGGCGGACGGCCTCATTGTCATCCAGAAGTCGGACCGGGCCGATTTCAGCTGGCGTTTCTTCAACGCCGACGGCAGCGAAGTCGACATGTGCGGAAACGGCGGGCGCTGCGCCGCCCGCTTCGCCTACATCAAGGGCGTCGCCGGGGAGAAGATGTCCTTCGTCACGGGCGCGGGCGTCATCGACGCGGAGGTGAAGGGAGACCAGGTCAAGCTGCGCCTGACGGACCCGAAAGATCTGAGGGTGGGTTACACGATTCCCCTGGACGGGAGAACGTTCCCCGTCAACAGCGTCAACACCGGCGTCCCCCATGTGGTGTCCTACATCCGCGATCTCGAAAACCACGATGTCTTCTCCGACGGCAGGGCGATCCGGTATCACGAAGCCTACAGGCCGACCGGGACCAACGCGAACTTCGTTCGGGTCCACAGTCGCCAGCGGATCAGCGTCCGGACCTACGAGAGGGGGGTGGAGGACGAGACGCTGGCCTGCGGTACGGGTGCCGTGGCTTCAGCCCTTGTTTCCGCCTGGAAAGGTCTGGTTGACGAACCCGTTGATGTTCTGGTAAAAAGCGGCGAGACGCTGAGAGTTTATTTCAGAAAGACGGACAGAGGCTTTGAACATGTTTACCTGGAGGGAGGCGCCCGGGTGATCTACGAGGGGCACCTCTGGGACGAAGGGCATAATTATTAGAAAATACAATCGGTTCAGCCAAGAGTGAAAAGGGAGGATTTTATGTTCAAGGGAGCCATCGTAGCGATTGTGACACCTTTCAAAAAAGGAAAGGTGGACGAAGAGGCACTGAGGGAGTTGATCGAATTCCAGATTGCCAACGGGACCGATGGCATTGTTCCCTGCGGCACGACCGGCGAGTCGCCCGTCCTGTCTCACGAAGAGCACGACCGGGTGATTGAGATCACCGTAGAGGCCGTGAAAAAAAGGGTTCCTGTCATCGCGGGTACCGGCTCCAACAGCACGGAAGAGGCGCTGCGCCTGACGAAGCATGCCCATGAATGCGGCGCCGACGGCGCCCTCATGGTCGCCCCCTACTACAACCGGCCGACCCAGGAAGGCCTCTACCAGCACTACAAGTACATTGCGGAATCCGTCCCTATTCCCATCATTGTCTACAACATCCCGGGCAGGACGGGCGTCAACATCACACCGGAGACCATGGCGAGGCTCTCCAGGGTCAAGAACATCGTCGGGACCAAAGAGGCGGCGGGCTCGCTCCGCCAGATGCAGGACGTCATCACCCTGTGCGGCCCCGATTTTGTCGTTCTCTCCGGAGACGACTGGTTCACCTATCCTCTCATGCAACTCGGCGGTCACGGGATCATCTCCGTCATCTCCAATATCGCACCGGCGGACATGGCCGCACTGGTCGACGCCTTCTTCGCGGGTGACCTGAAAAAGGCGAAAGAGCTTCACTACAAGATGACGCCGATGATCGACGCCCTTTTCATTGAGACCAACCCGGCGCCGGTGAAGGCCGCTCTCCATCTGATGGGCAAGATCCAGTACGAAGTCCGGCAGCCCCTGTGGAAGCTGTCCGATGCGAACTTCGAACGGCTCAAAAAGACCATGCAGAACTATGGACTGATCAAATAACGGGCCGGATTTATCCGGAGGCGATCAGCAGCTTGAGTGAAAGGAGAAGTCCTATGGTCAAGGCAGTTGTGGCGGGCGCCGGCGGGAAAATGGGTGGCAGGATCATCAGCCTCATCCCCGCAAGCGATGGGATTCAGGTCTCGGGCGCCTTTGAAAAAGAGGGCCATCCCCTGATCGGCCGGGACGTCGGGGAAACGCTCGGGCTCGGGAGGTCCGGTGTCAGCATCCGGGGGAGTCTCGAGGAATGCATTCAGGAGGGCGATGTCGTCATCGATTTCACCCATCACGAATCTTCCCTGAAGCATCTCGAAATCGCCGTCAAGCACAAGGCGCCCATCGTGATCGGGACCACGGGCTTTACCGCCGACGAGGTGAAAAAGATCCGGGAACTGGCCCCCAAAACCCGTTGCGTGCTGGCCCCCAACATGAGCGTGGGCGTCAATGTCATGTTCAAGGTCCTGGACTACGTGTCGGGGATCCTGAAGGACGACTTCGATGTGGAAATCGTGGAGGCCCATCACAACCTCAAGAAGGACGCTCCCAGCGGGACCGCCATGAGGATGGCCCAGATCATCGCGGGAGCCCTGGGGCGGAACCTCGACAAGACGGCCGTCTACGAACGCAAGGGGATGGTCGGGGCGAGGACGAAAGAAGAAATCGGCATCCAGACCATTCGAGCCGGCGACATCACCGGCGAGCACTGGGTGATCTTCGGGGGCATCGGGGAGCGTCTGGAGTTCATCCACCGGGCGCATAACCGGGACAACTTCGCCAAGGGCGCCATCCGGGCCGCAAAATGGATCGTCAACCAGAAACCGGGTTTTTATGACATGCAGGACGTCCTGGGCCTTCGCGATAAATAACGTGGGGGTAGGGGACCTATTCAAAGTCGAAAAGGGACCGCGGCGTTCACGGGAGAGGACGCCGCGTTTGTTGTTGAAAAGTTTCCAGAATCCCGGGCGGGGTTCGAGGACATAGGGATAGGAGGACAAGGGCCTTGCAGATCGCGGACAGACTATCGAAAATTCCCCCCTACCTGTTCATGGAGCTGAGGAAGAAAATCGCGCAGGCCAGGGCCGACGGCATCGACGTGATCAGTCTTGCCATCGGCGACCCCGTAGAGCCCACGCCCAGAGGGATCGTCCGGGAACTGGGCCTCCGGGCCCGGGACCCCGAAAACCACCGCTACCCCACGGACGAGGAAAAGGGGATGCTCCTCTTCCGGCAGGAGGTCGCCCGCTGGTACAAGGAGCGTTACGGGGTTGAACTCAATCCCGCCGACGAGATCCTCGGCCTGATCGGATCGAAGGAAGGCGTCCACCACTTCGTGCTGGCGACGATCAACCCCGGCGACACGGTCCTGATGACGGATCCCGGGTACCCCGCATACCGGGCGAGCATCCTGATGGCCGGCGGGGAACCCTATGCCGTTCCGATCCTGGCCGGGAACAACTATCTTCCGAGATTCGAGGATATCCCCTCCGATGTGGCCGGACGCGCGAAAGGGATGTTTCTCAACTACCCGAACAACCCGACGGGTGCCTGCGCGACCCGCAAATTTTTCGATGAACTCGTGGCCTTTGCGCGGCAATATGACATTGCCGTCTGTTATGACAACCCCTACAGCGAGATCGTCTTCGACGATCAGGAGCGGTTGAGTTTCCTCTCCGCGCCGGGGGCGAAGGACGTGGGGGTTGAACTCAACTCCCTTTCCAAGCCCTATAACATGACGGGCTGGAGAATCGGGATGGCTCTCGGCAACCGGGACATCGTCGCGGCCATCAGCAAGGTCAAGGAGAACACCGACTCGGGGGTGTTCAACGCCATCCAGTACGCGGCGATCCATGCTCTGAAGGACGAGAATGCCAATATCGAACGGATGATCCGGGTATACAGGAGGCGGCGGCGACTGGTGATCGGCACCCTTCGCAGGATCGGCATTCGGTTCAGGCCGCCGAAGGGCACCTTCTACCTCTGGGTTCCGGCGCCGAAGGGGATGAGCTCGCTCGAATTCACCAACCGGCTGTTTGAAAAGACACACGTGGTGGTGGCGGCGGGAACGGCCTATGGAAAATACGGGGAGGGATACATACGGATATCCCTCACGGTGCCGGACGACAGACTGAAAGAGGCCATGGACCGAATTGAACGAGAGTTCGCGTAACGTCATCGGTTACATCGGTGTCGGCTCCAACAGCGGTGATCCGGTCCGGAACTGCCTGGAAGCCCTGAACCGGCTGGGCGCCTGCGATGCGATCGAGGTCTTGAGAAGATCTTCTCTGTACCGGACGGAGCCCGTCGGCCTCAAGGACCAGCCATGGTTCATCAACGCCGCGGCGGAGATCCGGACGGCCCTCGGTGCCCGAGACCTTCTGAGCGTTCTTCAGGCCATCGAAGAGCGGATGGGGCGCATCCGCTCCGTCAAAGGGGGCCCCCGGACGATCGACCTGGATCTTCTTCTCTACGGGGGGCAGGTCATCGAGGAGGACGCGCTTTGCGTGCCCCACCCGCAGATGCACAAGAGGCGTTTCGTGCTCGTCCCGCTCTGCGAGGTCGCCTCCTTTGTCATCCATCCCGTTTACGGGATTTCGATCCGGGGGCTTCTGGAAAGACTCGCCGATAAAAGCGCCGTGATCCCGCTCGATGCAGGCGCAGCGACCCGGTGAAAAACACCGTCGGCATCGCGGCAGGGCGGGACCCCGTGGCACGACACCGGGAGACGTCATGATTATCCGCATTCTTCTTCTGACCGTTCTTCTGTACCTGGTCTTTCTTCTGGTGAGGAGCTTCGCGGCCTCCATCGCCCGCAGGAAGCAGGTCATGACCCGGAGGCCCGCCTCGGTTCAGAGCGAAGATCTGGTCCAGGATCCGGTCTGCCGCCGTTACGTCCCGGAGAGCGAAGCGATCAAGGCCTCCATCAACGGCAGGACCCTTCACTTCTGCAGCCGGGAGTGTCTCGAGAAGTTCAGGGCGGGCGGTTCGCCGGGGTCGGCGGAAGGAGCGAAACGCCGCAAAGAAAATGCCGGTCGTGGATAGGCCGGCGGAGGGAACATGAAATTTTTTATCGACACAGCCAACATTGAGGAAATCAGGGAAGGCATCAGCCTGGGGATGGTGGACGGTGTGACCACCAACCCCAGTCTGATCGCGAGGGAGAAGCGGAAATTCGAGGAGGTCGTGGGAGACATCCTCGAAATCGTCAAGGGCCCCGTGAGCCTCGAGGTGGTGAGCCTCGATGCGGCCGGCATGGTCGGCGAGGGGAAGAAACTCGCCCGGCTGGGTGACCAGGTCGTGATCAAGGTTCCCATGACGACGGAAGGCCTGAAAGCCACCCGGATGTTTTCGGAAATGGGGATCCGGGTGAACCAGACCCTCGTTTTTTCACCGGTCCAGGCCCTCTTGGCGGCCAAGGCCGGTGCGGCGTACGTGAGCCCCTTCGTGGGGAGGCTTGACGACGTGGCGCACGACGGGATGGGGCTCGTCGAGGAGATCCTGACGATCTACGAAAATTACGACTTCGAGACGGAGGTCATCGTGGCCAGCATCCGCCACCCCCGTCACGTTGTGGAGGCCGCCCTGATGGGCGCCCACATCGCCACCATCCCCTTCGGGGTGATCGCTCAACTCGCCAAGCATCCTCTCACCGATGCGGGGGTGGAGAAATTCCTGGCCGACTGGAAGAAGATACCGAGGAAATGACGCTGACGCGTCATCAATTATGAGTGTTGAGTTATGAATTTTGAGTTGGTCGAAATTGATTTTTGAATTTCAAAACTCGAAACTCAAAATTCAAAACTGAAGCTTCGAAGAAGCGACGGGCATGTTCGACATCCTGAAGAGATTTTTCGACGGGCTTCCCCTCGAAACGGAGCACCGGAAGGTCGTGAACCTCCCGAACGCGATCACCATGCTCCGGGTCACGGTGATCCCCGCGCTCTTCCTTCTTCTGCTTCCGCCGGACGAGACCCTCAGTCTTTTCATCGCCACCCTCTTTATCCTGGCGGCCCTGACGGATCTTCTGGACGGTTACGTGGCACGGCGCTACGGCATCACCACCAAGATCGGGAAACTTCTCGACCCCATGGCGGACAAGATCATCGTCAGCACAGCCATGGTCCTACTCATCCCCATCGGGAGGATCCCGGCATGGATCGTGGCGGTCATGGTCATCCGGGATCTGATCGTTGACGGCATCCGCTCCATCGCGTCCATCAGCGGCCGGGTCATCGGGGCGAGTCCCCTCGGGAAGAAGAAAACCCTCTGCCAGATCGTGGCTGTCTCGGCCCTGATCATCCACTACCCGTTTTTCGGCATCGACGCCCACAGGGTGGGTATCGTCATTCTCTACCTTGCCCTGGCGCTGAGCATCCTCTCCGCCGGCGAGTACATCCAGAAATTCTACCGGGACACCTTTCTCTAGACTGCCGCAGACGTTGGAGCCCCTTTTTGAATTGTGAGTTTCGAGTTGTGGATTGGAAATGAGCTTTCGGTGAGTCGGACTCTTGGCCGCACAGCTTGTGAAACACACGGGGGAAACCCGGGGTAGGGCCTTCCTCGAACCTCGTTCGTTGGATTAAACACCCCTCGTTTTATTTTGCTTCCAATAGGAGTCCGCCTCCTCGTACCCCCGGATCATCTTCTCTTCGATATGCAGCCGGATTTTCTCGAACTCTGCATCGCTCAGGGTTTCCTGCGGGACGTGCTCGGGGGGGCCGAAGCGCACGAGGATCCTGCTGAAGGGCTTGGCGACCATGAATCGATCCCAGCTTTGGAAGACATAAGGGTTTTCGTAGGAGATGTAGCCGGGATAAATGGCGGCGCCGGTCTGTCGGGCCAGGGTGATCAGGCCCGCCTTGATGACCCGGGGCGGACCCTGGGGGCCGTCGACGATGTGGGCTCCGACGCGATATCGTTTCACTCCTTCGATCATCTCCTTCAGGGCTTCCTTCCCGCGTCGGGAACTTGACCCGCGGACGGGAACCCAGCCCATTCGGTCCGCGACGGCCGAAACAAAATCCCCGTCGCGACTCGCGCTGATCATGATGCAGATGGGCATCCCCAGGATCGAGGGAACGGAGCAGCCGCCGTAGAACCGCTGGTGCCAGCCGGCGAGGATCACCCGACCGCCCTTTTCGATGTGGTCACGGATGGCCTCTTCACCTTCGATGATCGTGCGGGTGGTTTTGACGTGAAGGTTGTAGATGTGGTAGGAAAGAGAAGTCAAGAAATTGTTGAGGAGGTAATATTTGATTTCCTTCCGGAGATTCATAAGGACCTCATGGCTTCCCGTTCCTTATATCCTGACGGGTAAAAATGCAAGGAGCCGGTCCCGATGACCGGCCCCCTCGACATTTCATGGTAGGCGGTACTGGATTTGAACCAGTGACTTCTACCGTGTGAAGGTAGCACTCTCCCGCTGAGTTAACCGCCCGAATGAAAGCATTCTATAACCAAAAGACCTGTCTTTTTCAAGAAGAAAAAGAGATCATGGGGCCTGTGACGCGTCGGGTCTGCGTCCTGCGGTTACACGTCAAACCGTGCGCGGGCGTCACGGCGTTTGACGAATTTTTTATTGACAAGATTGGCCGATTTGCTATTAATAATCCCCTCCGTACAGAAGCGGGCGTAACTCAGCGGTAGAGTGCTACCTTGCCAAGGTAGACGTCGACGGTTCAAATCCGTTCGCCCGCTCCAGAAATTTATGGCGGCATAGCCAAGTGGCTAAGGCAGCGGTCTGCAAAACCGTTATTCACCGGTTCGAATCCGGTTGCCGCCTCCAGCATAAAAAAAGCCGCGGACTCCGGGATCCGCGGCTTTTTTTATCGCATTCAAAAAATGGTTTGATTTATGCGTGTAATTGTTTTAATTGAAATTCGGGTAGTTGTTCCCGGAGATTCATCAACCGAATGGCGAGGAGGACAATATGAAACATCTCGGGAGGAAAGGGGAGTTCAAGCGGGCGATCATCCTCAGGGTGTTATTGATCACGCTTTGCCTGGGTCTGGTCGGCGGCACCGCGATGGCCCAGGAGGATAAGGCAACGAAGGTCATTTTGTTCAAGGACGGGACGTCGGTGACGGGAAAAATCGTCGAGATGAACATCAACACGGTCAAGGTACAGACGGCGGACGGGGCGATTGTCGTCAGAAAATTCGACGACATCGAAGCCATCCATGATCCAAGGGATATGGTCAAACAGACATATCTTCATTTCCCGCTCCACTCGTTCGATATCGGCGTCGAGATCTTCCACAAGGATTACGAAGAACCCGGATTAATGAGTGAGTCGGGCATGATGTACGGAGTCGCCCTTGCGTATACCTACCACAGGGATGTAATGGCGAAGCTGGAGTTCAAGTATGCCATGGGACAGGTTGACTATGATAATGTCTATGGATATAAAAGCTATGATATAGATGATCAGGAGTGGGAGCTCCGGGGACTGATCGGTTATGACTTCCGTACATCAACGAATTTCTTTATCACACCCTATTTTGGTGTGGGGTACCGTTACCTGAAAAGCGATCCCGATCACCCCGTAATCGGCACTTCTCTTAGACTATATGAAAGGGAATCACAATACTTCTACAGCCCTCTGGGGGTCAATTTCACCTCACTTTTCGAGAGTGGCTGGATGTTCATTGTTAACGGCGAAGTTGATATACTCTGGTACGGAAGGCAAAAATCCAAACTAAGCACCACGGACCCTACCTACGATGATCTGGAGAATGAGCAGGATTCGGGCTACGGCTTGAGGGCTTCCTTGAGAATCCAGAAGCGTTTTGAGAATGTGTCACTGTCGATTGAGCCCTTTGTGCGTTATTGGAAAATAAAGGAATCGGACTGGGAGCAGGAGACAAGAGGGGGGATACCGACGCCCGGAGTATATTGGTATGAGCCGAAGAATACAACAACCGAACTCGGCTGCGTGCTGGCAGTGCAGTTCTAGTGTCCTGAGTTATAAATTCGTTGACAAACGAGGATCATTTCTGTATCAAATGGGGGAAAAGGAGGATCGACATGGGTCGTCCGCTTGCTCCCCTGACGCTGAGCGAAGAAGAAAGAGA
>Ga0209407_1001752_pt1 | contig 21911 bp, 29 predicted proteins | sample AD_JPNHG3_MetaG_FD_184410 | JGI IMG/M metagenome (GOLD analysis project Ga0209407, IMG submission 184410) | Active sludge microbial communities of municipal wastewater-treating anaerobic digesters from Japan - AD_JPNHG3_MetaG (SPAdes) (version 2) | ecosystem: Engineered > Bioreactor > Anaerobic... | reverse complement strand
GCATGCAGAATTAAGGAATAATCTCGGAGTAAGTTTTTTCTGGATTTATGACAAACAAAAGAATGTTCACTATATAACACATAGCGATGAAAAAAGCTGTGTCATTATAGACACGTTAAGTTCATCAATGATAATTCTTTTGTTAAAATGGATAAGTTCTTTTGAAAGAACTAATGATTCTAATAGTACCTTGCATTAAGTATACGTATATAATCGTTTAAGAGAATAAAGAAGAGGCTGCAAGGATAGCAGCCTCAAGTATGATTAAACCACGCTCCAGCCTCTGCGCTGGCGGTCATTCACTCCCTGAAACATTTCAGTGGCATCGGAGCGCCGCACGTGGTTTATTTTCCTAGCAGAACAATAGTTAATAAAACTAAACACACTACAGCGACTACTCCACTACTTATTGAAACTGTTTTCAAGAGAGCTAATTCCTTTTGATACTTTTTCCAATCGTTCAATAGTTGTTTGTACTCGTCCGTTAGTCGTTTTAATTCTTGTTGATATTCCAGCAAGGCTTTCTGATATTCCTGAATATTCTTTTCTAATGCTTCCAGCTTCGCTACTGTATTCTGTTCTAGCAATTCTAACCGATTGTTCAAGTTTTCCAATTTTGTCTGTAAGGCTTGAACCTCGCTCGATGAGATTGTTAAGTCTTGACTGATGCTCTTCAAGTCGTTTATTGAATTCTGCACTTCTGTTTTCAATGCTTGCAATTCCTCTAATGGAGAAGAAAACGCCGACACAGCTAATAATAAGCACAGCAGAAAGTATAATGACCTTTTTGACCACATTATTGCTCCTTTGTTAAGTGTGCTAGTTAAAAATTATTTACTTTTATTATGTTTCTTTGTTACGGTTTCTTCATCTTCACGTGCTTTACTCCTTTCACATATCAAATAAATATTGGCTGGAATACCAAGTGCAATTTTTTCCTGTCCAATAATCGATACCACGCATCTTATATCTATTGCAAAAAGTGATTAAACGTTCTGCCTTTTGAGTTTTATACTGCTGCTCGATTTTCGTTTTATCGAGTCCTTTTCTCTCAGCAAACTCTTTTAATTCATTTGATTGGTATGGTATGTCTTTCAAAATCCCATATTTTTCTGCTAAGATTTGTTCACAGATATTGTCTTCATCAAATGAGATAATTTCTGTGTGACTGTGCGGTCCTGTACTTAATCCTTCATTGCCAGTTTCTCCAAGATACATTCCACGTGGTATTGGTTTTGATGACTTGTTATAATCCATAGCAGCAGAACTGAGTCTTGTCATATGAGCAATGCGCACTTCAAAATCGTAATTTGTTTTCAAAAAGAGTATATTGCCAAAGCGATTTGGCTTTGGATCTTTCGTGAATTCAAGATAACTTTCGAATGGCACAAAAATTGAACCGTGACCACGGTCAACACCTCGATGAAGCCGCAGCACTTTGAAAGTGGTATCGAGCCCAAACTCTGCAGTGAATGGAGCACCTTTGCGAAAAATAATTAAAGGAAAATCTATACCACCGTACAATGCTTTGAATTGTTCTTTTACGGTCATTTTATTCACCTCTCAATGCACGAATGTAACCTTCATTTTTAGCAATACATTCATCGAGTATTTGCATGAACTTTTCATCTTTGCTTTTCTGAAATACTGTTTTATATTCTTTATATGTTTCAATTTTACTTGCGCTTGCTTCTTGAATTATGATTGAAATGTTATCTGACCACTCTGATAAACAAGAAATGAGGTCTAATTTAATATCTTCCCATTGAGGAAGTAGTGATATTTTTTTATCAATAGCACACGGCTCAGATGCAATAGCAGCTGAAAAATCATCGAATGCCTCTTGAAGCTCGTTTATCTTATTTGCAATGAACATACTTTTATTCTTGAGAGTTAATTTTTCTTTGAAATTGTTTTCACGCAAAGATTCATATAAAGGATTTTTCAATTCATTGACAAGCGCAATCATAGTTGATGAACAATACGTTTTATCTATAAAAATCCGTGTGAGCTTTTTGGTCATTTTGTGAGTTACTCGATAGGTTTCAATCTGAGTATGCTCATCAATTTCATTGATTCTTTTATCTAAGTAATATTTGTTTTCAGTTCTAGTATTTATAGCAGTCATGTCAAGTTTTATTCCATCTTTACTTGCTGTTAGTCCTGCTATTTTGCCGCTCGCAATCATTCTTAATAAAGGAAAACCAAGAATGAGTGCGACAGATGAGATGATAATTGTTTTTAACAAAGTTATGTCCATATTACTCCCTTTCAAGCATATTTATTTTATCACGTGCGGCTTTCCTTTCTGCAATTATCTTTTTATAACTCTCAGTCATTTCATATCCTTCAAGCTGTTTAATAATAACATAATCAGTTTGTTGAAGAAATGATTTTAATTCAGCAATCTGTTGTTCAACTGCTTGCTTCTTTTCAATCTTTTCAATTTCTGCTCTAGTCATTCCTTTTAATTTCATGATAACCTCCAGTATCCCATTCTTTGCAAGACTCAGTATAAAATCTGCGAACGGTTAAAAATAATTCACCGCCTGCATCTCTATACGCATCCAGTATCACGCCATTAGTTTGCTGAGTGATATCAGGAAACTGCACGCCTTCATCAAACTCGTACGTTTCGCCATCAATCATTATTGAGTTTTCATCAATGAACTTGATTTCCGTATCCGGCAAAGAGTTAATCTTTGCATACTCGTTCCACTTTACTGGACTGTATTTAATTTTCATTACTTCCACCTCCCGATTGCTGTCCAGTTATATACAATATTGTAACTACTCGATGTTGCGCCGATAAATCTAACGGCATAAAAGAATTTATCTGTCCAGTTATTTACTAATGCTATTTGATTAGCGCTACTTATACCGGCTCCATGATATCCACTCCAAGCATTGCCAATTGTGTAGTCAGGTTTTGTAGTAAAAGTAACAGGATATGTTCGATATCCAGTGTAATCAGTTCCCCCATTTCCTGCTGTAATAAATGAACCATATTGTATCATTGTCCCATCGCTAAACTTAATCCAAGTACCATTTGTGTTAGAGCCTGTTTCAACTATACCATATCCAACGCCGTAAAGATTTTTTAATGAATTATAAACCGTTGCAAATGTTGTTCTTTTAGTTATAGAAATATTACTCACAAGAAAATTATCATCAGCAGCAAGTGCTGTTTGCTCCATGAGTTCTGCTAATAATTTTGCATTTTCAGGTGTTGGTATCGGCATTACTTCCACCTCCCGATTGCTATCCATGAGAAAGTTACAGATGTTACGTTGTTTGGCACAATGCAACCAAAATGGACACTGTTTGCACTATAGTTCTCTGCATATGGTTGGGCTGTACTACCGCCATTTTCTAGTGCAAGAAATTGATAGCTATTTTTATCTACAAATTTTGTTGGAAATGTAATGTACAAGTTTGAAGCGTATTGTACCATGTAAAATGACCATCCATAAGTACCTATATTTTTATCATTTGTATGATAGGTTGGCGACACTGTCGCTGTACCTCTTTGTATCATTGTCCCATCGCTAAACTTAATCCAGCTACCATTACTGTTTGAATCACTCTCGATAATTATTCCTAACTTTGATAGTGGTAATTTATAAGGCAGTGAGTTCACCGTCTCATATAAGAAAATTATGTCAGTAAGTGCAGCGGTTGATTTTTCTGAAAGTTCTGTTAAAAGTTTTGCATTGCTCGGTGTAATAATTGGCATTTGATTCCTCCCAATTAAGCATTAGTCATTATGTCGCGCAGTGTATTGCCTGTCTTAATAACATTTTCAATAACTCCAAGTAAATCTTTATTTACTGATTCAGAAGTTATTTGCATTACAGAATGTCGCTGATAGAGCTCCACGTCTATTCTATCAAGTGAAATATCGATATAATTACCGATTTCAGAGTAATATTTTATTTCGTAAAACCTGAATCCTATTGTACCAGAAATAGTTCCTGCAGTAGAATCAAAAGTTAATCTGATTTTTGCAGCCTTTTGAATTGGTAGGCATTCAAATGCTAATGTATATTGACTATCCAAAGCAAGGCAAAAATCATTATCTATAGCTATTGCATTTAATGCAGGTGAATATGTATATGTCGGTTTATATATCAAAGTATTATTTATAGCAGTTGTGTGTTGTTTTAACAAATAGCTGACATTTCCTAATGAATTATTTAATTCATCAAGGCACTCAATTTTTAGTAATCCAGCATGCGAGTAATCAGATGACATATCAGCAATCAACTGTAGTTCCGCTATTCTTATTGGAGTATCAAGTATTATATCAATAAAACCTCCACGTGAAGCCTGAGAAATTGAAACCTGCAAATAACTATAATTCATACTTGATGTTACGTCAGTACCAGATGTCCAACCTATTGTTCCTGTGAAATTAGTTTTATCAATTTTATTTATATCATAAAACTCATTCAATACTTTATAACTCTTTTTGATATAATAAAACCTATATTGCTGATAAAACTTATTTAATATGTTTGAATATGAATTATGAACGACAAGGTTATTTATTTTTATAGCTTTATTTGGTTTGCTTAAATTAGCTAATATTGATTGCGCCAGATTGCTTGCTGTTGTACTATCAACATAATATGGCAAAACAATTTTCTTTTCACGATATCCATATCGTAAATATGAAGCATTATCTGTCGCAGTCGCAGCAAGCTCAATGCTTTTCATGTCAGTTTCTTTTGCTCTATATAAAAATATTCTATTCACTATTGTTGACACGTCTTCCTCGATATCAATTGAGGTGAAATCTACTCCCTCAATGAATGATGCCGCAACAGCGTTACTTTTGACTAACTTGAAACTATTATCAGAATGAATTAAGAATAATTTGCAATTGTTCACGAATTCAAGCAATGAAATAAGGTCTTTAATAATATTGAAATAAGAAACTTTCTGGTAAACAATTTTTGATATTGAAAAATCAGTAATGTCAGCATCGATTTGTAATATAAGCAGTAATCCTGTTAAAAGAGTTTTAGCAGTAGTTGATGTTATTGTTGCTGTTACCGCTCTATTTCTTAATGTTGAAAAATATAAGTCTTCAAAAGTAATATTACATGTGGTTTTGTCAGAATTGGTTGTTTTAACATGCGAAATTGCAATCTTGTTGGTCCCAAACTTGTTGGTAAAATTATTTTTGAAAATAATCGGCATTCCTTCTTTGAGAATTATGTATTTGTTAGAAACTGTTAGTGCTCCATCAATAATGCTTTCGTTTTTTGTTAAAGTAAACTTTACTGGAAACAAAATCTTTCTATTCAAACCTGGACAAATGCTTTCGTTTTTAATTTCAATGAAAAAGGCATCTTTATATTTGTTATATTTATTTAACTCAGCTAGTGTTTGCTTCATAACATATACCTCTTATTAAACTTCAATGTGCCAGAAACCGTTCCAGTATATGCAGCAGAAAGAAGCATTGTAACATAAAAAGAGCAATTTTTTAATAAACGGCACGGAGTCGTACCGTTTACATAAATCTTTATGCCGCCTTTTGAAGTATCAATTTCATCCAAATAATTCAAAAGAAAAGCATAATGCTCTTCTGTATTGATATATAATTTATCGGAATACATTCCTGCTGGTTTATCAACATATATATAATCATTGTAAAAAAATTGCTCATTTCCATCAGTCACTATTTTTATGCTGCATTCATTGACGCCGACTGTCGTTGGTAATGAGATAAATAAACGCAACGGAGTTTCTACTGAAATATCACTAAAATAAGTATTTGATAACATTACTGCTGCGAAATTGTTATTGTTAAAAGGTAAAGAAAAATTGATTGATTGTTCTGTTAATGATTCTATATATATTTTGTCATGAATAAGTGATAATGTTAATTTTCCCAATCTTAAATAACAACCTGGCTCCCATTCAAAAGAATAATCTGTGACTGTAGTTGATATTTTATATGCATCATCAATAATCAATTCAGTTACATATCGGAGTTTGTCAAGTATCGGTGTAATCAGTGTTAAGCATTCTTGAAAAGTTTTATTATCATTAAACTTTACAGGCACAATCAGCTTTCCGCTCTTTGCTTTGAAAGAATTGTCGCAGAGAATTAAACCGCCATTCATGATATTTTCATCCAATAGTTGATAGTTTGCTTTCGTCGTATCTTGAATATATTCGATTGCGCTAGAAGTTAGAAGTATGGGACCAAAGTCAACGTATTTCCCAAAGCTGTCTTTTAACTTATAATTCATCAGAAAACTCCTTTATAAGCAGCACCAAGTTTTTTAGCAACGGCCTGTGCTATCATTGAGACATCAATAGAGTCTTTGATATAATTTCCTGTAATGGTTATATTGACAACTGGCTGAGTAGTTTTCTCCGCAATTTTCTGGCTCACGTCATTAGGAATAACTAGTGTTCCATCAGGCAGCCAGACAATTTCGCCGCCAGATTCATTGATGCGTGTCAAACCACCTTTGGTTGTTCCGCCTTGCTCATAAGCTGGAACAAACTCTTCACTTGCAATCATGCTTGAATATATGCCAGCATATGCTAATGTTGTTGCAGTCATAGCTCCAGCAAAAATTGGTCCAGCGATTGGTCCAAGCTCTGGAGCGACTTTCCACCAACCAAGAATAGAACTTGCCGCATCCATCCAGACTCCGGCAATGTTAGCGGCTTTCTTATTTTCAAATTGAGTCTTTGCCAATTCATTAGTGCGCTGTTTTTTATCTTCATCAAGAGCAGCAAGAGCCTTGTCATATTCTTCCTGTGATATGAGCTGCTCTGCTAATTGTCTATCAAGAGCGTTCTTTTGCTCTTTGTAATTATTTTCTATAATTGCTTTTTGATTAGTATACGCTTGACTTTGAAGTGATTTAGTCATATCAGAAAACTCTCTAATAGAGCTCATAAGAGTATTAGTCATCCCTTCGAATGTTGCAGAGCTTGCTTTGCCTATGAAGTCAAAAGTTTCCTGTGCAGTCTTTTTAACATTGTTCCAATATTCTGTTTGTGCTTCTGCTGCTGTTTTCAGCGTTTGCTTTTCTTTCTCTGTATTTTCTTCGACATCCTGAGCGGCAGCTTCAGCAACTTCAGCTTCTCTTTTTCTAACCTCTATCAATTGCTCATTTAATGCAATGAGAGCTTCTTGCTTTTTAGCCTCATCTTCAGCATTCTTTGTTTTTATTGCTTTAATCCGTTCTATTTGTTCGAGCAATTTCTGTTCTTCACTCTTTGCTGATTCAATTGCTTGTATAACAATTCTCATTTCGTTTTGATATGCTTGCGCTGCTGCTTCAGCTTTCTGCCTTCTTTCCTCTTCAGCTTTTGCCACAGCACGTTCTTTTATTTCCTTGTTAACTAATGCTAATCTTTCCTCGTAATATGCTCGCATCGTTCCTGTTGAGCGTCCAGCAAGAGCAATAAGTGTTGTTCTAGTAGTTTCAAGTTCTTTATCAGAAAGGTCATCAAGTTTCTCAATATATTCTTCAGTCGCTTTTTGCTGAGCTTTCGTGGCTTCTGTTGCGTCTCTTGTTGCTTTGGTATGTGATTTTTGATTTTCTTCGGTTTCTTTTAATGCTTTGGCTTCCTCTACTTTCTTAGCAACTAATGCTCCGATAGCAACGACAGAAGCTGTCGCAGCCGCAATTCCAGCCCATAGTAAAGGATTCCCAACTGCAGTCGCGGCATTGACTGCCATTTGCGCTCCAAATAGTCCCCATTTCGCAGCAGTTACCACTGCAGTTCTTATAGCGAGAGCTGTAAAGGCAGCGAGCCCCACAGTCGTGATTATTCCAAAAATATCTTTCAAAGGCTGTGGTACTGATAATAATACTTTAACAAGTCCAGATAAAGCACTTGTCACAAGCATGACAGTCGGCTTCATAGTTTCGCCAATGACTTCAGAAAGGTCTCCAACTAATTCTTTTGTGCTATTCATAGCAATTTCAGTCTCACCGACAGTTCCAATGAAAGCTCCGTACTGCTTATTGATAAAATCAATCGCAGCTCCTTGCTTTAATTGTTCAGTAGTAAGACTACCGAGTGCAGGAATCATCCTGTTCAATCGCCCGACACTTCCTGTATAAGTTCCATTTAACTGTTGATATACTGTATACAAATCTTGACCTGTTGCTGATGCGAGAGCCGCTGATGCGCTTATTATGTTTTGAGCATCAGCAATACTTTTACCTTGCGCAATAACTTCTGCCGCAATCTGTTTGAATTTTTCGTCCGATATTCCTGTCAACGCTTGCATTTTTGAAGTGTATGCATCAAGCGCAGGATAACTTTCAGACAAGCCTTGCATATTTAAAGCTAACTTTAATCGGTCTGCAACTTTTTCAGCTTCACCAAATGCTACGACGCTTGACATCACCATTTCAGAAAGTTTATTAAAAGCAACTGCCATTCCAGCAGATTCAGCAAGAGTCTTTAATTGGTCTGCTAGTGAAACTGATTTATCTTTTAAAGCATCTTCTGACTTGCCAGCATTATCTGCTGATACGCTGGCTTTATCAAAAGCGTCAGCAATTTCTTGAGATGACTGACGTGTTATGCCGACAGCTTCTAAAAGATTATTAGTATAATCGTCTGTGTTAAGTTCAAAAGAGCCTTTAACACTCCCAGCATCTAAGCTCATTGCTTACCTCTCTTTTGCCGTTTAAGAACGTCAAACAAAGTTTCCTTCATTTTACGTTCCTTTTTCAATCTTTCAAATACAGTCAGTTCATCATCTGAATCATTATTGCTAAGTTGATTTAACTCAGCTTGCATATTTTGTATCCACGTGATATATTCATTCTTATCAGCGTGGTATGCAATTCTGCAAGCATTAGCAATAATCATTGCAAGCCGTATATTCTCACAACGTTTAGTTTTTATAACCTGTTCAATATATTCGCCTGCGTCTTCAAATTCCAAAATCCGCTCCGCTTCCTGTAAAGGAATTCCAACCTCACGCAAGACCTTAAGGTTACGGAGCTTTATGCGTTTTTTCTTGCCGCACTCAATTCATTGAATATGAATGTTTTTATTTCCTTCATTGTGCCAATATCAAAATTAGCTTTCCAATAACCTTTTTCTGTATTATAAACTGCAGAAAGAAAATCATCCATAAAAACACTTGCTTTCTGCCATGCGTTTCCTTTATCTATATCGTCTACGTCAGTAACAAATGCTTTTTCATCAGCAATCATTTTATCAAGTAATAATGACGCACTCTCAGCGTTCATTGGCGCAGTCTTGAATATTTTAGTTTCTCCAGACAAGGTCTCTACTTCGATTTCAAGGTCAATGCGCTTTGCAATGAATTTCATCTATTCCTCCAAGCAATATAGAAGCGCACATATGCGCTTCTATATTATTGTTTATTAAGTTAAGTTATTTGTCACTACTCTATTCCCGACAGCTTCATTCACATTATTGTTCGAGTCTTTGACAACATTTCTTGACATCGTGAGAAGCACAACTTTGCCAGCAGAAAAGGTCGAGGATGGAAATGTTAATGTCAGCGTCTTACCAGTTATATTTGACGCTGTAGGTGCAACAAACACTCCATCAACAGAAACAATAATATGAGTTTCTGTTGTCAGATTGTTAACTTCAGTAACATTCTTGTCAAAAACAATTGACATTGAAGTCGCTGAAACAACAGAAGCAGTTAAGATTACTGGAGCCGCTACATCTGGCCAATTAGCTGCTGGAACATCTTCATCATCAGGATTGCCGAGGTAACCAAATGCTCCACGATGCGTTGAACTTTCACCTGCAGCAAATGTATGAAAGAAAATATGAAATTCAACGGTAAGGTTTCTCTGAGTATCTGCTCCCCAGTTCACAAGATTTCCGTTCACATTGGCAATTGCTTCATAAAAATACATAATGTCTTCTGCATCTTCTGAAGGAATGCCATCTCCACTACATGCCGCAACTTTCAAAACTCCAGCTTCATTATTACGCATTGATTGATAAACAGAACGACCAATGACTGCGGAATCAGAGTCTGAGCTGGTATTGCTCGAATCAATACCTGCAACAAGCTGTTTAAGTAAACTTGTTTTAATCTCAGAAAAAGTCGCAGTTAAAACATATGTGAGCCCTGTCCTAACACGGTCTGCGGCTTTCGTTCCATCTTGCTGATAAATTATATCCTTTATGTCCTGGTCAGGTTTCAGAGTTGTTTCAGCTGAAGTCTTCCCAAGGTCATAACCTTTATAACCAATCTTCACTACTCCGAGTGGTCCCGCAAACAGTTTCGAGTTTCCAGCTTGAAGTGTTCCTCCAAATGACATAGTGTCACCTCCCGATTATACAATTGTAACATTATAATTGACGGATATCATGTACCGTCCCATATCATCAGTTCCTAAACTAAAAGGAGCTTGCCGAGCAGCGATTTTCCATGCAATACATTCTTGATACGCGACTCCATCAATCGTGATTGCAGGAAGCTCAACATTAAATAGTCTTTTAATTCCAGCATGCACCGTCGCAACGGCTTTTCTGCCAGCTGTTTGATCGTTGTAAAAAGATAACAATTGGAACGCATAATCAATACGACCAGTGTCGATATTACGTGGTCCATCGTTATCTATTATTAAAATATAATCAGTTAAATTATTCGGCGGCTCTCCGCCACACACGAACTTTATTCCAGGAAATTGCTGTTTCAAATAAGCATAAAAATTATATAGATGCATACCTTCCATCAGCGACTCCTCTTTTTCACTTCTTCAGCGAATAGCGATAAAAGCAATGGTCCATCAGCATTGATATGTTTTTCTACCCACTTTGCTCCCGCTCCAGTATCGTTTAGTGTGAACTTTCCCCAACCACCGTCCCATTCATGCATTTTCGCAGCATATGACGTATTGAAAACAATAGTTATTTCATCTTTACTTCCAGAGTAAGAAGTAATTTTATCTGCTGTCGGAGAAAATGTTCCAACAAGTCTATTGCCTACAAATGCAGTGGAAGAACCACGTAACACTCCCCATCGGATCGGCGGTTTAGCATTAGTGTTCGGAGAACCTATGTTCATATAGGTAAGCATTTGAATAGCAACAATCGTTTTTGCTTCGTCAATTATTTTTGACATCTGTTTTGTAATTTCGCGGAGATTGTTTGTAAAATGGGACACATCCAGTGTCATTTTAAATCTCATACGGTCACCTCGATATGCGTTTCAAGTCCTAGAAAACCGCAATGCTTAACAGTAAGCACTTTATATTCTTTGTCTGTTCTTTCAAAAGTATCCCTACATGAAAATTGTTTAGTTATCTTAATTAAATCACCTTCTTTAACTGGACAAGTTTTTGGAAGCACAATCAAAAATTCAACTGAGTAAGGTGTTCCTGTTTTAGTGTATCGTACTTTTGAAGAAGCATCTATGAACGCAGGATATGTCGCTGAATCACTATATGATTGCTCACCAGTTTCCTGATTATAATTCAAATGTTTTATGTTAACTTTATCAATCAAAGGAAGCATTTGAACCTCCCATTGCATTACGCTCAGCGGCTTCTACGGTATCGAACCACAGATACATGGTATGTAAACAATTCGGATGAAATGGAGGATAGTCCTCAAGTAAAGGATATTTATCACTTTCACCAGAGATCGAATAAATCTTTCCTTCATGTTCTTGACACAATTCAGTTTCAGTATTATGATTAGAAATTATAACAAGGTCAGTTCCAACAACATTGCATAAATCGAGCGTGGCTTGGGATTGGGCTTCATGAAATCTCGTTCGTGCCACCATTTCAACATAGTACTCAGGTTTGAAATGTCTGCCATCCACTTCAATAAATCCTTCATTTGCAACGATAGTATTATACAACTTTGCGAACGTAGGATTTTCTGTGGCAAGCACACTTGCGAAATTACGTAAATCACCTGATTCATATGCTTGCCACAAAGCAGAGTTTAATGAGTATTCATCAATTATACGTTGCTTTGTCAGTCTGAACAATCGTTCTATCTCCAATGAACCGTTATGAATTGCTTGAGCAAGTTCTTTTACTGCTTCAAGCCTCATGCGATTCAATAAGGTCGCAGTCGCTTGTTGTGTTTCATAACTACGAAAAATTGCTGCGATATCGATAACTATCTTTTCACTTTCAGCTACGCTTTTAGCAAGAGCTTCAAATTGTTCTTGATATTGTTTAGGTATCTCTCTCTTCAGCCAAGAGTTAAGTGCTCTTTGCATTGCATTGAGCTCATTATTTATAGCAATTTCAGCTTCAGCCCAGAATTGTTTCGAAACTTCTGGTCGCTCAATAGTTTTTTCAACAATTCTCAAAAGATTTTCCGTATGTCTATTTATTTCTTTTTTCAAAGAGGAAAACGCATTCAGAAAATCTTTATGGAATTGTTTATCTGTCATCTATGGCTCCAAATCGACAAGAGTGTTCCTGCTTGTAGCTAGGAAAGCATTGAGTGGAGCAAGAACAAACTCTGGCAAATCCATATCTTTGCGAAACGATTGAGAAGCACTTGACGCACTCAGCGTTCCTGTGCCTTCTGCTTGAAGTAGTCCTGCTTGAAAATACTGTTCATAAAAATCACAAAAGAATAAAGCAAGCTCACACTGAGCAATGCGTAGATTGTCATCAGTAGAACTTGCTGGTATTCCGTACTTACTCTGGAGGAAAAAGAAGGCAGTGACTAAAAGCGTTTCCTTAGATTTATCACCAGGACTTGCCGATTCAGGTAACGCAAACCACGAGGAGGCCGTGAGTCTGTATGCGAGATATAAGTCTGCTTCAGCAACCGTAATCCAAGTATTTTCACCTTTAATCACTGCCATATATTACCTTCCTTTATGACCAAGAGAGCTGAGCGCACTGTGAACTATCTCCAACAGCAGCACCGAATGCCGTCCAGTATGTTCTCAGTTCAGAAAGGGATTCAATCTCTTGACGACTGAGTCCGAGTTCACGCAAATATACTGCGTTCTGAATCTTATTGCCAGGTAATACTAACACGCCTTCATTTGTTGTGACATATGAATTAAACGTATATCTAACTTCAATCGGCCATTGAAGTCTCTGTCCACCAGAAGCATTTGATGCAGCAGAAAGAGCATTGCGCGCAGCTTCAATTCTAGTTTTATAAAAAGGATTGATATAAAGAATCATCAATGCGTTTGCAGTATCACCAAATCCTTTATCTTTACAAGCATTAGCAATCTGGTATGCGCCAGCATTGAGAGTCATGATATCACGTTCAAGCGTAGAATTGTTCGAAGAACCTTGCCATGACACAGTATGGTCTGCAGCAGCAGCAGATAAAAGAGCGTAATGTTTATCAGCCCAGAGCTTGTAAAGTTTTGCTCTCATCGTTTCAATTGCATCGACAAAAGCATAGAGCTTTTTGCCTTCCATCATTTCCCAAGTGATGCCAATCGCAGCTCCGTATTTTTCAACATTGACAATCATCTTGTCGCCGGAAATCTTTTCAACTTCAACTCGTCCACCTTCCGGTATCTTTTTGAATTCAAGTCCGTTGTTCACTTCAGCAATTTCCCAGAACAATTGACCTTTCTGAAGCTTCATTCCTTTGAAAGATTCTTGCCATGAGAGGTCAAAGTTAGGTGTTACCATCGTCGTGTCAAATACATCTGCAGTAAGCTGAGGGAGTTCCGATGAACCAGCGAAAGCCTGCACTTTCACGTGAGCATCATCTGCTTCAGCAACTCCATGCACAAACATCTGTAAACTTTTATTTACGAATTCGACTTGCTGAGCAGGATTTAAAGGCTTGGTAAACTTTGTATAATTAGTGCCACGAGTTTCAAGGTCATGCATATGGCATGCTACATCAAAAATCTTTTCAACATTCACTTTCATTGTTTTCAGCATACTTTCCTCCTTTACTTATTCAGTAGCATCGTCAGCATTATGCCAGAGGCTATCGTCAGCTTCATATTTCAGAACCTGATTATCTGTCGGCGAAGCAATTGCTACATCAGCAAGGTCTGTAAGAGCAAGAGAAGTATTATGCCAGAGGCTATCGTCAGCTTCATATTTCAGAACCTGATTATCTGTCGGCGAAGCAATTGTTACATCAGCAAGGTCTGTAAGAGCAAGAGAAGTATTATTATTATGCCAGAGGCTATCATCAGCTTCATATTTCAGAACCTGATTATCTGTCGGCGAAGCAATTGCTACATCAGCAAGGTCTGTAAGAGCAAGAGAATTAAGAGAACCGTCAAAGATTATGTTAACATAATCTTGTCCCTTTTGTGCTCTCTCTTTTGCATATCCTATGAGCGGATATGTCGGTGTTTTACTTGCTTTGCCAGCGCTCGTGTTATAGTATACTTTTTCACCCGGAACAAACTCGAGGGAGTCGCCAAGTACCTTTGTCACCTTTGCTGTTTTTGCTTTAACAACAACAACGAAATCGCTCGATGCATCTGCTGGAGCGAAAGCAACAAAGCCATTTACATCTCCACCAATGTCTGAAGCAGCGATGAAATCTCCGACGGCTGTCACCGTTGATAAATCACCGCTATGCAGAATAAGTTCATCATATTCCATAGATTTTAATTCAATCATGATTCACTCCTGATTATAAAAAAGTAACTAATCGTTGATAAATAAATTATCAACCTCCAAAAACTTCGCTCAACGCTTCAGCCACAGGATTGTTTGCTGTTTTAGTTTGTGAAGTTTCCTTCACTACTGGTTCCTGTTCTTGCTGATTAGTTGAACCAAACATCTTTGCAAGCTCAGCATATTCTTTCGCCTCAGCGTCCAGATATACCTTTAAGGATTGTTCGTCAAGCTTCTCTAGCTTGCTCGGTTGAAATCTTCCGAGATAAAAAGCCTTCTGCTTTTCAGTCGCGTTTTCTGGAATCAACTTTGCGAACAATTCCTTCGCCTTAAGTTCTTCTACGGCACGCATTGCTGTCTTGCTTTCTGCTTCGAGCTTTGCGTGTTTGTCCTGAAGTTCTCTTAACTCTTTTTGCGCTTGCTCTCCAGCAAGAATAATTGGTCCAAACTCTCTGTCCTCTTTAAGTTTTTCAAGAGTAAAGAGCTGACGAGGATACACGTTATGTTCCTCAAGAAATAATTTAACTTCTTGGAATGTCATAGGCTTAATCTCCTTTGAGCCTTGTTTATTTTGCTCTTGTTCTGATGCTTGTTGTTCACCAAAACATTGGAGCAATGCCAGCCTCCGCGCTCCTGGAAATGCTGGACTATCTATATGCGATGAAGAAAGTGCTATGCCTGAAATGGCATTCACATCCTTCACGATATTACCATCAACTTGAACATCTGCTTCTATCGAACACACATCAAGTTCTTTGGAGTCTTCATACATATCCATTACAGCTATCGCTTTTGTTTTATCTTTATTTTCAACAAAAGTGTGAACAGTGCGACCAATGACCTTTCTACCTTCATGTGAATTGTCACGATTATGCCTCACAAATAACTTAACGCCTCTTGCCATCGCTGCAACTTTCTTCACGGCTTCTGAAGGCCAGATAAGTGTTGCGTTTCCTTCTCCAATTATGCGTGGAGCACTTTTTCCTTCTTCAGCAATAACATAAATTGGAGCACTCTTACCACGTAACTTTTCCTGAACGTTTTCCGGCAATGCAATATTTAATCGCGAAGCTTGAATATGAACTTTCATGCCTGTGCCTCCATAGATTCATCGTCATCAAAGTTATCAATAACTAACTCCGGTTCCTTTTCTGCTTCGAGTCTTCTCTTAGTGGTAATTGGATCTATTCCAGGAATAAATGAGCGATAATCATCAGCAGAAATAATTTTATCGTTATACGCAACACTCAAAGCACGAACAAGTGTCTCAAATCTTCCGTAGTCGATGACAGGGATTTTAACAGTGAAATCTTTTTCAACTCCACGGAGTTCTGTACCTCCGTTATCGATATATACCGTCTGTGCCTTAATTAGCAAATCGTAAAGAGCTTCAGCAATTATTGTTCGTTCAGAAAGAGTAGAGTTATTTATCACTTGATACAAATCTTCTGCAGTCGCACGATTGCTCATCAAGTCAGTCCAGCCGAGCCAATGTACAGGGACACCTGTTGTTGCTGAAATGTTCTTTGCTGTTGAAGCAAGTTCCGTTTTCAAATTATCGAGTGCTCCAGTTCCTGCAGTTTTATAATCGAACACCGCTTTGCCAACAAACGCTTGTCCAATCTTCCAACCTTTTTCTGCAATACTACGTGCTAAAGATCTTGTCTCTTCGTCTGATTCTGTCTTAAATGTAGGAGTAATGCGAGAAGTCGTATGATTAGTTCTTCGTATGTCTCTAAGAGCTCTGTCGTAATTTTCACAATCAGTAAGACATAGACCTGTCTTAACTACAGGATCAAGACCGTCTGAAGAATCTCCACTTGTTTCGAACACTACAAAATCTCGAAACACTTGCGCATCTTTACCATCTCCGGTATAGAAGACTCCGTTAATTATTTTATACTTCATCGTTCTAGGAAGTTTTATAACCTCAGGAAAATCTCCAGGTCGTGGTCTCAACACCACTACAAGAGTTCCCATCATTTCTGTTGCGCGAACAATCTGAAAAAACTTTGAGCCGTTAAGTTTCGTTGAACGTAAAAACTTTTTAGCCCACATCGAGAAATTCTCATTTTCTGTATTTATATCGATACCTTCCCCAGCAATGAAAGCCGTTCTGGTATCAATGATAGTTCTAACTTGAGCACAACCATACTCAGATTGACCGTTATATTTACGATAAAGTTCGGCAGTCTGTAAAGAATAAGTAGGATACTGGTTCACCATTCCCGGAATGTTTTCCGCTGTCCTGTGGAATAAGATACCACTTTCTGCTACTAACTGTTCTTGTTCTCCCTCAGTAGCTTGAATCTTTTTCTTACTAAAAAATCCCATGTTATTCCTCACCAAATGTTTAACATTTCGATACTTCCAGTTTCCTTTGGAAGTATAAACTGTTCTACTGCATAACGACATGCCGCAAGAGCGTCGTCATGATAACTAAAAATCTCTTCAGTAGGTTCGCCATTCTTATCCTTTAAGTACGTTGCTCCTCTTACTTCTGCCGCTAGTCCTGGACACTCTGTGTCGTCGATTATCCATTTATGTGAACGTAAAAAACTAAATCCCGACTTTACAAAATCCTTTCTTCCTTTATCTACTCCTATCGTATTGAATCCGGCATTTCTCCATTCTTCAATAGTTCTAGGTTCTGCACAATCAGCTCTCCACGTAGCATATCTAGGAAATAACGGTCTTGCCATTTCAGTCAATTGTGCAGTTAAATGTTTCTTAACATAAAGCTCTTTCATTGCGTACAGTATTCCATCTTTCATTCCTAGCATAATCATTGCGTGATAATGCTGATAACCAAAGTCCATTCCGAATGCTACAGCGTCCATATCTTCAATTCTATAAGGACACTTACCGTATTGAACCAGAGGAAAGGCCTCTTCGCCTATCTCTCCCCACTCTCCAAGAGCGTAAACTTGATAACGCAATGGATCCGTAAACTTCATATCTTCAAGTTCTGACTTGAAGTCTTCGTCTATGAATCTATTATCTAAGTACGTTGAATGAATGATAGTAGCGTTATGTTTCGGTCTATCAAAGAACTCTGCTTTCGTCCAATGATTGACACTTACAGGATTCAACGAAAGCGTAAATTGGAAAGACCATGGAGCCTTTCCACGGAGACGTAGATTAAGCAATCGAAAGTCGTCTATAGTACCTTCGCTTGCTTCCTCAAACCATATATCTGTCAAAGGACCGGAATCAAATGTAATAGACTTTATCTTTTCAACGTCGTCTAGTCCTTCGAATATAATCGTGTTTCCATTAGGAGCTGTTATACGCATGTCGCTCTCACGAATGTCAACACGATCTAACAAGTTATATAAAGATAACGTTTGCTTCAATTGAGCAAACGTTGAGGATCGATTTGTTCTCGCAACTTTACGCACTACTAAAAGATTTCTACCTTTCTGCGTAAATAACCTGTCCACATATCTCTGTGAGATTGCGAACGACTTACCAGAACCTGCTCCCCCTATAACAAGATTAAACCTGTTAGTATCATTCCACAATGGAACGAATACCTTGTTACGCTGTACTTTCACAGCACGATAACGTATCTTTTTAGTCGCTTCCATCATCGTACACTATTGCGATAGGACCGTTATCCTTTCCACGCAATGTACAATTGCGCGAAGACGACCAACGTTTAGGATTAATACGTTCCAGTAACCATCTTAATTCCGTAGTGTTTCCTTCAGCCGCATTCACTTGAGCAGCGGTATGTAATAATTTCAGTAAGTCTCTTTCAAGAATAGCTGTATAAGCAACTAATTCTCTTTGAAAGTTATCGTCGTTACGTAACTCTTCTATCTCGTCAAAGGAACACTCGGCTAATAAAGCGGCTTCTTCAAAGTCCATACCGAGTTTTACCATTTCTTTGACGACAGAACGTTTATCCATATACCGCTTCCTTTACTACTATGATTATAACATGGCACAGATTCAATAAAAAAGCAAGTATGTATTTTTATTACAGTAACTAAACACTGCAATAACGCTTTGCGTACAATAAAAAAGCCGCTCCAAAGAGCGGCTTTCGAGCAAAGAAAAATTATAGACTATTTAACTTCTTTGCCATCGACTATTAATGGTCTGTAGCCTGTCCAATTCGCTGGAGGATTAGCGCCTTTCGCCTCCAGTTTATAGACGCCTTTTTCTGCGTCGAAGGATACCCACATCCGCTCTTCCGGCTTTGCTTTTTTAATTGCATTGATGATAATTTTCCTCATCTCTGCACGACCGAGTCTAAAGCGCTCGAACACTTTCATCTCAGTAACCACTTGTCCGTCCTTGAAAAGTTCTACAAGAACGTTTGTCTTAGTAACTCCGGAGCGATCAGCGGGAGCACGAGTTACTAAGGATCGAGCGATAACTTTTATCTCGTCCGTTCCATTCGCAAGACAGAACTCCATTAGCTTCGCAAGAGAAGCCTTGCGTTCGGCTTTCTTCTTGTCTTTCTTCGCTTTAAGAGCGTCGTAAAGTTTCGGGTCGCTCTTTTTCAATTCGCTCATCTTACTCATAACGTGCCTCCTATGGCATTTTATTTTACGTCCCCATACAGGGACGTTTTTAACAAGTCCTACCGCCTTGTTACTTATACCTTAATTATACTATATCTTGCCAATAAAAGCAAGATATTTTTCGTAAAAATCTAAAATTATATACACCGTACAGTACCGTACACGGTTTTACCTATTATATAATAGGTAACTTTCCCTTCCCGGCACAGCCGTGCCAGTATTTTACGTACCTTGCGTACAGTAACCTGTACGCCGAAAGCCTTGCTCGATTTTCGAGCGTAGTCAGATAAATAGAGCGCTGTGTCTCTGTTCAACAGCTGTTCTATGAATGTCACCAGACTCCTTCTACTATTAGGAACTTCTCCTCTTGAAGAATAACAGCGCGATGAAGCTTCTTTAGCTTCATACCTACTCATGCCTGTGCTTTCCAGCGCTTGTACAAGCGCTTCAAAATCGTTCTTTCTTCTACTCATAATTGTCTCCTTTCCTTTCAATAACCTTATACTATCATAATACTATATTTTGAAAAGAAAAGCAAGAGATTTTTCGTGATTTTTAGAAATTTTTCTGAAAAAATCGAAGAATTAATAATAATGGTAGGTAGTGCGGCAACGGCAGTAACGACAGTAGTGCCGACAGTTACGTAAACCTTTGCAGTATAAGCAATTACGTATAAAATACTGTCGGTACTGCCGCCTTACCGCAAAAAAGCGTTTTGGAATATTAAGTTTTTACTATATTACCTTTCGCCACCCCCCGACAGTAACGACAGTACCGACAGTATTATTACTTAATTACTTGCAATATAACAATTTAACTTACTGTCGGCACTACTGTCGGCTGCCCCTCTTTTAGTCCGACAGTAATACGTAACAAACAGCACTAAACGCTAGTAAATAGCAGTATTTACCAATAAACGCTACAGTATAGTAACATAACGCATAAAACCGTATAAAACCGCAATCGATTAGTACTATATTAGGTATTTACTATATAGTAAGAATAAAATACTTAAAAAAAGGCAAATTTTTTAGAAAAAGTACTTTACTTTATTTTAGTATTATAGTATAATAATAAAGTAAATAAAACTTTACAGGGAGGATGCAAAGTATGGATAACGAAAAGAATATGTACAGATGCGTATCTAAAAAGGAGTTACTGCAGGAGTATATGAATATATGCTCTGAAGAAGTAGAGAGATTAGAAAAGGAAAACGATGTAGTCTATTTATCAATAATCTTACTAGCCTTAAAGCGAGTAAAGGAAACTTTATCTAAAGAAGAGTTAGAAGAGATTTTAATGATAACAGGTAAAGAAGATATAACGGAAGTATTATCTATGATTAAAAAACGGTCTACGAGATTTGTAGAAACTAATCCTCGTATGTTTTCTTACATATTATTTCATTATGACGATAAAGGAGAAAGTGTAATAACTCGTGGAGGAAACTGTTTAGCTATAAGTCCTATAGAAGTAGCTAGACAACAAGCACGATTCATGCAAACAAACGACGAGATTGCTGTAGCCATAACGAATATAGACATAGCGTTTTTTGATTATGAAACACTTCACGGAGAAAGAAATGAAAAGTTCTAAAAATTCTATAGTGATTCACACTACTATCAGATATAAACAGGTTTATACTTGTCATTTCTGTAAGAAGAACGTCTACGGAAAACCTATAGTAGTAGAATTCAAAGGAGATCCCTTTGCTATAAAAGAATTTATAGATCAATTGGAAATGGTTCCTCTTACCAGAACACATATGCCAGTAGGTTTCAGGTATTCCTCGAAGCAATATTTTTATTGCGGTGATTGTTACGAAAAATTCGCCGAGAAAGAGCAAGAATTTGCAAGAGTGATAATCAAGCCTATAAGCAATTTGGTAATTCTGTAGTTATTGATGTTTTGCAACTGATTGGTCAAGAGATAGGAAGTTCCATGGAGGGAGCAAAGAATGAGGGAATATAAAAGTGAGGTAGATAATGCTTGAAATAAATAAGATATATAATATGGATTGTTTGGAAGGTATGAAGTTAATTCCTGATAATAGTATTGATTTAATAGTTACATCTCCACCGTATGATGAAATTAGGGATTATAAAGGATTCAGTTTAGATTTACACAATGTCGGTATAGAAATATCAAGAATACTTAAAGACGGTGGAATTTGTGTAATGATTATTCAAGATCAAACTAAAAATGGAAGAAAAACAGGAACATCATTTCGTACTATTGTAGATTGGATTGATAATACTGAATTAGATTTATGGGAATGTTGTATTTATTATCGTAGTGGTACGCCTGGAGCTTGGTGGAATAAAAGATTTAGGGTAGACCATGAATATATACCGATATTTTTGAAGGGTAAAAGACCTCAATATTTTAATAAGGAACATATGATGATTTCTCCAAAAAAAGAAGGTATTCAAAAAAGCGGAGGAAGTAGATTAACTAATGGAATAGTATCTAAAGGCTTTATATCTACTGGTAAACCAAAATGTTGTGGAACAATAATTAAATACGCTTCATCTTCACAAGAAGGTAATGGATTATGTTCTAAAGAATCACATAAAATAAAATTACAACATCCTGCAACATTTCCAGATAAATTAGCAAGCGATTTTATACAATGCTTTACAAAAGAAGGTATGATAGTTTTAGACCCATTTATAGGAAGTGGAACGGTAGCTGCAATGGCAAAAAAATTAAATCGTAATTACATAGGTTTTGAAATTAGTAAAGAATATTGTGATATTGCAGAACAAAGATTAAAATTATTAATATAAAACTGCGA
>Ga0209407_1001748_pt1 | contig 21942 bp, 20 predicted proteins | sample AD_JPNHG3_MetaG_FD_184410 | JGI IMG/M metagenome (GOLD analysis project Ga0209407, IMG submission 184410) | Active sludge microbial communities of municipal wastewater-treating anaerobic digesters from Japan - AD_JPNHG3_MetaG (SPAdes) (version 2) | ecosystem: Engineered > Bioreactor > Anaerobic... | reverse complement strand
ACCGTTATCTGTCATTTAGGCAAGAGCGTGCGTTAATTGAGAGAAGAAAATAAGGTACGAATAAAAATAACAAGAATAAATAATAAAAGTATGAGAAACATTTTAATCTATTGTTTGGCAGTATTATTCCTTGCCTCTTGCGGAAATTCAAGTACTCAAAGAAAGGGAGGAAACAAGCCTTCTGAAAATTCAGAAATGACTGCTGTAACCGCTTCTAAAATTAAACCTGTTGTCAATGTTTATGTTGAGAACTCTGGTAGTATGGCTGGTTATGTAAATGGGAATACAGATTTTAAAAAGGCTGTATATAATTACTTGACAGATATTAAAATTTCTGGAATAACCGACACGCTAAATCTATTTTACATAAATGACAAGCCTGTTGCAAAGGGTTCTGACGTTAAGGATTTTATAGAAAAACTCAATCCTAATCAATGCGTATTTGCAACTTCTGACATTTCTAATGTTTTTGATTTGGTGTTGAAAAGAACTGATAATAATCAAATTTCTGTATTAGTTACGGATGGAATTTTCTCTCCTGGGAAAGGGAAAGATGCTCAACAATATCTTGTTAATCAGCAAATAGGCATAAAAAGAATAATGAAAGAACATTTAGACAAATATCCTAATACCGCTGTAATAGTTTATCAATTAACTTCAGGTTTTAAGGGAACATATTACAATCGTGAAGATGCAAAAACCGAATTCAAAGAACCGCAAGCAAGACCATATTATATTTGGGTCATTGGAGATGTTGAAGACATTGCTTTACTTAAAACATATATTCCTGACAGTAAATTTAAAGGAGGCGGTGTTCAACATTCCTACACTCTATTACCTCCATTAAATATGGAAATTGATTATGCTATTCTAAATAGTCCGAAATTTGGCTCTTTTGAACGTGATAAAAAATCGACAAAAACCTCAATCTATAATATCAAAAAAGCCTCAAACGGAGCACATAAAGGAAATTTCATGTTTACAATTGGAATGGATTTATCTCTTTTTACTGTTTTATTAGGCGATGAATATCTTACAAATACAGAGAGTTATGCTCGTTTGATAAACAAACAACCAAACAATGATTATTTTATTGAAATAGAGCACAATACTAATCCTAATACAAATTATACCCATAATATGAAACTAACTACAGATAAAATTTCTGTAGGCGAGTTGGAAATTATTTTAAGAAATCAATTTCCTCAATGGATTTATGATATTAATGATGAGGAAGGACTTGATATATACAAAAACGATGCAATCAATAAAACTTTTGGTATTAAGTATTTAGCTGAAGGAATTTATGAGGCATACAATTTTTCGGGAAACTCAATTTACACAACAATGAAATTTAATTTAAAAAAGTAATTATATGGAAACAATTTACAGATGGCTCTCTTCTTTATTTGGCTCAAATTTAGCTGAGCATTTAAGTGGGTGGAGCGAAGTTACAGGAGATTACACAGAAGCTAATCTTTTCTTTATTATTGGCATGAGTTCATTAATAATTAGCATTGCAGCATGTGTAACGTATTATTATATTTTGAATCACCCGCGTTGGAATCGTGGGTTTAAGTGGTTGATTTTTTTAGTAATTGTGCTAATAGTTAATTTCCTACTTGCTTTTGGTATTTGTTATTCCGATTTGCTTGCAGGCAATATTTCTTCGGATATTTCAGCTATTTCAGTTGCAGAATGTTTAGGATTTGGATTAGCAAATATCATTGTATCTATTGTAATATTTGTTTTTTGTTCACTCATAATCAAATGGGGAAGTCGCAATTGTAAATTTTCACCTTTTAAATTCTAATATCATGGCAAGTAACAAATTATATATATTCGGAATTGGTGGCACAGGCTCAAGAGTGCTAAAATCATTAACAATGTTGCTCGCTTCAGGAGTGGAGTGCGGCGTGGATACGATTGTACCAATTGTAATTGACAGAGATATGTCAAACCATGACTTAACGCGAACAAAAACATTGATAGAAAATTATATCGCCGTAAACAATATTGCACCGAAAGAAGATTCTCAAAAAGGATATAAAAACCGTTTTTTCAATACACAAATTGAATTATTGAATAATGAACTTTGTTTGCAATTGAAAGATAACACTCAAAAATTCAATGAATTTATCGGTAAAGATACGATGAGTTCAGAAAATAAAGCATTGGTTGATATTCTTTTTTCAAAAGAAACATTGGAATTGGATATGACAGAGGGGTTCCAAGGAAATCCAAATATCGGAAGTGTTGTCTTAAATCAATTTGATGATAGCGATATTTTCAAAGCTTTTGCAAATGATTTTAAAGACGGCGACCGCATTTTTATTATCAGTTCCATTTTTGGTGGCACAGGAGCAAGTGGTTTTCCGCTTTTACGGAAAGTGTTGCAAACTCCCAATCAAAAGGATGCAGACGGACAACCATTAGCAAATTGGGGATTAGTGAATAAAGCTCCTATCGGAGCAATTTCTGTATTGCCATATTTTAATGTTGGAGCAGCAACTGATAATAGTTTAGTTAATTCTGACACATTTATTGATAAATCAAAAGCTGCATTATCGTATTACAAAACAGAAGACAAAAAATTAGATACACTCTATTATATTGCAGACACAAACACCACAACTTACGAACACCACAAAGGTGGCGATGAACAAAAAAACAATGCTCATTTTGTAGAGTTAGCGGCTGCAATGTCAATACTTGATTTTGTGAATCCACAATTGCAGCAAAAAAATATTCATAGAAAAGATGATAAGATTGAAAGCACTACTTACAAAGAATTTGGTATAAGTGCGAATGTTTCAGAAATCGGTTTTGCAAATTTGGAAGATGAATCACAAAAAATGCTCATAAATCCACTTTCTCGTTTTTTGCTATTCAGAAACTACATGCAATTTGTTTTTGAGAAAGAAAGAAAATATCAACCGTATGCCCACAGGCGATTTAATGAGGATTTCCGCAAAAAAAACTCAATAAAAAAACTTGAATCATTGCAATCTTCATTCTTCACTTGGCTAAGAGAAATGGAAAATCAAAACCGTAGATTTTCTCCTTTTAATCTTTCAACTAACAATGCTTTTGATTTTGTCAAAGGCGATATAAGTCTGATAACAAAACCAAAATGGAGCGATAATATCAGATATAAAAATTGGGCAAGAGTTGATAATGAACTCAACCGTCAAATTTCAAAAACAGACAAAGCATTGGGTAATGAAAGTCGCTTTCTCGAACTTTTCTACCGTGCGACAGAATCATTAATCAACTTTAAATCTTAAAAATCATGGCAAATAAAGATACAAAATATGTTTTCCGTCTGCAAAGTGAAACTAAAGGACAACATGATTTGCAAAATTCTCTCAAACATTGGGACGAATCACGGATGTATGATGACAAACAAATAAATGCAATAGAAAGCTCTAATGAGAAATCTGAAAATCAACCAACTTCTATTCCCTCTCCTTTTGCAAGAATTGCATTAGTGAAAACCGCTTTTGGCGAAGTTGCAGAAAACGGAGAAAAAGCATTGGCAGCTTATAAAAAAATTGTTTCGGATAGTTTGGATGTAGCTGAAATATTTTTCACTTATGCCAAGTGGCAAAATAAAATTGAAATTGTAAAATGGGATAAAGATACCGACTTGCCAAAACTCCAAGCAGGACATAAAATTCTATATAAAACTCTCAAAACATTCTTAGAAAGTGATGCAGTAGCGTATAATTTTGACAAAATGAAATGTATCTACATTTTAAAATACAAGCCTACTGGAGAAATGATTGGGGCAACTTCGCCATGCACATTGTTTTTTAGTTCGGCAAACGAATTTAATAAAGCGAACGAAAAAGGGGAAATAAAAAATCCTATTGATATTCTATTAAGCAATAACCACAAAGCATATTCAGGAATAATGCCTTTGCATAAGCGTAGTTGGGAATTTCAAAAATATCTTTACACTTGGGTTGCTGCGAACAACGAAACTCACGCCGTAAACGATAAAGCAGAGTGGATATTCAAAGATTTTTACAATTATCTTCAAGCGCAAAAAGATTTGCAACCCGAAAAAGTTCAAGAAATAGATAATATTTTTGAACACGAAAAATTAGCAATGGAGAATTTGAAGAATAATTATAATCCAATTGCAGGATATGAAATTTTAAGCAAGTCAATTTACGAACAAAAAATAGACGAAAACAAAATAATTGTAAGTGATTTTGAAGTTAAAACAACTTTGAAAAACGAATTGTTGCCATTGATTTTACCTCTAAAAGGAGGAAATGGTAGTGGATATGAAAATTGGTCATTAACCGAGACTACAAAATGGGCAAGTTTTATCGCTAATGAGAAAGCAGATAGAAACATATTGCCTGACGGAACACGCTATGGTTGGCTTACAAGAAATGATTTCTTGGAAGACAAAATTATTTGTTTCCCATATTCCATTCAAGAAGAAAGTTTCTTTTCGGGTAATTTGAAAAATAGTACAAATACTTATTTGTTGCCTTTAAAAGAAAAATATTTTGAGTATTTCAGCACAGAAGATTTAAAAAAACACATAACCATTAATGGTGGAGATAGTACCGTAAAAATAACCTTAAAAATCCCTGTTCATAATGGCGAAGTTATTTTTGAAAAAGAATACAAAGAAAGTGAAATGACATTGGTTAAAAAGAGAGATTTTGACTGTGCCATATTCCCGAATGTGAAATTTGAGAATGACAAACTCGCTTTTTATCGAATTGGATTATTTTCTCCATTTAGTGAAAAAGATGTTGAATATTCTGCCGATTTCTACAAAGGTTCAACTCGAATTGCATTAAATGAAAATGATTGGATAAAACGCAATACTTCTGATAATGAAAACTCTGTTTGTACAATTTACTCTTTAAATCAAAAAACATTTGACCATATCAGAATAAAAATTGATAATGTAAACGGCGTTTTAATTCCACTACTACCGAAAATTGAGAATACCGATTCTTTTACATTTGCAGTCGATTTTGGGACAACGAATACCCACATTGAATATAAAACAAGTTCAAATCATAAAATTAGACCGCTTGATATTCAATCTGCAACGGGAGAACACCAAATACAATTCCTGCACGGAAAAACCGAAGCACATACATTGGTTTCTGATATTGATTTTATTCCCAAAGAAATTGGAACGGATACGAAATTCAAATTTCCTGTACGAACAGCGTTATCATTATCTAAAAACAGAAATAAAAGTAAAACGATTTCCTCATTTGTGCATGCAAATATTGTGATTCCATACGAAAAAAAACAAATTCCAAAATATAATGAAGTGCTAACTCAATTAAAATGGGATGCAACCGAAGAAGAGATGGGATATTTCATTGATTCTTTATGTTTTATATTGCGAAACAAAACGATTTTGAATAAAGGAGTTTTAGATTCAACAAAGATAGTCTGGTTCTATCCATTAAGTATGGCAGGCACTCGTTCTAAAATTATTGCCGAAAAATGGAAACTAGCTTATGCAAAATATTTCCTTGGTATATCGGTTTGCAATATTGATGACTTGGAAGAAAACATAAAAGATATTCTAAAAGAAAATATCAAAGACCTTCCTGAATCCGTTGCCCCATTTTTATACTACAAAGACGACACAAAATATAAAGATGCGATAAATAACCTTGTTTCTATTGACATAGGTGGAGGGACTACTGACGTTGTTTTTGTAAAAGACAAAAAGGTAGAGTATGTAACTTCTTTCCGATTTGCGGCAAATTCGATATTTGGCATTGGAGAACATATTACTCCAGTTGTATCAAAGTATCAATCTAAAATTGAAGGTATAATTGAGGCTAATGACCCACACTTTAATTTAACAAATATTCTCAATAGTATCAAGGCTTCGAAATTTGGCGACCTCGCTTCATTTTTCTTTTCTCTTTCCAATAATGAAGATTTGAAAAATGTTGAGATCAATTTTAACTCAATGCTAAAAAAGGACAAAGAACAAAAATTGGTCTTCGTGCTTTTCTATGCGTCTATAATTTATCATACGGCACAAATTATGGGAGCAAAAAATTTGCCATTACCACGTCATATTATATTTAGTGGAAATGGTTCAAAGATTGTCAATATTGTGGCAGATAAAGATGTTTTAGCCGAATTTTCAAAACTGATTTTCGAGAAAGTATGCGATCAAAAATATGGCAATAGTGGTCTGGATATTATCCAAAACACGGTCAACCCCAAAGAAGTTACTTGCAAAGGTGGTATAAAAGCAGCAGATAAAGATTACGTACAAACGCTGTTTGTTCCGGTTGTTTTAATGGGAACTGATTCGACAACTTTTGCTTCGGACAACGACACATATTCTTCAATAGATTTAGACAAGTGCGTGTCAAATACCAACACGGAAGTTAAAGCATTCATTAACTACGTGATTGATGATTTGTTGATGCAAAAATATACGAAAGGAGGAGTGGTTGAAGAGACTTTCCTAACAGCGTTAAATCTAAATCAGAACACATTGCAGGTTGCGAAAGATGTATGCGAAAAAGAGGAAGATTTTGTTACATTTACTAAAAACGGGATTATGGGAAAAATAGAATCTGTAACGGATACTTCAAGTACAAAAATAGAAGAAACATTTTTCTTTTATCCGATAGCATGTTTGCTAAATACAATTAGTACTGAAATCAATAAAATAAATTGATTATGAGAAAAATATTTTTTATAGCAAGTATACTATTTTTGTGCGGTTTCTCCTGTGTCGCACAGACTATTAATCAAAACGAATTTGAGAAAATAGTTGATTATGTAAATTGTCGATATGCAAAAGCATATATCGAAAACACTAACGCAAGCCAAAGCGACAAAGAGGCTTATAATAATAAGATTAAGGCGCATTTAGAAAATAATTCTTTTGACAGCCACTTATCATACACAGATTTATATAATTTATTAAAGAATAATTCATGGGGGCAAACTGCGAACAATTTGATTAAGGTAAGAAAGGAGAGTAAGAAATTTGCAGATATATCCTCTAAGACAAATTTAGAAATAATAGATTATATTATTGAAATCAGCGGTAATTTCAAAACCGATATTGGCGACAAAACAATAAAAGAAGTTGAAACTGAACTAAAAGAAAGGTATGCAAACAAACCACAGGAAACACCTAAAGTTGTAGAAAAAGCAATAGAGCCAACTCCTCTTCAAACAGTTCAAGTTGCAACTGAAAATAAAAATGAGTATCATTGGGTAATTTGGTTGATTATTGCTTTAGAAGGTATATTGCTCTGTGTATTTTCTTATTTTCTATATCGTCTGTGGAAACGTTGTAATAAATTAAAACGAATGCTTATCGAAAGAGAAAATTCTAATAAATCTTCAAGCGTAGAAATGTTTGAGGCAAAATTGCAACAATTAGAAAGGGAATTTGGCGAATTACAAGAGAAAGTCAAAAATATAAAACTTGAACCAATAAGCCCAAACACGATAAAAACGGAAGATAAAATCATAGAAACACCCGTTAATGTACAAGAACCCAAAATTTCATATATAAAGTATTTCAGAACCAAACAAGGCAAAGTTCTCCAAGAGGAAGTATCTAATCAATCAGATGCTTCATTCAAGATTTACGACATAAACAATAATGAAGCTAAATTTGAATATTGTGGTGGAGTGGTAAATCCTGACTTTTTTACAGAGATATGTACTTTTGAAAACAATCCCGCAGATGTTCCTCACAAAAAAGAGATTAGAACAACAGCCTATGGAACTGTAAAGAAAGATAATAATAATTGGGTTATCGACAAACCTGCAAAAATTAAATTCATTTAAGCACATGCACTACTATATTATAATAATTATCATTGCCATTATTGTAATTTGGCAATTTGTAACCTTTTCAAAAACAGTCAATTTATTAAATGTTTTCAAGTCAATTTTTTGCAATAACAAGGATGAATACAACCTTTTAAATAAAGTAAAAATTGAAAGTATTGAATCAGCAACTGATTCTGAATTAGATGATATGCTTGAAAAAGCAGGTTTTGATTCTCAAAAGTATCATTACACCCGATTTTCGGAAGAAAGTGGCGAAATTTTATATTTTAGACGTGAAGCTGCAAAGAAAGACCTCCAAAAGAAATATGAAAATGACACAGGATTTTCTGCCCAAAACAATAATCCAATTTATCAAGAAATTGAAACTTCTATAAATTCATATCTTGAAAGTAACAAAAGCGGTATCAGCGATTTTTCTTTAATGAAAGATATTGTTGATAGAAATTGTGATGCTGCAGAAGAAGAAATCAACACACAAATACCTATTCCGCTTTATTTGGGTTTAGTTGGAACGATGGTTGGTATTTTAGTTGGTATTGGTCATTTATGGATAAGTGGTGGCTTAAGCGATTTACTCAATATTGATAGTAGTTCTTCTGGAATGGACGGTATAGAGGCTTTACTTGGCGGAGTTGCTTTAGCTATGATTTCAAGCATTTTAGGAATCTTATTAACAACTTTTGGTTCACTGCGAGCAAAAAATGTAAAAGCCGAAGTTGAAAAAAGGAAACATGTTTTTCTAAGTTGGATACAAAAGGAACTATTACCCAGTTTGAAATCTGATGTATCTGGAGCGTTAATCGAAATGTCGCGCAATCTGCAAAGTTTCAACTCTACTTTTTCTACGAATACAAGTGATTTTGGGAAGGCACTTTCACAAGTAAACGAATCTTATCAGTTGCAAACACAGCTATTGAATGCTGTCAAACAAATTGCTGACAAAGAGGTGTCATTACAAAATATTCAACTTTACAATGCTTTAAAGAACAGCACTGAAGAAATTGGCACATTGGCTCAATATCTTAATAATACAACACAGTATCTTGCCAATGTCAAAGTACTGAATGAGAAATTGGATAATTACGAGAATCGCACACAATTTATTGAACATGCAAGTAAATTCTATGCTAAACACGAAAATTGGCTGACCGAGAATATTGAGATGGCTAATCGTTCAATGAGAGATTCCGTTGAAAAGTACGATAAATCTGTCTCGGATACACTTGGAAAAATACAAGAAAACTTGGAAATCCAAATGCGGAACTTTGCTGACATTTTACAAAAACAACAGGAAAAATTAGGCGAGAAAACCAAGGAAATTGATAAAGTCATTGACGAATTGAGAAATCTCTCTGCTATTAAAGACAGTATCTCAAAATTTGAAAGTGCCACAAAAGAACAGAATAAAAAAATCGATCGTCTTACAGAGAGTATAGAAAAACTTGCACAGATGAAATCAAGCGGAGGTGTTGTACAGCAAAAAATGCCTCGCATGATGAAAATTGCAATAATAACAGGATGCAGTATTATGTCCCTTGCAGGATTATCGTATCTTATAATACAAATCGTAAATTGGATTTCCGAATTAATCAGATTATGACAGGAATAATTGTAAAGGCTCTTATTGGTTTATTTATTTGGCTTGTTTTAGGGCAAATTATATGCAAACAATTCAAATTAAAAAAGAACACAAAGATTTTTGTCAATATTTCGTGTAAAATTGTAGGAATTGCTGTTGTGGTATTTTCAAGTATAGATTTAATCAAATTATTATTGAACTTTCGCTGATTATGAGTAAGAATAAAAAAGAATCTTTTTTTTGGACAAGTTATTCCGATTTAATGACTTCTCTATTTTTTGTAATGTTGGTATTATTTGTTTTAACCATTGCACTATTACACAAGAGAAATAAGGGATTAGCTATACAATTAGCTGAATACGAACATATAGAATCCGTAAAAAAGGCTGTAAACGAAATCAATCCCGATTATTTTGAATATCGACCTGAATTTAAAAAACACATTTTTAAACTTCATGTACAGTATCCTAAAGGTGAATTTGAAATATCAAAGATAACCAACTCAAGCCTATTGAGTGAGATAGAATATGCGGGAAGAGATATTGAAAGAAAAATCAATAATTTGAAGCAAGATACAATAAACAGTAAATTAGACATTCAATATCTTGTAATTATTGAGGGGCAAGCGTCTGCAGACGGTTATAATACAGACAATTTTCACAATAATGATGTATTGAGCTATCAACGAGCATTGGGCTTGAAAAGATTTTGGGAAAGTAAAGGAATTTATTTAGATAAACTTCAAAACTGCGAACTCGTTATTGCAGGTAGTGGAGAAAAGGGCGTGCCTCGTGAGCAACCAGATTGGAGAAACGAAAAAAATCAAAGATTTTTAATTACAATTATCCCTAAAACAGGAGTAATAAACAATTAACTATATGCGTGCTAAGTTTTCTATATTTCTGATTGTCATTTTGTTCATTGTTTCATGTGATAATGCTTCACACCGCAGAAAACATGGAAATAATTTACCTGCCCAAAAAGAGCAATTCGCTGTTGAGAAAACTAAAAAAGAAACATTACAATTCAAGAAAGGTGAAGAATATTCAGTTAAAGTAGTTGGTATTTCAGATGGCGATACTTTTACAGGCTTAACAAATGACAACCAACAAATAAAGTGTAGAATCTACGGTATTGATGCACCAGAGAAGAAACAAGCATTTGGCAATCTTTCAAAGCAAACTCTTTCAGATTTGATTTTTGGAAAACAAGTATTAATAAAAATTCAAAATAAAGACCGTTGGCAAAGAGCGATAGTTTGGGTTTACACTTCTGACAAAAAAGATATTAGTGCCGAAATGATAAAAGCAGGGATGGCATGGCATTATAAAAAATACGATAATTCAGAAGAATACGCTGAACTTGAAAATAAAGCAAAAATTACTAAACAAGGATTGTGGGCTGACAATGAACCGATTGCTCCTTGGAAATTTAGAAAATAGAAATTGATTGATATGAGTGTAAACGACAGATAACAAGCAGTTTGGCAAAAGTGGCGGTGTGGCTCGCAGAAACATTGTGCAAATTTGAAACTGTATTCGCCCGTGCAAACAACAGTGAGCCGCCACCTTCGCCAAGCTGCTGGACGTTGTGCGTCATGCTTAAAAACAAGAGGAAGGATGATAACTCTTATTAAAGGATAAAATATGAAACAATGGTACGAAACATTATTTGAAAATTATGGTGAGAAATACGATAGAGAATGTTTTGCTCAGGGTACTATTGGCGAATGTGATTTTATTGAGAAAGAGCTAAATTTTAACAAATCGTTAAAGATAATTGATGTTGGATGTGGAACAGGTCGTCATTCTATTGAACTAGCAAAAAGAGGTTATCAAGTTACGGGCATCGATTTGTCTATATCATTACTTAAAAAAGCGGAAGAAAAGGCAAATAAAGCCGGCGTAAAAGTTGATTTTTTCAGGCATGACGCCCGCAATCTACCTTTTGAAAAACAATTTGATGTTGCGATAATGCTTTGTGAAGGAGGGTTCCCTCTTATGGAAACAGACGAAATGAATTATGAAATCCTTAAAAACGTTTCTAAGTCTTTAAAGGACAGGTCAAAATTCATATTCACAACGTTAAACGGGTTGTTTCCTTTGTTTCATTCTATAAATGAATTTCACACACAGGGAATAATGGAAGGCAACGCAACTTACCATAGTAAGCATTTTGACTTAATGACATTCCGGGATTATAACATTACAAAATTTGTTGATGATAACGGAGTAGAAAAGGAATTAGAATGTAATGAAAGATATTATGTACCGTGTGAAATAACATGGTTATTAAAAACTCTTGAATTTACAAAAATAGAAATATTTGGAGCAACGCTTGGTGCTTTTTCTCGTGAGGATAAATTGAAAGCAGAAGATTATGAGATGTTAGTAATTACAGAAAGATAAAAAGAATGAACGCACAACAGCAGCTATACGCCATCAAAACGGCGCATAGCCGCGGGACGTTATGGGCAATTGAAAAAGCGCCAAAAAGTGATTTCTAATAAATACCTTTAAAACGAGGAGGAAACATTATGAAGATATTAACAATTGATGAAAACAATATCGACCAAGAGCATATTTGTTGTGCTATTGGAAATGACAAACAGAACCAAAGTCGGGCGCAGTCAAAAAAAGCATGGATGAAGGAAAGATTTAAAGATGGATTAGTATTTAAGAGATTTGATCAAAGGGGTAAAATGTTTATTGAATATATGCCAATTGAAAAAGCATGGAAACCGATTTGTGGTAAAAACTATATGGTTATAAATTGTCTTTGGGTTTCTGGGCAGTTTAAAGGAAAAGGTTTATCAACACAATTGCTTGATGAATGCATTCAGGATGCTAAATCAAAAAAAATGGATGGAATTGTTGTTGTAAGTAGCACAAAAGTGAAACCATATCTAACTGACAAAAAATTCTACATAAAACATAATTTTGAAGTTGTTGATTCAGCACCTCCATATTTTGAATTACTTGCGCTAAAATTCAATAGAAATGCAAATAATCCCACTTTTTCTGATAATGCTAAAAAAGGTATGTGTTCAAATAAAAAGGGATTTACTATTATTTATTCAAATCAATGCCCTTTTATGGAAGAGTATGTTGGACTATTATCAGAAATTCTTAAAAATAAAAAGATACCTTTTGAGATTAAGAAATTACAAAATTATAAAGAAGCACAACAAATAGGAAGTCCATTCGGAACACTTGGAATTTATTATAATGGTGAGTTTAAAACTCATGAACTAATGCCAGAAAAGAAGTTTGAAAAATTTATCGAAGAAATAACGAAATAGTAAGAATGGCGCTTTTTAACAGCACATAACAGCGCATATATGCTTCGCTCCCGCTGGTCGCTCCGGGCTTCGCCACATTTTCACCTCCGCTATCGCTACGGTGAAAACGTCATATATGCGCAAACGTTATATGGCATTTTAAAACAAACCACAAACAGACAAATAGATGGCATACTTAGTATTAGCATATCCAGAACTGACAAATGAAGATTTTGACAGAATTCAAAGTTATCGCAAGGACAATGACGAACTATTTTTCAACGTAGTCAATCCTCATTTTACGATTGTTTTTCCAGTGTTTGACATTTCAGAAGAAGAATTTACTAAAGAAGTAAAAGACAAATCTGCGAATTCGGTAAAATTTGACTTTATTATTCGTTGTGCAACAATTAATAAAGATGCTTTTAGTGACTATTTTCATACTTTCTTAGTGCCGGACGAAGGATACAGTAGAATAGTGAAACTTCACGACAAACTTTATAGCGATAAACTCAAAGAAAACTTGCGACTTGACCTTGATTTTGTACCTCATATAGGAATCGGAAATTCACAAGACAGATATAAATGCAAGAAAATGGTTGATGAATGGAATAAGAAGGAGTTTGAGATACGAGGTACAATTTCACGGCTGACAATTGTAAGATATGAAGACGATGTTGTAACGACAATTGAAGAAATTAAACTTAAATAAAGAAAAACGCCCTATAACAGGCGTTTGGCTCAATGGCGGGTGAAGTGGTTAATTAAAAATTCTACCTCGCATCAACTTTTGTGGTGTATTGACAGTTTTTTACTCCGAAATCCGCCACTGCGCCAAGCGCCAAACCGTTATGCGTAATTTAACCGAAGATAAGAAAACTAACTTTAAAACTTATAAATATGAGAGCACTTAGAAAAATTATGACAGGAATTATTTTGACTGTAATTATTACATCATGTGGGAATTCAAGTAGCGGAAGTAAATCTGGTAACGAACCTGATGTATTAAAAGAGGAAATTCCACAGCTTCAAACAAGGACGATTGATGTGGGTAAATTGAAGATGCACCAAGATGGATATTCTATTGGAGAAAAAACTGAACTTACAGAATTGCAAAAACAAATTAAAGACGAGGAAGTTGGAACAATTGAGATAACTTGGATTTGGGATTGTTCTCCTAAATATGCCGATATGCCAATGAAAATAGTTTATAATAAAATTGATGGCGTCTTAAAACTGATTTATACACAGAATAATGTGATTGAAGAGTATAAAAATATAATGCCAGAATGTTTATCAGAATTTTTAAAAAATGGAGAGAAAAATTTTTATTCGTTAGAGAGCTACTGTAAAGATGCAAAATACGACTTTAACAATAGAGAAATGACCAATAAAGCTGTTGGAAACAAGCCTGCACAAAGCGAGTTAGATGGTTCTGTTGGAATCGTAAAAGATTATATTAAAGAAAATGCAAATGATGCGTCAAGTATAAAATTTATTGAGTGGTCTAAAGTTAGCTCTTTTGGTGAATATTGGGTTGTGAGATGTAAATATAAAGGGACAAACGCATTAGGAGGTGTTGTAACTGAGAATATGTGGTTTTATATTCAAAATAATCAAGTAATTAAATCCAAACCGATTGAATAAAAATAAAAAACGCATAACATACGGTATAAAAAATTGCCGGAGCTGTAGGTTATTCAAGAGTTGTAGCCCGCCTCAACTTTTGTGTAACCGGACAGGATAGTAGCCCGCAATCCCTTACTGGCCATATTGTCAAACGTTGTGGCCAATTTAAAAAAACACTCATGAAACATTTGAAAATACTGACAATAATAGTTCTCACACTGATTTGGACATGCGGATTTGGACAAACTGACATTGATAATGAGATAATCTCAGCTTTGATAAATAGTGAATTTAAATCATTACCCAATGACACAATTTTTAATAGAAAAGGAGAAATTAAAAGAATTAAGACTTACAAAAAAACAGATATTCTTTTAATCATTGAAACGGAGACTTTTTTATTTGACCCCGAAGTTGATTCATTTGACAGGTTTAAAAATGAAACAAATGGACTGCCTTCTCTTGACAGCTTGACTTATCTTGATTTTATAGATAAAAATAAAACAAAGATACAAATTGATTCAATTTATGGTTTTCAGGGAACAATTACATATAATTCAAGACAAGAAATAGATAATATATTCAAACAAGGTGGGTGGGATAATTATCATAAAATACACGGATATAAATCTATGATAAAGGTTTCACGTCCGGGATTAAATAAAAATATGACAAAAGCCTTCATTTATTATAGTAGTTCAAGTGGTGGATTAAGTGGAGCTGGATTTTATCTGATTCTTGAAAATATAGATGGTAAATGGATTGTTAAAGAATCTATGCTTGCATGGATTTCTTGACCAAATGACTGATTGTGAATGATAAATTGGCCACAACACTCGGTATAACCAATAAGGGTTTCAGTGGTTTGCGAAGGGTTGTAGTCTGCTTCAACTTTTGTGTAACCGAACAGGAAATTATCCCCAATCGGCAACTTTTCATACCACCGAACGTTGTGTGCAAGCTTAAAAAAAGCAATAAAAACTCTATTAAATGTCGAAAAAAGAACAAAAATATGAACGAAAAACCTTTTAAGGACGATCAAACTTTGAAAAAAATAATTTTATGTTAACTGCTTGCCACACGATGCGATTATTCGGCAGAAGAGTTGTATGAGATTTTTGAACTAAACATTAAAAAATTTGATTATTCTATCTCTGACACAGTTATTGAAAAGCTGAAAGCATTTTTCAACAATTCAGTAGCGCACAAGGATAAAAACTTTGGGGATGCTCGCTTTGTCTTCTTTGAAAAAACAACTGTTGAAAAAGTAAAATTACACACAGCGAGTTCAAAACCTTATCCTTCAAGCAAATCTTAGTAACCAACAATATGTCCACGTGAACCAAACCTTAAAGGGTTGCTTCGGATTCTACATCCTCGCGAGGAGAGGACTATTAAAAGTAGGAATAAAGGATTGTTGAATAATGTTTTGATCGAAAAATTATTTCTTGCTTTTCAAACAAAACACAAATAAATACTTGATTTTCAGTTTACCAAAACTTTGCCAAAATTATTCTATTTTACCAAAAATCTTTTTCGCTGAAAACGGTCGCCGTAAAAATGTAAATATCGGCTGTTTTCCAGCCATCCCAACCCAAACCTGCCTTGTCGGCCGAACAGTGTCCGAGAAATTCTTCCTTACTCCAGCCTGTTTCTGTAGCTACTTGAGGCAGAAATACGCCTCTGTGAAAATTTTTCTCGATTAAAATTCCGTGTTTCCCCAATTCGATTTCGGAAATATCGTTGATTTTTTTCAGGGGCGACAAAGCCGAGATTTCAATATCGATAAAAGGCAGTTCGGATGCTTCGACCGGCATAAATCGCGGATCATGGGAAGCAGCGGCTATCGTCATTTCCTGAACGGTTTTGTACAAAGGCTTTTCGGCTGTCAAAATACCGATACAACCTCTTAAAGCTCCTCTTTTATGCAATGTTACAAAGGCACCGCAATTTTTTTTAACGGTTTCCGACAAAGTTGCCGTATCCACTTCCGAAACTCTTCCGGCTCGACAATGTTCTTCAAGCGTTTTTCTCGAAATTTTCAGCAGGTCTTTTTTGTCTTTTTCAGTGAGATAAAAATCTTCGGCAGCATGTTTACTTTCGGCTACTGCAATAGCCCAATAACCCACAACCCTGTCCCGTTCGCCATAATACTTCACATCCCCCGAATTGCAATAATCCACCGCGTGGAACTTAAGCGATTTGTTCGAAGAAGTCATATAAAGCAGCGTCAATACCGAAGTCCAACCGCACAAACTGGTCTGAAGATTAGAAATATGTTTTCTTTCATTTTCAGCCAAAGTTTCCAACAATTTTTCGGGACGATTGCTACAAATGGCATCTTTGGTGAGGGAATCAACATATTTGGCATCCTGATAGGCCGGATAGTGAGAAAAGTCGGAACTGACAACGAATAAATTCTCCTCGTTGAAATAAGGTTTTAATACCGACGCTATTTGCTTGCAAACGGAAGGATGGGCTGTGCCGATAAGGATAGGAACGATAACATAATTTTTTCTTAACACATGGTGCAAAAATGGAAGTTGAACTTCCAGACAATGTTCGTTTAAATGAGGAGTACGGTCGTCGGTGAACCATTCTGGAAAATTTTCCACCAGTTTTCGTCCAAAATCCATATCGACTTTTTCCTCACCGTAAGGCATCAGAAAATTGCCCGAACAGTAAACGGAAGCCTTGTCAAAATACTTGTGATGAGAGGAACCAATAAGAAAAATTCTTTTGTATTCTCTGTTTGCATCGATCTGGTTAAATGCCGAAGCGGTAATTTTGCCGGAAAAAACATAACCGGCATGCGGACAAATAATGGCTCTGACCCTGTCGAGCTGTTTGGGTGCAGCATTTTTGAAAAAAATGTCGATTTCTTTCTGCAACTCTTCAACATTTGCCGGATAAAACTTGCCGGCTACTGCAGGTCTTCTGTCAATGGTTTCGTTAAATTTTTCCATAATATCAAGTCAAGGTTAAGTCATTGATTTACTATGAAAAACAATTCTTATTTAAAAAAGTTCAAAAAGAAATTCAAATATAATAAAAATCTGTCAGAAAAAAAATAAAAACACGTGTTTTTTCTGATTCATATTTTTATGAGGTTTTAAGTTTTTTGCAAAAATGAGTGAATTCACTTTTTGAAAATTAATTACCATTAATTAAAAAATTATACACAAAAAAATATCGCTTTTACATTTTACTTTGCTATATTTGCGTCAAAATTTGGTTACTGTGTGGTTTAAATTTTAAAATCACAACTGCTCGAGAAATAAGTTTCGACCAAATTTTACGGATTGAAATTTAATGGAATACAAGCTTTTTGGCCAACAAAAGTTAAATACCAAATATGAAGTTTTGGAAACTAAAAGCAAATTAATATGAGCAAAGGATGTAACAATGGTATTGAAAATGAATGTTTTGTCGGACAATACCGATAAAATTAAGTTAAATTTGATTAATCAACAATACTTGGTATCCGATTACAAAATAAAAATTTTTAAAATACAAGAATTAAGTTTTTATCCTGATTAACAAATTTCTCCAAAAAATTATGGACAAAAAATACAATGCCCTTAGCTTTTCTACCAGCAAGTTTGTTACAAAATTCTACAGTACTTCCTTTTATTCCGCTTCGCAATACTTTTCAAAAGAAATTCAGGAAGCCATTTTCAGCATATATGGCTTTGTACGGTTGGCCGACGAAATCGTTGACAGTTTTCATTTTTCCGATAAGGAATATCTGCTTCGGAAATTTGAATCCGATTATTATGATGCGGTCAAAAACGGTATCAGCCTGAATCCCATCCTTCATTCGTTTCAAATGACTGTGGGTAAATATGGAATTTCGGATGAATATGTGCAACATTTTCTCTCAAGTATGAAAGCCGATTTGGAAAAAAAAGAATACAAAAGTCAAATTGAACTGAATACTTATGTGTATGGGTCGGCAGATGTTGTTGGATTAATGTGTTTGAAAGTTTTTTGCAATGGAGATGAGCAACTGTTCGACCGATTGATGCTGCCGGCTACCAAACTTGGATCAGCTTTTCAAAAAGTTAATTTTCTTAGAGATATTAAGCAGGATACGCAAGAGCTGGGCAGGCATTATTTTCCGCAAATTATTGAAGAAGGGTTGACCGAACAAACGAAAAAAGAACTGGTTGAGGATATTCGAAAAGATTTTGACGATGCCTACAAGGGAATCGTATTATTGCCAGCCGACAGCAGACTGGGGGTTTTGATTGCTTACAAATATTATACGGCACTTTTAAGAAAAATTGAAAAAACTGCTGCCCGCGATATTCTCAACAAAAGAATCAGAATTTCCGATGCCGGAAAAATGTTTTTGGTTTTGTCAACGCAAATAAAATATTATTTAAGAGCCTTTTATGGAAACAAATAAAGAGAATTTTGTTCAGTTGGTGGATGAAAATGATCAGCCTGTGGGAATCATGGAAAAATATGAAGCCCACAAAAAAGCTGCTTTACACCGAGCCATTTCTGTTTTTATCGTGAACTCCAAAGGCGATTGGCTGATACATCGGAGAGCTTTGGACAAATACCATTCCAACGGACTTTGGACGAATGCAACCTGTTCGCATCCCTATCCTGATGAAAGTTATCTCGAAGCAGCAAAACGAAGGCTAAAATACGAAATGGGAATAAATTGCGAATTAATTCCACTTTTTCATTTTATTTATCAGGAAAAAGTTAATGATGAACTGACAGAGCATGAATTGGACCATGTTTTTTTCGGTGTGAGCGATGACGTTCCCATTCACAACACCGGTGAGGTAGAAGAATGGAAATACATTCCCTACCGACAACTGTTGGAGGATGTTGAAAATCATCCCGAAAAGTACACCGTTTGGTTCAAAATAATAATGAAAAAAGTCAAAGCATACATTGATACGGAAAATTTAACAGAAAGTTCATGCAGATAAGCCTTTTACTTCAAAAATTCAAGCAGAAATATCCCGAAAGGAAAGTTCGACAATTCATTTTCACCTTTTATGCGGTAGGAATTGTTGGTTTGGCGCTGCCGGCAACGCATGTTTTTTTTGTTTATTTGATTCCGTTGGCTTTGCTGCTTTCGGCTTTCATCCTTCTACCTTTTCAGGAAGATGATTTTAGTATCAAAACGGGCGTATTATTTACCGTTATTTTTGTTGTTTCTTTTACAGTGGAAGCTATTGGCGTAAATACGGGGAAAATATTCGGACAGTATTTTTATGAAAACGGTTTGGGCGTTAAATGTTTTGGTACTCCGCTGATTATTGGTTTAAACTGGGCATTGCTGGTTTATCTCACGGCTTCCATTTTTCAATCGTTTCGCATCAACAAATTTTTTCTTGTACTTTTTCCTTCTGTTTTGATGGTTTTGTATGATGTGGTACTTGAGCAGGTTGCTCCCAAAATGCAAATGTGGTTTTGGGAGGCAGACCGCGTCCCTTTTCGGAATTATTTGGTTTGGTTTCTCATGGCTTTGATTTTTCATACATTATTGGTAATCAGCGGACTTAAATTAAAAAATCCTTTGAGTAAAATCGTTTTTTCGGCTCAATTCTTGTTTTTTCTTATCCTTATGTTCATCCTCTAAAAAGGTTCTATGTTGAAAGCCAAACATCATTGCCTGATTTATCCTTTTTTTCGTCGATATACACTTTTGTTGATGAAAAGGAATTTTCATTCGGTTAACGTTATTCGAACAAATTTTTCTCGGAACGAAAATTTGCCCGTTTTGATGATAGCCAATCATATTAGCTGGTGGGACGGGTTTTGGGCAATGTATCTGAATTTGAAAGTATTCCACAAAAAGTTTTATTTTATGATGTTGGAAGACCAACTCTTGAAATTTCGTTTCTTTCAGTGGACGGGCGGATTTTCCATAAAAAAGAAAAGCAGGGAAATGATTGAATCGTTACAGTATGCTGCCAAAATTTTGGACAACCCCGACAATTTGCTTTTAATATTTCCCGAAGGAAAACTTCAGTCGTTATACAATCCTCTTCACGTTTTCGAAAAAGGAATCGAAAGAATTGTTGAAGGACACAAAAATAATTTTCAACTGGTATTTGTGGCCAATTTTATCGATTATCTTTCGCACAAAAAACCCGATTTGTACATGTATGTGTCCGAATATCAAGGAAATGTTTTTTCGCATTCCAAGTTGCAAGAAGCCTATAATGTTTTTTACGGCAACTGTCTCGATATTCAAAAATCTAAAACAGAATAAGTTATGATATACTTAGCCTGGGTTGTTTTTGGTTTTACTTTTTTTCAACTGTGCATTGCCGGGTTGAATTATTTTTTCCGTGAAAAAATACCAATTTCGACAAACCGGATTTCCGACGAAAAAATTTCGGTGCTTATTCCCGCTCGTAATGAGGAACAACATATTGGAAATCTTTTAAATGATTTGTCCGGCGAAGACGACAATATTCTCGAAATTATTGTTTTTGACGATCTTTCTTCCGATCATACAGTTGAAATAGTGAATCAATTTATTGGTACGAACGAAAAAATACGGCTGATTCGTTCCACCCATTTGCCAGCAGGCTGGCTGGGGAAAAATTTTGCCTGTTATTCGCTTGCCAACGCTGCAAAGGGAAATTATTTTTTGTTTCTGGATGCAGATGTTCGGATGGAAAAAGAAATTGTTGTTTCATCGGTAAAATTTTTCAAACAAAAATCGCTGCATTTGCTTTCCATTTTCCCGACTCAATTAATGATGACAAAAGGCGAAAAAATGACGGTTCCAAACATGAATTACATTTTATTGACTTTGCTGCTGCTACCTTTGGTAAGAAAATCATCTTTCCCATCTATTTCGGCAGCAAACGGACAATTTATGCTGTTTGATGCCGATACTTATAAAAAATTTCAACCACATGAAAAATTTAAAGACAAGCGGGTGGAAGATATCGAAATTGCAAGGTTTTACAAGAAGCTAAAACTTAAAATTGCCTGTCTCACCGGAATTAAACAAGTAAGATGTCGGATGTATGAAAATTTTGCTGAAGCGGTAAACGGATTTTCTAAAAATGTAATTCATTTTTTTGGAAATTCTTTTTTGATTGCTGTTTTATTCTGGATTGTTACCACTTTTGGATGGTTAGCAGTATGGCTCGCATTCGGATTACCGACACTTGCCGTTTACTTGCTTGCTGTTGTCTGTATCAGGATATTTTTTTCGCTGGCAAGCAATCAAAGTATATTGGATAATCTCATTTTTTTCATTCCCCAACAGTTTTCTCTCGGAATTTTTATTTATCAGGCGCTCATCAACCGCTCGAAAAATCAATATCTATGGAAAGGAAGAAAAGTTTAGTTTTATTTTTTTTGTTGATTTTGCTGCATCTGCATGTTCATGCTTCCCACAGGGAAAATATTTACAAAGCCTACATTAATAACGACATGCAGGCTTGGAAAAATACGATTGATAAAATGAACCTTTCGTCAGGCAATGCTTCCGACGAATTTCTTCTGGAGCTGGTAAATTATGAATATGGATACATTGGTTGGTGTATTGGGAACAAAAAAACTGCAGAAGCCAAAGAATATTTAAAAAAAGCAGAAAACAGGCTAATAACTCTCGAAAAAAAATCAATTT
>Ga0209407_1001743_pt1 | contig 22009 bp, 25 predicted proteins | sample AD_JPNHG3_MetaG_FD_184410 | JGI IMG/M metagenome (GOLD analysis project Ga0209407, IMG submission 184410) | Active sludge microbial communities of municipal wastewater-treating anaerobic digesters from Japan - AD_JPNHG3_MetaG (SPAdes) (version 2) | ecosystem: Engineered > Bioreactor > Anaerobic... | reverse complement strand
TTTTGTAATGAATATATACGTGGAAAATATAATTATACTATCCGTCAAGGATGGGAAAAATATGTTTGTAAATAATAATTAATTAAAAAATGGAGGCTCAAAATGAAAGATTTAAAATCTTATGGAAGACTTACACCTGAAGAACGTAAAAAATCAGAAAATTCTGTGTATTTGCTGATGATTTTTATTCAGGATCAGATACTTTGAAAAGAGATATGTATATTATGACTAAAAGAGAAAATTATTCTTTGTAGTTACGGGTATTGCGTCCCCCGGTAAATGGTTAAGGCATAGACGCGAATACTATGATGAAAATCTTATTGAATTATTAAAAAAAGTATAATTTTAATAATTTAGCTTCCAATAGTGGGATTTAAAATTTAAATTAAAATAAGGAGAAACAAAATGAAATTTGATATTACGTTTAACGATGTTATCGAAAATGGTTATTACAAGATAGCGAAAAAAATATATGATAGTGGCGGAGTACGGATGGTTATTGAAATTAATAAGATTCAGTTGGAGTACCAAGGATGTGAGATTACAAAACAGTTTGATTTTCCTGAAAGCTCAAGTTCTGTTGAAGAAAAAATTGAGGCAATGAGTCAATTTTTAGACGTATTGTTTGTAGGAATTATTGAGCTTAAAGAACAATACGAACGAGTTAAAAAAATATTTGATGAGAAGACAAACAAAAAAGTTAAAGTTATAGATGATATTTTGCGCGACATGTATAATGAAAAATATTTTGAAGAAAGGAGTGATAACATTTATTGATTGATACAATTTAAGTTTTTGATAGTGTGATTTAAAAATTAAATTAAAATAAGGAGTAGTAAGATGAATACTAATGACAATAAATGTATAGATGATATAGATTTAAAAGATGTAAAAGATGTTATTTGGATAAGTGGAGAATGGAGAGATGGTATCTGGAAAGGTGGTGTCTGGAAAAACGGAGTTTGGAGAAATGGTATTTGGAGAAATGGAACGTGGAAAAGTGGATATTGGATTAAAGGTTTCATAGTATCGACTAAATTCAACAAGTTGGTTTACAGTGTTGTCTCTCCTGCTGAATTTTATGCAATTGAAGAAAAAGTTTCATCACTGAAAGAATTAATAGAAAAAGTTAGTAAGTAAATAAAGTTTTGTTAGAGTTAGATTCTCTAACAGAGTAATGTCTTTTAATGTAACTAATTAAAAAATAAGGAGTAAAATTTATTATTATAAATATATAAAAGGATGTTTAATATTTATGCTTGATAAAATATTTAAAGTAACATCACATATATTTGAACTTCTTGGAGAGCAATTAGTAAAAAATGAAAATGTAGCATTATTAGAACTTGTGAAAAATGCGTATGATGCAGATGCTTCTGAAGTTGACGTTATTATGAAAGAAGCAGACAATCCCACTAAAGGTCAGATAATTATTGAAGATAATGGTTGCGGGATGGATATTGATATTATCAAAAATGTATGGCTTGAAGCAGGCACTGACTTTAAAAGCACAATTAATGAAACACCAATATATCATAGACATCCACTTGGTGAAAAAGGAATAGGAAGATTTGCCGTACATAAACTGGGAAATAAAATTGAACTGGTTAGCAAACAACAAAATAAAAAAGAGATTTATTTCTCCATTAACTGGGATGAAATTAAAAAATATAAGTATATTGATGAAATTCCGATAAATCTTAGTGAAAGAGAACCTGAAATTTTTAAAGGGAATAATACCGGTACACGCATATTCATCACATCATTAAAAAATAAATGGGAACGCGGTAATATAAGAGATTTATATCGTTCTGTTATTGCTTTCAATAATCCTTTTAGCACATCATCAAATTTCAGGGTCAATTTTAATATTGACAATGCGGAATGGATTCAGGATTTATTAACACCTGATAAAGTAAAAGATTACGCTCTTTATTATGTAGAGGCAGAAATTGAAGGAGACAAAATAAAAAAGTTCAGATACGGATTCAGACCATATAATACAATGGAAAAATTACAGAAGAGAGTTGTTGATGAAACCGATGAACAAATAAAAAAAGTATTGGAAATGGTTGATAGGGATAATAAGAGTATTAATTTAAATAATCATAAAATAGGGCGTGTGAATTTTTCAGCATACATATTTGATAGAGAAACCAAAATTTTAAGACTGGGTTTATCTGATATAAAAGGACTCAAAGAATATTTGAATCTTAATGGTGGTATTCGGATTTATCGCGATGGAATAAGGGTATATGACTATGGAGAACCGGAAAATGACTGGCTTGAACTTGACATAAGACGGGTTAATGTACCTGCCAAAAGGATCAGTAATAATTTAATACTCGGGGCAATTGAACTTAATAGAGAACAAAGTAAAGACCTTATTGAAAAAACCAATAGAGAAGGGTTCATTGAAAACGAGGCATACTTAACTTTTAAATCAGCTATTTTATATCTACTGAATGTTATTGAAAATCAGAGAAACATTGATAAGGAAAAAATAAGGTTGTTCTATGGAACAAAAGAAAAATCTCAACCTGTTATAGCATCAATAAATGAATTAAAATCGGTGGTAGAAGAAAAAATAAAGGATGATGTAACTAGAAACGAGATTATCTGGTACCTTAACAGAATTGAGAAAGAATATGAGGACATAAATGAAATACTTCTGAAGAGTGCAGGTGCAGGATTAAACCTTTCTGTTGTTATTCATGAAATGGAAAAAATTCTGGACGAATTAAAAAGGATTATAGCAGTCGAGAAAGAAAGATTGAATAAAAGGGTAGTTGTACTTATAAACCATCTTATTGATCTTGGCGATGGTTACGCTGCACTTATAAGGAGTTCGGGTAGAAAGAGGGGTAAGATCACTAATATAATTGATCAGGCAATATTCAATCTGGAATTTAGATTAAATTATCACCATATAAAATTATATAAGCAATACAAGTCTTACAAAGGAAATGACGATGTTCAGTTTGTAAAAAATTTATTATTAGCAAGCCTTATGAATATTATTGATAATTCAATCTGGTGGCTGGATTATACTAAAAAAGATAAAAATGAAGAAAAAAAATTGTTCATTAACCTTGTAGATAAGCCAGAAGGATATCTATCCATTGTCATTGCAGACAATGGTTGTGGTTTCGCATTGCCATCTGAAGAAATTATTAAACCTTTTGTAAGTGCTAAACCGGATGGAATGGGGCTTGGCCTTCATATCGTAAGTGAAGTTATGAAAGCGCAGAATGGCTTGCTTTTGTTTCCAGAAGATAATGAAATTGAAGATTACAATATTCCGGCGGAATATGAATCAGGTGCTATAATAATTTTAATGTTAAATAAAGAATAATTTTTATAAAAGGAGTATTATATGAGGGTAGCTGATTTTGTTTTTAAATATCTCGCCGACTATGGTGTCAAACATGTTTTTCTTGTAGTGGGTGGCGGCTCTATGTTTCTTAACAATTCTTTGAGATGTGAAAAACAAATTAAACCTATTTTTCAACATCATGAACAAGCGTGCGCAATTGCTGCTGAAGGTTATTCAAGGGTCACAGGAAATTTGTCTGTTGTAAATGTAACAACTGGTCCTGGAGGCACAAATACAATTACAGGCGTATTAGGACAATGGACTGATTCAGTACCTGTTTTATATATTTCGGGTCAAGTAAAATTTGAAACTTCAATTAAGTCTTGCGAAAATATATCTTTAAGGCAGCTTGGAGATCAAGAAGCTTCAATAATTGATATTGTAGCTCCTATTACAAAATATGCAACTATGATTACTGATGCGAATAAAATTAAATATGAATTAGAAAAAGCAATTTATATAGCGACATCAGGAAGACCAGGACCAGTTTGGATTGATATTCCGTTAAATATTCAAAATGCAATAATAAATGAAGATAATTTACTTGGATATAATCATTTTGAAGTAACAACAAATTTATTATTTGAAAAAAATTTTGATATTAAAAGTCTTTTGTTAAAATATAAAAAACCTTTGTTAATTGCTGGTAATGGAATTAGAATTAGCAAAGCTAAAGATGAATTTTTTGAATTAGTTAATAAATTAAATATTCCTGTTGTCACAACTTTTAATGGGTTTGATCTTATACCTTCAGATCATCCTAATTTTATTGGAAGAATTGGAACAATAGGAACTAGAGCCGGGAATTTTGCGTTACAAAATGCTGATTTGATTATTTCGCTTGGTAGTAGAAATAATATTAGGCAAACTAGTTATGATTGGAATTCATTTGCAAAAAATGCATATAAAATTATTGTAGACATCGATAATGAAGAATTGAAAAAACCTACAGTAAAACCTGATATAGGTATTTGTGATGATGTTAAAAATTTTATAAAGACATGTTTAAATGAACTTTCATTTGAAATACCATCTTATGGAGAATGGTTAGTTCAATGTCAAAATTGGAAAAAATTATATCCAGTTGTTCTTGAAGAGTATAAAAAAAATAGAGATGTCAATCCTTATTATTTTATGAATATATTGACTGAATGTCTTTGTGAAGGTGATATTGTTGTGGCAGGTAATGGTACTGCTTGTGTAACTTTATTTCAAGCTGGTAATGTAAAGCATAATCAAAGAATTTTTTGGAATTCAGGTTGTGCTTCAATGGGTTATGATTTACCTGCTTCAATAGGTGCTTGTTTTGCTAGTAATAAGCAAGTTGTATGTATAGCTGGTGATGGTAGTATTATGATGAATTTACAAGAATTACAAACAATTAGTCATTATAATCTTCCGATTAAAATTTTTATTTTAAACAATGATGGTTACAAATCAATAATGCAAACTCAAGAAAATTATTTTAGTGGTAATTTTTTCGGATGTAATCCACAGTCAGGTATTACATTTCCTGATTTTGAAAAAGTAGCTTACGCTTTTAACTTAAAGTACGAATATGTTTCATATACTTACTATGTTAAAGAATGTATTGAAGACATTTTATCAAAATCAGGGCCCACAATTTGTGAAGTTTACTTAGACCCTAAATATATTTTTCAACCTAAACTATTGTCAAAAAATTCTCGTGGAACAATTGTATCTCCATCACTCGAAAATATGTTTCCGTTTTTGAATGAGTAATGATGGAGTGAATGATGAAACTTTTTATATTTGACCTTGATGGAACTTTATATTTAAATAATTTTGCTTCAAAAGAAGTTATAAATCTTATTTATTATTTACAAAAAAAATATTTTGTTATATTTTTTACAAACGCTTCTAGTAATTCATTAATTCAAGTACAAAAAAAATTATTAAAACTTGGTTTTAATTGTGAAATAGACCATATATATACATCTTCTTATATGACAGCATTATATTTGCGAGAAAATAATATTTCCGATGTTTTTGTAATTGGAACAACTAATTTTTTAAATGAAATTTCATCATTTGGAATATCTATAGTTCAAAATTCTTCTGCAAAAAATCTTGTAGTTGGTTTAGACAATAAATTTACATATTCAACTTTATCAATTGCTTTACATATTTTACTAAATAATAAAGATGGTAAATTTATTTGTTGCAATGAAGATAAAAATTTTCCTGTTAATAAAAATATCTCATTGCCAGGATGTGGTGCTATAGTGAGTGCAATTAGCGCATGTTCGGACAGAAAACCTGATTATGTAGTTGGGAAACCAAATACGTATACATTGCAAAAAATAGTTGAAAAATATAATATTCCAAAAGACGAAATAATTGTTGTAGGTGACTCTTTAGAAAGTGATATACAAATGGCAAAAAATTTTGGTTGTAAGTTTTTGTTAGTGAATCATAAAACAATTGTACAAAAAGTATATAAATATGAAAGGAGTTTACAATGAATGTTCTAGAATATGAAATGGTTGAAATTTTAAAACGTTTAAAAAATGATTATGGTGTTTTTGAAATAAAAGCTGAGTATGAAAATGAGGGAAGTAGACAAGTAGAATTGATGAGATTAAAGGATGTTACAAGTTTTGTTGGTTTACCTATTATAATAAAAATAGGAGGTGTCGAAGCTGTAACTGATATTTACGAAGCATTATCGTTAGGTGTTGGTGGTATTATTGCTCCTATGTCAGAAACTGCATTTTCAACTTCAAAATTTTTAGATGCTATTGATACTTTTATTCCTGAGGATAATAGAAAAGATATAGAATTTGCTATTAATATTGAAACAATTACAGCTTTTGAAAACATTGATAAAATACTTGAACTTGAAAAAATAAATTTTTTAAAAAGTATAACAATTGGAAGAGTTGATTTTACAGCATCGATAGGTAAAGATAGATCATTTACAGATAGTGAACAAATGCTTGATGTATGTAAAATTATATTTACAAAAGTAAAAAATAAAAATTTTAAAACTGCTTTAGGTGGTGCTATATCATTAAATTCGAAGAATTTTATAAATACACTTATTGACCTTAATTTATTAGATAAATATGAGACTAGAAAAGTTGTTTTTCATAAAGACGGTTTAAAAATGTATGATAAAGGTCTAGAAGAAGGACTAAAATTTGAATTACAATGGTTAAAAAGTAAACGTAGATATTATCATCGTATTACTATTGAAGATGAAAAAAGAATTAAAATGTTAGAGAGTAGATTAAATGCTTAAATGTAAAGTTTGTAACAATATTATTTCACCTAACGAAGATAATTTATTAATTTTATCGGGTGTACCGCTGTATACATTTAATTGTTCTAATGAAACAACTGATTTGCAATTATTAAGTTGTAAGTATTGTGGATGTGTACAACAATATAATTATATTATTACTTCTAATTATGAAGATGTCTATAGAAGTATAGGCGTTTCTTTTGAATACAGAGAAAAGAAAAAGAGTCAACTAGAAAATTTTATTAACAAATATAATTTAAAAACAAGTAACATAATTGAAGTTGGATGCGGTGATGGGCAAATATTAGATATATTGCGTGAAATAGGAATTACAGCAGAAGGTGTAGAAACTAATAAAGAAAATTTTGAAGTATGTAAAAAGAAAAATCATAAAGTTCACTTAAATTCAGTTAACAACATTTTAGGTCAGTATGATGCTTTTTTATCAATATATCATTTAGAACATTTGCCCAATCCTTTAAAATATGTTTTTAATTTATATAGAATTTTGAAACCCGGAAGTGTTGGATTAATTGAAGTTCCTAATTATGATTTTATTGAAAAAAATAATATTTGGTTAGAATTTACAAAAGAACATATAGTATACTATAGAAAGAGGTCTATTACATCATTATTATTAAATTGTGGTTTTAGTGTCGAGGAAATAAATGAAGAGTCTGGTGGCTTATGTCTAAGTATAGTTGTAAAAAAACCGCAATATGATTATTCATTTTCAAAAATGAAAAAAGAAATTTCTGATAGTATATTAAAATTTAAACAATTAGTTGAAAGTTTAAATTATGATTTTGCGATATACGGAGCTGGGCATTATAGCATGTTTTTGATAAACCTATGTTATATAAAATATGGAATAAAACCTAAATATATTTTTGATTCTAATTTATTAAAATGTGGGCAAAAAATATATGATATTGAAGTAGAACATAGAGATAATATGAACACAAAAAATGATTTAAAAAATATTATTATATGCTGTGGAGTGTATAATGTAGAAGTTGCAAAAATACTTAAAGAAATGAATGTAAATAATCAATGGGAGAAAATAATAGAATGGAATTAGAAAAACAAAAAATAAGAGAAGATAAAAATAGAAATAAAATTCAAGAAACGAAACCACTAGCGTGGGAGAAAATTCAAAAATTTCCTGAAAGAATAAAAAATAAACAAAGTATAGCTTTAGTGCAATTACAAATAGATTATAAATGCAACATGAGATGTTCGCATTGCGCGATAGAAAAATTTAGGCAGAATAAAAATAAGTACCCGCATAAACTTGACATAGAAAAAATAAAAGACATAGCAAATCAAATACATGAAGAAGGATTAGCGTCTGTTTGCGTATCAGGAGGAGAACCTCTTATATTTCCAAATCTTGAAGAAATTATTGATGCTATACGATCTGAAAGATTTGTTCTTAGTATTGATACAAATGGTCTTGAATTAAATGAAGAAAAAATAAAATGGCTTGTAAATAAAGGAGTAAATCGTATTCATTTGTCTCTTGATGGCTTAGAAAGAAATCACAATAGATTTAGAAAAACGAAAAAAAATAGCTGGGCGCATAATGTTAAAATGCTTCCTTTATGTAAGAAACATGGATTAGATGTAGTGATAAATATTGTAGCAACTAAAGACCTTGTGCAAAGTAAAGAGATGGAAAAACAACTTGAATTTATAGAGCAATTTGGATTACATGCATCTATGATTTATGCTAAACCTGTGGGTACATTTGAAGAAGCAAAAGACCAAGTTCTTGATCAAAATGATTTAGATTATCTTGAGTCTTTGACAAAGAAGTATAATTGCTCTACTCATCTTACAGAAAATCATGGGCAATATTTTGGATGCTTATGTTTTAAAAGACATTTTTCAATAACTGCTTTTGGTGATGTATTACCTTGCCCGTGGATTCCAATAAGTATGGGTAATGTATTTGAAGAAAGACTTAAAACAATACTTGATCGCGGACTTGCAAATAAATGGTTTAGTTTTGATATAAAAGAGACTTGTATGAGTGGTAATAAAGATTCATACTTTTATCAAAATATAATTTCACAAATTGAAACATTCGACGAATATCCTGTACATTACACAAAAATAAATTGGCATTTAGAATATTTTAACAAAAAGGATTTTACAAATGGTTAATGAAAAATGGATTCTTTTACAACCTACATACCATAATGGTGTTCAAATTGTACGTGATTTAAAGTACTCTATAGATCCATTCGTAGTTACTTCTAATTATTTCCAATGTCCTCTTTATAACATACAAGACCATTCAATACCTCTCAATGCTGATGTATATTGGCTTGTTCATTTTTCGATTAATGATTTACAAAAAGAAATTGATTTTGTTAAAAAAGTAAAAGAATTAGAGAAAAAGACATTTCTTACATTTTCGCATGACCTTCGTTTTTATGTTGGTGACGGGCTACTAAATAGTGAAGGAACATTATGGACTGAATTATGTAAAGAAGTTGATGGTATAGGAGCAGGAGTAGCTGATGATTTAAAAATTTTTGGAAGATATCAGGATAAAGTTATTCCTTTTGGTGATATACTACTTCCTGTTAATTTTTATAAACCTTATGAAAATAGAAGTATTGACGTGTTAGTAAGTGGACCACCCGGAGAGCAATTTCTTTCATTTTCATTAGAAACATTATTATTGATAAAAGAAAAATTTCCTAATAAAAGAATTGTATGTTTAGTACAAAAACATCATGCTAATTTAATACAAAAACTTAGGATAAAATATCCTGAGATTGAATTTCCTTTAGAGGATGTACAACCATTATTACATTATATGAAAGATACTAAAGTTTACTTTAATGCGGAACTTCGACCTCGCCCTGGTAGAGCTATGATGGAAGCATTTTATTGTCGTACTCCTTTTATTTGTTGTTCTTCAACATATTTTTCAAGATTATGTAAAGAATACGCTTATGATAAAATGAGTATAGTTGATATTGTTGATACTTATGGGAAGTTATTACAAGATAATTTTGAAGATATTAAAAAGAGAATGGAAGAAAGAGCTGAATTTGACTACTTCAAACCCATATATAACAGAGTTAAAAAACAAATAGGTATTTAAAAAAATGAATATTGCTTTTGTTGGTGCAACTTCGTATGTAGCACAAGACTTAATTGAAAGGTTTTTACAAACTGATTGTAAATTATTTCTTTTTGCAAGAAATCCACAAAATATATTTTGGTTGAATGATAAAATAACTTTTGGGACTTTAAATGATTTTAAAAATTATGAATATCATGTTATCATAAATTGTATTCAAACAGTATTTATCGATTATGAAAAATATGATAATATGATTATTGAGTATTTATTAAAACATGTTGATTCATTGTATATTCATTTTAGTAGTGGTGCTGTTTATGGTAAAAATTTTAATAAACCTGTTACAAAAAAAACTATATCATCTATTGAAATAAATAATATCAAAGAAATTGATTATTACTATATAAATAAAATATATACGGAAGCTAAACATAGAAGTTTTGCTAATTTAAATATTATTGATATAAGATTATTTAGCTATTTTAGTAAATATGTATATTTAAAAATTTATCAACATTATTTTATGAATAACATAGTTAGGTGTCTTATTAATAAAACAATTTTTAAAACTAATTCTATTAATTTTATTAGAGATTTTGTCCATCCTGCAGACTTATTTGATTTAATTATTAAATGTATTGACATAAAAAAATTGAATACATTTTTTGATGTTTACAGTATTAAACCAACTTCAAAATTTGAAATTCTTAGTTTATGTGAAAAAGAATTTTATTTACAGTATGAGTTTATTAATACTATTGATACAGAAAATAAAACTGGCGAAAAAAATGTTATGTATTCAACTAATTATAAAGCAAAAGAAATTGGGTATACTCCTAATTATTCTTCTCTTGAAGCAATAAAAGACCAATTGCAAAAAATTTTTACTTAGAGGAGATACATAAATGAAAGTAGTAATTCTTGCAGGTGGAATGGGAACTCGTTTAGCTGAAGAAACTTCTATTATACCAAAGCCGATGGTCGAAATAGGTGGCAAGCCTATTTTATGGCATATAATGAAAATTTATTCGTATTATGGGTTTAATGATTTTATAATATGCTTAGGATATAAAGGTTATGTTATTAAAGAGTATTTTGTAAATTATTTTATGCATAACTCTGATCTTACTGTATCTTTACTTTCAAATGATATAAAATTTCATCAAACATTTTCAGAAGATTGGAATGTTACTTTAATTGATACTGGATTAAATACTGGTACTGCTGGAAGATTAAAAAAAATAAAAAAATATATATATGATGATACATTTATGATGACATATGGTGATGGTGTTTCTAATGTAAATATATTATCTTTATTACAATATCATTATTTGCACGGAAAAATTGCAACAGTTACGGCTGTAAAACCTCTTGCAAGATTTGGTAATTTAAAATTTAAAAATAATTCTTTTATTGTAAAAGATGTAAAAGAGAAAAGTCAAGAAGAACAAACATTTATTAACGGAGGGTTCTTCGTTTTTAACAAAAAAATATTTGATTATCTTATATATGATGATAGTGTTATGTTTGAAAGATTGCCGATGGAAACACTAAGTAATTCTGAAGAATTAATAGCTTATACACATAATGGTTTTTGGTCTTGTATGGACACATTACATGACAAATATTCATTAGAGCAATGTTGGAATTCGGGTAAAGCCCTTTGGAAAGTATGGTAAATAAAAATGTTAGATAATTACAAAAATAAAAAAGTTTTAATTTTCGGCAATACTGGGTTTAAAGGTTCTTGGCTTACTTTATGGTTAACTACTTTAAACGCGAATGTATTTGGTTATTCACATAAAATGTATCCGCATTACGAATTATTAAATTTAAACAATAAAGTTAAAACTTATTTTTATGATGTAAGAAATTTAGAAAAAGTTAAAGAAGTTATTAAAGAAGTTAAACCTGATATTATTTTTGATTTACATGCTCAACCAATTGTGTCATTATCATATTCAGACCCCGTTGAGACATATGAAATAAATGTAATAGGTACATTAAATATATTGGAAGCAATTCGAACTTGTCACCAACCATATATCAGTTTATTCATTACTACAGACAAAGTGTATTTAGACCAAGGGCATTTGTCTTATCGTGAATCTGATGAATTAGGTGGTTATGATCTTTATGCATGTTCAAAAGTATGTATTGAAAATATTGTAAATTCATATAAGAAATCTTTTCTTGATAATATTTTAATTGCAACATGTAGGTCTGGTAATTGCATAGGTGGTGGAGATTGGGGTGTTGATAGGCTTATACCAGACATGATGAGAGCATTTAGTAAAAAAGAAAAATTTAAACTTCGTAATCCTCATTATGTGCGACCATGGTCTTACATATTAGATACTTTATCAGGTTATTTAATGCTTGGAGAAAATCTTTTTCAAAAAGGTAATGAGTATGAGGGTGCCTGGAATTTCGGACCTGATGTATCTTCATGTATATCTACTCACGAAATTGTCAATCAATCAATTAACTATTGGAGTGATCTTAAGTCAATACAAAAAAATGACTATTTAGGATATGATATACAAAAACCTGTTTTTCATGAAACAAAAATACTAATGATTGATAGCACAAAAGCAAGGGTACTTTTAGGTTGGTCGCCTAAGTTTGATATTGGTGATACAATAATTGAAACTATGTATTGGTACAAACAATTTTATACTAATAATAAAATAATTACATTAGATCAAATATATGAATATAATAAAAGATAATATTATGAAACCATACAAAAAAATATTTGAACATGATGTTAATTATTGTGAAAGTCTTTTAGAAAAAACTTTTAACATCAACAAAGATGTAAATATGATATATAATTTAAGTGGCTTTAAGTTTTTTGTTAAATTTTTTAATAATGTTTTAAAAGGAAAAACAGTTAAACTTCCTGATAATTTAGAAAGAATAATTAAAAAGAAAAAAGATTTTGTTTTTGAAACTTTTACTAGTGACCAATTAAAAGATAAAGACTCTAAAAAAGCTCATGAAATAAATCCTGTTGTTATAGTAACAGGAATTTTTGAGAACGGTCCATTTTATAGTCCAATAAATTCATATATTCAAATTTCTCTTAATTATGCTGTTCTTAAAATATTAGCCGATATAAAAATAATAAACAAAACAAATTTACAATATATTTTACCAGTGTCTGATTATGAATTATTTCTTAATGAAATCACAGAACATAAACTTAAAGCGACTATTGCTCATGAATTATCACATTGGATCAGTGACTCTTTATATAACAGTCAAATAAAAAAGACTATAGACTTAGCTATAAAATTAGATAAGAATATTAAAGAAGTTTTAAGAGTAGAAGACGTTAATATGTCTTATTTTGAAATTGATGCACAGATACATGGGATTAAACAGATAAAAAGAAAGAAAAATAAATATTGGGATACATATACTTTAACAGATTTATTTTTTATGTATCCTCCCTTAAGAGCGACAACAACTGTATTATATAATAAATATTCAAAAGAAGTTTTAGATATATGGTTAAAGAATCTAATAACAAGAATGAATAGGGAAAATTTATTAGGAAAAAATATGAAAAAATTCCCTAGTATTGAAGAATTGACAGAAGATGTAAGTCATATATAAGGTGTCATGAAACAAAAAATAGTAAAATTTTTATTTGTTTTGTTCGACTTTATTTTTGCAATACTTCTTTTAATTATTACAATTATAATAGCATACTTATCTTTATTAATGAAATAACGGCACAAAAACTTATGAAAATATCAAAATTAATTAAAGAAGATATACTTCAAAAAGTAGTTGATTATTATTACTATACTCAACTTGAAAGAGCACGGTCTAAAAAAATAAATTATGCTGGTCGAGTGTATGATTCGCAAGAATTAATAAATTTAGTAAATTCTTCTTTAGAATTTAATTTAACTTATGGAGACTATTGTAAAAAATTTGAAAAAGAATTTTCAAAAAAATTTAATATTAAATTTTGTCATTTTGTTAATAGTGGTTCTTCTGCAAATTTATTAGCTTTTTTATCTCTTACTTCACATGAATTAGGTGATAGAAAAATTAACAGAGGTGATGAAGTAATTACAATTGCGTATGCTTTTCCAACCACTATTTCACCTATTATTCTTTTCGGCGCTGTTCCTGTCTTTGTCGATATAGAGTTTGATAATATAGATATTTCACAGTTAGAATTGGCTTTATCTGAAAAAACAAAAGCTGTATTTGTTGCACATACATTAGGAAATCCTTTTAAAGTTAAAGAAGTAAAAGATTTTTGTGATAAACATAATTTATGGTTGATACAAGATTCATGTGATAGTTTAGGCGCAAAATATGATGGAAAAAATATTGAATATTATGGAGATATACTTACATATAGTTTTTATCCTGCTCATCATATTACTTGTGGACAAGGAGGTATGGTAGCTACTAATTATGAAATTCTTTCATCAATAATTCATTCTATTCGTGACTGGGGTAGATTTTACAATTGTACTCAATGTTCAAGTTCATGCGAAGAACGTTATTTTGTAAACTCTGATTTTGGGTTAGATGAATATGATTGTCGTTATACATATTCACATTATGGGTTGAATGTCGCTGGTACTGAAATGCAAGCGGCAATAGGTTTAGCACAATTAGATAAGTTTGAAAATTTTTGTCATAGAAGAAAAGAAAATTTTGAAATTTTATATCACTATTTTGAAAAGTTTCAAGATTATTTTATTCTACCAAAAGCTACAGAAAATAGTGAACCAAGTAGATTTGCATTTTTAATAACATTACGACCAGATGTTAAATTTTTTAAAAGAATTGATTTAGTGCAATTTTTTGAATTCTATAATATAGAAACACGAATGATGTTCGCAGGAAATATTCTTAAACAAAAATGTTCTCAATTTCTTGTTAAAGATAAAGATTATAGGCAAATCGGTGATTTACCAAATACACAATTTATGTCTTTAAATTCATTTTTTGTGGGAATTTATCCGGGATTAACTACAAGTCATATGGAGTTTATTGGCGAAACTGTAAAAAAATTTTTAAATAAAAATTAAAAATTTTTATTTTAAATTTAAAAAAGGAAGAATATGATTAAAGTGCGTCAACAGTATAATAAAAATACTATTATAAGTATATTAAAATTGCTTCATATTGATTATGATGAAAATAGAATTCATAAAAATTGGATGGTAATTCGTTGTCCACTACATCCTGATAAAGTAATGGGTAATGCTGGGATAAATTTACATTCGGGTGTTATATACTGTTTTTCATGTAAACAAAGTGTATCGTTATACAAATTGTATATGTCCAGAACGTCAAGTTCTGATATTGATGATATAAAGAAAATTTTTAATTTTCAAGAAGTTACCTTTACTAATGAAGAAAGTTTTTCTGACAAAGTCAAAAAAATAAAAAATTATTTTACTGAAGATTTTATATATGTCGATTTGAAACCTAATGATTATTTTTATACGAGACAGAGAGGTTTTTCAGAAACATTTTGTAAGAAATTTAATATTGTACATTGTATCTCAGAACCGTATATAGATTATTTTTTAGTTCCTATCATAGACTCTAAAAAAAATATTCATACATTTGAAGCAAGGAAATTAAAACAAAGAGAAACAATTATAAAATATTATTCGCATATAGATTTTAATTTATTAAATCAATCACCAGAAGAGTTTTTCAAAAATGAAAGAATTAAAAATGAATATAAAGTGAAAGATAATTGTATTATTGATAAAAATGGAAATAAAATATATAGTATAGCATTACAGTATTTGCTTAGAACAAAAGTATTATACCCACCAAACTCAAATATTCCTTCTACAATCTGGAATATAGATAATTTAGATTATAATAAAGAATTATGGATCAGTGAAGGTTTGGGTACTGTACCAAAATTGTATGAAAATATAACAGAAAATTGTTCTGCACTTCTTGGTTCTAATGTTCCAAAAGAGAAAATTGAATATTTAAAGAAATTTAAAAAAATTATTGTAATCTCTGATCACGATAAAGCTTCTTTAGCTATGATAAGATTATTGAATACACAAATTGATTCTGTATATGTTTCATTATGTGAACTAGATGATACAGATGATAATTTTATTAAGCAATTACAAGAATCTAAAATTGTAAGAGCTTCTGAATATTTATTAAAAAATTATAAAAATTTTTTAAAAAATTAGAAAAGCTTTTTATTATATGATTATATACAAAAGGAAAATAATTCATACAAGGAGTAATTTAAATGAATAAAGAAAATCTTAAAGTTCCATTCAAAGCTTATAAAGTTTTTAACCAAAACTGGGAATGTATACCAAATCCATACAAATCATATATGAAGTATGAAGTTGGAAAAGAATATAAATTTGAAGGTAAAATTAAAATCTGTAAAAGTGGATATCATGCTTGTTTAAAATTAGTTGACTGCTTTAATTATTATCAATTTGATATAAATAATAAAGTAGCTGAAGTAGAAATACTGGGGGATTTTGAATTACAAAGTGAAGATTCTAAAATTTGTACAAATCATATAAAGATTGTCAAAGAATTGAGCTGGTTTGAAGTGCTTGAATTATGTAATACAGGCAAAGAAAATTCAGGATATGGAAATTCTGGAAATTGGAATTCTGGAAATTGGAATTCAGGAAATAAAAATATAGGAAATATGAATTCAGGTCATAATAATTCAGGGTACGGAAATTCTGGTGACAGAAATTCTGGAAGTCAAAATACTGGTAGTTGTAATTTAGGAAATAGGAATTCTGGCCATAGTAATTTAGGTCATTTTAATTCTGGTGACAGAAATTCTGGAAGTCAAAATACTGGTAGTTGTAATTTAGGAAATAGGAATTCTGGTGATGGAAATTTGAGTAATAATAATTCAGGATGTTTTAACACTCAAAATCATACGATTTATTTTTTTGATAAACATTCAGACTTAACATATGAAGATTGGAAAAATCATCCTGCTTATATAATCTGGAGTCGTTTGAGTTTGACAACATTCGTACCAGAAAAAAAAATGACAGATGAAGAAAAAAGATTTCATAAAAACTATAAAACTATTGGAGGTTTTTTAAAAGTATACGATTTTAAAAAAGCGGCTAAAATTTGGTGGGATAATTTATCAAAAAATGAAAAAGATATAATTAAATCTATTCCAAATTTTGATTCAGACAAATTTTACATGATTACAGGAATTAGAGTTTAAAAATATTTTTAGGAGATGAAAATAAAATGAAAAGAAAAATATTAAGATTAATTATGATATTTTATTGCATAACACTATTGTTTCCAAACATTGCTTATGACTATATTATAGAATATAACTATTTTAAAAATTACTACAAATGGTTAACACCTAAAATCTACTTTCATATACTTTCTGAAACAAAAAAATATTCAAATATATTAACTAGTGATATTATTGCAATGATTCAAATGGAGTCAGGAAATTATTGCAATAATAATTTTGGAAAAATGTGTAAAGTAATTTCTTATGCGGGCGCTGTAGGTATGATGCAAGTTATGCCAAGCACAGCTAAAAAAAGTATTGAAGAATTACAAGACCCACTAATTAATATCAAATGTGGAATTAAATATTATGGTTGGTGTTTGAATTATGCCAAGGGTGATAAAAGAGAAGCTTTAAGATTCTATAATGCTGGACCATTTTCAAAAAAAGAAAGATATAAAAATTGGAAGTATGTCGATAATATTATGAATAGTAGTTTGCAAATGCAAAAAATAATCTTTATTTAGTGAAAAAAGTGATTTGTAAATATAATGAAATTTAATAATTTTTATATAAAATTACTGAATATATTTTTAAATAATATTTATATTTTTTTATTATAATAATAAATATTTAAATGAGGAGACAGAATGAAAAAGTATACTTTTATAAAAGATGATTATGTCATTTTGCCAGACAAAATTAAGTTATATAGAATTCAAAGAATTTCAGATGGTCTTATCGGCGGATATATAGAAAAAGAAGAAAATCTTTCTCATGAAGGTGAGTGTTGGGTATTTGATAATGCTAAAATTTATGGGAATGCAAAAGTATATGGGTTTGCAAAAATATTTGATGATGCTCAAATTTTAGGTGATGCAAGAATTTTAAGTAATGCGAGTATCGGACGAGAAATAAAATTAGACTCATCGTCTTACTTGTGTGTCGAACCAATTGACGATAATGAATTTTTAACAATAATACCACGTCAGAATTATATTTCTACAGGTTTTTGGAGAGGTTCAATAGAAAAATTTATTAAACAAGAGTTATTTCCTTATGAAGATACTAAATATGAAAAAGATTGTATACGCGCTATAAAATATGCTTTTGAACAATATGGTGTTGAATATAATTTTATAAATGAATAATAATGTAATAATTAAAATTTATTATTTTAAAAAAGGTAAATATAATGGAAGAAAAAAAATTTCAAATTAGTTTATCAAATGAAAAAAAAGAAATTATAATTCGATATAAAGAAACACCAGTTTCATTTGAAGATTTTGCTGAAATATTTAAAGAATTGATGCTTGCGTGGGGATTTAGTGAAGAAACAGTTAAAAGATATTTCGAATATGATGATATATTATTAGAATACGAGGAAATGCTTAATGAAAAAAATAAATTAATTGAAAAAATGGAAACTGAAATTAAAAATATAAAAAATACAGAAGATAAAATAAAAAATACAGAAGAAGAAAAAAAGAATAAATATTTAATAGGAAAGTACAAAATGATATGTAAGTGTACAGCAATAATGAAAAGTCTTACTTTAGTATATAATGCATATGAAAAATCATGTGAAGAATCATGTGAAGAATATTTTTACTGTCTAAATTGTGGTAGAGTTTTTTATTCAGGCTTACTAAGAAGCGGAGAAAATATAAGTTACTGGATTGAACCTGAATACTTAAAGAGAAAATCAGATTCAGAGAAACAAGTAATATAATGATAGTTGAGAAAGTAAGGTAGGTTTATAATGAAAAATATTAAAAAAGATCCACAAGAGTTGTTAAAGGATAGGGTAGTTGAGGTAGTAACAACTATGATTAATTTATGTGAACCAATTACATATCAAGAGCTAAATACAATAATAAAAGCCAAGAATGTTAGAAAGCTACGAGCTTATGCAAAGAAAAATAAGGAAGTTAGTTTAGCTGAATATAAAAGAGAAAATGAAGGTATATCTATATTAAACATTATATCTACTATAACAGATATTCTTGTTCAAGATAGAATAGCTATTCTAACAGATAAGAAAACGGGAACCATAGTTGGAGTTAATTGGGTTAGTAGATACTGTAAAGGATAAGTGAGACACCAATTGCTCATAAAAAAGCGAAATCAGGAGTTATTTTATGATATCAGAATTAAAAAAATTGCAAGAACAATTAAATCAAGAATATGTATTAGTAGGGAAAATTACTATCTTTGACGGATATAAAGATATAATTCCGACAAATACAATTACCTATAATGGCACTGTTATGAATAAAGTTTTTACATTATTTAAAAGTCACGAACCAATTGTTGTGCGACCATATAATAATCATTACAAATATAAATATAAGTTAATTGATGGTTATCATCGATTAAAATACTGTATTGAAAATAAAATTACTACAATACCATCATATATTCTAACTAAATATGAAATTGACTATGTTAATGATGAGTTTTATACATTTATACAAAAACTGATTGGAAAGACAATTACTTTTTTAGATGATTATGTTATACAAGTTGATAAACAACGATACTACATTGAACCAAACGAGGGATGCGGCGGATGTAGTAATGGGTGGTCTTCAATTGATGCTAACTTACAGTATACTGATGTGCGAATTACTATTGAGTCAGTAAGCAAGAATAGAATTAATGCTGATGTATATGACTTAGTACTCAATAATAAAATTGTTGCAAGAGTAAATACAGGATGGGGTAATGGATTTTATGGTGGTGATTTTAGAATATTAAAGATTTAAAATTAATCTTCGCTGGTTAATTCGCATGATTAGAATATTATGTTACAATAACAATCTAATTGGACGAAGATGAACTGTATTTTTCAATGGCTTGTAGATGGATGGGTATATTTAAAAACTAAAATAAATCATAAAAGTATATGATATGAAAATATCACAAAAATTAAAAAAAGTTAATGATGGTTCAAGTGAAGAAATTGATATTCCAATGGTTTCAACATTAGAAGATTTACTTATAGGCAGAAAATGGTGTTTTAGATTTTTTGACTATTATTTAATAGGAGAAGTTGAAGCAATAGTAGAGAATGTCATTGTTTTAAAAAATTCTTTTTATACTATCGGTTATGGAAGAATTATAAATTCTTTTGAAGAAGATCAACTTATAGAATTAAAACCTTTAGGATATTATTTTGTTAATATAAATTCTATCACAGATTTTTTTCTTTGGACTTTTGAATTACCAAAAAATTAAGAATTAAAAAATATTAATTTTAATAAAAGAGGTATGAGTATGAATAAGTTTAAAGTATCATTTGATGATGTACAATATGTAAGGTATCCAACCATTCTTGAAAGAGTATACCAGTACAGTGGTGTTCGCGGAAAACTGGAAGAGAATAACCTTATATTAGAGTATAAGGGAAGCGAAATGAAGATACCATTTATACAATCGCCAATAAATGCAACAATAGAGGAGAAGATTAATACTATGGCACAATTCCTCGATATTCTTTATGAAAGTATCAGGTCGCTTCGAGAGATTCACCAAAACAAAATGGATCGTTTTTATTCTATTATCAATGATAGAGTCAATGACCTTAGTGACTTTTTATGTGATATGAATGAGGAAGCGCAACTTGATAGCAAGCAATAGCATAGGAGAAATAATATGACATTTCAAAAAGTTGTAAAAGCATTTTACCATCTTGGTTTATCTGAAAAAGAAATAGCAAAACTTTTTGTACCTGACCTCGACATTGTTGAAAAAGTATCAACAGCGATTCAATCAAACAACTTTACTAATGACTTATTAGATAGATTTGTAATATCTCAACAGTTCAATAAAGAAGAAGCAGACAAAAAGTTTGTAGAATTATTAAATTCAATAAATCTTGATAATATAGAATATATTGACTATGATATGGAGAAGTTATACGCCTGGAAGTTAACTCATGAAAAATCTATTGAGGTAGCTCGTTATGTATTACGAGGTTGTTTAAGTGGAATTGGTAATGAAGCTACAAAATATGTTATAATGAGTGAAATTGTAACAAAGTTTGATGAGTCAGAAAAATTAAAACTTATTGAATATATTAGAAAATTACTTACAAATAGTGGTAACAATATTAGTAAAACAGGATCGTTTCAACTTGGTAAATGCTTGACAACATTCTTAAATAGTAATGACGATAATAAAGAGAAATTATTTTTTGACATATCATCATTACGTTATAGTATAAAGAAAGAATTTGTTCCTGTGTTTTTAGGTGGCGTATTTACATGTTATATAGTGAACATATCATTATTGTCAATTCTTTCAGTTATTACCAAATGTGTTATTGAAGGATTTGGACTTCCTAACAACTCTGATAATATTATAGCAAGAAGAATTAAACATGCTTCATCATATGATTCTGTTATGGAAGAGTTGATTGAATCACATAATATGCTACGTGATGTATTAGGATTTATATCATTAGCAAGGAAACAATAATATTAAAAAGTAAAAAGGAGATTATTATGAAAAAGGTTATGTTTATGATTACACTTATTATATTTTTTGGAATTTCATCATATTTAAAAGGTGAAGAAACACTTTCTGATACAAAACACAATTATGATTCAAAAATGACACAAGATTATAATGATAATTCTGATTATTTTTTTGAAATTGAAATGACCCCGCAAAATAAGAAATTAATAGAAGAAGCAAAAAGGAGAGATCCAAATGGTAAACTACTTTTTCTTGGTTATGAGTATAGTTTTTCAGAGTATACTACAAAAATAATTTTTAAACTATATAATAATACTAATAAAACAATTTCTTCATACTTAGTTACTTCAAAATTAACGAACTCGTTAAATAAACCATTAATTTTTATTTACAATGGGCGCGGTTATAGACAAAATTTTAATATGGTTTTTGAATTAAATATAAAACCAAAAACAATCGTTGGGATTTGTCATACTTTTATTACTAATGGGGCGCTCGGAATCGATATTAAAGAAT
>Ga0209407_1001742_pt1 | contig 22032 bp, 18 predicted proteins | sample AD_JPNHG3_MetaG_FD_184410 | JGI IMG/M metagenome (GOLD analysis project Ga0209407, IMG submission 184410) | Active sludge microbial communities of municipal wastewater-treating anaerobic digesters from Japan - AD_JPNHG3_MetaG (SPAdes) (version 2) | ecosystem: Engineered > Bioreactor > Anaerobic... | reverse complement strand
CTTCCTGTGGCTTCAGCCGGTTCGTTGCCTCCCCGTCTGCACATTCGGTAACAGGGTGCTGGTTAGGCTTTCCCTGTGTCGGACTTTAACCGACTGCATATCGCACGCTTTGCTTGGCGCACTCATCCGTTCCCCTTCCTTCATCGCCGAACTGACCGTTCGCGTCCGTCCGGCTGTTTTGCCAATCATACCACCGGTCACTTGCACCAAGAGCGGACCACGTTGGCCTGACGGAGCACATCGGCCAGGATGTCGTCTCCCACAGGATTTTCCAGCGTGTACCAGCCGCGGTATCCCGATTCATGCACAAGCCGCACAACCGCCTCGTTCGGCACCGCGCCCGTTCCAAGCGTCGTGTACTTGCGGTTGTCCTCCCGGGTCTGATCCTTAAGATGCACATGACGGATACGCCCACCGGCAAAACGCGCCATGTCAACGATGTCCTCACCGCGTCCGGCGTAATAGAGATTCCCGGAATCGAGCGCGAAGCCGAGTTCGGGAATGTCGGTCATGAAACGCTTGAGGTATTTCGAGTAGGAGCACGCGTTGTTCGTGTTGCCGTAGTCTTCGACCGTCACGGCGATCCCTGCGGCACTCGCCTTCGCCACGATCCGCTCCAGTCCCGCGAGGATACGCACGTAAGCCGCCTCTTGGTCGCAGTCCTTGGGGAAATCGTCAGGGATGACCATGATCTGCGGCACCCCGTATTTGACCGCCGTCGCCACGAACTCCCCGGCATCTTTTTCCCCGCCGTCGGGACCAAGAAATTTCGGCCAGCCATATAAATTAATGGGCTTAAGGCCGGCCTTGACGTAATCAGGAATTTTCGGGTCTTTGTAACTCGTATCGAAACCGGTGACGCCAGCAGCCGCGAGCAACGCTGCGGACTCTTCCAGCGAAACGCCCTTCGTTTTCGCGATCCGCTCGACTGTACCTGCAAAGACCGAGAGCTTGATAGGCTCGCTCTGCTTACACGTACAACACCCGGCCGTCACAACAGCCAACAACAACGACAACATCTGTTTTTTCATGGGTTCCCTCTGACGATCAACCAGCGATCCATTCATCACCGGCCGCAATTCATAACACGTCATAAGAGACTACAATAACATAGCCAAGGTACAGGGTAAAGCCTTGCGGGGCAACCCTGGCATTTTCGTAATCTTAATCTTGCTCCACCATGGCCGCCCGTCCTCGATTCACGCTGGAAAAACGGCCAATCGGCATTGCGGCAGCGCCCGGTCAATGATGTCATAATCGCACCGGTAGCCGGCTTTGGCCAGCAAGGGCAGAATCCAGCCCGGACAGTGGTCGCAATATCGGTCGAACGCGCCGGCGTCGTTGTCCATGGCCTTGCCCAGGCTCGGACAGCGCCGCATGACGATCTCCAGCCGGTCGGGGAACAGCGTGCAGGTCATGTCGCAATTCTCCTCGATCGCGATGCGATCCCAATAGGCCTTCATGCCGGCCAGCCCCTCGGACTTGAAGAGATCCAGGCAGTGCCGCTCCTGCTGTTCCGACACCACGCGGTAATAATCTTCCAGGGCGCAGCCGCCTTTCGCGTCCAGAAACTTGAAGACTTCGTTGTAAAACCGCACGAACTGATCACTCGGAATCATGTTCTACATCCTTGAACGTTGAGCGTATTCTAATTTTCTGCATGCAGCTTCCCGCGCCCGTGATCTCCGTGACCGCCTCGAACGGGGTGCCTTCGCACCACGCTTCGTTGAGCAGCACGGTCTGGTCGCAGAAGAACTCCGAGGGCTGCATTCTCAGCTTGCGCAGGTGTTCCACCGCCGGACAGCGCCGCACGGTCATGACCGCCTCTCTGTCCGTGACTTCGACCGAGAAGTCTGCGCCCTCGCGTTCCATGAAATAGCGCCAGTGCTCGATCAGCTCGCTCCAGTCCCCGGCCTTGAGTTTCTCATAGATCGAACGGTAGACCTTTTGCGCAGTGTTCCGAAAGACTTCACGCAGTCCTTCCCGCCCGTAACGGCTGCCGACATATTCCACGGCGGCGTTCATGCTGCCGTGGAAGTCCTTGTGTAACTCACCCGTCTCTCGATATCTGAGCATCAGCCGCCTCCCTCACCATCCGACCCGACTCTAGCCCAGTACGGCAGGACGTACCGGACCGCCGTCCCCAGCTCAATCCAACTCCTCCCGGAACGCCTCGACGCACGCCTCGATCTCGCGCTTGCGCGTCTCCGTCAGTGCCTCCATGCGTTGCGCCAGCGTCCGTTCGGAGACGCACAGCCCCAGGCATTTCAACGCATACTTCTGCCCGACCCAGACCGTCGACAGATCCGTACCATACACGCCGTGAAACAGCCGGATGAGGCGGTTCTGCAGACGCACCGCCTCAGCGACATCGCCGGCATCCGTCGCGCGCGCGATGCCCACCATGAACGCCGACCCCAACGCGCCTATGCCGCAGAGCATGCCGTCGCACCCGACCAGCAGGGCTTCGTCCACGGCCCATTCCTGACCCTCCAGCAGCACAGCACCGAATCCGCGCTCCGCCTTCAGCAGCAGCAGCTCGCGCCGCAGCCACATATTGCTGGCGGAGTTCTTGATGCCTTTCAGATTCGGGTGCGACAGAATCGCCTCGAACTGCGCCAGCGACAGGTTGATGCCGTTATTCGGCGGGCAGTGGTAGTAATACACCGGACGGTCCGCCGCATCCAACACCCGGCAGATCTCGCGCACCGGATCGCTCCCACCCCCCTTGGGCAGCATGAACACGTAGCTGTCGAAGGCATACCCTGACACGCGCCGCATGTTTTCCAGTGCGGCATCGGTGTCGACATCCGTGATGCCCACCAGCAGCTCCGCGCGCCCGGCCAGCGCACGGACGCTCTCCTCAACCATACGGTCGCGGAAAACCCTGTCGAAACACGACCACTCGCCCATCGATCCCAGAATAAAAATTCCATCGATTCCGTGACGGACATTGCGGTCAATGATTCTGTTTAATCCCCCGACATCCAGACTCCCGTCCTCCGTCAGCGGCGTGATGGAGGCTGAATATACTTTTTTTCGCATTGTTGTCCTATTAATCGTTGAAATAACCATGAAGATTCACGCTCGGAACAATTATCCCACCAAGCGCCGACGTGCATCTGAACCGGAATTGCGTGGTCACAGGACCCTGTGCCAGAACCTTGATCGGGATGGGCTGTCCGACGGGCGTGTTCGGCCCCTGCTCATGGACAGCCTGCCATCCTGTATCGGTCAGAGCTTCAACGGTAAATGCGTATGGAGCGGTCGCCGTAAAGCGTTCGACACCGAACGATGAGAGCATGCTGCTTGCCATCGTCTGCGGGAGGGTCAACATGACCGTCCGGTCGGTTCCACCCAGCAGGCGAATGCCCTTGCCGCGCACGTAAGTATACACCTCGGCATGGCCGGTCTCGGCGCTCCATACGCCCAGCCGGTTTTCCAACCTTGTAAACGGGCCTGGGGGCGCACTTTCAAAAAGATCGGCAACGGGCGGACGGTTGATCGAAATCAAGGATGGCTTGCCGGAATAGAGCCACGCGAGCGGCACACGCGTGATACGCGAATGCGCAAGGTTGGACATGGCGCAGTAGCCGAGCAGCACGGCGTCATCCACCGGATGAATCGCGATGTAGCAGTAATGCCCATACGAATTGCCTTCCAGCACTCTGGCGTTTTGCCATGTCTTGCCGTCGTCTTTCGAGATCGCCGTGCTCAACGGCACGCGCCGGTTCTTCAAGCTCGCCGGAATCTTAGCATGATCGTTCCAGACCAGCAGCAGATCGCCGGTCGAGGGTAAGCGCTTGATCGAGGCTGGAGAGACCGGCGACTGGATGTCGGAGGCGACGGGCGCGCTCCATGTATCGCCGCCATCCGATGACCAGGAGAGGTACTGGCAGCCGCCGCTCGCGCGGATGAACATCATCACGCGCCCATCCTTCAGCTCAACCACACCCGGCTCCTGCGTGGTCACCCGGCGCCCCTGCGTGTCATACCCCTTGAATACGCTGCGGCTGCGTCGCCATGTGGCACCGTCATCGTCCGACAGATAACACATGAGCGTTCCCTGCCAGTCCGCTTTGGGCTCGCCCTGCGGCCAATGCAGACAGAGCGGCAACACGATACGACCGCTCTTGAGCTGGATCGCACGATCATTGTTCAGCACATAGTAACCGACCTCGTCCGTCACGCACATCACCGGTTCGCTCCAGGTCGCACCTTCATCGCGCGAAAGCCGCATCACCGGACGGCAGTCGCGCTCGCTGTTTTTGAGCAGGTAGAAAAGCGCGAGCGCGTCATTCTTGAGGCGCAGCAGACTCACCGACATCACGTTCATACCGCCCTCGTTCGGCACGATGACGCGATCCTCAGCCGTCCAAGTCCGGCCGCCGTCCGCAGAGTACCGCCCGGCCAGATGGGCAGAGTCGTGATCGCCCCCGCCGCCCGTGAAATGCGTGTAGACAAACAGGATGCGCCCGTCCTTCAGCGTGGCGAACGCGCCCTCGCTGTTGCGCGGGTTGCCCTTGGCGGGCGGCAGTTCCAGCACGCGCGCCGGGACGTCCTGCGCGCGCGTTCCGGCAGATATCAGTAGCGCGGCGACAAACCCTGCCCGCGCCAAGCTTATGACACACTCTCTCTTTCGCATACTCGTCTCCCTAGATGTTCAGACAATACGGCCCCGTTCCCGCTGCGCTTCCGTGCTTCACCGGATGGACAGAATGGTTCCGCTGTGTGCCGGCCCGTACAGCACGTTCAGCGCGCCCGTCCCCGAGAAGTAGGCCGAAGACGGTTTGAGCGGCGCAGGCGATTCGGCTCCGCCGTAGAGGCCGGGCGATTTCGGCTGATCGCCCAGCACAAGCCGGTCAACATCGACCACGCCCTCGAAATCAAGTTCCGTCACCACGCCCTCCGCAAGATTCAGCGTCATGCCGGACGGGAACGGCACTGCGGTCCCGCCGAACACTACGGTCGCGCCCGCCGCGCGGACCGCAAGGTTGGTGAGGCTGGGCACCGGGGCGAGCAGCTCCAAAACTCCACCATCGGCCCACACGTCGGTGACGCCCTGCAGCGGCGATGTCACCTGCAAGACACCGCCCTGCACGGCCAGACTGCCGCTGAACCCGTTGACGCCGTTCATCAGCAGTGCGCCGGGGCCTTCCTGAATCAGGCAGCCCGACCCGCTCAGCGTTCCCGACAGCGTGTTGGACAAACTCGTTGTCGCCTGCGCAAAGGCCACGGCACCGGATACCCCGGTCGCCAGCGTGACCGGCACGTCCTCGGCGAAGACCGCTCCGTCTGACAGCACCTCGACGCGCCCGCCGCTGAGTTCGACACGCCCACCGCTGTTGCCTTTGGTGACCGTGCCGTTGACGCGTAGCGTGCCGTTGGACAGCAGCACCTCGCCAAAGCCGCCCGTCGTAACCGGCATGCTCAGCGTCAACCGGTAGAATGTGGAGGTCCCGCCGCTCTGGCAGAAGACGCCGTGCGCATAGTTGCCTGACACATAGGCGGGCCATGTCGGACAGGTGCTCAGTTCGCCGCCCTCCAGCACATAGCGTCCCTCGGTGCCGCTACCGCCCGCGATCATGAAACCGACACCCGCATTATTAAACGCGACAGAGGGCGTCGTGAGGTCAACCACCCCCCCCGCTGCACGAACACGCCCCGCTCCGCGTTGATGCCGGTCCAGTACCCCGGCAGCGCAAACACACGGTTTTGCATCACGGCGCGAGGCCCCTCCATCACATACTCGGGTGACGGCACATGGCGCAAGGCGTTAGCCGGTTGCACGGCCATCTTGCTGAGCGCACCGCGGTTCACCACGCGACCTTCCCGGATGTAGAGCCGGAAATCCCCGGCCGCACTGGCCGAGGCGACGTTCCGATCCAAAACCAATGTGCCCAGACCGGTTTTGAGGAGATGCCCGTTCATGAAGACGTCCGTATCAAGCACCAGTGTCTGCCCCTCTGCCACGCACACCGTCCCGTCCGCAGCAAAGGTGAGCGTGTTCGTCACCGCCCCCGGACAGGTGACCGTTAGCGTGCAGCCCGGCGCGCCTTGATCAAACGTCAACCCTGCCAAGGCCACGCCGGGCGTCACGTCGAGCACGATCTGGTCCGAAGCCTCGAACTGCGAAAAGCCCAGATCCAGTTGAACGTCCGAACCGTTCGGCACGCTGGCCGTGTTGGCCCAATTGCCCAGCGTGGACCACAACGCCCCGTCATGGGCCCCGCCGGTCCAGACGATCCCGGCGTACGGGAGCACGGTGACCGTGCCTTCGCCAAAGGTATAGCTGCCGGCCGGCCGCAGGGTGTTGTTCAAATAGAGCCGTTCAACCACCAGTTCCTTGCCCGCCGCCACCAGCAGGGCACCCGTCCCGCCCACGCGCACGGTCATACCGCTCGAGAGCACGTCACCGTCAACATTCAGCGTGCCATTCGTGACGACCAGGTCGGTCACACCGTTGAAAACCGACGTAGCCCCGCAAACCAGTGTCCCCCCCGACACCACGAGCGGTCCGGCAAAGGTATTGGTCGCGCCGTTGAGGTTCAGCGTCCCGGTGCCGGTCTTGACCAGCCCGCCCAGGCCGGAGAGCGCACCGCTCAAGGTCACCGTACGCCCCTGCGTGTCGAGTACCGTCGGACCGTTTGCGCCGCTCAGCTCCATGTTGAGTGATGATGCCCAGTTCGCGGCCGCCCGCAGCGCGACGCCGCCCAGCCGGACCGATCCCTGCTGGTTTGTGGTCGAGATGATCCCGCCCGCGCCGAGATTCAGCTCTCCCCCGTGTAGATCAATGACATTGTCGGGGTAGCCCATGGCGAACCGGGCACTGTTGACCGTGCCGCCGCTCATGACAAACGATCCGCCCGAATAACGAATCCACGCACCCGAGTAGTAAACGCCTAAACAAATGCCGTTCGAATTGGTCGTCGTCAGCGTGCCGGAACGCATGAAATAGGTGAACGGCGTCGCGCCACTTGCGTTGTGCCGGGTGAAAAAGACATCACCGCACGTCACCGTACCACCGTCATGCAGAACCTGATTCAACGGGGTGAATCCGCTCGGATTATTCAGAATCCTTAGGCAGGTCAAGTGACAGCCGTTGGTGAAGACGACGGTGGCGTTGCCATTCAGCTCGTGCCGCCACAAACCCAGAAACGTGTTTCCCATCTGCGTGTTACCGGCAAACACAAGTTGCCCGTTGATCGAAAAGGAGGCCCCCTGGCCGCCGATGATTCCCGGAAATCCCTTTTTGATCCGTATCGACCCGCCGCCTGTGATCGCCAGCGACCCGTCACCGGGCGTCCGGCTGAGCGGCACGTCCAACGTCAACATACGCCCCGGCCCGACAAACAGGCAGGGCGAGACGATGACTGGCACATGCAACGAGAGCGAGCCGTCGCCGGCAAGGGTCAACTCGCGTTGCGCACACTGCGGGTTGTACACCAGACAGGTCAGCGCCACCGGGCTATCCAGCCTAACGTCCCCGCGCGCGTTCGAGAGATCCGCGACGGCCGTGGTGCCGTTGGGCACGATCCCGCCCGCCCAGTTGGCCGGATCGTTCCACGATTCGCCGTCGCCCGCGCCGGTCCAGGTGACCGGCACCACGACGGAACAGGCCGTCGAGCCACCTGTCACGAAACCATGAGCTGTCGTGTATCGTCCTGGCGGCAGCGCGACGCCGTTGGTGGCGAGCGTGCGCGCGACCACCAGGCCGCGGTTATACGAGGAGCCCGCATAGGGAAAATCGATCTTGCCGTTGCCTTCGATCTCGAGGTCCAGCGGCACGGACACGACCGTCGTGATATCTTGGAAACGCAGGATCGCCCCGTCGCACACCTTCACGGACAAAGGTTCCTCAGAACCCTCAAAGCTGGACAGTTCAAAGTTGATCGGCAGGTTGACATAGCCGTTGCTGATAATCAGGCTGCCTGACAGGAAAGCCTGCGGCATCTCAAAGCCCAGTCCCAAGCCGCCCGCGCCGGTCTTCACGATATCCGCGCGTCCTGAAAAACCGCGGCGCACGGTCAGCCCCTGGCCGGCAACCGGCGTGTCAAAGGTCACATGCCCGCTCATCGAAAGCGGGATCTGGCACGACAGCGAATTCGTCACGCGCAGCACACCGCCTGAAAAGTCGAAGGTCTGCCCTTCCGGCATCCACAGCGAACCGATGTCGCTCGTGACCTGCAGCGTGCCGCCGGACAACCTCACGGCGGCCGTCAGATTGGTATTGCCCACCGAAAGCGCACCAATCTCGGACAAGCCACCACGCTGGACGAACTCGCCTTTCTGCACCTGTACCTTGGCGCTGCGCAGCGTACCCTGTCCGTTTTCGAACCTTCCGGGCGAATTAACCCCTACGACCATCTCCGTCGCCGTCAGCAAGCCCTTACGCAGCAGGTAGTAGCCGTTGGTGTTGCCGGCCGAGCTGACATGGCCCAATCTCACGATATTGGCCGTGACCGTACTCTGTTCCGAATCCTGCACCAGTGTACCCCGCGTAGTCGCTGCGCCGGCGACACCAAAATTAAGGCTGTTTACCGACCACGTCGTCTGGTTGGTCAACGTCACGACCGCCTGATATCCGGCGTTACCGAAACCGATTTCTGCGGAAGGGATCGCCAGCGAGGCGGTGCCCGAAAAGAGGGTCGAGCCCGCGCCGAAAACCACCGCGTACCCGCTGGTCATCGTGTTCGAGACCGCGCCTTCGAACTCCACCGTCCCCAAGCCCATCTGGTCGATCCGGCCCTGAGCCACGATATTCGGGGCGATCACCAGCCGGTTGTCCGCATGCCCGCCCACTTGGAAGCCGCCGTTCGGCGCGGGGATGCTGGTGCCAAACATGAGCGCAGCACCCGGCTCCGCTTCAATACGCACCGTTCTGGGCATCGTCGCGGTGAGTTGCAACCGTCCGATCGTCACGGCCCCGCTGGTGTCGAGCCGAATCGTATCCGCCGCATTCACCGTGACAACGTCATTTGCCGCTTTCGGATACCCCGTGCCGCCCTGCCAGTTCCCGGGTGTTGTCCACTTGTTGTCAGGCCCGCCACTGACCCACGAATAATCCGCCGCAGCCGCAATCATTGCCGACCACGCCAACCAGACGGACGCACATCTGATGACACTCCATTTGCATGTATGCATAGAATGACCCCTTCACGGTTTCCGAATCAGCCCAACCACAAACGGCCTCGCCCAAACTCGGTATCAATATAGTCCAGATAGAGAAACAAGACGTTCTTAAAAATAGAATTCTATTTTCGTGTTGTTTTATTATGGCAGGCTGTTTCATATTGGAGTCTGGTTATCGACGTCTGCGCAGTATGCATCTGCGCGGTATGCGACACCCCCTGCCGTTCCTAAGTCGAGATGCGCGCGACATGATCATCAAAAACTCCAGAATGCGTTATGGCGACCTGCCGAACTACCGGGCCTTCAATCTGGCCAAGATCGGTATCCCGCACATCCCCGTCTTATATTTCATCCGGCACACGCAACGGCTCGCCCCGATCGAACCGCATTGCCATAAGGGCTGTTTTGAACTGGGCCTCTGCCTGCGCGGCTCGCTGGTTCTGGAGAACAACGGAACCCGGCACAACGTGTTGGCCGGCGGCATCTTCATCAATAAACCCGAGGATGCCCACCGCCTGCTGGATTATCCCAAAGGCACCGTGCTCTACGGCATGCTGATCCGCACGGAGAGCCCCAAGCACACGCTGCTGCGCTTCACGAAAGCCGAGAGCGCGGAGATCCGCAAGCGGTTGCACGCGCTGCCCGCTCATTTCGCCGCGAACACTTCGCTGGTCAAGCACGAGTTTTCGGAACTGTTCCGGGCCTACGACTCGCTGCAGGGGCATTACCGTACGCTCTGCATGACCGCCGCCTGCATGCGGCTGGTCACCGGCCTGCTGGAGATTTCTCGGCACGGCCCTCCGGTTTCACACTCCGACCGGATCGGCGCGATCATCGACACCCTGCGCCGCGCGCCCGAAAAGCATTACGACATCGACTCGCTGGCGCACCAGGCCGCACTCTCGCCCTCGCACTTCATCAACCAGTTTAAGGCCGTGACCGGCTTGCCGCCCCACCATTTTATCCTGATGTGCCGCATCGACGAGGCCAAACGACGCCTGCGCGAAACCGTCCAGCCGGTCACGCGCATCGCGCAAGATTTGGGTTTCTGCTCCTCCCAACACTTTTCCTCGCATTTCAAGCGCGCGACCGGCCTGAAGCCGCTTGACTGGCGCAAGCCGTCGCGGCTCTAGCGTGATCGGCCCGCGGGGTCGCTCGCCCCCATGCGGGCCATCATCCTCACTGATCGACCAGGCCAGATTTATGGTGGCGAGTGCGGGGACAACCACAACCGTCACGTCCTTAAGCCATTTGGCATGGAGAGTGTGGTCATAGGCGACTCCCTTTTCTTAAAACCTCTCAACCGTTCTTTTGAGGACTACCGCAGTTCCGTCTCGACCTGAACCGACCGCCCCCGGTATGCTTGGGCCATGACGAACAGGAGCAGACCATGAGCGGCGCGCATCACAAAAGGACGGCTGGACTCACCGTGGCGGTGGGCATGAGTGGCGGGGTGGATTCCGGCGTCACAGCCTGGTTACTCAAGCAACAGGGGTATAACGTCATCGGACTGACGATGAGCATCTGGGATCCCAAGCAGCCGTTCACCTCGGCCAAGCGGAGCGCCTGTTACGGGCCGGGTGAAGCCGACGATATTGCGGCGGCACAAGCGACCGCTGAACGGCTCGGCATTCCCCATCACACCGTGACGCTGGCCGACGAGTACGACCGCCAGGTGCTGGACGCGTTCCGCAGTCAAAATCTGGCCGGGCTGACACCGAACCCCTGTGCGCTCTGTAACCCGATCATGAAGTTCGGGCTGTTACCGGCTCGTGCCCGTGCGCTCGGCATCCCCTTCGACTTTTTCGCGACCGGGCATTATGCCCGTATCGTGCGCGATGAGACCGCCGGACGTTTCCGCCTGCTGCGCGGCGTGGACGCGTCCAAGGACCAGTCTTACTTCCTCGCGCGCCTGACGCAAACACAGTTGGCCGAGATCCTCTTCCCGCTCGGCGGCAAAACCAAGCAGGAGGTGCGCGCGCTGGCACGTGAGGCCAGACTGGATGACCTGAACGAGAAACCTGAAAGTCAGGATTTCTTCGAGGGCGACGACATCTCGATCCTCTTCAACGGTGCCGGCACCGAGCCAGGCCCGATCGTGGACACCACCGGACGCGTGCTTGGCCAGCACCGCGGCATCATTCACTACACGGTCGGCCAGCGCGACGGCCTCGGCATCGCGGTGGGACGCAAGGTGTACGTCAAAGAGATCCGCGCCGCCACCAACACGCTGGTTGTGGATGACCGCGAAGGCGTGCTGGCCGACGCCTGCCGGGTGGCCGACATGCAGTGGATCGCGGGCGAGCCCCCTGACGCAACACGGCCGATCACTGCCCGGTTGCGTTACCGCCACAAGGGCGTCATGTGTCGCTTCACGTGCTGCGAGGACGGTACGCTCGAATTGCGCTTCGACGAGCCGCAGTTCGCTGTGACGCCCGGCCAGATGGCGGCACTCTACGACGGCGACGACGTGTTGGGCGGCGGCTGGATCAGATGCGCCTCTTGCCACACCGCTTGAAGTCTGCGGATGGCCGTCTCAGGATCGGTCGCCCGATTGACCGCGCGCACCACCGCAAAGGCCGTGGCGCCGTGACGCCTCACGCCCGCCAGATTTTCCGGGCCGATCCCCCCGATCGCGACGGTCGGCACAGGCGAAGCGCGGATGATCGCTCCCATCTCCTCCAGGCCGAGCACCGGATCGGGGATCGCCTTGGTCGGCGTGGCGAAGACCGGCCCCACGCCGATGTAGTCTGGCGCGCATGCGACCGCGTCTGCGGCCTGCCCGCGGTTGTGCGTGGAGAGACCAAAGATTTTTCCCGCTTCCGGCCAGCGCCGCCGTGCCTCATCCAGCGGCATGTCGTTTTGGCCCAGATGGACGCCGTCGGCATCGACCTCGCGCGCGACTTCGACATCGTCGTTGACCACGAGACGCGTGGCCGTGCCGCGCGTGATGGCGCGCAGTGTTAGGCCGACCGCAACGATCTCCTCTCGCGCCGCGCGTTTCATGCGCAACTGCAGCCATCTCACGCCGCACGCCACCGCCGCCTCGGCGCAACGCGCGTATCCCGTGACCGGATCCGTCAAAACCAGATATAACCCCTGCATTTCGATTTTGGACGTCTGCATCATGCGCCTACTCTCCTCCGCACAGCGGACATGTCTCGCGCCGCGTCACGCGCACGGTCCGCGCGGTCATGCGCCAGGCGTCGAACACGAACAGGCGACCGATCAGCAGCGTCTCTGTTGGTGCCCCGAGCAACAGCTTGACCGCTTCAATCGCCTGCACCGATCCGATCACACCCGGCAACGCGCCCAACGGGCCGCGCGGTACGCCGCTCTCTGCCGGCGGCGGCTGTTCGAACACACAACGGTAACAGGCAGCACGACCGGGGGCCACCGTCATCGCCAGCCCCTCGAACGCGCGGATGCCGCCATGCACCGCCGGGCGTCCGGTCGCGTGGCAGAGATCCCCGATCAGGAATTTCGCATCGAAATTGTCGGTGGTGTCGATCACGACGTCATATCCTCCGACCACCTCGCGACCGTTCTCAACGGTTAAGCGTTCTGGGATGGGCACGATGTCGACGTCGGGATTCAGCGCGCGCAGGGCTTCCGCCGCCGACGCGGCCTTGGGCCGACCGAGATCGGCAGTGCGGTGCAGAATCTGGCGCTGCAGATTGCTCAGCTCCAGCGCGTCGCTATCCATGACGCCGATCCGTCCCACGCCCGCCGCCGCCAGATAGAAGGCCGCCGGCGATCCAAGCCCGCCCGCGCCGACCACCAGTACTCGGCCTGCAGCCAGACGCGCCTGACCGGCCCAGCCAATCTCCGGCAACGTCAGATGCCGTGCGTAACGTGTTTGCTGAAGGGTCGTGAGTTTCATGCAGACACCTCCCCGGGCGACAGCAATACCGACCGGTATGCAGCGTCCCAGTTTTTGAAAACAGGATCTAGCCCGCGTCCGCGCAACGTGGCGCAGATATCCGTCACGTCACGGCCGTCCGATACCGCGAACTGCCCCTCATCCTCAGCATGACCGTCATATCCGCCTACCGTCGTGCGGCTGCCCGCACTCATCCGGTTGATGCCGACTCCCGCCAAGCCATCGCGGAACGCCGGTGCTTCGCGCGTCGAGAGTACCAGCGTAGTCTCCGGCAGGCAGATGCGGAAGGCGAAAATGAGCTGCGCCAGCAGGCGGTCAGAGACCGGATGCGGAGCTTGAAATCCCCCGGACTCGGGACGCAACCGGGGGAACGAAACGGAGAACGCCGCGCGCCAGAAACGCTGCTGCAATGCGCGGACATGACGGAAGAGCGCAAGCGCGTCGGCAAGCGGATCGGCCAGTCCCAGCAGGACGCCGAGCCCCACGCTCGCGACGCCACCGGCCAGTGCACGCGACGGGGCCTCCACCCGTGCCGCGTAATCGCGCTTGGGGCCCCATCGATGAAAGCGCTCATAGGCCTCGGGATCGTAGGTTTCCTGGTAGAGCGTCACACCCGTACAACCTGCCTCGGCCAACGCTCGGTACTCGTCCACCGTCATCGGGAATGCCTCGACCGTGACCTCGTGGAAAAGACGTGCCGCCATGCGGACGCCTTCGCGCAGGTAGTCGAAATCGGCACGCGGCGTACGCTCGCCCGTCAGCAGCAACACCTGCTCGAAACCCAGCCGTTTGAGCGCAGCCAGTTCGCGTTCGATCTCATCGGGTTCCAGCCGGTGGCGCACCTGGCGTCGATCGGCGGCAAAACCGCAGTAGGCGCAACCGCCAGAGCAGTAATTCGAGAGATAAAGCGGCGCGTAGAGTTGGATCGTACGGCCGAACTGGCGACGCGTCAGCGCCTGCGCCCGCTGCGCCAGGGCCTCCAGCCAGCGCGCCGGTTCCGCGCGTGCCAACGTGACGAACGCCGTTTCGTCAGGCTCTTCCGCAGACAGGGCGGCGGCGACGGCCCTCGCATCCGGCGGCGGCAGTGCCAGCCAAGGTCTCGGATCCAGTTCGGGAAGAATCACGCTGGTCGATGCGGTTGCGACATTCACGCGTGTGCCCCTCCCTGCAGAAAGGCGGTCAGCGGGCTGCTGGCCTGCGCCTCCGTCCCCACGGGCATCAGGCCGGCCAGCCGGGCGCGGCGGCCGGCCACCACCGCCTGAGCAAAGGCCGCGGCCATGGCTGGCGGGTCTTCCGCATCAGCCACAGCCGTATTGACCAACACCGCATCACAGCCCATCTCCAACGCGGCGGCCGCTTGCGACGGCGAACGCAGGCCTGCATCCACAATCACCGGGATCCGCGCCTCGCGTATAATGATCTTGAGCAGCTCGGCCGAGGCCAGTCCCTGGCCGCTGCCGATCGCCGCACCCAGCGGCATGACCGAGGCGCAGCCGACCTCTTCGAGGCGCTTGGCCAGAAGCGGGTCAGGCGCGATGTACGGCATGACCAGCCATCCGTCGGCCGACAACACGCGCGCGGCCTCAAAGGTTTCAATCGGGTCGGGCATCAGGTGGCGTGGGTTAGGATGGATCTCGACTTTAACCAGACGGCTGCCGCACAGTTCGCGGGCGATGCGTGCGGCCTGGATCGCCTCCTCGGCGTTACGCGCACCCGACGTGTTGGGCATCAGCGTGACATCTTTCATCCCCAGCAGCGGGGCCAGCAGCGCGTCGTTCGGACGGTCGCGATCAAACCGGCGCAGCGCTACGGTCACGATCTGAGCGCCCGAGGCGGCCACAGCGCGCGCCATGACATCGGCACTGGAGAATTTGCCTGTTCCCAGCAACAGGCGTGAGGTGTAGGCATGGCCGCCCAGCACCAGAAAGTCATCCTCGTGATTCATGCTTTGTTGTTCCCTTGGGTTCGAGTCGAACGAAAATGCGCGACAGGGTACGGTCAAACAGATCAGCCGCCGCCCGCGAAGGTCAGCAGTTCCACGCGGTCGTTCTCGGCCAGCGCAGCGGCGGCCTGTTCGGCGGCCGGCACCACGCGGTCGTTCACCACCACAGCCACACGTGCGGCAGAGGCCTGTTCGGCAATCAGTTCCGACACGGACTGCGCCGCAGTTTCGTAAGGTTCACCATTCAGTATCACTCTCATGGTCGCGTTCCTCCCGCTGGCGCCGGAAAACAAAAAGGGAACGCACGCCGGTCGGGTGCATTCCCTGCTTGAGTCTCCCTTCGCCGGCATGATCCGGATCAGGTTCTACGGGTGTGATCTCAGCTCTCCCTTGCGGAAGAACACCCCGGCCGTTTGTGAAAGAGCGTACGCCAGCCGTCTTCGCGTGTCAACCCCCCGTTCGAGATCGACTCCCTCCCTTCTCCCGCTCACCGCCTTTCGTCACGTCAAAAACTTGCGGTGAGCGACACCCCGCCGACTAGCTGGGTGCTGGCATGCGTCTCACCGTCGATATACTGGCGAGCGGAGTCGCGCAGCCGGCCGTGGAGCTGTTCGTACACCGCCACGTACGGCGCGAGAACAATGTCATCCGTGATGCACCACTCCAGCGCGGCCGAGACCCAGACATCCTTGAAGGCATAGGCGTCAAACTCGGCGTCGTAGCGATTGCGCCGCGGATTGCCGAAGCCGATCCCACCGCCGAGCGACAGCGAAAGCGGATCGGTTTCGCGTCCGCCCGCCGCCTGCACCAGCGTGAAGGTGTGCCCGATTTCGGCGGCCAAATACATCGCGCCGTATTCATTGTCGATGTCGAACTCGACCGACAACGCAGGAGCCAGCCATAGATCGGGCAACGCGACGCCGACGTTGATGAACTGCGTGTCAGGGTTTGACTCACCCCGACTCTTTTTCACAGCCGGATGGTGTTCGTAAATATAATTGCCGAACAGTTCCACCGTCGTCGGCAGCAGCGCGCAGTCGTCGGGTGCAAAGACATGCACATAGCCAGGGCCGAATGCCAATTCCTGATACTGACCTTTGCGGTTGCCGTACCCACCGTGCTTACGTCCCCAAGTTGTGGTGTCCAGAATCGCGCCGGCCCACAGGTTAAAGCCATGCCACTCGGCCAGTGCCTCAAGGGTCAGGATCGGGTCGCGATTGTCGACCAATCCGTAGGTGAGCTGCCGCGAACAGAAATCGACGGCCACTTCGAAACTCGGGGCTTGTTTTGCAGGCGCGGCGAGAGACTCAACCGCAGCGCTGTCGACGGTGGCGGAGGATTCCGCCATCGCCGCCTGGATCATGCAGAGGCCGCAGTAGGCGGCACTCGTGACGATACTTTGAGCTGTCATGGTTTCCTTGTTTATGTGAAGCCGGCTCCGCCCTTCGGAGTCCGGCCGAAATGTCTTCAGGGCATGCTGATTTTGTGCTTGCGCCCCAGCATCCAAAATCCGCCGAACAACGCGCCCAGCAGTGCGCACGGCGTCAGAATCCACACCGTCTGATGGCCCAGAACGAGCTGATAGTAGAGCGTGGCGACGCTCCAGCCCAGCACGGTGAGATAGACCGCCAGCAAGACACCGTAGAATCGGCCCAGCTCGCGGAACGCCGCGCCCATTGCCGCCAAGCACGGCACGTAAAGAAGCACGAACAGCAGATAGGCGAAGGCCTGGTGCGGGCCTTTAGAAAAGTGTTGACGCATCGCGCGGAAGACCGAGACATCCGAATCGACCTCTGCGGCCACAACCTCTTCGTCGCCGCTCACCGCCCCCAGTCCCAACGGATCACGCAGACCTTGGCCAACTCCCGCCAGGTTCGCGGGAATGGTGGCTAAAGCGTCTGCCAGCCCCTGCCAGAGATTGAAGGGGGCGTCTTCCTCGTCTGTGCTGGCGTCGGCGTTCGACGCGTCATGCTCAGTCTGGCCATAGAGTGACGTCAGCGTGCCCACCACCGCCTCCTTGGCGAAGAGGCCCGTGAAGAGCGCGACCGAAGCGGGCCAGTTGTCTTGCTCGACGCCCATCGGCTCAAACAGCGGCGTGATCGCCGTGCCGACCGTGCAGAGCAGCGAGTCTTGGGAGTCCTCGTTGCCGAACGAGCCGTCACGCCCGACTGAATTGAGGAACCCGAGCAGCAGGACCATCGGCACGATCACCCGTCCGGCGCGGAAAAGGAAGACCTTCAGCCGGTCCCACGTGTGCAGCAGGATGTGCTTGAGGCGCGGCAGGTGATACGGCGGAAGCTCCATGATAAAGTGCGACGGCTCACCCTGGAACAGCGTACGCTTCATCAATAATCCCGTCACAACCGCTAAGACGATACCACTGATATAAATCCAGAACACCATGCGTCCGGGATGCACACTGAAGAAAGCCGCGCCGAAAACCACATAGACCGGCAGCTTCGCGCCGCACGACATGAAGGGGACCATGAAGATGGTCAGAAAGCGGTCACGCCGGCTCTCCAGCGTACGCGTCGCCATGATCGCCGGCACCGAGCAACCGAACCCGACCAGCATCGGCACGAACGATTTGCCCGGCAGACCCAGCCAGCGCATGAACCGGTCCATCACAAACGCGGCACGCGCCATATAGCCTGAATCCTCCAATAGCGAGAGGCAGAAGAACATGAAGAAGATCGGCGGTATGAAGGTCGCCATCGTCTGCAGGCCCGCGCCGATGCCGCCGGCGAGCAGTGCCACCAGCCAGCCGGGCGCCGCGACGCGCGTCAGCAGCACTTTGGTGCCTTCGACAAACAGCGTGCCGCCGGCCCGATCGAAGAAATCGATAAAGGCGCCGCCCACGGTCTGTGTCAGCCAGAACACGGCATACATCACCAGCAGGAAGAAGGGAATGCCGAGAAAGCGGTTCAGGATGATTTTGTCGGCTTTGGCCGTGAAGTATTCTTTGAACTCCGTGTGGTGCAACACATCGCGGCAGAGCCCCTGAATCACGCCGTAGCGCGTCTCCGCCAGAATCACGTCTGGTGTTTCCTTGAGCACTTGACCAATGCGCGCCGCGCATTCATTGACCAGCAACGAAGCCAGATCCTTAAGCTCGGCCGCCTTCTCCGTCACCAGCGGGTCGCCTTCCAGCAGGCGGACCGCCACCCAGCGCGTCGGCACATCCAACGCCTTGGCGGTCAGCGCGCTGCCGGCCTCAAGCACGCTGATCTCGCGCTCCACCTCATCCGGATAGTCATACTGGAACAGATGAACGGCAGGGGCGCGCATCGCCTCGTCCAACGCCTGCGCGAGCGTAGCGATCTCGCGCGGATTCTGGGCGTTCACACCGATCACGGGGCAATTCAGGTGGCGCGCCATGTGTTCAATATCAATGTGGATCTTACGGTTACGCGCGATGTCCATCATGGTCAGCACCACGATCATCGGAACCTTCAGCTCCAGCAAGAGCAGCGTCAGATAGAGGTTCCGCTCCAGATTGGTGGCGTCCACCACATTCACAAAGAGATCGGCCTGACAGCTCAGCGCGTACGCCAGCGTCACGCGCTCGTCCTCACTCAGCGCGGTCAGCGAATAGACGCCCGGCAGATCGACCAGTGTCGCTTCTCCGCCGCTGGGCAGACGCAACTCGCCCTCCTTCTTTTCAACCGTCACGCCCGGCCAGTTGCCGATACGCTGACGCGCGCCGGTAAGTCCGTTGAACACCGTGGTCTTACCCGAGTTGGGATTGCCGACTAAACTGATCTGAAACGTTCTTTTCATTCCTTAGCTCCCGCATGGTGACGCGCGTCAGAGTGGCTTCACTTTCAATACACCCGCCTCGGCCCGCCGCAGCGAAAGATGAAAACCGCGGACCTCAAACTCAAGCGGATCGCCCAGCGGAGCCACATTCACCAGCTTGAGCTTTGCACCGCGCGTCAGGCCCAGCGCCAGCAGTTTCGCGCGGTAGGCTGGGTTTCCCGCCGCATAGCCGGTGATTTCAACAGTTTGTCCGGGCGTCATTTCAGTCGGTGTCATGGCACGCTCCTTTGTTAAAGGCGCGTCACTTTATTAGATAGGACTAACATTCGCAAGCGAAAATTTTGGTTTTTTTCTACGGCAAGTGAATGGCATTCACCACTTATGTTCCTCTGTGGCTACAAATCCGCCCGACATGAATGCGGTTGTCACTGCAGCATCATGAGCGTCCCAGAAGCATAAGCCTTTAGCGATATTTCGGACGGCGTGACAAGCAACTGAAGCTGGAGCGAGGTCGTGCCGCCGACAAGCGCCACCGTCCAGGAATCGAACACCGCGAGGCCGCTGCCACGGGCGAGCGTATAGACGCCTGGCGCGAGGCCTTTGGAAATGTCTACCGTGAAGACACCCGTGCCGCCCTCAACGGACAACGTGCCGAAATCATAGGTTGGTGACAACGTCCTCGCGTTGCCATTCGCCATGAAGACGAGATTCGTCGCGGGCAGTATCACCGACCCGACGCCCTGGAACGTCATGTTCTGGCGTCGCCAATCACCGTAACCGTCTACGAACCGGCCCATCCACTTGTACGTCAGATAGGCCTCGATCTGCCTACGCACCGCAGTGGGGAGCACGGTGTCGTAGAGGAGGATCTCGGACTGGATTTCCTGCCCTCCCTTGTACGCGCCACCGTCGCCTCCGTAATAGGCGAAGTTGAGCAACGGGAAATCATTTGTCGCCTCGAAGGTGAAGACCTCGGGCGCGCCCGTAAACCCAGCGGTCACCGGATTCACAGGATTGCCATTCAACCAGACGCGACCGGACTTCAGCAACGTCGTCGTACCCGACGCGTAGATCGCGCTGTTGAAGTTGTTGAGATTCGCCCGCTGTTGCACCAGTTCGGTCACGCCAATCGAATCAGCAAAGGGCACGCCTCCTCCACGTGAGGAGTCCTGCACGATGAAACCCGTACGGATGGACGTTGCCGCCTGATTGTTGCCAGATGCATTATGATTGTTACCGTGCCACATCGTATCAGCCGTGTTCAGTCGCCCCAACCGCAACGTATTTCCCCATGTGTCTCCGTATCCGATTCCGTTCGCGTAATCCAGCCAGTTTGTGGCGACGCCCCCCGTCTCTCGGGCGACGCACCGCGGACGCCTGTCCATACTGATCGTTGGACTCGTTGCTTCCTTCTGATCAGCCGGCGCATAGAGGTAGTAGTCATTCGCCTGCCGCAATTCGGCGCGACGGTCAAAGAGACCCCAGACACAATCGGGACGAATCGAAGCTGGCACAACATCCTTCGAGAGAATCATGGAATCGCGCGCGGAAGGGTCGAACCAGTGCAACGGTGTCGTCGCCGCAATAGCGGTTTCATCCGGCGGCAGCGGAGCCAGCTTCACCTTTCCGCCACCGGCCTCCAACGATCCCGTGAAGGTTCCCCCCACGACGACAGTCTCATTTGAAATCGCCACCGAACCAGTGCCAGTCAGAACCAACTGCCGTGTGCCACCCTCCGGATACTCTTCAAGTCCCCACTTGCGGGCGAGATACCTTTCGATGCGTTCACGGGCAACGGTTGTCAGCGCATTCGAGAAGATCAACACTTCGGCGTAGTTCTGTCCACCGGAGTTGGAGACGCCACTGGTCCCCCACCCCAACCCAGCAAGCACGACTTTATTTTCAGTACAGTCAATTGAAATCACCTGCCAATCGCCGTTCAGACGCGTCGTCGAGGCATTAACGGACTTCGAATCAACCCATGTCGGATAGTTGGGGTTCTGCATGATGGGGTCTGCAAGCGTCTGCCCCGAGCGGGCGAACGCCGAAGCAGAAGAACGGCCAATGATCTGCGAACCGCCCCCCTGCTGCGAACCGAGCACCATCACAATGTATCGCGCACTCTGCTCGACTGGATGGATGTCAGTAATGCGGCTCTCGTCAAAATAGGTGAACGGCAGACGTCGGCTCTCCGTAGCTGAATTTCCAATGTTTCCCGTCCATTCCTCCGTCAGCGTCTGGCCATAGCCACCGCAACTGACATAGTTGAGGCCATTGAGACCATTGGAGACGACATACGGATAGAGGTTGGGCATATGTGCGTTGACGTCATACTTGAAATGACGCGCATTGAAGGCGCACCAAGTCCGTTGAGAAACGCGGCGATCGAGCCATTTCTCGATGATCGGATAACCGTTCGTATAATGAGTATAATTATCCGGGAGCGTGGTCTCGCCACTCTTCCTGGACCTGTAACCAACAAGCGACTCGCCCACGGACGCGTCGAACCAGAGAGAGATGTCATCCGAGAAGTCGCGTTCGATCAGCGCAGCCGGATCGGCAAGTTCGAAGCGACCTGTTCCTTCGGTCTGCAGATGCAGACTGCGATCCGTGTATTCGAGTTTCACGGTCACGCCATCCTGCGCGACCAAGGTGCCGCCACCGCGGATGTCCCGAATGGTGCTGTCCTGCGCCAGAACCAGCACGCCACCGTCCGCCACCGAGATGGTGTCGTAGGCAGAATTCCCCGTCAGCGTGAGACGTCCGCCGGGGTTGACAACGATAGAGGACGGTATTCTGCCACCGAACTGAACGGAGTCAAATGTCTGCTCATCCGAAATAGCGAGCGCAAAATCCCTCAACCGGGAGAAATTATATTGGTCACCGACCGGAATACGGGCGAACTTCACCATGTTCGTGAAAATGACCTGTCCGCTGGCCGCGTTTTCCTCGCCAAAGACGATCTCGCCGCCGAAGACGGGATAGTCGGCCACGTAGGCCACCCTCTCACCGAATTCAATCTGATCGCCACCTTCGACGACCAGCGTGCCACCACCATAGATGCCGCCTGTGAGGCGGAGTTGCGTGAAACCGGAGTCCGTGGGGTTCTCCAGCGTCACCTGGCCATTGACGACGAGAATATTCGCCAGCGTATAGCGGGAGGCCCAGTCGGGCAAACGTGCTTTAAGAGTAAGTGTCCGGCGAAACACGTCTACCGGATTTGCAGCGGCTGAGGCATCATGTCCCGCGAAAGGAATAACGGGACATGGAACAGGAAAAGACAGAGGGCGCGCGCGAGGCGCGGCGCGAGGAGTGG